>ERZ1673743.170-NODE-170-length-113496-cov-104.566779_pt1 | contig 113496 bp, 81 predicted proteins | sample MGYA00580197_ERZ1673743 | MGnify/ENA primary metagenome ERZ1673743 (study PRJEB41218, sample SAMN15661795) | gut metagenome | host: Homo sapiens | place: Canada: London | collected 2015-08-20/2019-03-30 | study: EMG produced TPA metagenomics assembly of...
ACTGTGCAACAATTCGTTAAACTATTTTTTTAGCCTAAACTGTCAAACTCCCGAAATTTCACACAAAATGGAATTCCATCGAAAAAAAGAGTAAAAAAAATTTGGTATCTAATAAAAATGCACTACCTTTGTACCGTTTTTGAAGCTAAAGAAAATTGTTTTATTATTTAATCAAAAAGAAAATGAAAAAGTTAGTTTTATTACTCGCTGTTGTCTTCAGCGCATCACTTTTCTCTTGCGGTTCTTCTGACAAAGCAGCTGACGCTGCTGATACCACTGCTGTAGCAGAAGAAGTAGTAGAGGTACAGGAAGTAGTAGTTGACTCCGCTGCTGCTGCCGTTGATAGCGCTGCTGCTACCGTTGATTCTACCGCTGTTAACCAGTAATAACGGTATCGCGTAAACCGCGATTTCTAAACTACGAAATTAAATCAAGCTGATTGCCCGCATCTGCGAGCGACCAGCTTCTTTTTTTGTCCCTTCTTTCTTATAGATGAAATACAGGGTCAACTGCAAAATCCGGTTGAAATGTTAAGAAGCCGCCCGGATGTAAAATTAGCGGCAGAGCCGCCAATAATGCGGCAGCGCTGCATTTCAATGATAGCCACATGCAAGTGCCCCGTAGGTGGCACGCAGCATGTGGTTTGCAGATATATAGAAGAAACCGGCTGCGTAGTTGCCGCTCTTTCCCGCGAGAATTGAGCGGCAGCTACACAGCCGAAGTAGCGGGGGAGGCCGTTTACCCTAAGCTGTGTGCCGCCTACGGGGCACTTGCTTAGGGCTATCATTGAGGCGCTGCCATGCAGCGCAGTTTGCGGCTACGCCGCTATTTTTTAACAACCGGGGGGGTACATTGCCCCGAAATACATATTGCCCGTTTGCTGAATTTTAAGTAATTATTGCTTCTCAGATACCGATGGATTCGGCTATGATGTCGATGTTTTCGGCGAGCGAGGAGTTGTGTTTGCGCAGGGCGGTGTAGGTCTCGATTTTCTGCTGGAGAGCGTCGCCCCGGACGTTGACGGTGGCGTCGAGAAGATCCTGACACTGTTTAACCGGGGCTTCGAGACCTTCTTTAGCGGCCTTGTTTATCTCGTTGATTTTTTCGGAAACAGACTGTCCTATGTTGTTTTCGATCTCCATAAGTGATTTGCGGATGTCTTCCTTCATCCTATTTACCACTTTCTCTTTCACTTTGTCCTCAAACATGGGGTAGGAGATTGTGCCTGCTACGAGCGAAGCGATGACATATGTGCCGACCATAAAGGGGATGGAAACGGGGTTGAAGCGTGACACTATGAAGTGTGCGATACCGGTGATCTCCTGCGCCGTGAAGTCGGCTACTATAGATTCCGGACCTTTCGATACGTTCCCGCCGCTTGCCGAAAGGTTCAGTTCGAGAAGGTTGTTCCTGAGGTCGTTCTCGTAGTTGTCGAGGTTATCCTGCTGGCTTCTGGCAATCTGTACGATATTGGGGTTGAGGTAGTTCTTAACGAGGTCAGCTGTCCATTCGCCGATTTTTGTCTCTATGTAGTCCTGAATGAACTTGGAGCATCCTTCAGTGTAAGCATCAATGGACGTTTTCGGGCTTGTGAGTCTGATTTCCCGCTCCTCGCCGGGTACGTATTCCTGCGCCCACCCCTCGAAGTTGGGCAGAATCTCGTCGAGCAGGAATGAACGGAATCGGGTCTTTGCGCCCTCCACGAGATTGGCTGTGGCGAGCGAGAACTTCGCCGAGATGGCGTCGGCTTTCGCGCGGGCCAGTGTAATGTTGTTCCGGCCGATGTGAATTTTGTTGGCGAGGTCGGCAGTGTCGGAGCTGGCGATGTCGATCCTGTCGTTGATAATGCACTCTATCCGGCGGTTGATGCGGCGCATTTCGTTGATGGATCTGAGAAGTTTCATCTTACCTTTCCCGTTGAAGAGAATTTCCTCCAGACGCTTTTCAAACGGCGGGAAGTTGCTCTGTTTCAGCAGCTCGGGCTTGTTTTTTATCTTGCCCGTGAGCGCGGGGAGCGAGCCCACGAAGAAAATGCCGCTTTCGCCAAGGTCGGTTAGTTCCTTCAGGATGCCGGTGTAGTGGCGGCGCACTTTGTCGGCGTCGTCGGTTTCGCACATCATGTCGATATTCAGGAGCATGTCGAAGAAAGTGTTGACGAAGATGATGGAGCGGTGGCCGAGATCACGCAGGCGCTCGATCTCCATCTTGTCGGAGGCGCAGTAGCACCTTTGCACGTTCATACAGTAGACAACAGCGTCGGCTTTCTGCAGATACTCCCGGGCGTCATCGAGGGGGTACGCCTCAATCTTCGCGCCCGTAAACTCGAGCGCGTAATTACACGACGGAGTCTGCTCTCTGCTGATCTCCTTGCGCCCTGCAAGAGCATTGATGAGCATAGCTTTGCCGCAATGTATAACGCCGGTTACGAGCACGCGGATTGTGCCGTCGGGGAGGCTCCTGACAACCTCTTTCAGCTCGCTGTCGCCGCACGGCTGAACGTCGGCTGTTATTTCCGCCTGGCGGCCGGCGAGTTCTTTAAGTCTGATGCAAGCTTTTTCGTAAAATTCGGGTGTAAACATATTCCTGCGTTTATGAAAGCCGCCCCGCGATGAGAGTTGCGGGGCGGCTGATATGAGAACTGCTGACAATCACGGAATCAGATACCGATAGATTCGGCTATGATGTCGATGTTTTCTGCGAGTGAGGAGTTGTGTTTGCGCAGAGCGTTATACACCTCGATTTTCTTGCGGAGGGTGTCGCCCTGAGCGTTGACAGTGGCGTTGGCCTCGTCGAGAAGATCCTGACACTGTTTTACGGGAGCTTCGAGACCTTCTCTCGCTGCTTTGTTTATCTCGTTGATGTTGTCGGAAACCGACTGGCCTATGTTGTTTTCGAGTTCTATCTGCGAGTTGCGGATGCCTTCCTTCAGTTCGTTTACCAATTTCTTCTTCACTTTGTCCTCAAACATCGAGAAGGAGATTCCACCCGCGATGAGCGAAGCGATGAGCGACGCACCGACAATAATCGGAGCGGACAGGGGGTTGAAACAACTGATAATGAATATGACGATGACGGCCACAACCTGCGCGACGAGCTGTGTTACCATCGCTTCCCATCCGAGCATGCCGCCCATATAACCACCAATGACGCCGCCGACAAGACCTCCGATGGCGGAGAGGATGCGGTTGGCAGTACCTGCGTTGGTCTCTTCCGATACGTTTTCGCCGCTTATCGAGAGGTTCAGTTCGAGGCGGATTCTTTTGAGGTCGTTTTCGTAGTCGTCGAGGTTCGCCTGCTGGCTCTTGGCAATCTGTACGATATTGGGTTTGAGGTAGTTCTCAACAAGGTCGGTGGTCCACTCGCCGATTTTGGTCTCTATATATCCCTGGATGAACTTTGAGCACGCCTCGGTGTAGGCCACAACTGATGCTTTCGGGCTTGTGAGTTTGATTTCCTGCTCCTCGGTGGGCGCGAACTCCTGCGCCCAGCCTTCGATGTTGGGCAGAATTTCGTTGAGCAGGAATGAGCGGAAACGTGTCTTTGCACCCTCCACGAGGTTGGCTGTGGCGAGCGAGAACTGCGCCGAGATGGCGTCGGCTTTCGCGCGGGCCTGTGTAAGGTTATTCTGGGCGATGTGGATTTTGTTGGCGAGGTTGGCGGTGTCGGAGTTGGCGATGTCGATCTTGTCGTTGAGCATCTGGCCTATCTGGCGGTTGATGCGGCGCACCCCGTAGATGGCCTTTAGGAGTTTCATCTTGCCCTTTTCGTTGAAGAGAATTTCCTCCAGACGCTTTTCAAACGGCGGGAAGTTGCTGAGTTTGAGCAGTTCGGGCTTGTTGTTGGTCTTGCCCATGAGCGCCGGGAGGGAACCTACGAAGAAAATGCCGCTCTCACCGAGGTCAGTGAGTTTTTTCAGTATTTCGGTGTAGTGCTTGCGCACTTTCTCGGCCTCGTTGGTGCCGCACATCATGTCGTTGCTCAGAAGCACGTCGAAGTAGGTGATCACGAAGATGATGGAGCGGTAGCCGAGGGCACGCAGGCGCTCTATCTCCATCTTGTCGTAGGCGCAGTAGCACTGCTGCACGTTCATGCAGTAGATTATGGCGTCGGCTTTCGGGAGGTATTCCTGAGTGATGGTGTCGTGGCACGTGGGGTCGTCGAGGCCGGGGGAGTCGACAAACATAATGCCGTGCTTGCACACGCTCAGCGGGTACTTGATGAGGATTTTCTTGTAGGGATTCGGTTTTTTCGCCTCATCTTTTTTAGCGTTTTCGTGGTCGATGACTATGTATTTGCTCATGTCCTCGATCTTCACCTGAAGGGGCTTGGCTTTCGGGTCTTTCGGATAGAGAACGGCCTCTTCCTTCTCGGAGTAAATGATCTCGCCGATTACGGCAGTGGTGGGCTGCGGTTTGGCCGGCAGCAGCATCTTGCCCATCATGGCGTTGAGGAAGGTTGATTTTCCGCTCGAGAATTTGCCCATCACGAGCACACGCAGATTGTCGTCCGACAGCTGCGCGGTGGTCTCCTTAAGGGTTATCTCGATGCTTTTGTCGCTTGAATCGGCCTGCTCGGCGATACCTGTCTGAACCTTTACAAGTTCTTTCAGGTTTCCGCAGGCTTTCTTGAATTGTTCGGGTGAAAGCATATATGTTTATTTTATTAAAAGTTCACAAAGCTGGTTGATGCGTCCCATGATGTTTTCCCACTTCGACGCCGAAGTGTTGAAAAGAGCGATTTCCTTTTCCTGAGCGATTTCCTTTTCCGACTTCTCCATCCATTCCGACCGGACGGTGTGGAGCTGATTGACAAGCTCGGTCGACATTTCCTGGAGTTTCGGCTCGAAATCGGTGGCGAGTTTGAGCTGCGTGCGGTCCATGATGCCCGGAAGCGCCTTGCGCACCTCCTCGCGCGAGCCCTCGTTTTTCTTGCGCATGAACATTTCGGCGCCGATTCCCGAAATCATGCTCGCCGCCATCACTATGCCGCCGATTCCGGCGGTGGCGCAGAGTGCGCCGGCTCCGATTACGGTTGCCGCGGTGCCGATGCGGGTGACGATTTTCAGCTTGTTGAGGTCGGCTATTTTCACTTCGGATGAATCTGTGGCGGCAGGAGCGGCGTTTATGTTGTCGGACTCGAAGAGGCTTGTAGCCAGCGACATCTTGCACTTGAATTTCTTGAGCAGCGTATCCTGAAGCCACTGCAGGGTCTTCATCAGCTGTTTGTTGAGCAGCTGAGTCATGCCCTGGGTCTCGCCCTTGACCATAGTCTCGAGGCGATAGGGGAGTTCCTTTTCCCAGTAGACTTTCACGTCGTTGCAAACGTCGATGTCGTGATTGAATGAGTGGAGCATGTCCTGTTTGCGGTCTTCGAGAAAACTCCGTACCTTATTGTATATCTCGAGCATCTGGCGGCGGAGTTCGGTCTCCACCTCGAGCCATTCGAGGCTTTTGTCGCTGAGTTTCACGCGCTTCTCCGTGGCTTTTTTCTCTATGTCCTCGCGCCGGGTCTCCACTTCCTGAATCTTGGCCTGACATTTCTCAAACATCTTGCTCAGTGTGATTCCGAGGAAGAAATTCTCGAATCCGGTGCGCGACGCCTTCACGTTTACTCCCTCCGCGAGCTTGCGCACCGCGTCGGCCACCGCCTTGCGGTTGTCGGGAGTATTGAGGTTGCCCTCCAGGCGCAGCAGCTCCACGCCGGGTATGTCGGCGAGGTTGCCTGTGACGTATTTTTCCACCTCGGCCAGATCGCCGGGCTGGAGCAGGTCAGAGTGGGTAAGTATCACCAACGCAGGGGTTTTTACTTTGCTTATGAGGCGTATGAGCGTCAGGTCGGTCTGATTGAGCGCCGACTGGCTGTTGAGCAGGAATACGTAAGCGTCGCACTGCGAGAGCATTTTCAGCAGGTCTACCTGGGTGAGATTGTCGATGGCGATGTCCGACGACACCTCCAGAACTTCCACCTTATTGTCTTTCACCCACTGGTCGGCGGTCACTACGGTGCGGTATCCGGTTTTGTCGGCGCCCTTTTCGGCCACCACGCGGATACATTCGCCGCTGGGGATGGTGGAAGCGGGTTCCGCCACGCCTGCAACGGCGTTTATGACTGTTGTTTTTCCAGTATTAGTCTGGCCGATGATGCCTAAACGCAGCTCCTGAACATTGATAGAGGCGGCGTTGCGCGCGTATTCCTCGAAAAGCTCCGGGGCTCCGAGTTCGTCGGCAATCTGCTTAAGGATGGTTTCTGTGTCCATTTTATAAAATGTATAGATTAGTTGTTTTTACTTATTTTCATCATGGCGAGTTCCTCGCTGAGCCGGTCGTGGATGTCGTCGAGGTTCGCTATGGTCTGCCTGGTGGTGGCAATTGAGGCGGTGAGTTCCTTCAGCCGCCTTTCCCGCTCGCTTATAAGCGCTTTCACCTGAGTGCCGTATTCTCTCACGTGGCGGTTGGAATACGAGATGATGTAGTTCTGATAGCGTTTCACTATCTTGCTCAGCTCGGTGCGGGCGCGGGCGCTGATTTCGTCGAACTGTTTGCGGATGTCGGCTTTCATCTGGGGGATGATTTTCTTTTTTGTCTCTTCGGTTCTGTCGCCGAACCAGCCGCCGCCGAAGAACCCGGCGATGCCGCCGATTATGGTGCCTATGGGGCCGCCGAGAAATGTTCCGGCTGTGGCTCCCGTCAGAATTCCGGCCATCAGCGAGTTGCCCTGGAAGTCACTGTCGGAGTTTACCACCGAACTCGAACTCTTGAAGTCGATGTTGAGAGCCGACACCCCCGACATCTCGATTTCAGGAGGTTCCGATTTCGGGGCGAGACCCGGGAATCCCTTGTACTGAGCGGTAAATTCCTTCTGCATCTGCCTGATGTTCCGCTTCAGGGGGTCGGTAAGGCGGGCGTTGATGCGGCGCATGAATTTGTCGACGGAAAGCTTTGCCCTTTGGGTCAGCAGCTTGAAAAGCGGATCTTTCACGTTGGTCTGGAACGTAGTGTTGGAAAACGAGGTCTGGGCTTTGACAAGCTCCTCCGCCCGGCGGCACACTTCCACTATGTCGTCGGTAAAGGATATGCTTACGGTTGCGGCTGCGGCCGTGAGTTCCGCCGTATACTTGTTGGCGAGATTGCTGCAGACGGTCTCGATCTGAGCTATGCTGTTTTCATCGAGAAATTTCTTTTCGCGTGTCTGCGTCTCCTTGCGCTCGACGAGCGCCTCGCGGCATGCCGCCGTGCAGTTCCTCACGATGTCGCTGACGTGCTCCCGGAGCACTAATTCTCGGTTTTTCTGAAGGTCGGACCACGTAGATGTCGCGAACCGGCGGAAATCCTTCTGCAGCTTTTCCCAGCGCTCCTCCATTCCCGGCGGAATCATCTTTACCGGAAGCATGGTTATGGCGCTCTCACCGAAAAGTTTCGGCGAGCCTACACCGAGCTGCTCGCGGATTTTCCCCTCCACGTAGGCGAGAGTCTCGGGCAGCTGACCTTCGGGGGTGTTGTCGACTTTCGTCACCACGTAGGTGCACCGGTGCAGACACCGCTTGAGATTGGTGTTGAGAAAGCTTATGAGCGAGCCCGACATGGGCTGCTCCTGCGGAGTGAGCACGATGGCTGCGTCGGCCACGCTTTCCACCACCTGACGTGTGATTTCGGCATGGTTCGCCACCGAATCGGCGCCCGGATTGAAGCCGGGAGTGTCGATAATCACTATCTTGGGCGGGATTTTAGAGTCGGGAATCCTGATGGTGAGTGCTTTCACCGTCTGAGCCACCGTCTGGTGGGAGGTCACCGCGTCGATTATATTGCTGAGCGTGATGCACTTCACTTTGTGGTTCAACGCAAGATAGTCCGAGAGGCTCTGGTGGTTTCCGTCGGCGGCTATGAACTTGCGGCCGTCGAAAAACTCCACGTCGACCTGAAGCCGCGTGCCGCCCGACATGATGTAGGTCGCGCACGCAGTGGTCGGCATCACCGCTTCCTTAAGCAGCCTGAAGCCGAGAAGAGCGTTGATGAAAGTGCTCTTTCCCGAACTGAACTCCCCCACGAGGGCGAGATACAGCTTGTCGTCGTCGAGCTTGTCCTCGGCGCGATCCACTTCCCTCCAGATTGCGGCGCGGTCTTTTTCGGGCAACAGAGTGTCGGCTATCTGGCGCAGATATTCTATTGTTTCCGGTAATTCAGGCATGGCTAACCTTCGGTTATATAGGTCAGGTCGTCGGCATCGTCGTCGCCGAACGAGAACAGGTCTACAAATTCGGCTATGAGGCTGTCGATGTCGAACGGATTATCCATGAAGCGGTCGAAGAAGCTGTCGTAGTCGTCGGCTCCGGTGTCGATGTCCATGCCTGCGAGGCGGTTGAGGGTGTCAACGGGAATACCGCCGAATTCGCTTATGGCGGTAAACGGTATGTCGGGGTTGGTCGGAACCTGCTCGGTGGTCACCATAAAGCAGTCGGAATCCTTCCACGCATCCAGGAACACGTCGGCGGGATATGCCATCTGGCGGTTGCCGGTGCCGGGGTCGGTCACGATTACCTGCACGTTGTCGGGGTCGGTGGTGTCGATTCCTACAACTACCAGCGCGTGGTTGGGGGTCTCGCCGTAGACGAAGTCGTTGCCGATTCCCTCGGGGGTTAGCTCGTAGGCGTCGACACCCACGATTATCTGATGGCCGGTGGCGAGCTCGTTGGCGAGGTTGAATATGTTGTTGCCCACCGATCCGTGTATGTCGAGTCCGAAGTGCTCAAGAAGCTTGCCGGTCATCTCCATGGGTGTGCCGTAGCCTTCGGCATACCATCCGTTTTCCTTGGCGATCTCGATGAGTTCCTCCTGGCTCACGTCGATGCCGAACTGCTGGAGCACAAGGTGCTGCGACTGGATGGCGCACGTGTCGGGATGGAACTGGTATACCTCCGGATCAAACGGAATGTTGGCCGCCGGCTGGCCGTGGACAGTGTCGGCGTTCTCAATGTTGATGGTGTCGGGGGTGTCGGGGATGGTCGACGGGAAATCGGGTATGGGGGTCTCCTTGTCGGAGGGAAATATTTTATCTGTGAGATCGTCCATCAGGCCTGTGGAATAGGCTTTGTAAACAGCGAATCCGGCGAGTGAGCCGGCAGCGATTTTCGTTGAATTGTCCATAGTGTCAGGAAATTATGATTTATTTTTTATTTATTTTATATTTTTTTACAAAAACAGCAGGTTGACGCACCCCATCAGGAATCCGAGCAAGGCGCCGAGCCATACTATGGCTTTGAGTTCACGGTCCATCACCTCGAGCAGAAGCCGCTCCGACTCGTCCATATCCATGCCGTTTATGCGGTCTTCGATGACTTTGCTTATGTTGATGGCGGAGAGAATGCGGGGCAGCTGTGTGCTTATCAGGTTGCGGTAGAGCGAGACAATGGTCTGTTTCGCCTCCTCGATCTGCTTCTCCTTTCCTTCGAGCAGCTCCGCCATGCTCAGATTCAGGAAATTGTCGATCTGGTCGTTGATGAGCGGGCCGGCTATTTCGGCCGAGTGTTCGGCGAGCATCGAGTTGATGTTTTTCGCAAGCAGGTTTTCCAGCGGCGAGGTGAGGAATCCGAGCATCTGGCCGGCTCCGGAGAGAATGCCTCCCGCTATGCCGCCGCTTTTCATCTTGCCCATCACGTGTTCCACGGCTATCCGGGCAATCTTGCCGCCGAGATCCGACGTGGCCAGTGCTCCCTGAATCTTGCCCGAGAGACCCGAAGAGATGTTGCCTTTTACCGCTGCTATTTCGCCGGGCGAAAGAAAGCGGCCGAGGAATGACTCCACGCTCTCGTGGTTACGGCGCTGTTCGGCAGCGAAGCTGTCGATGGCGGCGGATATTTTCCCGGTCATTTCGTCGGAGAGCAGCGTCTGTTCGAGCACCTCGCGGTTCATGAGGTTAGTGCTGATGGCATTGCCGATCGACGAGGCAATCCTCGCTTTTTCTTTGGGAATTATGCCCGGGGTGAAAGGCAGACGGATGCCCATGATGTATTTCGCCGTGTGGGGGCGGAAGAGCATTTTGATTGCTATGTAGTTGGTAATGTAGCCGATAACGGCTCCAATAACCGGCGGAATTATATATTGTGTAAATCCGAGCATAAAATGTGATATGAAAAGCCGGTGGTGGCAGCTATTAAGATGTAGGTTATTCGAGTTCGAACTCAAAGGCGAAATTAGGCATATTTTTTCGATTTCCAATGCGGTTATGTCGCTTTATGAGTTAAAAAAATGGCACCGTGGAACGGGTTTGACGTTTTTTAACAGATGTGTGCTCCATAGCGGCCCATGCATGTCGGTAATTTTGCCGTAGAAAACAATATAGTATATCAATATAATATTATGAAAGCACCCTATAGAATTTCAGTCGCGGCCTATAGCCGCGTTATGTCGGAGGCGGTTGCTGAAATGACCGCCCGCACTGCCGGTTCAGACCGTTTCGCCGCCACGATAAAGGCGATATGCGCCTACGTGGCCGATCCTGATGCCCTTCCTGCCGATCCTGGCGCTGTGGATGAAGCGGTATGGCATATCGCAAGGGAGCAGATCGACAAAGCCGCTCTCAGGAGCGAACGGGCGCGGCGCCGTGCAGCGGAAAAACGCGGTGAGACCGTCGGGACGGCGCCACGGCAAACCGAAGCGGTTCCCGCTTTGACTGAGGCAGCTGAAATTCCGGCGGAAGAGGACGTAAACACTGCCGCGCCACCGGCGGAGTCTGACAATCCGGAAAAGCCGGCAGTGTTTCTCAACCGTCGTGCCCGTCGCGCCGCCGAGCAGACCCGCAGATGGCTCATCCGCAAGCGCAAATTAGATCCCGAAGAGGCCGACTGGATAATGAGCACCCTCTGACGGGGTGAAATGAGCTATTCCACTCTCAGCTGCCAGAACGCCACGGCGGCTGCGGCAACGTTGAGCGAATCAACACCGTGTTTCATCGGAATGCGTGCCGTGTAGTCCGCGCCGGCTATGGTTCCGGCAGGCAGACCGTCGCCCTCCGTGCCTAAAATCAGGGCGAGGCGCGGTTCGGCGGAGAGCACGGGCGAGTCGATGGGCAGCGACCTGTCGGTCAGCGCCATGGCAGCCGTCTTGAAGCCTAAGGCCCGGAGTTCTGAGGAGTAATCGTCAGACCACGTCCAGGGCACGAGAAACACCGAACCCATCGACACCCTCACCGAGCGCCTGTTCAGCGGGTCGCACGAGGTTTTCGACAGCACCACGGCGTCGATTCCGATAGCCGCCGCCGAGCGGAAAATGGCACCGATATTGGTGGTGTCGGTCACACCGTCGATTACCGCCACCCGCCGCGCTACCGCGCAGATGTCGGCTACCGGAGGGATGGCGGGGCGGCGCATTGCGCAGAGAACGCCGCGTGTAAGAGTATAGCCGGTAAGCTGCGCAAGAAGCTCGCGCTCACCCGTATACACCGCCATATCGTCGGGGCAGCGGGCGAGAATCGGAGCGGCGTCGCCCTCGAGATGCTTCCGCTCGCAAAGGAGCGCCACGGGCTGCAGCCCCTTGTCGAGAGCCACGTTGATCACTTTGGGGCTTTCGGCAATGAAGATGCCGCGCGAGGGATCGAGCCGGTTGCGCAGCTGCGCCTCAGTCATGGAGCCGAAAATCTCCACGCCGGGGTGGGAGAGCGATTCAATGGTCTGGACAGTCATGGAAGTTTCGTTTGTGCAAAGTTACGCAATTATAGGCCAATGTAAAAATCCGTCACGGCTTTTTCATTTAAAATAAGCCCGTAAAACAGAATACAGTTGCCGGGGTGGTGCCACCGATAGCGATGTCGTGATAATACGATAAGTAGTATGTAGTCAGTATATTGTAGGGGCGCTATATTTAGCGCCTGCTGAGTCAGGGCATTTTCTTTCAGCATCATATTATTCCGGGTGGGATATGCTTTTGATTCGGCGGCCGCTAAATATAGCGCCCCTACTGAATTGCAGCACTTTAGCGGTGTTGTGTCTGCTTTTTATTACTTGTAACGGGCATATAGCCTCCCGATTCATCAAATTCGCTATCCGTGGTTTTATAATCGCTCAACGATAAACTTTTCGATGAAAAAATACTTCTGATCCGGTGATAAGGCCGATCAGAGCATAGCGCGTTACAAAATCAAAAAAATACGGCTGAAAAATTTGCAAACGCAAACTGAAAGTCGTAATTTTGTTGAGATAAATTCCCGGGGTGCCACATGCCCCTCACAACCCGACAGACCGGCGGATCTTCAGTACAAACCGCTTCTGTTCTCCTTTCACTAAATCAACACACTTCAGAACAATATGCCAGCACATTACTCCGATATCGACGAGACTTTCGACCCTGAGATAATCGTCAATCCCGACAAAAAACGTTTCGGGCAACCCGAGCCGCAGCCTCAGCCGCAGCCAAGGCCCGAGGCGGAAATACCGCGTCCGCAGCCTCAGCCTGAACCTCAGCCCCGGCCCGAACCTCAGCCTGAGCCGCAGCACAATTCCGATGCCCGCGGAGAAGGCAGAAAAATAGGCGCCGTGCTCCGCAGCAGCCATACGGTAATGTTCATCGGTATCGTGATGCTCGTTATGGCGCTCTACGCTCTCATTGTGTCGGTTTCGTTTTTCTTCCATATAGGCACCGACCAGAGCGCCGTGATTAACGGAGATTTCGACCCTGCCGTAATCGGCAACGCCGGCGGCCCCGTCGGTGCATGGCTTTCGCATACGCTCATTCATAACTGGCTGGGTCTCGGCTCGTTTATCATGATTTTTTACTTGGCCGCACTGGGATTGTCGCTGCTCGGAGTGAAGCGTTTCAATTTCTGGCGCCTTACGTTCGGCTGCCTGTTGTCGGCTCTCGCCGTTTCGGTAATCGGCGGACTCATTACCTGCGAGACCGCTTCGACTGTTTTCTGGGGCGGACGCCACGGACATTACCTCAATTCGCGGCTCATCGAGCTCAGCGGCATCTGGGGCGCCGCGGGTGTGAGCCTGATTATGGCAGGCGCGCTCGTACTGCTTTTCCTCGACGGAATCAGGCAGTTTCTGAGCTTTGTGGGAGGCCGCTACTCGGTTTATCGCGAACGCCTCGACGAACAGCGCCGAGAGCGTGCTGCCCGCGAGGAGGCGGAGGCCCGTGAGCGCGCGGAGCGCGAAAAAGCTGAGGCCGGCGCCCGGGCCGAAGCGGAAGCCCGTGAGCGCGCGCGCCGCGAGGCGGAAGAGAGGGAAAAACGGGAACGGCAACCTCTTCAGCCCCAGCCTCAACCTCAGCCCGTTCAACCTCAGCCCCAGACTGTAACTGACCCTTCGCAGCCTGCTCCGGCTACGCCGAAGGAGCAGGAGCAGCCGAAAATGTTCGACGAACCGGCGCCGCTCTTTGCTAATGCCGACCCCTTTGATGCGCAGCCTGATCTGTTTGGCGGCCGCACCGGCGATGATGAGGAGGACGATGATGAGGTGGTGATTCCCGCACCGGACGATTTCTCCGACGGCCCTCTGAGCGAGATTCCCACCGCAGAGCCCGACGATGCCGACGTGGCGCCGCTGTTCACCGCAACTGAGGATGCCGACGGTTTCAGTACTGAAGGACAGCCAGATCTCTATGACCCTACGGCCGATCTCTCGCATTTCCGTTTCCCCTCTGTCGAACTGCTTCATGAGCGCGCGTATTCCGATTCGAGCGTCGACGCTCGCGAGCTTGAGGAAAACAAACAGCATATAACCAAAACGCTCAGCGACTACGGCATAGCCATCTCGAAAATCGACGCTACCGTAGGCCCGACGGTTACCTTATACGAAATCATCCCCGCCGAGGGAGTAAGAATCGCCAAGATCAAGAGACTTGAGGACGATATAGCGCTGAGCCTCTCGGCTATCGGCATACGAATTATCGCGCCGATTCCCGGAAAGGGCACTATCGGTATCGAGGTGCCCAACAAGGATCCGCAGACGGTGTCGATGCGCTCGGTGCTCGAGTCGGAAGCCTTTGCCGCCGCAAAAGCCAAAATGGGCCTCCCGATGGCCATGGGCCGCACGATTTCCAACGAAGTGTTTGTGGCCGATCTCTGCAAGATGCCTCATCTGCTCGTGGCCGGTGCTACCGGCATGGGTAAGTCGGTGGGCCTCAACGCCATAATAGCGTCGCTGCTGTATACCCGCCACCCCTCTGAGCTGAAATTCGTGCTCGTAGACCCGAAAATGGTGGAATTCAGCCTCTATGCACGTCTCGAAAAACATTATCTGGCGAAACTCCCCGACGAGGAGGACGCCATAATTACCGACCCCTCGAAGGTGGTAGCCACGCTCAATTCGCTCTGCGTGGAGATGGACAACCGCTACAATCTGCTGCGCGATGCCGGATGCCGCAACCTCAAGGAGTATAACGACAAATTCGTTCACCGCCATCTCAACCCCGAAAAGGGACACAGGTTCATGCCTTATATCGTGGTGGTGGTCGACGAGTTCGCCGACCTCATAATGACCGCCGGCAAGGAAGTGGAGACACCTATCGCACGTCTGGCGCAGAAAGCCCGCGCCGTGGGCATGCACGTGATTCTCGCCACCCAGCGTCCGTCGACCAACGTGATTACCGGCATCATCAAGGCCAACTTCCCGGGCCGAATAGCTTTCCGCGTGTTCCAGATGGTCGACTCCCGCACCATCCTCGACCGTCCGGGCGCAAACCAGCTGATAGGCCGCGGCGACATGCTGTTCTCCAACAACGGCAAGCTCGACCGCGTGCAGTGCGCGTTTATCGACACCGACGAGGTGGAGGCCGTATGCAACGCCATAGGCTCGCAGGCCGGTTTCGGCCATGCCTACGAGCTTCCCGACTATATTCCCGAAGCAGACGCATCGGCAGCCGGCGGCAACACTTTCGGCGAGCGTGACCCCCTGTTCGACGAAGCCGCCCGCCTTGTGGTTCAGACCGACACAGCCTCTACATCCTCGCTTCAGCGCCGCTACTCCATCGGCTACAACCGCGCCGGAAAAATCATGGATCAGATGGAGGCGTGCGGAATCGTGGGGCCTGCCCAGGGCGGAAAACCGCGCCAGGTGCTCGTGGATATGATGACTCTCGAGAAGATTCTTGAAAACCGCTGATAAACATTCGTCTCTCCGCTTTTGTTTCTAAAAAATGAAGATGAAAAGAATTGTATTCGCACTTGTGGTGATGCTTTTCGCGCTTGCGGCCTCGGCTGCCGAAGGCGCCGGAGCGTTTCTCGACCGCGTTGCCGGGCGGCTTAAGTCTGCCCCCCGTCTGCTCGCGGCGTATGTGCTGACAACCGACGGTGTTTCGCAGAGCGGATACCTCACCGTGGAGGGCAACATGTTTGTGCTCGACTCTGGAGAACTCGCTTCGTGGTACGACGGCAAGACACAGTGGACCTACTCGGCGCAGACCGGCGAAACAACCGTCACCGAGCCCACCGCCGAGGAGGTGGCACAGGTGAACCCGTTTGCCATCATCGCCGCATTCCGCCGCAACTACAACGCCTCGTTTCTCCCCTCGGCATCAGGGGTTAAGAAAGTGAAACTTACGGCAAAAGCCCGCGGATCCGATATATCCACGGTCGTTGTCACAGTCAGCGAAAAGTCGCTTGATCCCTCGGAAATCGTGCTCACCATGGCCTCGAACCAGGTGATTCTCATTCGTATAAAATCGTTCCGCAACGTGGCGAAACTCCCTGCCTCCACCTTCCGCTACGATCCTAAAAGCTACCCCGGTGTGGAGGTGATCGACTTAAGATAACACAGAAAATTGATATTATGGAAGAAAAAAGCATCAGGACCCGCTGCCTGATAATCGGCTCGGGACCCGCAGGATATACAGCTGCAATCTATACTTCGCGCGCCAATCTCAATCCCGTTGTCTTCGAGGGCAACCAGCCCGGCGGACAGCTTACCATCACTACTGAAGTTGAGAATTTTCCCGGCTACCCGGGGGGCGTGACCGGCCCGCAGCTTATGGAGGACATCCGCAGCCAGGCTCTGAAATTCGGCGCCGATATCCGTCAGGGCGTCATCTCGGAAATCGATCTCTCGAAGCGGCCTTTCGTGGCGAAATCCGACGACGGCACCACGGTGGAGGCCGAGACGGTGATTATCTCCACCGGCGCCTCGGCCAAGTATCTCGGACTCGACGACGAGCAGAAATACAACGGCCTCGGAGTGTCGGCCTGCGCAACTTGCGACGGATTCTTCTACCGCAAGAAGAAAGTGGCGGTTGTGGGCGGCGGCGACACCGCGTGCGAAGAGGCGTTGTATCTGAGCAATCTCGCCAGCGAGGTCTACCTCATTGTGCGCCGCGACGTGCTCCGTGCCTCGAAGGTCATGCAGGCGAGGGTTTTCGAGAAAGAAAATATAAAGGTTTATTTCAATACCCAGACCCGCGGTCTCTACGGCGACGGTGTTCTCGAAGGTCTGCATCTTGTTGAAAGAAAGGGTACGCCCGACGAGGTGAATTTCGACCTTCCCGCCGACGGCTTCTTCCTCGCCATCGGCCACAAACCGAACACGGAGATTTTCCGCCCCCTGCTCGATGTCGACGAGACCGGATATGTAAAGGTTGAAGGCGATTCGACCCGCACTAACATTCCGGGCGTGTTTGCGGCCGGCGACGTGGCCGATCCCCACTACCGACAGGCCATTACGGCTGCCGGAATGGGCTGCAAGGCCGCGCTCGACGTGGAGCGCTTCCTCAACGAGCATCAGCTCTGATCAGAGCATAAGCTGAAAGAAAACATCATCGAGATACCGGCCGAATTTGTAGCCGGCGTCGCGCAATATGCCCGCCTGTCTGAACCCCAGACGGGCGAGCATTCTTTCGCACGGTTCGTTGCCGGCGGTTACGGTCGCTATGAGCGTGTGGGCGCCCGCGCGGCGGCACTCTTCTATCGTGGTTCTGAGCAGAGCGGTTCCTGTACCGCCGCCCGTGTGGCCGTGGCGGAGGTATTCGGTCAGCTCCCAGGTTGCGCCGTAAACCGGGTCAGGATGAAATGCGTGGGCGTAGCAGTATCCGGTAAGCAGCCCGTCGGAATTTTCATCTGTGAAAAAAGGATATTTTCCGACAACCGGCTCAAGGCGCTCCCTCATGTCGGCCTCCGTAAGGATGCGGTTTGAAAAAATTACTTCGCTCGTCTCAACGTAATGGTTGAAAATTTCCGCCATTTGGGCGGCGTCGCCGATGGTGCCTTTGCGGATCATTGGAATCAGGAGTTTTGCCGGTTTCCGGCGTCGGGTGTGCCGTTGTTTCTCCTCCGGCCGTTGTGACGGCGGCGATTGTTGCGGCGGGGTTGTCCGCTCTTTTCACTCTGGGCGCCCTCGGGAGCCGGTGTTTCGGTCTTTGCTGCGGGTTGCTGCCGTTTTCTGTCGCGCTGCGGACGGTCTTTTCTGCCTCCGCGATCAGAATTTCTGCCGTTGCTTCCGCGGTGCCCGCCCTTGCGGCGGCCGCCGCGCTCCGAGGGATTGTAGGCGGGAGCGTCGCCCAGTTCGGCGGGTATTTCGTTTTTCTTTATCTCGTAGCCGAGGAATTTCTCTATGCGGTGGAATTTCTCCTGCTCGGGACGGTTGACGAGCGTGATGGCTATGCCGTCGTCGCCGGCGCGGGCGGTGCGGCCTATGCGGTGTATGTAGTCCTCGGCCTCGCGGGGTACGTTGTAGTTCACCACCATGGCTATGTCTTCGATGTCGATGCCGCGGGCCAGAATGTCGGTCGCCACGAGAATGTCGATTTTGCCCGAGGCGAAATCGTGGATCACCTCCTCGCGCTTCTGCTGGTCGAGGTCGCTGTGCATTTCGGCGGCTTTATAGCGCATCTGTCGCAGTTCGCGGGTGAGATCCTTTACGGCGAGTTTGGAGGAGGCGAACACAATGACCCGCTTCGAGCCGCGGGTCTTGAAAATATGTTTCAGGATTGCGGTTTTCTGCCCGTCGTGACATACGTAGGCGCTTTGGTCGATTTTTTCCGTCGGACGCGATATGGCGATGCTCACTTCCACGGGGTCGGTGAGGATTTCGTCGGCGAGCCGGCGGGTCTTCTGGGGCATCGTGGCGGAGAAGAGAAGGGTCTGGCGGTCGGCGGGAAGGCGCTTCACTATCTGCATGATGTCGTCGTAGAAGCCCATGTCGAGCATGCGGTCAGCCTCGTCGAGGATGAAATACGACACCCGCGAGAGGTCAACGTAGCCCATCTGTATGTGGTCGAGCAGGCGTCCCGGGGTGGCGATCACCACGTCGGCGCCCATTTTAAGTCCGCGTTGCTGGCGGGTGAATTCGGCGCCGTCGGTGCCGCCGTAGATGGCGAGAGAACTTACAGGCAGAAAGTAGGCGAATCCTTCCATCTGGCGGTCGATCTGCTGCACGAGCTCGCGGGTCGGTGCCATGACTATGCAGTTGATGGCATCGTCGGGAAGATATCCGTCGGCGATGCTGTCGATCACCGGAAGAAGGTATGCGGCCGTCTTGCCCGTTCCGGTCTGGGCGCATGCCACAAGGTCGTTGCCTTTGAGTATTACGGGGATTGTCTGTTCCTGGATAGGGGTACATTCTTCAAACGACATCGCGTCGAGCGCGTCGAGTACATCATAGCTGAGATCAAGCTCTTCGAATTTCATTTTTCTGCGTCCTTTTTTAGCGGCAAATCTCCCGGCTCGGGAGAAGGGACTGCAAAGTTACTGAAAATCTGCGGGATTTCATGCTGTCCGGCACGAAAAAAGAGTAATTACTGCACTTTTACCTGGTCGATGTCGACTATCGAGTTGACGATGGCATAAATGGTAAGGCCGCTCACGGAGTGGATGTTGAGTTTGCGCGATATGTTCTTGCGGTGGGTGAGCACGGTGTTGACGGAGATGTTGAGTGTGTCGGCTATCTCTTTGTTTGTCTGGCCGCGTACGATGCAGCTGATTATCTCCTTTTCGCGATCCGAAACGTTGTCGGCCGTGCGCAGTGCCTCGCCCGGGTCGGTGCCCGCAGGGTCGGAATCTATCTCCTCCTCGAGGCGCATCACGGCGGGAACGAAGAGTTTGTCCTCCACCTCGCAGTGGCGCCGCAGGTCGGCCTCGCAGTTGAAAATGTCGAAAAGCACCGTGTTGAGCAGGTCGGCGGAGTCGGCCGGACGGTAGTATTTTATGATAATGTTCTTGAGCTCCTGGAGTTTTTTGTCGATTCCCACGTGGGAGCGTGCGAAACGCGCTATCTCGAAGTCGGGGCGTCGTTTGCCCTTGAGCAGGTCGTCGACGTAGGTGAAAATGTTGCGGTTCTCGTGCTGCATGTGGCGCCGCACCTCACCTATGTATTCGTCGTAGAATTTTATGATGAGGTAGGAGATTTCGTTCACGTCGTTCTTGTTGCTGCACACAATCGCCTCGAGCAACTTGCGGCGGATGGCGGGAAGCTGAAAGTCGAGAAAATAGTTGTGGGCCTGTTTGAGGTAGGCGACGAGAGCTTCCACTGAAACTTTTGAAGCGAAATAATCGGCGGCGTCGGAGCCGTATTTTATGAAATTCGCCACGGCGAGAAAGGTCATCGGATCGACGCCGTTGCTTCCGCACACTTCCGCCACGCTGCTTTCTCCCACACCGAGGGGGATTCCGAACCGGCACATCATCTGGAGCAGCACGGGTTCGTCGCAGATGAGGTCGCACATCTTGCTCTTTTCGCTGTAATAGGCAGGCATAGATTCTCTTACTTTTTGAATTGCGCTGCAAAGGTAACATATATTAAAAAAAGCGGAAATCACCACTTTTGGGTATTTTAATAAAAATAGGTTAGAAAGTCGTTAAAAAACGCTAACCACCGGCCTGAGGAATTTGCCGGAATTATGCGATTGCCGGGGAAAAGGGGCATTTCTAACTTTGCATCGTCAAAAAAACTCACAAAAATTCTTGCTATGTACAGATCAATATTGAGTGCTATGATTCTCTTTACAGCTGCCGCAGGGGCGGCAGCGGCGGAAGGCACCGATTCAACGGCAGCTTCGCGCCCCGCGGTGAAGCGTCTGAGCGTAGGCGGCTACGGCGAGGCGGTGATGACCCGGAACTTTTTCAGCGATAAGTATCTGCGCTATAATTCTCCCGAGAAATACAAGGATGAGAGCCACGGCAGGGTAGACCTTCCCCACGTGGTGATTTTCCTCGGCTACGATTTCGGCAAGGGATGGAGCATGGGCTCCGAGATCGAATTCGAGCACGGCGGCACGGAGAGTGCCGTGGAAATCGAGGAGGAGGAAGCCGGCGAGTATGAGAGCGAGATTGAGCGCGGCGGCGAAGTGGCCCTCGAGCAGTTCTGGCTCCAGAAATCGTTTTCGCGCGGCCTGAACCTGAGGGTCGGCCATCAGGTGGTGCCGGTGGGTTTCACCAACACCCATCACCTTCCCAACGAATATTTCGGTGTATACCGTCCGCAGGGCGAGAACACCATTATGCCCTGCACCTGGCATGAGACCGGAATCACACTCTGGGGCAAGCTCGGCAAATGGCGCTACGAGGCCATGTTCATGCCGGGACTCGACAGCGAGCGTTTCGGCAGCAGCTCGTGGATTCACTACGGCTCGGCGTCGCCCTACGAGTTCAAGATTTCAAACTCCTACGCCGGTGCGCTGCGCATAGACAATTACTCGGCGCCTGGTCTGCGCATAGGTGTGAGCGGATACATAGGCAACAGCTTTCACAATACCCTCGCCGCGACCGACAGCGAGCAATATAAGAAGGTTCACGGCACCGTTGCGATAATATCGGCCGATTTCACGTATGATGCGCACAACATACTTGCCCGCGGCCATTACGATTACGGCCATCTTTCCGATGCGGCCGCAATCACCGAGTTCAACATGCACATGCGCAAGGACTCGCCCTCGAAGCAGCAGACCGTGGCGTCGGCCGCAATGGCTGCCGGAGTGGAGGCGGGCTATAATTTCTTCAGCCTTTCGGAATCGCTCACGGCCGCCGGTCAGAAGTTCTACCTCTTCGGTATGTGGGACTACTACGATTCGATGTATAAAGTGGAGAAAGGTCTCCGGGATCTGAAATGGACGGAGCGCAACACTATCTCCGTCGGTGTCAACTATTTCCCTATCCGCGATATAGTGGTGAAAGGGGAGTACTCGATAGGTCTGCTGAAAAAGCCGTTCAACAACGAGCCGTCCGTTTCGATAGGAATAGCCTACTCGGGATGGTTTATGTAAGAATAATTCAAAATCAAAATAAAATCAACAGAATATGAAACTTTACAAATCACTTGTCGCCGCCTCGATGGTGGTGATTTCCGCAGCGATGGTATCGTGCAGCGATGACAACGACAGTACCGGCGGCAACGATCCCGCAGGTCTGTCGGTGAAAGAGGAGGCATTCAAAGCCGCCGCTCAGGACTATGTTGACCACACGGTGCTCCCCACTTATAAAGGTATGGCTGACGCCGCCATGGAACTTTACGACCTCTGCGAGACGATGCAGACAAAACACGCCGCCGGCACTCTCTCTACAGCCGACGTGACTGCCGCCGGCGAAGCCTGGAAGAAATCGCGCAAATACTGGGAGCTGAGCGAGGCTTTTCTTTTCGGCCCTGCCGGTGACCACAACATAGACCCCCATATCGACTCGTGGCCTCTCGACCGCACCGCAATGGACATTCTTCTGAACGACATCCGCTCGAACCGCCCCTGGACCATTGAGACCGCAGGCTACGGACTGCTCGGGTTCCACTCGATAGAGTATGTGCTCTTCGAACTGACAGCCGACGGCAACGCCTCGCGCCCCCACTCAACCGACTATACCGCACCTGAGCTGACCTATCTGGTGGCTGTGGCCGGCGATCTGCGCGACCAGTGCGTGTGTCTCGAAGCCTGCTGGGCAGGTACAGACAATGTTTCTCCTGCCAAGAAGGCCGTGCTCGAGGAGGCAGACCTCGATTATGGCGAAGAATACGGGTGGGAGATGAAGAATGCCCGTCAGAGCGGCTCGCGTTTCAAAACCTTCCAGGCAGTTGCCGAGGAGATTCTGAGCGGCTGCAGCGATATAGCCGACGAGGTCGGAAACACTAAAATCGGCCGTCCGAATCTCGGAACATCGGCCGAGGATCAGAACTACATCGAGTCGCCCTACAGTCTCAACTCCATAGAGGATTTCGCCGACAATATAATCTCAATCCGCAATTCCTACTGCGGTGCCGTGGCCGGCGACAAGTCGATTTCCGACTATGTGAAGAGCATCAACCCCGGACTCGACTCCAAAATGCGTCAGGCCATAGAGGATGCCATCACCGCAATCCGCGCCATTCCCGAGCCTTTCACAAAGACAGCCAAGGGCCCCGAGGCTGCCAACGCTATGAAGGTTGTAGGTACCGACCTGGTCGATGTCATCGACGAAGTTTATGCTGAAATCGTAAAATAAAACTGAAAAATCACGATAATGAAAAAAGCGATATTTTCGCTCATGTCGGGTGTTCTCCTTGTCTGGGGAACATCCGCATGCAGCGATGATGACAAAATCACCGACAACACCGGAAACGAAGAGGAGTTGCCCGAATGGTATTATGCCGGCGGTCAGCTCGGAACATCGTATCTTGCCACGGCCAACGCTCTCGAGCAGCCGACGCCGGCGGTGGAGAACGCCGGAATGTATCAGTCGTTCAAAAACGGCGAGCAACTGTTTGAGAAACCCTTCATGAGCAACAATTCGGGCGTGCGCCACGGTCTCGGGCCGGTCTACATCCGCACCTCGTGCATCCATTGCCATCCGGGCTACGGCCACGGCAAGCGGGTGGAGGCCGGAAGTTTCAACACCAACGAGATAGGCAACGGCTGCCTGCTTGTGGTATACAATACATCGAACGAAAGCTACGTGTCGTGGCTGGCAGGCATGCCGCAGTCTCACGCCGTGGCTCCCTTCAAGGCACCGCTTGACGAGAGCAAAATCAAGGTTGCCTGGCACACGCAGACCGACGGGTGGGGCAACAAGTTCCCCGACGGCGAGACCTACGAGCTTATATATCCTGAAGTTACGATGCCGCGCGACGCCATCTACGTAGTGCGTCAGGGCTACGACGGCGTGGGTGACTACGGTGTGAAACTCGAAAGCACAATCGGAATCTACGGCACCGGCCTGCTCGACGCCATAGACGACGCCGACCTCAAAGCCGAGTATGCCAAACAGGAACGCGACGGATATATGCAGAACGGCCTGAATCCGGCCATGTTCAAGGACGGCGAATGGGTAAGCCAGTACAGCAACTCCCTTCAGGGCGACGGCACACTGTATCCACGCCGTTTCACCTACGCGCTTTCGCGCGGCCCGGTGCTTGACGCCGCCGGCGCCAACGCTATCTGGAACATCACCAACGTAACCCGCAGCGACCGCCGCTACCATTATCTCGACGGTGCCGGCACGTATGCCGAATATTCCTCGAAAGACCCCGACGTGCAGGCAGGATTCGATGCCTACATAGCCCAGGTCGACCCCAATAAGGAACACTCCGAATGGTGGAACGGAACGATGGAAAGCCGCATCAAATCGTATCTCACGGCCAAAGACCTCCCCGCAGAGATGAGTGACGAAGATTACACCGACCTGATGATATGGCACCGCGGCCTGGCAGTGCCGGCTGTCCGCGACATCGACAATCCGGAAGTGAGCCGCGGCAAGGAACTTTTTGCTGAAATCGGCTGCGCCTATTGCCACAAACCTTCCTGGACCACCGGCGACGATGTGGTGCGTGATCCGGCCAAATTCTTCAAAGGCAACGAGATGCCCCGCTATCCGCATCAGAAAATATGGCCTTATTCCGATATGGTGCAGCACAAGCTCTGCATGACCAACGACATTCGCACCGGCTGGTGCCGCACCACCCCGCTGTGGGGCCGCGGACTTCACCGCAAGGTTACAGGTTCGCGTTCGGACGACCGCCTGCACGACTGCCGCGCGCGCAACGTGATCGAGGCGATAATGTGGCACGGTGTGTCGACTCAGAGCGACGCCTACAGGACGGTAGAGAAATTCCGCGCGCTGCCGAAAGCCGACCGTGACGCGATCGTGACGTTTATAAACGCTATATGAAAATACTTTCGTTCGGACTCCTTGGAGTCCTGACCATCATGCTGATGGCAGCCACCGTTGTCGAGAAAATCTCGGGCAGCGGGGTTGCCTCGGCTTTGCTTTATACCTCGCCGCTTACAGTTGCCATGTGGGCGGTAACGGCTGTATGTTCAGCCGGATACATAATAAAATGGCGGCGCAGGCTCACGTGGCAGGCACTGCTGCTTCATGGGGCTTTCATTGTGATACTCGCCGGGGCTGCCGTGACTCATTTTGCGGGGCAGCAGGGGAAAATCACCATCTCTGCGGGTGAGAATACAGACAGTTTCACGCTCGCAGACGGAACCGTGAAACAACTGCCTTTCAGCCTGCGGCTCAGGAGCGTGAGGATAGAGTGTTATCCCGGAACGCCGACGCCGGCCGACTACGTGAGCGAACTGACAGTCGACAACGGCAGCGGAGAGGAGGATGCTACAGTTTCGATGAACAACGTGCTCGACGTCAGGGGTTACCGCTTTTACGAAACGGCGATGGGGACGGATCATACGGTGCTGTCGGTGTCGCACGATCCGTGGGGAATCGGACTCACCTACGGCGGATATTTCCTTCTTCTGTTTGCCATGGTATCGTTCTTTTTCAGCCGTAAGACACGCTTTTTTGCGCTTGTGAAGGCGTTGGGGTGTGTGGTGTTGCTGACAGCAGCATCGCAAAGCGCAGCCGCCGGAACTACCGAGCTGCCCCAGACACTCCAGCGCGGACTGGCTAAAGATTTCGGCAGGATGCTCGTGATGCACAACGGGCGAGTATGTCCGGTATCGACGCTCGCACGCGATTTCTGCATAAAAATCACCGGCTCCGACAGTTATCGCGGACTGAGCGCCGAACAGGTTCTCACAGGGTGGATATTTTATTATCCCGACTGGAAAAACGAGCCGATGGTGAAGGTAAAGCCCTCAGTAGCGCGACAACTCGGCAAAGAAGGTAAATATGTAGCTCTCAGTGATTTCTATTCAATAGACGGTTTTCGACTCGACGAAGCATCAACAGACCGGAATGTGCGCGATGCCATTGAGAAAACCGCCCTAATAAGCTCGGTATGCACCGGCTCGGCGCTGAAAATCTATCCCCGCCGTCTGGACGACGGAAGTGCGGAGTGGTATTCATGGACCGATGATCTGCCTGACGAAACCGATGCCGACGACCGGCGTTTCATAATGGGAAGCATGGAATATTTCGCACGGGAGATAGCCCACGGACGAAATATTTCAGCCGATTCGGTGACAAAACGCATATCGGAATATCAGCTGCAGGTGCTCGGGTCAGGGTATGGGGAGGAATCGACGGCATATCGAGCAGAGATGCTGTACAACAAATACGGACGAACCCTTCCGATAGCCATAGTGGCCCTGACGACAGGTCTCGTTGCGTTCATTATTTTCTGTCGGAGAGTGTCGAAAGGGGGAGCGCTCCCGGGCAGGATAAGAATTGTATTTTTTGCGGTGAGCGTTATTATTTTTCTTTGTCTGACCGCGATAATAAGTCTGCGTGGAATTATAGCCGGGCAGATACCGTTGGGCAACGGCTACGAGACGATGCTCGCTATGGCGTGGGTAGCCCTTCTTGCGGGAATAGTGCTGGGCCGGCGTGTGGGGATACTTCAGCCGGCGTCGCTTATAACGGCCGGTCTGGCGCTGACAGTGGCGATGCTGAGCGAGAAGAATCCGCAGGTGAGTCATCTTATGCCGGTTCTGCAGTCGCCTCTTCTGAGTGTACACGTGATGGAGGTGATGCTTTCGTATGCGCTGCTTCTGTTTATGGCACTCAACTCTATTGCTGCGTTCATTGCCGGAGCGGAGAGCGAAGCTTCGCGGAGGCTTGCGGTTCTGAGCCGCGTGATGCTTTATCCGGCTTTGTTCCTCCTCGCCGCTGGCATCTTTACGGGAGCCGTATGGGCCAACCAGTCGTGGGGACGCTACTGGGGCTGGGATCCTAAGGAGACGTGGGCGCTGATAACCATGATAATCTATGCGCTGCCTATGCATACAGCGAGTTTTCCGGCACTGGCGCGGCCGAAAACGGTGCATGTTTATTTTCTGGCAGCGTTTCTGTCGGTGCTGATTACCTATTTCGGGGTGAATTTCTTCCTGTCGGGGCTACACAGCTATGCGTGAGCAGCCGTGGTGGCTGAAGAGCCTGGCTAACTGCGCATATTGTCCACCTGTTGCTCGGTGAGGCCGGTGGCAGCGCATATTGTCGCGGTGTCCATGCCAAGAGCAATCATCTTTGCCGCCACACCGGTCGTCGAGAGGAGTTTCAGGAATCTTGTCGAAGACATTTACGCGCGCGAGATAGTATTCCGGGAACACTTCCCGAGGAAGATGCGGGACGATGACACCTTCCTCCTTGGTGTTGACCAGAAGGTCATTACCGGTGTGGATGCCCTTAAAACGGGTTTCGCCATGATATACGTAATCGTCGCCCTGGCCGTTCACGTCCACGGTTAATAATCATTTTTACAGAAAAACGAATGCTTTCACACGTGTTTTTCGCGGTGGACGTGAAGAATCACGTCCGTACAATACGTTGGTTATCAGTGTATTGTTGGGTGGGTATATTACCTTCGGATTCATTAGATTCGCTATCTGTGGTTTTAAATGAAAGAGCCGTGGGCATTTGAGCGTGGGGCGGCGCCGGAGTGTGGCCGCTCGACCGAGCGGCCCTACGGTTTACCGGAGCCGGTTCGGCCTTGAAATCAGGCAAAAAGATGCTGCGAGATAACAAAATGCCGATAAATGTTTAAAATTTGCCTATTTTATGGTAAATTTGCAATCTTACATTTGCATTCTCACAGAAATTCAGAAATAAATCAACCGTAATCATGCACAAAATTTTACTGACAACGGCGATTTCGCTGATTGCCTTCTGGGCAGCCGGCGCGCCTACAGCCGATTTGCCGAAAAGATCCACCGGCATTCCTGCTAATCAAGTGATGCTGCAGAAGGCTTCGCCGGCAGGGGATCTCGCACTGCAGAGACCGAGACAGCTGTCGTCGGCCTTCGGAGTATACAGTTCTCCCATAAAACTACCCTCGGCGGGGCGCGCGGCGGACTCCGGGCCGCTTCCCGACCTTCACGGCAGTGTGATCTATGCCGACGGCTGGACTCAGCAAAACAACGCTATCGGAATGTATCGCATCGGCACTTCCGACGCTGTTCCGTTCGAACGCTGCGGCACGGCGCGAGTTGACGCCACTGCCGGCGGTGTGGCGATAGGCAACGACTACTATGCCTCATATTTCGTGGAGATGTATGGCTATTATTATGCCTATACCTCTAAGTTCGACATGACCACCTGGGAGGAAGATCTGAAATGGAACTATAGTTCCGATATGAAGATGATGTCGACCGGTGTGGTCTATGACCGTACCACCAAAAATGTGTACGGATGCTTCTACAACGACAGTAATACGGGGTTCGTTTTCGGCACGGCAGACTATGCTAATAAAAAACGCACCGTAATCAAGGCGCTCGACCGCATGTGGAGCGCGATAGCCATAACCCGCAAGGGCGCGCTCTATGCCATAGACAAACTCGGTGATCTTTATTCGGTCGACAAGACTACCGGCGATATGACAGCCATAGGCAGCACCGGGCTGGTGGCCACAAATCCGTCGTCGGCCTGCATCGATCCGCGCTCGGGGCGCTGCTTCTATGCCGTGATGCAGGGTACGGACGGTTCGCTCTATGAAATCGACCTCGCGACGGCCCAGGCCACGCTTATTTACCATTTTCCGCTTAACCAGGAGGTTGTAGGCCTGTTCGTGCCCACTCCCGATGTAGAGGACAGCGCACCTGACGCCGTAACTGACCTGACACTCTCGTTTGCCGACGGCTCGCTGAGCGGCACGGTGTCGTTCACCTGCCCCGCCACCACTTTCGAGGGAGAACAGGGCGAAGGCTCCCTGACCTATATAATCGAGGCCAACGGCGCGACGGTAGCTACAGGTCAGGCCGCCTGGGGCGAGAAAGTCTCCAAAACTGTTACTTTCAGTGTGCCTGACAACTACAAATTCCGCGTCTATGCAACCAATGCCACGGGCAACGGGCCGGTGACTGAAGCAGAGATGTTTGTAGGCAACGACCTCCCGATGGCGCCCGAAGTGACCGCAACCATGGACAACGGCACGGTGAACCTTTCGTGGACACCGGTCACCGCCTCAGTGAACGGGGGATATATAGACCTGAATAATCTCAGCTATAACGTCACCCGCCTCCCCGACAACTTCAAGGTAGTGGAAGGCACGAAGCTCACCTCCGTCACTGACACGCCTCCGGCAGGCGGCACACTGACCGGTTACTGGTATACAGTGACCGCTTGCGACGGCGCCTATACCTCGGCGGAGAGCACCACACGCAAATTCTGGACCGGCTCGCTCATGCCTCCGTATTCCGTGGCTTTCAACAAGGAGGAAAACGGTGAGGCCTTCACCATAATTGACGCCAATAAGGACGGCAAAACCTGGGAATGGAGCCGTTACGACAATGCATACCGGTCAGTCTTCAACCGCGACGCCGATACCGACGACTGGTTCGTGACTCCGCCGCTGAAGCTTGAGAAGGGTAAGATGTACATGTTTACCGCCAAACTGCACACCTACTTAGGCAATCCTCTCCGCGTGGAAATCCGCTGGGGCGAGGGCGATACTCCCGAGAAGCTGACTTCTCAGCTCATGGAGCCGCAGATCATCAGAAACCGCTACAGCGAGGATTATTCCTACTATCTTATTCCTGAGAAAGACGGCGTTTATTATGTGGGCATCCACGACATAACCTCCGCCGATTCGAGCTGGTTCCTCTTCGCCGACGGCATCACCGTGGGCGCCGGAGTCGAGGCAGTGATTCCCGACGCGGTGGAAAACTTCATGGTAACCCCCGATTTCAACGGCGGCAAGAGAGCCTCAGTTTCCATGACCGCACCCCGCAAGGCCGTGAACGGCACGGCCCTGGAGACGATTACCCGCGTTGACGTGCTGCGCGACGGCACCGTGGTGAAGACATTCTCCGCGCCCGCGCCCGGCTCGCAGCTTGAATTCACCGACCAGCCCGAGACTACGGGCTATCATAAATATGAAGCACTGGCCTACAACGCCGCCGGCGCCGGAAAGAAGAGCTCCCTTTCAGTATATGTCGGAGCCAACGAGCCCGCAGCGCCCGCATGGGCAAAAATAGCGGAGACCGACAAGCCCGTCGAAGTGACCGTTTCGTGGGAGCCGGTATCGACCGACAAGGACGGCAAACCTCTTAATCCCGAACTGGTTGAATACACCATCGTGGGAGCCGGCGACGGCGATGAAGCCGTGATTATAGCCGACAATATCAAGGGTTCGTCGCATACGTTCCAGGCGCTCAAAGCCAGCGAAAACCGCAGTTTCGTGGGCTATGGAGTGCGCGCACGCACTGATGGAGGTTACTCTCTGATGGCAATAACCGATATTATTCCAATCGGCACACCGTATGCCGCTCCCTGGAGCGAATCGTTTGCCGGCGGTCAGGCTGCCTCATTGATACGCAGCGAGAACCGGGAGGGAATGTGGAGCATATATACCGATGAATCCGGAATACCCTCGCAGGACGGCGACAACGGTCTGGCGGCGATGTTCGGCGAATTCGCGGGAGCCGACGCCACCCTCTACACGGCCAAGATTTCCCTCGCGGGTCTCGACAATCCCGCTTTAGTGTTCTATACCTACAACATAGCGGGAGCTGACGCCGACAAGAACAGAATCGAGGTGTCGGTTAACGGCGGCGACGGTTTCGTGACGGAGAAACAGCTTACAGTATCCGACCTCGGAGAGGATAACGGCTGGTATCTCGCGGTGGTACCTCTCGATAAATATAAGGGCAAGGTGATTCAGTTTGCAATGCGCGGCATTACCGCCACACACAAGTTTACCCTTGCAGACAACATTCAGGTGACGTCGCTCAGCGCCCGTAATCTGCGTGTGGCCTCCATTGATGCACCGCTGACCGCGGTGCCCGACAAGGAATTCTTCGTTACTGTAAACGTGGAGAACTTCTCGACCGGGGAGGCCTCCGGCTACAGGGTGAAACTCTTCCGCAACGGAGAGCTGATCGGAACCGAGACACCCGATGCACTCGCTCCCGGCAGTACCGCGGTGGTGAAGTTCGCCCAGACTTTAGGCGTGGCCGACCCCGAGACTTCGGAATACCGCGCCGAAATTGAATATGCGGCCGATCAAAAAGCCGACGACAATACGTCGGCAACGGAGACGGTGCGCCTGCTGCTTCCAGACCATCCAGTGCCCGCCAATCTCGCAGGCACGGCTACGGAAACAAACGTTACGCTGACATGGGACGCTCCCGATCTGACAACGGCGCTTCCCGACAGCAAGACAGAGGATTTCGAAGGATTCGAGTCGTGGTCGAAGACCGGTGCCGAAGGCTGGACATTCGTAGATGTCGACCGGTCGGGTGTAGGTCAGATCGGCAATTTCGAATTACCCGGCATCGGATATAACTCCCTTGTGAGCTGGTTTGTGACCGATGCCTCGCTTGAAGGCCTCCCGGCTGCGGGATTCGCCGCCTGCTCGGGCAGCAAATATCTCTCGACCCTCTTCTGTCTGCCCGACATGAGCGGGGAACTGGCGGAATACATCCCCAACGATGACTGGGCCATCTCTCCGCAACTCTACGGCGGCGCTCAGACAATCAGCCTTATGGCGCGCTCCATGAATCCTTCCGAGGCTCAGGAAAGCTTTGAGATTCTTGCCTCCACCACCGATTCGGATTCACCAGCCGACTTCACACTCGTGGAGCAGATAACGAATGTTCCCGGCACGTGGACCCAGTACAGATTCTACCTGCCCAAGGGCACAAAGAGGTTCGCTATCCGCTACAACCACACCTTCGGACTGTCGCTCGGAGTGGACGATGTAACCTTCATTCCCGCGGGCACGTCGAGTCTTGTGGTCGAGGGATACAACGTATACCGCGACGGCAAGCGGGTGAACACCACTCCGGTAAAGGAGACCACGTTTACCGACCCGATCAAACTGACCGATGAGGCCGAGTATGCCGTGACCGCCGTTTACGAGAACCGCGGGGAATCGCGACTGAGCGCGCCTCTGCGTCTGAAATATTCGGGCGTGACCGACATTGCGGCAGGCGGCAACGCTACAGTAAGCGCCGCGAAAGGTGCTATCCTCGTTGAGAACGCCGAAGGCATGACTGTAAGCGTTACCGACACTGCCGGCCGCGTAATCGCCCGGACAGAGGGCTCGGCCACGATTCCGGTTGCCCCAGGAGTCTATATCGTCAAAGTCGGTGCGACTGTAGTGAAGGTGCTCGTTCACTGATATAACGTCGTAAAGCGCAGGGATATAGCCTCCCGATCTGACAAATGAAAAAGCAGCTCCGGCATTCCGCCGGAGCTGCTTTTATGTCAAAAATACTGGCTATTTTAGTTCTAATTCGATGTCCTCTATTGAAGGCAGCGAGCTCTTGAATTCGTCGGGAATGAATTTCGTGAGCTGAAATTCCGCTACCCCGATAGGTTGCGATGAAGATTCAAGGGCATATTGGGCAAGCACATTATCTTTATCCTTGCATATCAGCAATCCGATAGTGGGGTTATCCTGTTCGGTTTTCAGTATATGATTTACGGCAGTCATGTAGGTGCCGAGTTGCCCTATATCGCCGGCTCCGAATGTACCCGTCTTGACTTCGATAACACAATAGGTGTGCAATTTTATGTTATAAAACAGCAAATCAATGAATTGTTCGGTGTGTCCTACCTTAAGACGGTATTCTTCACCGACGTAAGCAAATCCGGAGCCAAGTTCGAGAAAAAAGCGGGAGATATTCGCCATCAAAGCTTTCTTCAGTTCCCGCTCTTTATAAGGCTCGGTCATTTCGGTAAAGTCGAAGATATACGGGTCTTTTGTCAGTTCCTGTGCAAGGTCGCTTTCAGGAGCCGGAAGCAGACGGGAGAAACTTGTCAACGCTTTGCCCTGGCGCAGATGCAGATTGGTGTCAATGAACGATTTCAGCACGTTTCTCGACCATCCTTCTTCGACAACCTTGTGAGCGTAGAACAGTGCGGTTTCCGGCTTGTCCGAAAATTTGTCTATAATAACGCGGTGGTGTCCCCAAGGGATTGCGAAAATCAAATCATCGATGGCATTGGAAGATTTTCCCGCAAGTTGTGGGAAATTTACATTCTTAGAATTGCCAACAAGTTGTGGGCAATTTGTAGAAGCTTCGCTATAAAGAAGATACATCTTTTTCATGTAATAGAGATTTTGCGGAGAGAACCCTTTTGCATCAGGTATTTCATCACGCAGATCCTGACTGAAGAATTTGAAGAATCTGCTGCCGTAAACATTCTCAGCATCACGTGCAACGATGTCACGCCCAAGCTGGCGCGGAAAGTTTTTCCGTTAAAAATTTTGAAATCGGGTGGGGATTGATTATATTTGCGGTGCACGGTGTGTGCGAGTCAATAACCTTAAAAACAACCTGCTATGAAGATACGCAGTTTCTTTACTTTTCTGATAATTACGGCGCTTACGGCTGCGGCGCAGAGCAAGCCGGAGATGGCGCACTACATTTTGCGGAATCTTCCCGGTGGGGAGGTGTACCGCAACGCTTTCTCGATGCTCGAGGCCGACGCCAAGGGCACGCCCGGCTGGCACGAGGCGCTGTTCGGCACGTGTAAGGCGATATATTCGCAGGACTCGATTCCCGACGATGACCTTTCGTTTGCCGAGCTGACGCTCGAGAGCCTCGCCTCGTCGGCTCAGACCTCCGACGAGCTGGTGTTCAATTCGTCGAGCATACTCGGCAACATCGCATTCAACGCCCGCGACTACAACTACCTCACGCAGAACATATCCCGCATGGAGCAGGCGGCCGGCAAGCTCGGCAATTCGGCTCAACTGCAGGCGCCAATCTCGAAATTGCGCGACCGCAAGGAGATGATAAAGGGCTACGAGGTGCCGTTCAGGGAGCGCCTCCAGGGCACCTGGGTCAGCGCGGAGGTAGACTATAAACGTGAGCCAACCACGTTTTTAGACATTATGGGTGACAGCATCCGCATCAACCCATATAAGGAATTTACTTATGTAGAATATGATAAGGAGGGAAATCTGAAGGAAAAATTCCGTCACCCGGAGTACGGTACGAAAGAAATAGTGGTGTTGCCCGAACAGCGGCAGGTGGCAGCCTTTTTCGGCTACAGTCAGCTCGACAAGGGCAATCCTATGCTCGCATCTGCCATCGCGGCAGCGAGCGAGCAGTGGTCGGGCGCCATGACGCGCTCTGCAGCATACCGCAACCGCAAGAATCCCTATTCGGTCGGGGCGAGCCTATCGTCGTTCACCTCGAGTGCGGTCGGGATGCTCGGCATGGCGCTTGCCGCATCGCTCTCGGAAACGGTTAAATACACGAAACTGAACAATATTTACCTTACGGAGATAGTGCCGGGCATACTGCGTATGGACAGGGAGTATGTTCTGATCAAGGAGAGTTCGCAGGAGGGACGCTCCGAGCACCATTATCCTCAGTCGGTTTACCTTTACAAGATAACAGCTGCCGACAGTCTTGCTTTTGCTCATTACAGCGACAAAAAGTACAAGCAACCTTACGAGAAAGATATGTGTGCGGTGCCTTTCGACGTGGAGAATGTCGATGCATATCTCAATGTGCTCAACAGTAATATGGCTGACTCCATCGCAAAACACCGTGAGGAGTTGGATAAAAGGTTCAAGTCGTTGAAATACTCCTACAATGAAGGTGAAAGAAGAGCGGCGGCGTATTCCAACTATTTTATGGGCGACAAGCTGGCGAAGGTGATACTGAAGCGACTTGCGGAAACTCCAGAGGGGCTGATTGACGACAGGACGCAACTCGAAATCTTCAGAGACGTAAGATACGGGCTGAACAACCAGGACGTATTCGACGATATGGTGAAAGTAGACGGCTTCGAAGGACGCGACAACGCCTGGTTTTCGGGCGTTTACAGCAATAAGTGCGACATTTCCTATTGGAACCGACCAAAAATGTTGCTTCAGCTCCTGACGATGGAAAGCAAGCTGCCGAACGGAGAACCGGTGTTCTGGCGTGCTGACATGGACAATGTTGCCGACGATTTGCAGAAGAACATCTATCCGGTCAATGGTGTGATGACCTGGGAGAAGAAGGGCAAGCAATACCGCTACGAGGGCGAGTTCCGCGACCGTAAGTTCCATGGCAACGGAAAGCTCACGGAGGACGGCGTGGTGGTTCACGAAGGCGAGTTTGAAAACGGTAAGCCGCTTGTATCGGCGGTCAAATAACAAGAAAGATGAGAAAACTGACAGCAATATTTGCAGCCCTGGTGCTGACGGCGGCGACGGCAGTGGCGCAGGTCAGGACGGGGCAGTATGACGACCCGAAGTCCTCCACCGGCACCCACAGTGACCTCGAGGTAGGCGTGGGCAACGGCGAGAATACCACGTTCAACAAGTTCCGGAAAGAGCACTGGAAAGATGTTAGAATCCCTGATCCGAAGCTTGCTGAAAAGAAAAAACTGCGCGACGAGGTGAAGAAAGTCCGCGAACGGAAATACGGCACCGACATCTCGGCGCCCAACGGACATAGGCGTCCGGCTAACAGTAAAAATGTAGGCGGAGCGTCGAATAACAGAGGCAGCGGCTACAAGACCCGGCGTCACGGCGGCTACGACCGCGAGCGCGACGAGCGCCTGAAGAACCGGGCGATGGAAAAGGCCGACAGGGATCACCAGCCGGTGCGCGACCTCTACGGCACGGTGCAGGGCGTGATCGCCGGTGATGCCGCCTTCGACACCCCGACCGACGGCGCCGCGATGGCAAAAGCGGCGAAGGATGGCTGCTCCGAAATGCCCGAGGCTCCGAAGGGTCCGAAAACCGACGTGCTCGGCGACATAGTGGATTTCAGCCAGCCGCAATATGATTACGAGGAGCTCCTGCGGCGGTTCGTCGCCGACCCCAACTCGCTCACAAAGGATGAATTGGATTTCCTCCGCCGCAAGATGGATGAGGATATCAAAGCCATGGAAGACGGCGAGTACGAGGAACTGGAAAAAGCAGTGAAAAACAATCAGAATAAGTAAGAACATACTCATTATGAAGCGAATTATAATAATGGCCCTGGCGGCTATGGTGTGGCTTGGAGCCATATCTGCCCGTGCGCAGCAGTCAATGAAAGCGGACTTCACCAACCTCGAGTGGGTGAAGGCGCAGATTATCCTGCTCAAAAAGCAGGGGTTTGTAATTACGCCAAAGGATGCCGAGAATTTCAGGAAACTCGATGAGTTTATGGCGAAAATCGACCCCGGGAATCCAGGCAGATCATCGGCGGAACTGGCGCGCCAACTCGGAAGCCCGAGTTTACCGGTTCTGATTTCGCGTTATATTGACGTAAAAAAAGACAAACTTTCGGGGGAGAAACTGTTTGCCCTCACCGCCGCGATGTTCGGCGAGGACGGCGCCGCAAAACTGAAAGGCTTCGACGCCGAGGCTTTTTACCGTCGCAACGACTCTGCGCAGATGAAGATTCTCGCGGACGCCGGACGGAAGGAGCAGAAGCGTATGGAGGCGGTGATCGTGAAGCAGGAAGAGGTGAAGAAGAAAATCTCTGACCTCGAGACTGCCCGGGGCGCCCTGACCCAGGCTGTCACCGCCGACGGAAAATTCCCGATTAAAGACGTCAGCGAATTTTTCAGCCAGGATGCTCCGCATTATGTCAACCAGGCGCGGCAGAATGGTACCTACACCGATGCCGCCGCCCATAATTTCTACGGAGCCTATTACGGGGCGAAAAACACTTATGAGGCCAACGCTCCGGTGATTGAGGCTAACAAGGACGTGTCGCCCGCTCGCCTTAAAGCCCTCAGAGCGGGTCTGAAGCAGTTAGGCGCATGTATCGATTGTTAGACATTTGACTATGAAAAGAATACTGTTTCCGATATTGCTGCTGGCGGTACTTGCGCCGGCTGTTTCCGCCCAGACCGAGGCGGAGATGGAGGAACTGCGTCAGCAGGTGCTCTATTACAAGAAATGCTTCCCGAAGAAATCGATTCTCGCCACTGAGTCCACCAACTTTATTCTCGGCAGCGGCAAGATCATACCTGTGAAGATTCGCTCCGACTTCGGTGCGGTGAACTTCGTGCAGGCCGACGGCGGCCTGAAAAAAGAGATTTTTGTCCTCGGCGACAGCGGCGACGACTATATCAACCGCAACATAGAGGATATTTTCGACGATTATGCCGACTGCTCCCCGGCTTTCCACATCGTGGCTCACGGCATTGCCGACCCCGGCGGCTCCACACAGACCGTGAGGATGGGCGGACGGGATCTGACCGCCGGTGAAGTCGCCGAAATGATAATCAAGCAGCTCGAAGGCTATCATCACGTGCTGAATGCCGAAGAACGTCCCTTCCCGGTGGTGATACATTCGTGCAACACCGGCAAGGGTGACAACTCCTTCGCCGGCCAGCTTTCCGAGCGTCTTTCAAAGGAGATTCTCGACGTCAGGGTGGTGGCTCCGTCGGGCGTAGTCTATTCCGAGCGTTCAACCGTGCGCGACATGAACACCGGCTCGAGCCGCACGGTCTACACCGAGAAAGTGGCAGGCGAGAGCGGCTTCACTTCCGGTTCCGGCGCCGGCACATGGGACGTGTTCACCAACGGCAGCCGCTCCCGCGGTACCACCGACTACAAGACCACGGTGAAAGGTCTCAGGTAAGTTCTCTTTCGTTAATTTTTGTAAATTATGCGCCTGCAAGGTTGATTTTGCGGGCGTGAGGCGTTATATTTGCAAAAGAACCAAATTTTGCAATAATGAGACGAGTCGCTACAATCCTCATGCTTCTGCTGGTAATGGCAGCAACCTCAACGGCGAAAGCGCAGTGGCGCTACGGACTTCAGTTAGGCGGAGATTTCGCCAATGCTTCGCTGAGTCGTGCCGAGGGTTATAAGATGGTGAACCGCAGTGGTTTCCGCGGAGGCGTCACCTTTGAGTATCAGATGCCTACCAACGGGCTGGCGTTTGACGGCTCGCTGCTGTATACGCGCTACAACGCCCGGCTGAGCTATGAAGGAGGCAAGGCGTTTTCCTACGGCAGAGACTTCCTGGAAGCGGCCGTAAACATCAAACACAAATTTTTTCTCAGCTCAACGCGCAAACTTGTGGCTCCGCTAATCTATACGGGGCCGTCGCTCATGATAGGGCTCGACCGCAAGGATGGCCCGCTGCGGCAGTACAGGCTGCTGCCGTGCTGGAACGTGGGCGCGGGCATCGACATCGTGAACTTCATCCAGATTACCGCGGGCTACAGTTTCGGACTTGGCAACAGCGTGGATCGTTTCACCGGCGCAGAGGATGCGCGGCTGTATACCGACGGCATACACGTTTCGGCGGTGATTCTGTTTGATTTTTAGCCGGTTATTTCAGCAGTCCGGATACAAACACGAATGCGATACAGAGGGGAACCACAAAGCGCAGGCAGAAAATGACGGCGCCTACCATCCACGGACGCACGCCGCGGGCACCGGAAGTGAGTTCGCGGTTCACCACCGAACGTTTCAGCACCCATCCGACGAAAATCGAGATGATCATGCCGCCGAGGGGCAGCAGGATGTTGGAAGAGACATAGTCGAACAGGTTGAAAACCGTCATGCCGAACACCTTGAAGTCCGACAGGACGCCGAACGAGAGAGCGCAGACCGAGCCGAGGAGCATGGCGAGCCCTATGTTGACGGCTGTTGCCTTGCGGCGCGACATGCCGAACTCGTCGGTCAGGTAGGCGATTGAAATTTCGCTCATTGAGATGGTTGAGGAGAGCGAGGCGAGGAAGAGGAGAATGAAGAAGAGCACTGACCAGATCATGGAGCCGGGCAGCTGGAGAAAAATGGAGGGGAGAATTTCGAACACGAGTTTAGGCCCTGCCGAAGGTTCCATTCCGAACGTGAAGACCGCGGGAAAGATTATTATGCCGGCGAGGATGGCCACGAGAGTGTCGAGCGACGCCATTATGCCGGCGGTTTTCAGCAGCGGAGTGTCGCGCTTGAAATAGCTCGAGTAGGTTATCATGCATCCGAGTCCGAGACTGAGCGAGAAAAACGCCTGTCCCATGGCTCCGAGCATCACCTCGGGGGTGACCTTCGAGAAATCGGGTTTGAACAGGAATTCCAGGCCTTCGCGTGCGCCGGGCATGAAGAGCGAGTTGATGCAGAAAATGAGGAGAATTAGGAAAAAGACCGGCATGAGGAGGTTCGACATCCGCTCGATGCCTTTCTGTACGCCGCGCACGAGGATGAAGTAGTTGATTAGCAGGAAAATGAGCGTCCACATAAGCGGGCGCCAGTTGGACACGGCAAAGGCGTCGAACCGGTTGTGGAGGCCGTCGACAGTGGCTGTGCCGCCGAACCCGGTAAAAGACTGGCAGATGTATTCGAGAGTCCATCCCGCCACTACGGAGTAGAAGCTCAGAATGAGCATCGATGCTAACAGGCCCGAGTAGCCGACAATGCCCCAGGGCTTTCCCGGAGCGAGTTTGCGGAAAGCGCCGCGGACGTTCAGGCCCGTGTGGCGCCCGATTATGAATTCTGCGGCAACGAGCGGAATCCCTACCACGAAGATGAAAAAGAGGTCGATTAGCAGGAATGCTCCTCCGCCGTGAACGCCGGCTTCGAACGGGAATCTCCATATATTGCCCAGTCCGACGGCCGAGCCGACGGTGGTGGCGATAACGCCGAGACGGGTGGCGAACTGTGCGCGGTTTTCAGACATAGGTTGTAGATTTTCTTACAAAATGCAAAGATATGAATAATAATTTGGAATGAATGATATAAAATCGGTAAAAAACGTAACAGAATGTTTAGGAAACAGCGAAATTAAATATATAAAATATATAACATTATAAAACAAAGGAATTTTATTCGTAACTTTGTAGCGGAAAAAACGTTATAAAGATAACCATTAAAACAAGTATCATAAGGTCAAACAGAGAGTAGATGAGAAAGTGGCGAATTGAAGACAGTTCGGAACTGTATAATATCAACGGCTGGGGAAGGAAGTACTTCTCCATCAACGAAAAGGGTCACGTAGAGGTAACACCGCGCGAGGGTTATGCATCAGTGGATCTTCGCGACGTGATGGACGAGCTTCAGATAAAGGACGTGCAGGCGCCCGTGCTTCTGAGGTTTCCCGATATTCTCGATAACCGCATCGAGAAAATTTCGAACTGTTTCGCCATGGCGTCGGAACAGTACAACTACAAGGCGAAGAACTATTGCATCTATCCTATAAAGGTTAACCAGATGAGGCCTGTGGTGGAGGAAATAGTGAGCCACGGCAACAAATTCAATATCGGTCTCGAAGCAGGATCGAAACCTGAACTCCACGCCGTGCTCGCCACTGACATATCCGAAAACTCGCTCATAATCTGCAACGGCTACAAGGACGCCAACTACATAGAGCTCGCGCTGCTCGCCCAGAAGATGGGCCGGCGGATCTATCTGGTGGTGGAGAAAATCAACGAGCTCAAGACCATAGCCGAAGTGGCGCGCCGCCTCGGCATAGAGCCTAATGTGGGTATCCGCATCAAACTCGCTTCGTCGGGTTCCGGCAAATGGGAGATGAGCGGCGGCGACCAGTCGAAATTCGGACTGAATTCGTCGGAACTGCTCAAGGCCATCGACTATATGAAGAAAAACGGGCTGATGAACTGTCTGAAACTCATACATTTCCATATAGGCAGCCAGATTACGAAAATACGACGCATAAAGAACGCCATCCGCGAGGCCACGCAATTCTACGTGCAACTCTCGCGCCTCGGTTTCGATATCGAGTTCATGGACATAGGGGGTGGTCTCGGCGTTGACTACGACGGCACCCGCAGCTCATCGTCGGAAAGTTCCATGAACTATTCGATTCAGGAGTATGCCAACGATGCCATATCGGCGATAGTCGACGCCTGCGAGAAAAACGGCCTCAAGCAGCCCAATATCATAAACGAGAGCGGTCGTTCGCTTACAGCCCACCACTCGGTGCTCATTCTCGAGGTGCTCGAAACCACGTCGCTCCCGGAGTGGAACGACAGCCGGGAGATTCCGGACGACGCCCATGAGCTCGCCCGCGAGCTTTATGCCATCTGGGACAATCTTGACCAGAACAATCTCTTTGAGAACTGGCACGATGCCCTGCAGATCCGCGAGGAGTCGCTCGACCTCTTCAATCTCGGCCTTCTCGACCTCAACACCCGCGCCCAGATAGAGCAGCTCTTCTGGTCGATAGCGCGCGAGGTGGGTGACTTCGCCAATGCAATGAAGCACGCCCCCGAGGAGCTGCGCAAGGTATCGAAGATGGTGCCCGACAAGTATTTCTGCAACTTCTCGCTGTTTCAGTCGCTGCCCGATTCGTGGGCGATTGACCAGATATTCCCCATCATCCCCATATCGAGACTCGACGAAAAACCGACCCGTACGTGTACGATCCAGGATATTACCTGCGACAGCGACGGAAAGATAAGCAACTATATCTCAATTCACGGAGGCACTGCAAGCTCGCTGCCGGTTCACTCCGTGAAGTCCGGCGAGCCGTACTACATCGGCGTGTTCCTCGTGGGTGCATATCAGGAAATCTTAGGCGACATGCACAATCTTTTCGGCGATACCAACGCCGTGCATATCTCTGTAAACAAGGACAGCTACGAGATTGAGCGGGTGATCGACGGCGAGACGGTGGCCGATGTGCTCGACTACGTGCAGTACAACCCGAAGAAACTCGTGCGCAACGTGGAGGCGTGGGTCACCTCATCCATGAAGGCGGGAAAAATCTCGCCCGAAGAGGGCAGGGAGTTCCTGAGTATGTATCGCTCGGGGCTCTACGGCTATACATATATAGAAAAGGAATAGGAGATGCGCTACTTCATGCGTCTCGCATACCGCGGTGCGCCGTTCCACGGCTGGCAGTCGCAGCCCGGAGAGGTGACGGTGCAGTCAACGCTCGAGGCGGCGCTCTCTACGGTCATCCGTCAGCCGGTGAAGATAACGGGGGCGGGGCGAACCGACACGGGCGTCAATGCCCGCATGATGACCGCACACTTCGATCTGGAGAAGCCGATTACGGATAACGCGGCGGTTGTGCGCGGCGTCAACTCGCTCGTGGGCAAGGATATCGCCGTATATGAGATACGCGAAACTGCACCCGACTGGCATGCCCGGTTCGATGCGAAATCGCGTACATACCATTATTACGCCGTTCCGGAGAAGTCGCCTTTCTTCTACCCGCTGAGCTGGAAGGCTCCGGCGGGACTCGACTACGGGGCGATGAACCGCGCGGCGGAGATATTGCTGGAAACGGAGGATTTCACCTCTTTCTCCAAACTGCACACCGACACGAAGACAAATATCTGCCACGTCACCCACGCACGCTGGCACGAGGTGGAGGCGGTGCCCGGGGCAATGGTGTTCGTCATCACCGCCGACCGGTTTCTGCGCAATATGGTGCGCGCCGTGGTTGGCACCCTCGTGGAGGTTGGGCGCGGCAAGATGAGCATAGAGCAGTTCCGCCGTGTGGTGGAGGCACGCAACCGCTGCGCCGCCGGCACTTCCATGCCCCCGCAGGCCCTCTTCCTGTGGGAGGTGGAGTATTAGCCCGACCGGGGACTCAAAAAGCAGGCTTGTGAAGTGCAATCCTAAGGAGATATATAAGAACGCATCCGATTAGACACACAAAAATAGTTGTGACTATACTCTTGCTTGTCAGATTTCCTGACCTTTTGCCAATCAGAAGGGAAAAAATACCAAAGAGGCAGAAGAATACGTAATACAACCAGAAGAACCCGCCTGAAGGCCACGTCACGGAACCGCAACAAACCATCAATCCTCCAAACAGTAACCAGTTGGCAAAATTATTCTTCATAACCGTTGTTTTAGATTTGTAATTTAGTTCAGGTCGATGGGGTGAGGATTTTTCACGATGCCGGGTGACGTAACGATGCATTAATGTTTACAACCAGCGTAGATATTGCTGTTTATTTTCATTAAAAACGCATGAAAACTATAAAAAGTTTATTTTGCCTGAGGGCGTCACCACAAGTTGCGGGGATAGACATTCCCAGCTTCCGCGGCTGCGCTCGGGTCGGGGGTCGCAGTATCGCCGGTGCTTTATGGGGTAATATGCCGAATATCAGCGAATTGCACGGACGCGATTCTTCGCGTCCACGGTGAAAAAATGCATTTATCGGGCGAATGTGTCGGGGTGGACGCGAAGAATCGCGTCCGTACAATTTGCTGATATATTGTGTGTTACATGCTGTGTTGCGGGCATTGCCGGTGCTTGCGCGAAATCGTCGCGGAGGGTTGCCGAACGAGCCGAGCGGCCTGCGATTGGTGTATGCTCTACAGGAAATCGAGGCGAGCGTCGGTGGAATTTTGTGGGAGGCGGGACGTTGCATTCAGTTCTAAAAAGGCTGGAAAAAGTTGCTCGTTTCCAATATTATTGTTTACCTTTGCAAGCTGAAAACCAACGGAGCCGCTCGTATGGCTCCATAACCATTTTTATCAACCAATGATCAACATTACATTTCCCGACGGCTCGGTCAAGCAGTTCGAGAGCGGCGTAACCCCTCTCCAGATAGCAGAAAGCCTGAGCCCTCAGCTTGCCAGAGATGTTCTGGCAGCATCTGTCAACGACCAGGAGTGGGACATCTCGCGCCCCATCACCGAAGACGCCACAATCAAGCTCTTCAAATGGGACGACCCGGAAGGCAAGCACGCTTTCTGGCACTCTTCCGCCCACCTGCTCGCAGAAGCACTCCAGGAATTGTACCCCGGAGTGAAATTCGGCATCGGTCCGGCAATTGAAAACGGATTTTATTACGACATCGACCCTGGAGAAAACACTCTCACTGCGGCCGATTTCCCGAAAATCGAGAAAAAGATGCTGGAACTCGCCCAGCAGAAGCAACCGATTGTGCGCGCCGACATCGCGAAAGCCGACGCTCTGAAGCTGTTCGGCGACCGCGGCGAAGAGTACAAGTGCGAGCTTATAAGCGAACTCGAGGACGGACATATCACCACCTATACCCAGGGCTCCTTCACCGATCTCTGCCGCGGCCCGCACATTGCGAACACCGCGCCTATCAAGGCCGTGAAGATAACCTCGCTTGCCGGCGCATACTGGCGCGGCGACGAGAAGCGCAACCAGCTCGTCAGAGTCTACGGCATCACCTTCCCCAAGAAGAAGATGCTCGACGAGTATCTCGTTCTCCTCGAGGAGGCCAAGAAGCGCGACCACCGCAAGCTCGGCAAGGAGATGGAACTCTTCGCGTTTTCTCAGAACGTGGGTGCCGGTCTGCCCCTGTGGCTTCCTAAGGGAACCGCCCTGCGCGACCGTCTGGAGCAGTTCCTCCGCAAAATTCAGAAGAAATACGGCTATCAGCAGGTGATTACCCCGCATATCGGTAACAAAAACCTGTACGTGACCTCAGGCCATTATGCCAAATACGGCAAGGACTCGTTCCAGCCCATCCATACCCCCGAGGAAGGGGAGGAGTATCTGCTCAAACCGATGAACTGTCCTCACCACTGCGAGATTTTCCGCGCGCTGCCCCGCAGCTACCGCGATCTCCCGCTGCGCCTTGCCGAGTTCGGCACCGTTTACCGCTATGAGCAGAGCGGTGAGCTCCACGGCCTGACCCGAGTACGCGGTTTTACGCAGGACGACGCCCATATCTACTGCGCCCCCGACCAGATAAAGGATGAGTTCCTGAAGGTGATGGACATTATCTTCTATATCTTCAAGGCTCTGAAATTCGACAACTTTGAGGCTCAGATCTCGCTCCGCGACCCGAACCACAAGGAAAAATACATAGGCAGCGACGAAAACTGGCATCTCGCCGAAAACGCCATTATAGAGGCTTGCCGCGAGAAGGGGCTGAACGCCCGCACCGAGCTGGGTGAAGCTGCGTTCTACGGCCCGAAGCTCGACTTTATGGTGAAGGACGCCATCGGACGCCGCTGGCAGTTAGGCACCATCCAGGTTGACTACAACTTGCCCGAACGCTTCAAACTCGAATATACCGGCAGCGACAACCAGAAGCACCGTCCCGTGATGATTCACCGTGCGCCCTTCGGCTCGATGGAACGCTTTGTGGCCGTGCTGCTCGAGCACACCGCCGGACGTTTCCCGCTGTGGCTCGCCCCCGAGCAGGCTGTTGTTCTCCCCATCTCGGAGAAGTTCAACGACTATGCCCGCAAGGTGGCCGACGAGCTTTCAGAGCACGACATCCGCGCCATTGTCGACGACAGAAATGAAAAAATCGGAAAGAAAATCCGCGACAACGAGCTCCGCAGAATCCCCTATATGCTTATAGTTGGTGAAAAAGAAGCGGAAAATGGTGAAATTTCTGTAAGAAAACAGGGCGAAGGTGATAAAGGTTCGATGAAAATTAGTACCTTTGCAGCTGAATTGACCCAGGAGGTCAACAACATGATCAACCAATAACCCCGCTGAATGGAGAAAAAACCCTTTACGCCCCCGCGTCCGCGGCCTGTAAACAACGGCCCGCGCCGCAAAGACAACAACGCAACCAAAGACCCCTACGTGATAAATGAGCGCATCCGCGCCCGTGAGGTTCGCTTGGTAGGCGACAACGTTGAAAACGGAGTATATCCCATTCAGGAGGCACTCAATATAGCCGATTCGCTCGGACTCGACCTGATAGAGATTTCCCCCAATGCCGCGCCCCCGGTTTGCCGTGTGCTCGACTATCAGAAGTTCCTCTATCAGCAGAAGAAGCGTCAGAAAGAGCAGAAGGCGAAGTCGACCAAGGTAGTGGTGAAGGAGATCCGGTTCGGACCTCAGACCGACGACCACGACTACAACTTCAAACTCAAGCACGCCATAGGCTTCCTGCAGGAGGGCGCGAAAGTAAAGGCTTACGTGTTTTTCAAGGGACGTTCAATCCTGTTCAAGGAGCAGGGCGAAGTGCTGTTGCTGCGTTTCGCGTCGGATCTTGAGGAGTACGGCAAGGTTGACCAGATGCCCGTTCTCGAGGGAAAGCGCATGATTATCATGCTCAGCCCCAAAAAGAAGTAAAAACGAAAGAAAACCGGCGTCACGGGTTGGCGGCGGTACAATTATAACTCGAATTAAAATCTTTAAAAACAAACAAAATGCCAAAGATTAAGACTAATTCCGGTTCCAAAAAGAGGTTCGCCCTTACCGGATCAGGAAAGATTAAGAGAAAACATGCCTTCAAGAGCCACATTCTGACCAAGAAGACCAAAAAGCAGAAACGCAACCTTACGCACTTCGGTCTCGTATCGCGCGCCGATTCTCACAACGTAAAGGAGCTTCTCGCCCTGAAGTAAGAGACAGTTTTCCTCATTAATTCGTGATTTATAAATTCAATTTCTAACCGGATGCGCAGCACCCCTAAGAGCAAAAGCCGCTGACATCCAAAAAACATCACTTCAATGCCAAGATCAGTAAATCATGTAGCTTCAAGAGCTCGCCGCAAGAAAATCCTGAAACTCACCCGCGGATACTTCGGTTGCCGCCGCAACGTGTGGACCGTAGCCAAGAACACCTGGGAAAAAGGTCTTACCTACGCTTACCGCGACCGCAAGGACAAGAAGAACAACTTCCGCGCTCTCTGGATTCAGCGTATCAACGCCGCTGCCCGCGAGGAGGATCTTTCTTACTCCAAGCTCATGGGTCTCATCCACAAGGCAGGCATCGAGATCAACCGCAAGGTTCTCGCCGACCTCGCCCTCAACAATCCCGCAGCATTCAAGGCTGTGGTTGAGAAAGTAAAGAACGCCTGAAAGAGGTAGTTCGGTATTTTCAACCGCAAGAAAAATCAATAGGCTGCCCGGTAAGCCGGCACTCTGGTAAAAGAGGTCGGAAAGCCGGGTGGCTTTTTATTTACAACCATGAAAACATTGCAAAAAGCATCGGCGGCGCTGATCTGCGTGCTGGCAGCGGTTTCGGCTGCGGCATCCGATACGGGACTCGCCGGGAAATCGGGCGCCGGGCTTATGGCCGCAATTTCGGAGCGATACCGCCCTCCAGAGTTGGTTGAGCCGGAAACGAAAGTGTTTTTGCTCACTGACGGCAGCACCGGGCGTACTCTGATTTATGACCGCTATGCCGACCGCTGGTTCGATCCCGAAGAGGAAGTACCGTACATATCGTATGTGCTTCCGGCAAAGTGGTGGGAGCGGACGCGGGAACCGGGAGTTGACCTGTTTAATCTCTTTCCCTCGTCGGCCGACGTGGAAAGTGTGAAACGGAATTATCCGCCCGGACAGGTGGAGACTCCAAAGTGGGACAACGGACTTTGGAAAGTCGGAACAGCGAGTCTGTCGGGTTTCGACGTGATGTTTTATAAGCCTGCCGCCCAGTATCTCGGCGACTGGGCGAGGGCCTGCATGTATGTGGCTGTGATGTACCGCACGCAGTGGCTTGCAGCGGAGGCGTTCATGACCCTCGACGGGACAGATTATCCTGTGCTGACCCCTCTTGCTGCGGAGACTTTTCTCGACTGGCACCGCTCCGATCCTGTCGACGACCCGGAGCGCCGCCGGAACGACGCGGTGAAGAGCATACAGGGCAACCGGAATCCGTTTGTGGACTATCCGGAACTCGCCGAATACCTTTGGGGTGACCGGAAGGGGGAGGCATATATGACTGAAGGGGAGGAAACTCCACTTCATTCCACCTATTCGTCAACGGAGGAATTCGTTTATCTTAAGTCAGACGAAGTGCCCGGCGATGCAAGTTGGACTCTCGACGGCAAAAGGGTAGACGGCGACCGTATAGCCATTGCGGGCCTCGGGGCCGGCGAGCATCATCTGAAATTCAGATCGGCGGCCGCCGGTTGCTCCGGTATGATAAAGATAACAGTCAGAAAATGAAAAAATTCTTTGTTGCAGCAGTTATAGCGCTTGCGCTGGCAGCGTGCGGTAAAAGCGATTCGCCGGCACACAGGCAGCCTTCGTTGAATCCGGGCGAAGAGACTCCGGTACCGCCCGCAGATCCGGTGCGCCCGGGAGTAGATGCGGATAATTTAGCGGAGGAACTGAAGGATTCAACACCGCGTATAACCGGAGCAGGGGCGGATATGAATTACAACGATGGTGGTGTGTTGTTCCGGCGCAATGCTGACGGATCGGTGAGAATAGCCGATCTCGACGGCGTATCGACGGCAGATTTCATACCCGGCGCAGTCATGAGCGCTGACTCGGTAATTCGCGGGTCGACACTGAAAATAAACAGAACCGATGTAAATCTATTGTCAGTCAGACTCCTGCAGCGAACAAGTGAAACGGAGTGGTATTATCTCATGTCGCAGGATTCTACGCGGATAATTGTAGTAGTGCCCGCACGTTAAGTCTGTTGATGAATCCGGGCATTTTCTTTCAGCATCATATTGTTCCGGGTGGGATATGCTTTTGATTCTGCGGGCGCTAAATATAGCGCCCCTACAACACGCTGTTTATAAGTATTTTCAAAGTATTTTAAATGAAAGAGCCGTGTAAGGAGGCTAATTTTTTGAGTGAGGGCGGCTGTAAAATCGGGCTTGATGTTGTAACTTTGCAGTCGGAAAAAGGATTATGTTATGAATTTCACTGGAAAGATACTGCTGGTCGCCGCGATGGCGCTTCCGGCACTCGCCTCCCTGGCGGAGGATTCAATCAATTACGTGCCTGAAATCCACGGCGCTTTACGCACCCGCTGGGAGATGGATCTCGACGACGAGTCGAGCCGGTTTCAGGTAAGAAACGCGCGAGTCACACTCGCCGGGCGCGTTTCGCCGGCCATCGACTATTTTATACAGACAGATCTTTGTGACCGGGGCAAGATGAAGATTCTCGATGCCTGGGGCCGGCTCGAATTCATGCCGGGACTCCGGCTTCAGGCCGGTCAGTTCAGAATGCCGTTCGGTGTCGACCCTTTCCGCGGGCCGGCCAACTATATATTCGCCAACCGCTCGGTTATAGGCAAACAGGTGTGTAATGTCCGTGCCGCGGGAGCGAAGCTGATGTATTCGTTTGCGGAAGTGCCGCTGACGCTCGAGGCGGGGGCTTTTAATCCGACGTCGATTGCAGACCACGATGTGTGGGTGAAAACCATGTCGTACGCCGGAAAAATTGCACTGAAAGCGGGCGATTTCGCTTTTTCTACAGGGGTGCAGACGATTGTGCCCGACTCGGTGAGAATCAATCTTCTCGGCGCAGGAATAACCTGGAAGCGCGGAGGGTGGACAGCCGAGGCTGAGTATATGAACAAGCATTATACCCATTCAGCCCACAGCGCGTGCCACGCCTATAATTTCTTCGTGGATTACGGTATGCCGGTGAAGGCCGGTATTTTCAACAGGGCGTCGGTGCAGGGGCGTTTCGACGGCATGACCGCCCATAGCAACGGTACCCGCAACGGCGAGGGCTGCCTGACCACAACCGATCCGGCCCGCAACAGAATCACTGTCGGCGGTACGCTGACCCATACATATAAAGCGCTCCATGCCGATGTGCGCCTGAATTACGAAAAGTTTTTCTATCACCACGACGTGAAGCCGACACCGGGTAACGGTGACCGCCTGGTGGCGGAGTTGGTGGTCAGATTCTGACGGGGCTGGAGGATGGAACTTCTCATAGCGCCGCTGCAGGGTTTCACCGATTCGTTCTGGCGTCGTGCCCATTCGGAAAAGATGGCAGCCTACGGTGTCAGGCCGGTATATTTCGCCCCCTTCGCGAGAATTGAAAAGGGGATGATCCGGCCTCGGGATCTAAGGGAGATGGCTTCCGCAGAAGGAATCAATCTTATTCCGCAGGCCATTTTCAGGGATGTCGACGAACTCGCGAGGATAGCGGATGCTGCTGAGACAATGGGATACCGCCGGCTTGATCTGAACATGGGATGCCCGTTTCCCCCTCAGACTAAAGCAGGCAGAGGCGCGGCCGCCGCAGTAAATCCGAAACTGCTGGATGATTTGCGGCGTTTTATTGAATCGCGCCGGGAGCTTGAGTTTACAGTGAAAATGCGGCCGGGACTTCAGCAGACCGACGAATGGGAGGCAGTGGCCGACCTTATCGACGCGCTTCCGCTGAAATATCTGACCATACACCCGCGCGCTGCCCGGCAGCAATACCGCGGGGAACCCGATACGGAAGCGTTCGCCGCAATGTATGAAAAACTGCGTCACCGGCTGGTTTATAACGGCGACATGAGAACTCCTCACGATTTCAAGGCGACAGCAGAACGTTTTCCCGACCTTGCGGGAATAATGGCGGGGCGCGGAGTGCTTGCGCGTCCGTCGCTTCCGGTGGAGATTGCCTCGGGGGAAGAGTGGGACAGCGCGGAACGGCGCCGTCTCTGGGGCGGTATAATGAAAAACATAGCCGAAAGACTGTCTGAGTCATCGGCAGGCACCGCACAGGCCATGGACAGACTCCGCCCCCGGCTTGAATATTACGAAGAGGAGGCTGTAGGCCGGAAAGATATCAAGCGGCTTGCAAAGACGAGAACCCCGGAGGAGTTCATTTCTTTGCTGACGAATTTAATTCGTCTTTGAGGAAGCGAGCCGTGGGCGAATTGCCGGCGGCAATCTGTTCGGGAGTACCCTGGGCAATGATCTGACCGCCGTTTTTGCCTCCGCCTGGGCCCATGTCGATGACAACGTCGGCTGATTTCACCACGTCGAGATTGTGCTCGATCACGAGCACGGTATTGCCCTTATCGACCAGACGGTTGAGCACTCCGAGGAGCACGTTGATGTCCTCGAAATGCAGCCCTGTTGTAGGTTCGTCGAGAATGAAGAGCGTATTGCCGGTATCGCGCTTGGCGAGTTCGGTGGCGAGTTTCACGCGCTGGTTTTCGCCGCCCGAGAGAGTTGAAGATGGCTGGCCGAGCTTTATGTAGCCGAGTCCGATGTCCTGAAGAACCTTTATTTTGTTTAGGATGGCGGGTATTCCCGCAAAGAACTCAACAGCCTGGTTTATGGTCATGTCGAGCACGTCGGCGATGGATTTTCCTTTGAACCTCACTTCGAGGGTCTCGCGGTTGTAGCGCTTGCCGCCGCAGACTTCGCAAGGCACGAGCACGTCGGGCAGGAAATTCATCTCGATGGTCTTGTAGCCGTTTCCGCTGCAGGTCTCGCAGCGTCCGCCGGCCACGTTGAACGAGAAGCGGCCCGGACGGTAGCCGCGGATCTTAGCCTCGGAAAGCGATGCGAAAAGATCGCGGATGGCTGTGAACACGCCGGTGTAGGTGGCGGGATTTGAGCGGGGCGACTTGCCGAGGGGCGACTGGTCGACGGTAACCACCTTGTCGATGTTCTCGATACCCTCAACCGCCCGGAACGGGAGGGGGGCAGTGTGGCTGCGGTAGAATTTCTGACTGAGGATGGGCTGAAGGGTTCCGTTGACGAGTGACGATTTGCCGCTTCCGGAGACGCCAGCCACACAAATGAAAGTGCCGAGGGGGAGCGTGAGATCCACGTCCTGAAGATTATGACCTGTAGCACCCTTTATCTTAAGCTTTTTGCCGTTGCCCTTGCGCCGCTTCGCAGGGAGGGTCACGCTGCGTTCGCCGTTGAGATACTGCGCGGTCAGGGTTGAGGTGCGGAGCATGTCGGCCGGGGTGCCTTCAAACACAACTTCACCACCTTTACGGCCGGCTTTCGGGCCGATGTCAACGATATAGTCGGCGTTGAGCATCATGTCCTTGTCGTGCTCTACCACAAGGATGGAATTGGAGGCGTCGCGGAGATTCTTGAGCGATTTTATAAGGCGGTCGTTGTCGGCCTGATGCAGTCCTATCGACGGCTCGTCGAGGATGTAGAGCACGTTGACGAGCTGGCTGCCGAGCTGAGTGGCGAGACGTATGCGCTGGCTCTCGCCGCCCGAGAGGGAGGCGGACGCGCGGTTGAGCTGCAGATAATCGAGCCCGACATCGACGAGGAACTTTGCGCGGGTGCGGATTTCCTTCAGAATCTCAGCAGCTATGAGGCGCTGAGTGGGGGAGAGGCGCTCCTCCACGTTGAGCGACCATTGGTAGAAGTCGCTGATGTCGAGGCGGCAGAGCTGTGCTATGGTTTTGCCGTCGATGAAGAAATGGAGAGCCTCGCGGTTGAGACGGTCGCCGTTGCACTCGGGGCAGACAGCGCGGGAGAAGAAGCCCGCGCTCCATTTCTGGGCGGCGGCCGATGCATCCTCGCCCTGCTGCATCTCTATGTATTTGAGGAGACCTTCGTAGGTCTGGAAATAATTGTAGGTCGAGAGGGTGTCGTTTTTCACGACGAGGCGCTCTTCGGTTCCGTTGAGAATGTCGTCTATGGCCTCCTCGGGGAGGTCGCGGACAGGAGTCTTGATGGTGCAGCCGTATTTCTTGCAGATGGCGTCGATCTGATGGAAAATCATCTGGTCGCGATACTTTCCGAGCGGGGCGATGGCACCGGCGTGGATTGAGATGCGGTCGTCGGGAATCACTTTTGTGCGGTCTACGATATTGACGTAGCCGAGTCCCTTGCAGCAGGGGCATGCGCCGAGGGGGGAGTTGAAGGAAAAGTTATGGGGCGCGGGATCGCGGTATGAGATTCCGCTCTCGGCGTCCATGAGGGTCTGGGAAAAGTAGCCGGTGGAGTCTGTTTCGACGTCGTAGATCATCACGTTCTTGCCTCCCTGACGCAAGGCATCGCCTACGGTTGATTCAAGGCGCGAAAGGTCTTTCGGCGACACTTTCAGACGGTCGATCACAAGCTCGATGTCGTGGTTCTTATAACGGTCCACTTTCATGTTGAGTGTGAGTTCGCGGAGTTCGCCGTCGACTCTTACGGTCAGGAAGCCTTTTTTGCGCAGGGTCTCGAAAAGTTCCTTATAGTGACCCTTGCGGTTCTTTACCAGGGGCGCGAGGATGTAGATCTTATGCCCGGCGTAGCGCTCGAGGATGAGGTTGACGATCTGTTCCTCGGTGTATTTCACCATGGGACGGCCGGTGACATAACTTACGGCTGTTCCGACGCGGGCATAGAGCAGACGGAGGAAGTCGTAGATTTCTGTGGTGGTGCCGATTGTACTCCGCGGATTCTTGTTGATGGTTTTCTGCTCTATCGCAATGACAGGGCTGAGTCCGGTGATTTTATCGACGTCGGGGCGCTCGAGGTTGCCGAGCATGTTGCGGGCATAGGCGGAAAAAGTCTCTATATAGCGGCGCTGGCCTTCGGCGAAAATGGTGTCGAATGCCAGAGAGGATTTCCCGCTTCCGCTCAGGCCGGTAATTACGGTAAGGGAATTGCGGGGAATTTCAACGTCGATATTCTTGAGGTTGTGAACCCGCGCGCCGAGCACCTTTAGCGACGATTCGGCAGCTGCGGGATGATTCATTTTACTGTCCAATTTGAATTATAGGTTTTCTTTTTCTGAGAGGAACGCTTAAGCGATTCCTTTTTGGGTATTTTCACAATGTAAGTCTTGCCGTCCTTGTTAGGGAGGGATTTGGCCCGGATCCAGGGATTGTGTTCGCGCAGAATCAGGTAGTTGATGCCCTGACGCTTTGCCCAGAGCGCCCAGTCGTCGACGGGGCCGCCGACAGTCACCTCATCGTATTCGAAGGGCTGGTAGAGCTGGTCGTCGGTAAGGCGGTAGCCGTAGCGTGCGGGATTCTCCATTATTATCTTGGTGGCGAGCAGACGGAACATATAGCGTGTTGTCTCGTCGGCGAGGTATAGATCGTAGGCGGAGTTTGCAATCTGCTTGTCGAGTTCGCCTGAGATGCGACCCATGCCGCCGTTGTAGCTTGCGGCCACCGATTCCCAGTTGCCGTATTTCGAGTAGGCTTTTTTCAGGTAGCGGCATGCGGCTTCGGTGGCTTTTTCGGGGTGGTACCGCTCGTCGACGTAGTCGTTGACCTCAAGTCCGTACTGGCGGCCGGTATCGGGCATGAACTGCCAGAGTCCGGCGGCGCGGGCGCCCGAGAGCGCGCGGGGATTCAGCGTTGATTCGATGCAGGCGAGGTATAGAATGTCGAGAGGCACGCCGTTTTTCTTAAGAATGGGTGCCATCATCGGAAAATAGCGGTTTGCCCGCTTGATGGTGAGGAGGGTGTTGCCGTGGGTGTAGCAGAGCGAGGTGAGCTCGCGGTCGAGGCGCTCGTACATATCGGTTCGGTCAAGGTTCACCCTGTCGCCGCAGAATGTCATCGATTCGGGAACTGCGGGAGAGAAAACCGGGGAAAATTCCCCGGTTTCGTGTGAGTGGGAATGAGAGTTGGCAGTGGCGCAGGCCGTGGGCGAGCCAAGACTCAACAATAAAAGCGCGGCAGCGATGCCGGAAAAAGTTCTGGATATATTGGTCATTAGAAAATCAGTTTAGGGTCAGCGGTAGCCGACGATGTTGATGTCGCCGGCGAGGTCGTATTTCTTGCCGTCGGCACCGGTTGCTTTTATCACGTAGAAATAAACGCCGGCAGGCACGAGCTTGCCGTTGTATTTGCCGTCCCATCCGAGAGAGGGGTCGCGGAAAGAAAACAATTTTACGCCGTTGCGGTTGAAAATGTGGCATTCGAAATCCACAATGGAGCGGTAGCTTACTTTCCATTCGTCGTTCACACCCTCGCTGGCGCCGGGAGAGAAGGCGTTGGGGCAGAGCAGGGCTGAACTTCCGATGGAAACGGTGTAGGTTTCGCTCGTGTATTCGCACGCGCCGGAATTGTCGGCACATACAAAACGCACGTAGAAGGTACCAAGTTCACGGAAAGTATAGGTGGTTTCGGTTTCGCGGAAGCGGATTTCGATGTCGTCGAATTCCGGATAAGTGGAAATCTGCCATTCGGTGAAGACTGCGGCGTCGGTCACTGCGGCAGAGAAGGTGATTTCGGCGGGAGCGGAACCTCCGAGTGCGCCGTCGGCGGAGGTGTCGGGCACTTCGTTGTCGACCTCGCGCTTCGACTGGACGGCTTCGGTGTGTGCCTGAACCGCCGATGCCGGAATTACAGCCGTCTCAACAACAATTTCCTCGCCCCACTGCCGGAGAAAACGGTCGCCGGAGAGGGAGAAGGAGGTGTCGCACAGCGGTGCGTCGGCGTGGATTTCGGACTGGAGGAAATCGAGCGATTCGCTTACGGATTTCTGGGCGTAGGTGCGGGTATCGGCATTGTACTCGAGAGTGGTGTACTCGAGAAGAATGTCGCGCGGGAGGGTCAGACCCTGACCGTTGATGGAGTAGTAGGTTATGCGGGGGGCGGTTCCTGAGGGAATCAGTTCGATGCGCTGGCAGTCTGACTCGGGCCCCGGGGCGAGGCTTTCAACGGAGTAAGGATGGGCTGAATAATCCACGAGCCAGAAATAACGACGCGACGTACCTTCCTCTATTATATAGCCCATGTCGCCCTGAATGTCGGGAAGAATCCATTGGGATCCGTTGCGGACAACGCCGTCGATCTGCTCGGCGAAACCTCCGCCGAGGTTGGAGTAGCGGTACCACACGACCTGCGCCGCGGGGGAGTCGGCGGTGTAAACGGCCGACAGCCCGGCGGTAGTGCGGGCTATGAAAATGTCGTTGAGTCCTGACGACGCGGGAGCATCATCCGTCAGAACCGGGAGGGTGTTGCCGGAAAATGAGATCTGCGAGGCTGCGGCGCTGAACCACGACAGGAATATTGCAAGAGAAAAGAGACCGAATGATTTCATTCTTACAAAGTTACGAAATTTTCGGGGTAAACGAAAATGTTTTGAGAAATTTTAAGGTTTTTGCCGGGCTGAACGACACAACTCTCGGCCGTACAATACGCAGGTTATCAGTGTGCTGTCTAACGAGTATGTTGCTCCCGGATTCATTAAATCCGCTTTTTTTTCGTGTATTTGGCTTTGACGAGGTCGTATGACTTTTTTAAGAGGAGATAGATTTCGCGGTCGGAGACGTCGCCGCCGAGGTTTATCTGAATCCAGTATTTCTCGCTCATGTTGCTGTGGCGGCTTACGGATTCACGGTTCATTTTCAGTTCTTCAATTTCGACCGGGGTCGATTTGACTGTTACAGACCTGAAATCGTCCATATCCACGAGACAAAACATGTGGTCGAGGACATAGAATACCAGTATCGAGTCGAAGCGCCGGGCAAATTTACCGAAAGGGTTCTTTTCGGTGACGCCCTCCATCGACAGGCAAAAGTTTCGGAGTTCTTCTATGTTCATTTTATTTGAAATTCTACAAATACAGAGTCGCCGGGAAGAGCTGTCGGGTAAGGCGGATAGCTGAAAGTTTTTGTCAGGCGATATAATCCGGGATTCCAGTCGCATTTGTAGAACCATGGTCTGACAGTCATCCGAAAAGTGGAATTCTGCGGTACTACATAACCGATGGCATTGAACATTACAGCGATTTCTCCGTCGGAGTTTTCGTATTTCCGGTCAAAAGGGAGTTCTTGCCACTTTCCGGAGGCCGATAGTTTTTCAATCCGTAATCATTCGCCGGTGAGACCTTCTTCCTTATGGGTATTCGTAAATTCAACCGTAAAGGAATCAACCGGGCAACGGACAATATCGGGCTCCACAATCCGCATTGTCATTCCATCGGCAGTGGAATAGCTTTTCTGTTTCAGAATATCCGGAATGATGATTTTTTCGCCGAGGAAGTGGGGCTGTTTGCCGAGCCAGATGTCGAGCATCATTTTGTCGCGAGCGAGCCATTCGCGCATAGCGAGGCGCATTCGCACCCGCCGGCCTGCGCGGAGCGGTGCCGCGCAGGCAACGGCGTCGATACCGTTGCTTCGGGCGAGATAGAGGGCGCGGCCTGCGTGGTCGGCCTGCGAAATTATGGTCAGAGAATCGCATCCGAAAACCTCTTTGGCCCGTACTACGGAATCGAGCGTGCGGAATCCGGCGAAATCGAGTATTATCCTGTTCTCGGGCACACCGCGGGCCATGAGGGAATCGCGCATGGCGGTAGGCTCGTCGTATTGGCGGGTATGGTTGTCGCCGCTGGCAATTATAAAGTCAATTTTTCCGGCGTGGAAAAGGTCAGCCGCGGTCTGAATTCGGGTTGTAAAGTAAGAATTCGGGCGTCCCAGACGGTTGAGGGGATTCGTTCCGAGCAGCAGTGCGACTTTATTGTGCGGAACAGCGTCGATAGAGTCGAAAATGCGATGTTCCGCGGCCTTTTCGACACGTATGTTGGCATAAACCGTAAAGCCTACGACTAAAACAAGAAATGCACTGAGGCTCAGGATTATGCGTCTGAGAATGATTTTGCGTTCCGGATTCATGACTGTTTCCATGCAGTTAGGTGAATTTGACGGGTAAAAATAGTTATTTTCCGCGGAATCTGCAACAGAGAGATAAAGAGATAAGAGGTTGTTTAAGATCTGACGTATGAAATAATGCGAACGGCGGCGACATCGGCTATGGAGCCGGTGTCGCCGCCTGAAGTAGCCAGACGTTGACTGACTTATTCAACACTGAGAGTCAGCATGGCGGGTTTAACGCCGGGGGCTGTGGCTTTGAAGCGGAGTTCGCCTTTGTCGGCGGCACTCCGTACTATTGCCGTGGCGGCGCCACTGAAAAGGTTCATTTCGGGAGTCTGAAACGGCAGCAGACAGGTGGGATCGCCGTTGGCGGTAGCCTCAAAGGAGCCGGCTCCGCTGACGGTGAATTTCACTTTGCGGGAATCGGTGGGCACGACGTTGCCGTCTTTGTCGGCCACCTGCACGGTGATGTAGGCGAGGTCGTCGCCGTCAGCTCTGAGCGACTGTCTGTTGGCCGACAGGATAAGATGGTGCGGCTTTCCGGCGGTGCGGACAACCTTTTCTTCCGCTTTGTTTCCGTCGGCATCGTAGGCAACTACCCGCAGTTCGCCGGGCTCGTAGATGGTCTCGTTCCACATAAGACGGTAGCGGGTCTGAAGAGTGGAGTCGTTCTTCTCCCTCATACCCTGCGATTTGCCGTTGATGAATAATTCAGCCTTGGGGTAAGAGGTGTAGACAAAAACGGGTGTAATCTGATTTTCGCGGCCTTTCCAGTTCCAGTGGGGAAGGAGGTGGAGGGTAGGATTCCCGGTGTTCCATTGCGAACGGTAGAGGTAGAAACGATCCTTCGGGAGCGATGCGAGGTCGATGATGCCGAAGAGCGAGCTGTGGCTCGGCCAGGCGTCGGTGTCGTAGGGCGACGGCTCGCCGAGATAGTCGAATCCGGTCCACACGAACTGTCCGAGAACCCAAGGCTGTTCGTCCATGAAGAGGTCGATGTCGGGGGTATTTGACCAGTCGCACGTCTCGTTGTCGTAGCTCGACGACTGGTTGCCGGGATGAAGCACTGCGTTGTGTTCTTTCTCAAACGACACGGGGAAGTGGTAGACGCCGCGCGAGGATACGGTGGAGGCGGTTTCGGAGCCGAGAATCATTTTCTGCGGTAGCTTCGAGTAGGCTTTTTCGTAATACTGCGGCTTGTAGTTGAAGCCGGGTATGTCGAGCGCGGCGGCGAATCCGTTGTCGAGCACGGCGCCTATCTGATCCATTCCGCAGGTTACAGGGCGGGTCGGGTCGAGCGACTTAACGAGATCCTGAAGCATGGTAAGCTCCGACACTCCGTCGGGGTCCCACTGGCTCGGCACCTCATTACCTATAGACCACATGACCACGGAGGGATTGTTGCGGTAGTGGCGCACCATGTTGGTGACATCTTTCGCTGCCCAGTCGGTAAAGAACGCGCCGTAGCCGTTGGGCGATTTCGGGCGGAAGCTCCAGTCGTCGAACGGCTCTACCATAAGCATCATACCGAGTTCGTCGCAGAGTTCAACCAGTTCGGGGGCGGGCATGTTATGGGAGGTGCGGATGGCGTTGGCGCCCATGTCTTTCAGCATCTCTATCTGGTGACGTATGGCCGAGCGATTTACGGCGGCGCCGAGCGGCCCGAGGTCGTGGTGGTTGCACACACCCTTGAATTTCATCGGCTTGCCGTTAAGGAAGAATCCTTCTTCGGGAATATAGTCGAGGCGGCGGATGCCGAAGCGGGTTTCGTAGGTGTCAGTCTCGCCGCCTTTTACGGCGAGGGTGGTTCTTGCCGTGTAGAGGGCCGGATTTTCCGGGCTCCAGAGGTCGGGTCTCGCGATAAGGAAGTTCTGGAAATGCTTCTGTCCGTGGGCTACGTACGGAGCCTTACTGGAGGCAACCACCTTGCCGTCGGGTGCGATGATTTCGGTCGTGACATCTACGTTCTCTCCCGTTCGGGCGCCTTCAATCTCCATTTCGAGCCTTACGGAAGCCTTTTCGGAACTGACGAAAGGTGTTGTGACGCAGGTACCCCACACCGGGAGGTGAAGACGGTCGGTGTCGACGATATGGACGTTGCGGTAAAGACCCGCGCCGGGATACCAGCGGGAAGCGCGCTCGAAGTTTTCGAGCTCCACCACCATCTCGTTGGCACCGGGCACGACGGCAGCCGATGCGTCGGCACAGAACGAGTTATAGCCGTAGGGCCAGTAAGCGATTTCCTTGCCGTTGACGCGGACACGGGCGTTGCTCATGGCGCCGTCGAAAACGAGCGTTATGCAGCGCGAGGCGGTGTCGGGAATCTGAAAGGTGGTACGGTAGGTGCCCTTGCCGATGAAAGGGAGACCACCCGTACGTCCGGTTTTTTCTGATTTCTCGGTCTCTCCGTTCTGCTCCACGGCAACGGTCTGGAGATCGTTTGCGCGGTCGAACGGCCCCGAGATCGCCCAGTCGTGAGGAACCCTCACCTTCTGCCAGGAAGCGGAGGCTGACGGACGTCCCTTGGTGAACTCCCAGCCGTTGTTCAGCGTGGTGACGGTGCGCCTGGCGCTGAGATTAAAAGCAATGGCCCCCGAGAGAGCCATTGCCATAAGAGCGTATCGGTTCATGACCAATTACTTAGAGGTGAACTCTTTGAAGGCGTCGAGGGCCACTGTGGGCGCGCCATTGTCGAAACATCCGAGATTGTAGCCGTCGTTGTAGCCGCCGGGGGCTTCAGGCTCCCAGTAGAAGACACCTTCAACGTCGGTGGTAAGCATTTTGGCAATCAGCTGCTTGCACACGTCGGCCTGGTCGTAGGGCATGCCGATTTCGCAGATCATCACGGGCTTACCGTATTTCTCTTTCACATGAGCGATGTTGGCGATGCAATCGTCGGCAACTTTCTGCCATCCGCCTGTCTCACCCTGCTGCTCAGCCCAGTAGGGGTAGAGCGACATTCCGATCATATCGTATTTGCCCTCGTTTGCCTCGAGGATGTCGAACATGCGGTCGTAGGCCCACTGATTGTTTCCGCCGTCGAGGTGAACAATCACTTTGGCGTCGGGGCAGACGGACTTCACAGCGTGGTAGCCGGCGTTGTTGAGGCGCGTGAGCTGCTCGGGATTGTCGACGGATCCCATCGGGAGCATCATGCCGGGAGTTGTCTCATTGCCGACCTGTACCCATTCGGGGACAACGCCCACTTTCCGGAGCGCGAAGAGGGTCTGGCGCACGTGAGCGGCCATGGCCTTCTCAACGGCTTCGACGGGGAGATCTTTCCAGGCTGCCGGCATCTCCTGATGGCCAGGGTCAGCCCAGGTGTCGGAGAAGTGGAAATCGATCATCACGCGCATGCCGAGGCGGTCGGCGCGGCGCGCTTTGACAACTACGTCGTCAATGTTGTTCCAGCCCTCGGCCGGATTCACCCATACGCGGAGACGTATGGAATTTACGCCGCAGTAGTCGCGGAGGAGCTGCATGAGTTCCATTTCGTAGCGTTCGGTTCCGGGAGTGTAGAACTTCATGCCGTTTTTCTCCATTTCGGTCACCCAGCTGACGTCGGCTCCGAGAGCCATTCCGGTAGTTTTCTCCACCACCGGGATCTCTTCCTGACGCGGGTTGGTTACAGGGCCGTCATCGTCGGAGCAGGCCGCCGTCATCATTGACAGGGCGATGGCTACAGTCGATAATATATTGATCATTTTCATAACGTTTTAAATTTTATTTTTTATTTAGCGGAATAGGTATAGGTCTGCTTGCCGAGGTCGACGGTAAGGATTACCGTGGAGCCGATTTCAAACTCGTTGTCGCCCTCGAAGCCGCTCGTGGCGTCGGTAAAACCGAGGTAGAGTGTGCCCTGAACGGAACCTCTGCCAAAGAACAGACTCCAGCTCTCGTTGATGAGCACCTTGACGCCCCAGGGAGTCTCGGCTGTCTTCTCGAATTCGGCGGTGAATACTTCGGGATTGTCGGGCGACTGAGTCATGGGCCGTACGCTCCAGTCGTCGTTGGCACCTGTGAACGAAACACTCTCTACCTTGGTAAGGCGGTAGGTCAGGTCGGCCATATGGAAGTCCATCACGTAGAGACCTTTTTCGGGAGCGGGCACGTTGCCGTCGGAGTCGGCGAACACGAGGGCGCCTGACATAGCGGTGGCATCGTCGGCAGCCTTGTAGGCGGCAGCCCAGTCGGGTTCGGTGTAGACGCGGTAGCCCCACTCTGAGTCAATCCAGTGTGCGCCGCCGTAGCTCATGGAACCCTTGTCGTAGAGTGTGAGGTAGTCGTCGAAACCGTCCCAGTTCACGAGTCCGGAGAAGTAGAGGAGGTCGGCCGACTTAGCCTGAACGAAAGGCTTGACGTTGACCTTTATTACGTTGGAGTAAAGGGGCTGCACGTTGGGAGCGAGGGCGGATTTCACCCTGATCCAGAGAGGTGAACTTATGCCGGGGGCGTAGCCCATGTCGGACAGGAGAGTGTTGAAATCACTGCTGAAAAAACGGTATTCGAACTGACCTTTTTCCACCGGAACCGAGGTGAGGTCGGCGAAGGTGTCGTTGTCGGCAAGCTCGAGGGTAAGCTCTGCGGCGTTGACGGGTGCCTGGAGTCTGTCGTCGGTAAGCTTTATCTTGCCGTCGCCGCTCCAGTAGACCGTCATGACGAGAGCATCGGGTGTTTCCTCGCTGAGGACGATGTCCTGAGTTGCTCCGGCGAGGTCAACGGGCTTTTCTGGGAGCATGTAGACCCGCTCCATATCGTTGTTGCAGGAGGTGAAGGTCATTGTCAGGACAGACAATGCCGTATATATAAACTTTTTCATAATCAGTAGCCAATATTTTTCAGGTTAGGATTAGCCGAGATTTCGGCAGCGGGGATGGGGAAGTGGTTGTAGCGGTCGTCGACGGCACGGCCGCCGGCCACTCCTCCTTTCCACTCCCAGAGGTATTGCGAAGTGGTGAAACGGTTGAAGCGGACAAGGTCGGTACGTCGCACGCACTCGAGATAGAGTTCGCGACCACGCTCATCGATGAAGAAATCGAGGGTCATGTCGGAAGCGTTGATTTTGCCGTTGTCGCCTCCGAAGGCACGGCGGCGCACGTCGTTGACGAGGTCAAGGGCTTCGTCGGAGGTCATGCCTTTTCCGCCGCGAACCACGGCTTCAGCTGCGGTGAGGTAGATTTCAGCGAGTCGGAACACGGGTATGTCGGTGTTGCAGCCGTCGGCGGCGGAGTTCGAAGCAGCCTCGCCGGCGTCGGTGAGGTTGGTGAACTTATACATGTGGTAGCCCTGCTTGCCGTCCTCGATTGAGTTGGTGAGGTACTGATCCTGGCCTTCGGTGTAGAAGAGACGGCGTCCGTCGGCTTCGTCGAAGAGTTCATAGAACTTTCCGGTGGCACGGAAGTTGCCCCAGCCGGTGTTGATGCCGTAGTCCGGCCCGTTCTGACCGTTGTCGCTTCCCACGGCTCCGCATATTAGATATGTGCCGCCTCCCCAGGTGACAGCCTCGGTTGCGTCGGATGCGAGAGCGAAGATGATTTCGTTGGTGCGCTTGTCGTTGTCGGCATTGAAGAGCTTCTTCCAGTCCTGTTCGAGGGAGTAGCCCAGCGCCATGGCTTTCTTGCAGCTGGCTATGCAGTCGTCGTAGCGCGGAGTGCCGGTGTAGGTCTCGGCGTTGAGATACATGCGTGCGAGCAAAGCGTAGGCGGCTCCTTTGCCGGCGCTTGCGTAGGCGGGATGGTCGGGGAGTGCGGGTTCTATCGCGTTGATCTCATTCTCGATGAATTCGAGGAGAGCCTTGGCATCGTAGGCGGGAGGGAATACGCCCGAGGTGGGGGTGTTTTCGTCGACGAACGGCCCCTGACGGTAGAGATCGAGCACCATTTCGTAGCATAGTGCGCGCATGAAGCGGGTCTCCGCCGCGAATTGGGTTATCAGGCTCTGGTCTTCGGCTGAGAATCCGCCGGCACCGTTGCAGTGGCGCAGAAATTCGTTGCAGAGCGAGATGGTGTAGTACAGACGGTAGTATGTATCGGAGTTCTGACCGTCGTTGACATCCCATGAGAGATAGCAAAGGCCCCAGAGATTGTCGCCGGAAACCCAGCGGAACGCAGCCACGTCGGTTGTGCCTTCCTGAAGGTTGAAGTATGATCGCCAGAGTTCGTAGCCGCCGAAGGTGCCGATGTCGTCGCCACCGCCTTTGTTGTCGCCCTTGAGGATGAACGAAGCATAGATTTTAGCCATCATCGACTTGTAGCCGCCGATTGTGGAGTAAACATCGTCGGAGGTAGTGCCGATATGGGGTTTCTGGTCAAGATCGTCGGTGCAGGATGCCATGACCAGACATAAGGCCCAGAGAGCCAGAAATATTTTTTTCATTGTAGTGATTGCTTTTTAGAAGTTTAGTCCGACGGTGAGCGAATAGGTGCGGGGACGCGGGTATGCGCTGCCGGCAACACCCCAGTCGCTTTCGGGATCCAGACCCTTGTACTTGGTGATGGTGAATACGTTCTGTACCATAGCCGACACGTGAAGGCCGTCGATTACACTGACCTTGCCGAAATCGTAGGTGAGCTGCAGGTTGTCCATCTTGAGGAAGGAAGCATTCTGCAGGTAGTAGTCCGATTCGTAGCGGCGGCGCTGGAAGTGAGTGTCGGCGTAGCTTGCGGAGAGGTTGTTGACCTGACCGGAGCACCACGAGAAACACTCTGCAGCGCCCATGCCTGCCGACATCTGGTCGTAGAGATAGTTGCCTACCTGCGCGCGCAGTGAGGTGGAGAGGGTAAGCTTTCTCCAGCGGAAAGAGGTGGTGAGACCGAACATCCAGTCGGGGTGTGAGCTGTGGCAGTAATATTTGTCGTTGGAGTCTACTGTTCCGTCGCCGTTGAGGTCGGCGTAGAGACCTTCTACAGGTGTTCCGTCGGCAGCATAGATCTGCTTGTAGAGCCAGAAAGTGTGTGGCGTATAGCCGGGTTTGTAGACCATGACAGGGGTCGACTCGGCGTAACCTACGTAGGTGTCGGAAACGTCGCTCGAACCGTTGAGCGAGAGATTGGTGATCTTGTTGTCGAGCCAGGTGGCGTTGAAGGTGGCGTCCCAGCCGAAGTCCCTGGTATCAATAATATGCGCGGTGAGGGCGATTTCAAGGCCTTTGGAGTCGACGTTGCCTACGTTGGTGAGCATTTCCTTTGCGAAGTTCACACCTGCCGGAACAGGTACGGTGGCAAGAAGGTCTTTGGTCTTTCGGGTGTAGTAGTCGACCGACGCGGTCAGGCGGTTGCTGAGGAACGCCAGATCGATACCGAAGTTCCAGCTCTTTGTTGTCTCCCATTTCAGGTCGCTGTTATATGCGGAGGGGCGCACGGTCTGAATCCATTCGCCGCGGTAATAATAGGAAGCGCCGGGATGGGAGTAGGTATAGTTGGAAATATGGGAGTAGTTGGCGATTCCGTCCTGCTGGCCGGTTATACCGTATGAAGCACGGAGCTTGAGGTCGTTGACAACAGGAGTAAGCGGCTCAAAGAAGTTTTCCTGCGAAACACGCCAGGCAAGTGCCACCGAGGGGAATGAACCCCAGCGGTTTTCCTTCGAGAAGCGCGAGCTTCCGTCGCGGCGCATTGTGGCTGTGAGCAGGTAGCGGTTCATAAGGGTGTAGTTTATACGTCCGTAGTAAGAGATGAGCGAGTGGCGCTCGTCCCAGGGAGCGGAAGTGGACCGGTATTCGCCTGCGGCATTGAATGTGTCGTAGCCGGGAGCGCTGCGCTTCCAGTACTGGTAGTCGTAACCGGCGGTCACGTCGACGGTTGATTTTATGGCTTCAAAATCCTTGTTGTAGTTGGCGTAGAGTGTGAGCACCTGGTTGAGGTTGATCTGGGGGCCCTGCTCGTTCATTGAGCCGCCGTCGCGGAATCCTTCGAAGCTGTTGGCGGGCAGATAGTATTTCGATGTACCGCGTGCCCAGTCAACGCCGCCGGTGGCGTGGAGGCGGAGTTCGGGGAGGAAATGCAGACGGTATTCAACGTCGAGATTGCTGACTATACGGTAAACGTCGGCAGGATTATCGGGATCCTCAAGCATAGCGAGCGGGTTGGCGATAGCGCCCTGGCCCGGATAGCCGTTTTTGTCGATAACCTGGTGGAATCCGCCCATGAGCGGGGATCCGTCGGTGAATAGAAGCGGGTTGCCGTCGGCGTCGAAGTTGCCGTAGACGGGCTGTGTAGGATCGTAGGCGAGAGCGTTCCATATCGCGCCGCTGTTGGCGAAGCGGTTTTTGGAGTAGCTTCCCTTGCCGGAGAGATTTATGCGCAGCTTGTCGCCGAAGAAGGAGGGCGTGAGGTTGATGTTGGCGGTGTAGCGCTGCGAGTTGTCGTTCTTAAGGATACCTTCCTGATAAGTGGCTCCGAGCGATACTCGGAAGGGAAGCCAGTTGGTGAAGCGTCCGCTCAGCGCGAGATTGTTGTCGGTGCTGAATGCAGTGCGGAAAATGGCGTCGTTCCAGTCGGTGTCGGCGTCGCCGAGGGCGCTGATGTAGTCCTGATTGCCTGTGGCGTAGACCTCCTCAACGAGTTGCGAACGGCTGAGCATCTTGTTGTGGCGTGTGGCGTTGCTGAGCGAGTTGGTGGTCTGGAAGCTTACCTTTATGCCGCTTCCGCTGCCTTTCTTGGTGTTGATGATGATCACACCGTTGGATGCGCGTGAACCGTAGATGGCTGTTGATGAAGCATCCTTGAGGATGGTCATCGACTCGATGTCGTTGGGGTTGATCATCGAAAGAAAGTTGCCTGAGCCGGTTATTCCGTCGCCTTTTTCCATCGGCACACCGTCGAGCACGATCAGAGGATCGTTTGAGGCGTTGAGCGAGGCTCCGCCGCGGATCCGGATTGTGGATCCGCCGTTCGGCGAACCGCCGTTGCTGGTAATCTGGACACCGGCGATTTTACCGTTGATGAGTTCTTCGGGCGAAGATATGAGTCCCTGATTGAAGTCTTTTTCGCCTACGGAACTTACGGAACCGGTAAGGTCGTTTTTCTTCTGAGTACCGTAGCCGATTACAACGACTTCGTCGAGAATCTCATTGTCGGGGTGCAGGGTGACGTCGACAACGTCTGAAGTAATGTCGGCCGTCAGATTGTGGTAGCCTACATAAGAAAAAAGGAGTTGTTTTGCAGATGCAGGAACCTTCAGCGAGTAGCGGCCGTCGATGTCGGTGGCGACACCTGTGGATTCTCCTACAACTCTGACCGAAGCTCCGATGAGGGGTTCTCCGGTTTCATCAACGACAGTACCCGTTACTGTCCTTGGATTTTGGGCGTAAGCCGAAACGGGTATCAGGAGAATGGCGAGAATCAATCCCAGCCACCAGTTCCTTGATCCGGCATAGCCAGTTGCCTTGTACATTAGAAATGTTTTTGTCGGTTTATTATAAAAATTTAAGGTGATTATTTTAAGCGGTATTTGTTAAAACTTAAAAAAACAATCTTTTCCCCATATAGAAATCGTATCTTTTCAAGTCCAAAATTAGTAAAAGGACTGTGAAAATGTGCTAAAGAATCGGACAAATACCGTAACAAAACGGACAAAACGGGCAAACCGGTGCTATTTAAGACGCTGATTGTCCTGTCAGTGGCTCGGGTTCTCGTCGGCTGAGCGGTACTGACTCGGTTTCACGCCGTAGTGAGACTGAAAACATTTTGCGAAATAGGAAGGGGTTTTGAATCCGACCATATAGCTTATTTCCGAAACAGTGAAACGGTGCTGGCTCAGCAGGACGGCGGCCTTCTGCAGCCTAACGCTGCGGATGTAGTCGAGGGGGGCTGTTCCCATATATTTTTTGATTAGCCTGTAGAGCTGTTTGTTGGGGATATCACACTTCTCGCAGAGCAGATTTACGTTGAGGTCGGGGTCGGAAATGTTGTCTTCGATAACCTTTACAATTTTCGCAAGTATTTTCTCGTTGACCGATTCAGCCTCGATAGGGCGTGAGCCGGCCTCGGCGATAGTCTGCATGCGCACTTTTTCGCGAATCTCGTTCCTGCCCTTGAGCAGGTGGCTGATTCGTCCGAGCAGAGCCTGGGGTTCGAACGGTTTTGCCATGAACACGTCGATGCCGAGCTTTATGCTTTCGTTCTCGGTGTTGTTGTCGGATTTAGCCGTGAGCATGATGATCGGGACGGCCGAGAGACGCGGATGCTGCTTTATCCGCTTTACCATTTCCATGCCGCTCATGATCGGCATCATTTCATCGACTATAATCAGGTCGGGTATTACGGAGGATGCTATTGCGAGACCGGATCTGCCGTTTTCGGCGATGAAATATGTATAGTCGTCCTTAAGCAGTCGGGAAATGAAGCCCGAAATCTGCAGATTGTCCTCGACGATAAGGATCTTCGGGGTGCCGGAACCGGCATTTTCGGTGCTGTTGCTCGATGCGGGTATGGTTTTGCCCGAAACGGGAAGGGTGACCACGAAACAAGTGCCTTGGCCCTCCTTGCTGTAAAGGGCAATGTTGCCGTTCATCAGTTCGAGGTATTTTTTAATAAGGTACAGACCGAGTCCGGTTCCTTCGCGGAGACGAGCAGTTGAGGGCGCCCGGAACATACGCTGGAACACGAGCGGCTGGTCGATGTCGGCTATGCCTACACCGTCGTCGGATACGGTAATCTCCACTTCGTCGTTTCCGGCGCTGATGGCGCAGGTAATCGTGGCGCCTTCGTCGGAATATTTGCAGGCGTTGGAGAGGAGATTGGTTATCACCGATTCGATTTTAACGGCATCCGCCTCAATAAGCAGCTGGGAGCAGGAGGAGTGGAAAATGAATTTTTTCTGGCTGTTGTTTTCCTTGAACACTTCGAATACTTCGCGGCAGAACTCCACAATGTCGAATGTAGACATAATAAGGAGGTTTTCGTCGTTGTCCTCGAGATGCTGGAGCTCCAGGGTGCGGTGAATCATATTGTTGAGTCTTACGGCGTTTTCGTAGACGGTTTCGAGGGTGCGGCGGCTTTCGGGGTCTCTGGCTTTTTCCTTCATGAGGCTGACAGGGCCGAGAATCATTGAAAGCGGAGTCTTGAGGTCGTGGGAGATGGCTGATAGGAAAGTGAGTTTGCGTTCTACATTCTCCAGTGCGGTCTGGCGTTCCTTTTCCTGCAGGGAGAGCCGGTTGCGGCGTCTGAAATACAGGATTATAGCGGCCACTATACCTATGCCGAGAAGAATGTAGAGGCATATCGCCCACCACGAGAGCGCCGGCGGCGGGAGCACCTTGAGCGGAACGGCTGTAGGTTCTACCGGGGAACCGACGGTTTTCACGAGAATACTGTAGCTGCCCATCTTGAGGTCGGAAAGCGATATGGTATTGGCGCCTTCGGGCATCACAATCCAGCCCTGGAGGGAGTCGGCGGCCGATTCGGCGAGTTTGTACATGAATCGCTGAGGCGATTCCGGGGAGTAATCGAGGGTGCTGACAACCATCGTCACGCTGCCGCTGTAAGGAATCGTTATGCCACCGGTGCCGACTCCCGGATCGGAGAGGTCGAGACTGCCGTTGCCGCTGTCGCGTAATACGAGCTTAATGGCTTTATAATCAGCTATGTTTGCCAGGCTTTGCCGGTCGATTTCGAGAATTTCGTCGGTAGCTCCGAGCAGCACTTTGCCGGTAACAGTATCCTCGTAGATTGCCGTAAACGACTTCTGCGGGATAGGTAGAAGACTGGCCTGAAGGGTTTCTCCGTCAATGCTCCAGACGTTGCTTTGGGTGGAAACCCATATGCCGTTGCCGACTCTGCCTATTGTCCAGGTCGACTCATCGCTGTTTGTCGACGGGAATTTTACAATTCTGTGTTTGCCGCTTTTGTCAAAAACAACAGCACCGCCCTTGAACGCACACCAGAGGTTTCCTTTTCTGTCGCTGCATATCTGAGTAGGATAGCCTCCTGTGAGTGCGAATATGTCGTAGCGGTCCATTTTGTCGGAGACGGGATTGTAGCGGGTGAGCAGATTGTCGCGGAAGAGCAGTATCCAGATGTTGCCTGCGCCGTCGGTAACCATGTCGTTGACGAGGTCGTTGGCGAGGGTCAGGCCTTTTCCGCCGGAGGAGCCGCTGTCGGTATTTAGGGCGTAGTCTGAGGTGACCGTACCTCCTTTTATATTGAATCTCGATTTGTTGACGCGGTGCAGGCCGCTGAGAAAGCCGCCTATCCAATAGTAGTCGCCGTATTCTTCAAACGAGTATACCCAGTTGGTGCTATGCTCGCCGTTCCGGTCTACGATATGAAACACGTCGAAATTGCCGGCCTGATAGTCATAACGGTTCAGGCCGCCGTCGGTAGAGAGCCAGATATTATGGCCGCTGTCTTCGTCGATAGCCCTTATGCGGTTTTGCGACAGCGATTTCGGCGAATCGGAATGGCGGTGCCAGACTGGTTGCCGGCTGTCGGAAAGAATGATGACGCCGTTTGTGCCTCCTAACCAGAGGTTGCTTCGGCTGTCGCGGTAGATTACATGGATTTCGTTGCCTTCGCCGGTGTGGGCAAGGGCGCTCAGCTTAATGGTTTTGATGGCGCTTGAGTTTGAGGCGATTGAGAACCCGCGTTCGTGGCCGGCCCAGATATTGTGGCTCTTGTCGGCGTAGATACACCATATTTCGTTGTTCGAAAGGCTCTGTTCGTAGCGCGAATCGTGGCGGTAGTGTCGGAGAGTGTTGCCGTGCCAGTCGAAAACGCCGTTTTCGGTGCCTATAAGTATATGGTTGTTATAGCTTTTCGAGAGGCTTTTTATGTTGTTGTTCTCCAGTTCTGTGATTTTCTTCCATGAGTCGGTGCGGGGTATGTATTCATACAGCGATCCTTCGCTTCCTATATAAATACTGCCGTTGTCGGGCGCTTCGAGCAGGCAGTTTACAAACATATTTTTCGAACCGGCAGCCTCCGAGCGGCTTTTTACTTCGGTGAATCCCGCGGCATTGGAGTCCCAGCGGGCAAGTCCGTTGTAAGTTCCCGCATATAATATACCGCGGCTGTCGCGCAAAATGGAATATACAGATCTATGGGGCAGACTCGCAGAAAAGTCGGCGACCTTACCGGTGTCGAGATTCAGACGGTAAATACCGTTGAGGCTGCCTACCCAAAGCTGATTGTCGAATAAAAGGAGGCACCGTATTTCTGTAGGAAGTGCGCCGGAGGCGGCATTCATTTCGCCCGTGGCGAAGTTATAAACAAGCAGACCGTTGTTTCCTCCTAAGTAAAGGTTGCCGTTACGTTCGGCAATCGCATAGATCTGGGTTCCGAAAAGTTCTGTTTTGCCTATGGCGTGGACAGAAACACCGTCAAAGAAATACAGACCGCTGTTAGTGCCCATCCACATAATGCCGCGGCTGTCGCGATACATGCAGAATACGGCGGTTTTCGTTCCGTCGACAGTCACGTTTTTCCAGGTGAGTTCCGGCTCCGGAAGATGAGCCGCAGCCCTTGCTTCCGTAAAAAATCCGCAAAGGGCAGCTATTACTGAGCAAAGCAGCCGGAATGTAAAGAGTTTAAATGGCTTCATGAATCAGATTGTTCGGCGATTGCAATGCAAAGTTAGCGAATTTTAAGAAATCGCTTCGGCCGTCATCCGAACTTCATGTGTAATATTCCGGACAAATTATGCAACATTTCAACCCAGGTGCTGTAAAATCTTTTCCTGCCGCCCTATTTGAACGGATTACTGTTGTAGGGCACATATCTGATCCATTCCTGCATCGGAGTATCTTCCGTGGGGCGCGGAACCTGATATGTTTCTCCGCAGCCGTTGATGAGAATGTTGTCGGGTTTAAAAGAGATCAGCGACCAGTATATTGCGCCGTCGGGGCTGAAAGTGCAGGTGTCGGGGGTAAATTTCGAATTGTCTATTTCGAGGTCGTTGCTCGTGAAACTGAAATTGTGCGGCATCATGAACATGGTATATTCGCCGGTGTTGCGGTTTTTCATCATGCGGATGTTCTGGAAGAAGAGTGTGCCGGAATTGTTGTTGCGGCAGGCGGCGGCACGGATATAGACCATATCGGCGTTTACCATATAGATAAACATATGGCGGTTGGTGTTTATCTCGCAATAGGGCATATTGTCGAATATCCCGTATCTGCCACCCAGACGCCACTCCTGAAGACATTTTCCGACATCAAATCGGCTGTCGCAGCGGGGCATTTCGTAAGGGCTGACAACTTCGACGTCCTCAATTTTCTTCAACTGTTCTCCCCCGACAGAAAGATTGCCGTTTTTCAACTCAAGCTGCAAAGGATTATGCGGTGTTGAGAAAGAAACGGTACCATCTTTTTCAAACACGGTCTGATGATAAAAATTCCGCGACGGAATTTCAAGTACGGCTTGCATCGTGCTGTCAATTTTAGCATAATAAATGCAAACCTCGTTTGTTATGACGGCCTCGGCACTGTCATTGGCCCATACGCCTCTGAAAGTTGATAAGTCGGCGCTGGCAAATGATATTAAGAAGGATAGCGTAAAGAGAGCGGTAATAGCGAATTTTTTCATGGAATGATGTATTTTGGAACTCAGGTGGCAAAGGTAGCATATTTTTTTGAATTTTGGATTGGCGGAGGATTGGGATAATAAGAAATGATGCCACGCAATGGCAGAAGAAAAGCAGCCGGATACTCTATCCGGCTGCCTGATATACGGGTATATGGTGATAATTAGCGTGGAATACGCCGGTTAACAGTTACTTCTATTGGTCAATCCATTTTGTGAAATCTGTAACGAAGCCAGACGATGCCGCTGTCAAACGTTTGTGAAGAAATCAGCTCCAGTGATTGGCCCGATGCCGGACGTTCATCCGCAGTTCCGATGTATTCAAAAATCGAAGGCGCGGTTGCAAGGCCGTCTATCCCCGGGTAAATTACAAGACTCAGCTCATTGATAAGACCGGCGGCAAGCATGGCTCCGTTGATGATACCACCGCCCTGAAGCGATATTTTTCTTACACCGAAAATGTCATAAAGCGCAGACATCGCCTCATCCAATGCAGTCGGGTCTGCAAGCACTATATAGGATATGCCTTTTCCTTCAAGCATGGCCAGATAATCGTCGGTAGCGTTTGTTCCGAGAATTGTCACTATGTTGTCTCCGCGCAGACGGTCGGATGTATAGAAAATATCGGCATCGGGGTCAGCGGTTATGAAAAGTCTCGATGAATTACGGTTGCCAATGTGGATTTTTCCGGCCTCCGGATGACCCGACGTCTTAGGCATGAATTTATAGGGGAAGGCTTCACGGGCAGTTGCCTTTCCAAACATCCATGCGTCAGTGTCGAGCCGACGGCCGATTGCGGCATATTCGGCAAAGAGTTTTCCCGCATCTGTTCCGTCAAAAGGCGCAGTCCAGCGCGACGGCAACAGCCGGCCGTCGACCGAACTCATTATGTGGCAAATAATTTCGGGTTTCATAATCAGTCATCTATTTTCCAGTTAAGCATAAATTGTTCTGCTTCCTTGTAGTCCATATTGAAAAACCGTTCTTCCTTATCAAGGGCGCGAATTTCAGCCATTTCTTCAGGGGTAAGCTCAAAGTCGAAAATATCAATATTTTCAGTTATATACGGATGATAGGTGGCGCCGGGAATTGCGGAGTGATCTTCCTGAATATGCCAGCGCAGGATTATCTGGGCAGGAGTCTTGCCGTGGGTTTCGGCTATTTTCATCAGTACGGGATCTCTGAAAAGTGCGCCGTTGCTCATAGCTCCGCCGAGAGGGAACCATGCTTCAAGAACGATGGAATCCTTGGCAAGTTTATCGGCCCACATCCTTCTCTGCGCGTAGGGGTGACATTCTATCTGCATCACGGCCGGTTTTATCTCAGCCCACCCGAGGGCTGCGGTATAGAGTGAATCGGCTGCATCGAAATTGCTTAGTCCGAGACTCCTGACTTTCCCGGCGGCGACGGCCCGTTCCATGGCGCGCCATGCTGCGCGCCAGTCGCCCATGGGCTGATGCACATACAGCAGGTCGATATAATCCAGGCCGAGCCGGTTGAGCATGCGGTCGATGGCTGCATCGGCATCGCCGTATTCGCTGGGCCAGAGTTTGCTCGTCACCCAGATCTGATCGCGGGGAATCCCGCTTTCGTTTACGGCCTGACCCACTCCGCGCTCCACACGGTAGGCATGGGCAGTGTCGATATGGCGGTAGCCGTTTTTCAAGGCGAAAAGTACTGCGTCGGCTGCCACAGAATCGCCGGGGTCATTGAATGTACCGATGCCGAAACGAGGCATAAGCCTGCCGTTGTTGAGTTTGATATACGGTATTCCGTCAATTAATTTTTCTTCCGATTTTATTCCGAAAGGAAGTATGGTCGCGATTATGGCAAATAAAAAGGTTTGAAGAATAGTTTTCATATACGGTTATTTATGGTTATCAAGGATTTTGGAGCCTCCGAACACGTCGCTCATGGGTAAAGAATCGAGCGTACGGTCGATGTTTGCGATTTCATCCGGAGAGAGCTTTATGTCGGCGGCGCCGGCGTTTTCTTTCAGACGGGCAAGATGGCGTGTGCCGGGAATGGGAACGATCCAAGGTTTTTTGCCAAGCATCCAGGCGAGTGAAATCTGCGAAGGGGTGGCATGATGTTCATCGGCAAGACGCAGAATATAGTTGAACAGCTCGTGGTTCTGTTCAAAACTCTCCTTGCGGAATTGCGGCATCGCAGCCCTGTAGTCCCATTTGGGGTCAAACCTTGAGGAAGCATCGTAGTTTGTGGTGAGCAACCCGTTGGCGAGCGGAGAGAAGGCGACGAAGCCTATACCGAGTTGGTCGAGGGTAGGGAAGAGGACCTCATACCATCGCGCCATCATTGAATACCGGTTCTGAACGGCCGTTACCCGACATACGGCATGGGCGCGCCGCAGATATTCCTCATTTGTCTCAGAAATTCCCCAGTGGAGAATTTTTCCTTCCCGAATCAGATCGGCCATAACTCCGGCCACGGTTTCCGGCTCTACGGAAGGGTCGGTTCGGTGCTGGTAATACAGGTCGATGTGGTCAGTGCGAAGACGGCGTAACGACCCTTCCACAGCCCGTCGTATGGCTTCCGGACTGGAATCGGGAATAAGAGGGTGGGGACCCTCTCCGTAGGTGTCATCGAAGGTCAGACCGAATTTAGTAGCCAGTATTATGCGGTCGCGATAGGGATACAGTGCCTCCCCGAGGAGTTCTTCATTGGCATGCGGATCTTCCGGAGTGCCGTATATCTCCGCTGTATCAAACATCGTGTAACCCATATCGACAGCATCGGCAAGGAGCCGTTTCATTTCCCGTTTATCCGAAGGAAGCCCGTAACCGTGGCTCATGCCCATACAACCGAGTCCGACAGCCGACACTCGCAGCCCGCTCAAACCTAATGTCCTGTATTCCATAATTATCGTTTCAAGCAATTTATTGTTTCTGAATATTGTTTCGGATTGCAAAGTTGGATAATATCCCACGTAACAGACCTATAAAGATTACGGTCTTTAATACCATTATTGCGGATAACGGCGTAATTTTGTCATATGTATTCCCCGTATAAGCAAAACGCCCGTAGCGATGCCTGCAAAGAGCAAAGTTACGGACGTTGTCCTTTATTCTGTAAAAAAATCAGCGAACGATGATTTCCTTTGTCGTTTTGGATCCTTGACGACGGATATAGATGCCGGGCAGGGCGTTGGAGATATCGACCTGTATACCGCTCAAGTTGTAATAAACCGCAGGGGCAGCATCGGGGGCTATTTCGGGCTGGAATATCGACGTGGTCTGATTATTGTCGGCATACAATACCGGTAAATAGTTGTTGACAATACCGTCGTCATACAGTCCGAATCCGGCGTTGATATTTGAGAAAATGATTGATTTTCCGTCAGTTTTGCTGTCGGGAATCTGCGATATGACGATTTCGCCGTTACTGTTGTTTCCTACCAGCCAGACTTCAGCGTCAGAATCACTGTCGGAGAGTTCAAACGTTCCATCATCGGTGACTTTCAGATATTTCCCTTCGGAGTTTTTAATATAGTAACCGCCGTCGGTAGCTTCGAATGTCATCATATAGGACTTGGGAATCTCAACTGTTGGTTTTGTGTCGATGTAGTTCGTGGCGAGATGACCTTTATCGTTAATCTTTCCATTTGCAACAAACATGCCGTTTGCCACAAGGGCATAACTGCCGCCGTCACTAACTTCCGTGGCTGGCTCCGCAACAGACATATCCGTTTTATCTTCCTCCGGAATTTCGGTAAGATCAATATGAGGATTATATTCTACTATGATTTTGGAGATACGAGTGTTAATGGGTGCGGTTGTAGAACCACCATCATCAAAGTAAACATGGCATGTACTTATATTAAGCTTATACGAAAATTGATTTTGGTTTTCTTCAAGTATCGGTTCGACGGTTACATTTCCGCTTCCATTAGGATTAACATGCTTGCAAGTGAATTTCTTCAAATCATTTGTAGTCCAATTAACGTTGTTGTATTTATAAAAAGTGATTTTTGTGATTTTTCGCTGTGGTGATCCCGATTTTATTGTTAAAGAGTTGTTACTATAAATTCTTACAGAGTACTTTCCGTTCGTGTATTCTAAACGAGGGTTATTGGAAGCTCCTCCATTTTTGAATTCAATTGTAGTCATCCTTTCACTGAAAATGGCATTGTTGATATCTATAGGATTCTCAGATGTTGGTGTGCCTTTGTCAGGATTGAGCGAAGAGGGGTTGGAGAAGTCGTAGATGTCGGTTAAGGTTACGGCAGAGGAATAAAACGAAGCAAGAAAAATCGCAAGAGCACCGGCGAATAATTTCAAAGATTGATGGTATGAGATTTTCATAAGGTGAATTATTTAATAAATAATCGCAAAAATAAAGAATCTTACACAAACTACAATCCGTCATAGACTATAATTAACAATTATTAACTTAATCTTAATTGAAAATATCCCTAAATCAAGCCGTATTTCACTTTTTTCCATTCTCTGGATCCTCAAACTAGGTACACAGTACCCCTATAAAGATACCTAACGGGCCAATATCAAGCAATATTCTATGTATTGACTACTGAGATTGGAAGGTTGAATTTTTTCAACTCATATGAATAGATAGGAGGAGTTCATCAATTTATGATAATACTTCCAGTATTATTCTCAATGTATATAGGTTTCTCTCCTTTTTGCGATATCTCTCTCATGGGAATGGGTTTAAAATCTGACGACGGAGTGAAATTCTCATCAATAGAAGCTGTGGCTTGGTTGAGTGTCGATCGGAGTTCCTGAATCAGCAGTGCCGCGTTGTTTTTCACCAACTCACGAAAAGCTCCTGTTGAATGACGGCAAATAAATTGCCATAGCTCATCTAAAGTTTTTATAACCTCATCAATTTTCTGAATCTCCATCAACAAAAAACTTGATCCGCCTGGTTCTGTTGCCATTTGCTCTAACTTTCTTATTTTTTCCTTCTGCCAGTAATCTTTAATCATTTTAAGTCCGTCTCCATTCCGAGGGATTTCCTTCATATCTACGAGGGGGAATATACGTTCTTTAATATTGCCATTCTTGAACATCTGTGTCATTTCAAACATACAGTCCAAAGAATTAAAATATTCAGGTATCACAAACATGATTACTCTACTGGATGCACCAATCTCTTTTTCATAGTCGTCGATACTCCCCCTGTACATAATGTCATATTTATCCATAGAATATGGTATATTATTCTCTTTGAGGCCGCATTCAATGGCATTTAGTACATCTTTGTACTCATCATTCCATTTATACGAAATATGAACTTTCTCCAATTTATTTTCCATATATTTAGATCCTTTTAATGATTTGTATTTTATTATTGTTTCATCAATTGAATTAATATCGTAGTATTTGCTTATTACAAGTATAATATTGTCATGATGCATTATAGCACCTTTCAATTTGCATCTATCGTCCCGGTTCAACGTCGAATATATTGAATCTTTATGAATATGAAAAACGGTTTTCTCTGCCACGCAAAGGTGTTTAATTATATCAATCATAAGACGATATGTAATAGTATCTCTTTTGGGTCCATCAGCGTCAAGAAATAAGTTCTGCATATTCTGTATATATACCTCCGAGCATTGAGAGCATAATCCTACTATCAATAATTCCAATGTATTATCTTTGGTTGATGGTATCAATGTTTCTTTTATGTAATGACATATTTTTTCTGTTTTGATAAATGTTTCTATCTCATAATCGGTTAAATCAGTATCTATAAGGTATAATCCTGATTGTTGTGTCGGATTCTCCAACAACCTCCGCAACTGCTCCAACTGATACTGTTTATTCATTATCAAGCTTATTAATGAAATTTGATATCAGATATTTATTACTTGGATTCTGCATAATTGCGTCAATCAGATCCATAGCGCGTTCCAATATTTCCTGATTACATTTGTCATTAAATGATTTAATTCCATTATATGCTTGAATAACCACCTCCACTACGTCATTCCAGACAAAGTAATCCTGCGGCGTAATCAAAGCAAGTATTTGTTCCAGCCATTTCAGAGTCTGGACGGGGTCTTTAACCGCAAAACTTCCTAAGAATTTAACAAATGCTCTTATATGATGCCTACACAAGGGAGACTCCAAATAGACATTAGTTATTCTAACTTGGATTTCTTCAGGCCATTTGCCGATATGATAAAACAAGTGGTCTAACTCCTCTCCCATTGTTGCCGAATCAAATTGAGGCTCCATAAAATGCAGGATATAATAGACGGCATCCTCATCGACACATGCCAGTCCGCTAAGGAATTTCAGCAATGAAATACAAGCCGCTTCATTTGTATCACACATTTTATCAAGCAGTACTTTAACTCGTTGATCTCTGTTATTATGTGCCCATGCCAACCACAAAATAATCACCTGTTGGGAGTAACATTCAGGACACTCGCTCGCTCTTTGGAAAAACGTAATAAGTTCATCTAATGCATAATTGACAAAATACACCAACGGATTGTAATTGTGCACCGGCATAGCCATAAGCCGAGGATTGTAATCGTGCATCAGGCTCTTGAACAGGCTCACATTCCTGTCCTGATCTGCATTATTAAGCACCGCCATATTTAAAAGTATAGCCGCTCTGGTATAAACCGATGCTGATGTCGCAATTTTTTCAATTGTGGTGAATACAATCTCTTTATACCTCTCATCATTCGCACAATTCACCAACATATACCCTGCATTGCCACGTGCCTGATTTATACCCACATTATAAATATATTTGTCATTCTGGTGTATGTCATCAATTGGTTCCTCAGCATTTATAAGTGTGTTGCAGAGTAAACAAATTACAATTTCCGGGACAACATCATGCTTGACAATATCACCCAAAGAAAATAATAAGGAATGAATACTGAACCCTCGGTATGTTGAGTTTACATCGTTTTTAACGACGTTCAGTATCCCATGCAGCACCAACATAGCTTCGTCCACTCTACCCACCTCCAATAGTCCTTGCATCCCCGATTGCGGATAACACAATGGGATACGCTCGTCCGCTATTATCTGATTGATAAATCCGATGAATTTGTCAGGATCTCTGCTCACCACATTTCTGAACAATTGGCATTGGCCGTTCAGAGTAGGACGCGTCCAATCCATAGATTCATTTGTGTTATATGTGAACATGGAATTAAGCCACGTTTCAAGGCTCATTTTTTCTCCCTGTTCCTTTTTCAAAGAGGTCCAGCCTGAGTGAACGGATGTACTACAGGGCATGTCGTTTTTTAACCTTAGCTCATTGAATTTACGATCTATCCTTTGACGCTCTTGATAAGCAGTCCACGACAGCCTCTTCAATTCAAACAATGGGATAACTTCAAGAGCCATCCCTTTATGTATATCAATATCAAGAATGGGATGCCCATACTGAATCCTTGCTTGATATGAGCATCCATTTCGGCATACTTTTTCCTCTATGTCATTAATGGAAAGAATTCTATTTATCACAGCAATCTTTTGCTCATCATTCATGAGAGGAAACGACACTTTCAGAGCCTCCACTGCTTGATATTCCACCCATGCAGGAGCATTTGACAGCACGTTGCGTTGGGTAATGATTTCATATACATTCTCCTTGAATAGATCCGGTCGTTGCGTATACACATATAACGCAATAAAAACAATACCACCATGATTGCTTTGAGAAAAACTTTTTAGGAAATGTCCGGTCTGCTCACTTTGAGCGTTTTCAAGAAACTCATCAATCAGTATATTAGTAATGTCCTCCACAACATTACTCCCAATATGATGTATAGTATGTCTCTGGAAACTAATGAACTCGGTCGAAATATGAATTTCCGAACCATCAATTTTAATATCCGTGGCATCATATACGCAATTCAAAATATCAGCTAAAAGCTGGATACCTATGACCTTATGAGTTTCAAGAAGTCGCTTATATATTCGTTCAACATCATGATTTATAGTTAAACGCCTGAAATATCCATCTTCGTCGGCTGCCAACTGTTGTTTGATATTTTCTTTAAGTTCGTTACAAACAAAAACTGGGTCATCAACAAGTATATTCTCAAGCAAACTGGTATATTCTAATCGGTTCTTATTCTTGGAAATTTTTTTGTATAATGAGACCAGTTTAATACTTTCACAGTTCAAATTATAGAGTTGCAGGATATTATCCAAATACCTACAATCGTTCTCATCGTTGAAATCCAAAACAGTATCCAATTTATTAAGCACAACTTCCCCGTCTGTTTGAATTGTCTGCCGACACATAATAATCGCCTTTTCCTTATAGTCATCACTGAGTTTTTTCCACCCTCCCTTATTCTCAATGACTGTCCATGTTGCGTTGAACCAGTTTACATTGTGGACTGATTCAAAAATTACCCCCATAAATGTATTATCAGCAAACACATCTTTAGAGATCAGATTAATTTCTTGAGGGATAGGAACTTCGAAATAGGCCATAGTGCTTAGAGCGAGCGATTGGATATGGTAGCGGTACATCGGTTTCCCATTCTCAAATTTCGCAAAAAGTAACTGCCGCAGAATTTGAATGTATTCCGAAGGATTCTGTTCCCGAAGGAAAGTCAGAATACTTTTAACCGCAGCTCTTACAAAAAGGCCTTGGTGCTGGTTTCTCAATATATCCGGCAAGCTGTCTCCCCGCTCCGTGAATCTTCGCGCATATACATAATCAAATAATGTCTGGTGAAAAAACTGCACTTGGCCATTTTTAGTGATTGTCAGAAGGCCCTGGGAGAAAAGATAATTTAATTCAGCATCATAAACCGTTTCAAATTCTCTTACATGGACCGACAATTCCTGACGTTGGTACATCCTTGTCACAAGAGCATCAAGCAAAGACAATAAATTCTCTTTACTCACTTTTCGTACACTACTATCGTTCACATACTTACGCCAAAGCTGATGATAAAGCAAGTCTGTCGACAATGGATCTGTCAGTTGCCCATATGACCTGACCTTTAAGAACAAATATAAGTGTAGCGGATTGCCTAAAAACAGGAGGAGCCTATTACTCAACCTTTCATTACAATGATTTTCTTTTAACGTTTGCTGCACTTGATTGCTGCTGAGTTCCTTTAATTCCCACTTATTCTTTATCTTTAAATTATCGAGCAACGGGTCATATTCCATATCATAAGGGCGACATGAGATGATTATGCGCACATTTGGGATAAATCGCAATTGTCCAATAACTTTCAATAGAGACCGTAAAGGAGTGCGGTTAGATGATAACGAAAGGGACAACGCATCAATCTGATCTATCAATAAAACTACTCGATGATAATTTGGCGCAACATTTTTTATGACACATTCTATTGGTTCGTCTAAATGAATTTTATGGCTCAGTTCATCGGTATCTACGAACTCCATCTGATCAGATTTCAAACCGAAGATAAGGTAATCATTTTTCGACTGAAGATTTGCCAAAAGGTCATGCATTACTATGGATTTGCCAATTCCGGCCTTTCCATAAAGTAATGCCAATCTCCCGGAGCTCCCCTTGTCGGACGTCTTTTCTATCCACTCAAGAATCATGTCAACCTCATCACGATGTATTGCTGGATCAATAGTTGGAGTATAATCGAGCAGCTCGTATGATCCATTGCGGAAAGCAGCAACGGGGTCCTCCGTATAACGATTTCCTACATAAATTTTACCCTCATTTCGCTCTATATATATTGGCTGTGCCCCAGTCTGATTAACAACCCTTTCGTTCATATAATATCACACTTTAATTAGGAAATTTCCATGACGAAAAATGCCTCGTCAAATTTTATATTCTCTTTGTACAAACTATGTTTTTAACAGTATTTCTACTACCCATAATATTTACAAAATACTTCAGTCAATTATTTGCAGTTTCGCTTGCGAGGGTTCTTTGTAGGCATTGCAGGCGGCAAGATAGTTTTTCAGCTCCGTGAAGTCGGTGCCGTAGAGGTTGTCGCTGAACTGGTGGAGTTTGGTCATCACGTTGATGTATGCCAGCGGGTCTTTGTGGCGGGTGAGTTTTCGCAAGGCCAGTATATAATCTTCGCGGAAGACTGTTGGTACAATTATACGCGATTGGTCGGCGCGGACAAGTTCGGCGTTCATCATCACACGGGCGACACGGCCGTTGCCGTCATTGAACGGATGCACCTCACTAATCATGAACATCATGAAAATTGCACGAGCAAAGGGGTCTGTCAAGGCAGTATAGTATTTGAAGCCTTGTGAGAGCGTGCCTTTCACAAGTTGATAATCCACAAACTCCGTCATTCCGGCACGATTGTTCTTCGTTTTGAAAATGCCGGGGTTCATGTGCGGTCGTCCTTCAAGAAGGATGCTGTGTCTGTGGCTAAGAATCGCAAACAATTCTTTTGGAGATGTCGGAGTCTTCATCATCTCGGCACGGTTTGACAGCACTTTGAATGCTCCGAGTATGTCGTGTGAATCCTCATCACGGCGAGGCATAGGAATACCGGAGTCAACAATCGCTTTCGCTTCATCAATCTCAAACTCAGTTCCTTCTATATAATTGGAAAAATAACTCTCGAAGAATGAGAAAAGCCGGAACGATTCTTCATCAGTATTGCGATTGTTGCGGATAACAAAATATCGGTCCTTTATCGCATCAAAAAGCACTTCAAAGAGTTCAACCCTTGTTTGGTCAAACGGATTACCGACAGCGAGTGCTTTTGCAGAGTCAGTTGACAGCACCCCAGCGTCATGAGTTGAGAGCAATGCGGAAATTATACTGTTGATTTTGGAAAACTCCGTCTGCATCCCCAATTCTTCAGCAACGGTTCTCAGTTCGTCGCGATATCCGTTAAGACGGTCTTCTCCACCGGTGAGCAATATCTGTTCGAGTTTATTTTCAATCACACTGATTGGAAGAACTCGTGATTCATCGCCTGATTTTCTCGATACCTGCATATTTTCAAGCATATACCGGTGTTCTCCCGATATATGCATACCCATGAAAGGTATATCGTGAGACGATGCCTTTGGCCCTTTGACAAAATTAAGAATTATACCGGGTAAGTCCGTCACTCTCCTTGTTGTTGAATTGGTAAGGAAGAAATCACCGGTCGCTGTCGGTCGCATCTCTTTTGCACTGCGATGGCTTATAAGAGCATTGGGATAGCGATATACGAGTATATCTATAAGGTTACGGCGCACGATATTCTCCAAACTGTCAACAAGATTGGTCGTATATATGCGTGGCGCGACTTTACGCAGTTCACCATTCTTCACCTTCTTGCTGAGTACACGGGAAATGTTCGGATCAGATGAGCCGAAGATAATCTCTTTTTGGGTGTCAACTTTCACTGCCATACAAAAAATCACGATTAAGAGAATACAAAGGTACAAATTTTTGCGATTATAATCGCGATTTCTACAAAAAACTGCGATTAAAAATTCTCTTGAATGACAATGAGTGTCACAAGTGACAGCGATTGTCAGTTGTAATTCAGCGCAAAGGCGTCTTGATAGGATATAACAGAACGATTATCTTTGTTCTCTATCCAACCTTTTTCAAGATGACTTGTCTGAGAAATTTCTCCGGCATTCATTTTACCGAAGTATTCGCATACTGCCTCTATTGTGGATAGTTCAGATTCACTGAGAACATTCTCGCCAGTTGTGGTTGCCTCCAGTTTTATGCCACTTTGACCACTTGGATAAACAAATTCCTCCATATCAATTCCCGACAGAGAACTATATAATGTTCCCCAATGTTCGGGGACAGGGCCGAATGGTAAAGCTTTATATGTAAGGCCGGTTATTCCATACCCATGCTTTTTATAATGTATGAAATCAGCATAGAACAGGAGCTTATTCATTTTGGTGACAAAAGTCGAGCCTATATTGGCAATAATCAACTGCACGATATTTGCAATCTTATTCAAGGACATTGAGCGGAACCCGGTGTATTCCGATGGCTGTCCACTTGGTTTGTAATCACCTTCCGCCGCTTCTACTTTCTTTTTAATCCGTAGATATTCCTGTTCACTCATCTCGGACTTTGAGGCCTCTACAAAGGACATAAAAATATCCTTTTCACGGGCTGCGATGATTGTCCGAGCATTTGATACGCTCGGCACCTCGCCATCTTCATACATACGGTATTGGTTTATGCCGAAACCAAGTATCTGAGCCATTTTTGCCGCTGACAGACCGTAGTGTTCCCTTATCCCGGATATTTCGTCAGGGAAAGGAATACCATGCTTGACACGATATTGGTTATACACCTGAAATATGTTTGCCTCATCCATTTCGGTCGTGGTCCACATTTCACCTTCCTCATCAATAATTCCGGTGTGAATATAGGAAAATTCCTCTTTTCTGAAAGTTATTGTTCTTACTTCCTGAAAGTATTTTTCTCCGGGTAATAATTTGCTATTGTCCATTGTGTTTATTCTTTAAGGGGTAAGACATCGGATGTTCTGCTTTGTGAAACGAAATACAAATCGTATGAGAGTTAGGCTGTCCAAGAGTAATCCTGATATAGATCTCATTTCCTCTTACATCTTTGCAGAACACCCACATTTCACCTTGATTATTCAACGCATCCACAATCGGATCTTCGGAATAATCGTAGCAGCTCAAATTCATGATAACCTCCATTCGTTGATTAGGAGTTATGCCCAGCTAAACGAGGCTGTTCTGGTTCTTCTGGCGATTATCACGGAAACGGATTCCAAAGATTTTGACCTTCAGACTAAAGTCCTCTAAGAATTTCTCGACTTGTTCTTTCGTAATCATAGTGCAAAGATACGCATATTCTTTCGATAATACAACTTTATAGTTGTGTTTATTCTAAATAAATCTATAAAGTTGACTTAATATCACTACTGTCCACTAAAAAAATGGACGGGCTTAAAAATTAAATAAATTCGGTTCACTTGAATCACAGAGGACATTGACATTTTTGAAATTCGATTTGTCGAAGAGGTCTCGCAGATTGGTTTTGTCCGTCAGCGAGATTCCGAGAATCTGAAGGACTTCATAGATGCTTCGCTCCAGTTCCATGTCGTGCAGCACTATTGCCACAAGGCAATAAGTGATTATGGCACAATAGATTTGGATGCGGACTGCATTCTCCGAAGTGCCCCGGAATTTCTTGATGCGCAGGTGCTGTTTGATCCATTTGAAGAACAGTTCCACGCTCCAGCGATTGCGGTACAGCTCGGCAATTGTCTCGGCAGAGGCGGTCAGATTGTTGGTCAGGAAGATGTACCTGGTACCGTCTTCAGGATCAATGCAGACCACTTTCCGCAGTTTCTCCGGATAATCCTTCGCGCTTTTATAAACCGTGAAGTAACCGATTGCATCAGACACAACGTTCTCAGGAAGCCTCCGTTTCCATGTCTCGGGCTTGAACCTGACATTGGTCTTCGCCCGGACGACGAAGAATGCTTCGATGCGGTCGATGGTGTATAGATTGCCGAAATCATTGTAGCCGCGGTCGAAGATGTAATAGACTCCCTTCTCATACGGAATCTCCGGCATAGCCTTTGAATCATGTACTTTTGCTTCGGTAATATGCACGAAAGCAGGCACTTGAGCCTCTATGTTATATAGCGTGTGCATCTTGATACCACCTTTATGCTTGCGGAACTTCGCCCACTTGAACACCGACAGACAGAGGTAAATAGTGGTTGAATCGAAGGCATAGACATGACCGTCAAGTTCGAAGATTTTCCGTATTCGTCGCTTACGTGCCTCCGCAATCATGAAGAAGGCGAACTCCTCGAAGATGCGGTAGTCGCGTTGCTCGTTAGACTTGCTAAGATTACTCCTCGTTACGGATTTTCCGATTCCTAGGTGATAGACCTTGGCTGCATGCGCTTCCAGTGCGACGATGAGATCCCGAAGGCTCTCACGATTGGAAAGCTGCCCGAACATCATAGTAAGTAGTTGATTCCAACAAGTATAACTCTTGACATACTTATCGCCATCATACTTTCTTACAAGATAGTTGAAGTGATTTCTATCCAGGAACTGGATTAATTGGGAGAAAACGAATTGGTCTTTATGCATAACGGTCTGATTATGACCGCAAATGTAATTTGAAATCCGTTGACTCCAAAATCTCTCGCAACAGATTGAAATTCAATCATTTCAAAGAACTCTTATGATTTTTTAGTGGACACTAATGGTAATGCAATAATAAACAAACCATTTAAGGCTGTATCAATAAAATCCTTCATATGGGCCGTATTCGGATTTTCAGAGGTGTATTTATTGAGTCGGTTAGAGAACTGTCGTTTTCTATGGTGCAGATAATTGGAGCCGTCATTTGAAAAAGATTGAGAACTTCGCTAATACTTTCACCTTTAAGTATGAAACGGAAAGTTCGATTGGACAGGCGAGGATCGACATCGAATTCGACATTATAAATTTGTTGTAAGCGCCGACAAATACTATTGATTTGCTCATCTTCAAAAATAAGTATTCCATTACGCCATGAACAATAAAGATTTGTATCCACTGCTTTAGTGACATTCATTTCCCCGTTTTGTACGGTAAGATGTTCTCCGGGTACCATGGAAACTTTATGTTCGGTATTGTCTACTTCAACTTTCCCTTCTGTTAATGTAACAGAAACATTAGAATCGTATGCATTGACATTAAACTCCGTGCCTGTCGCTGTAACGTTAATATCCGCGGTATGCACGGTAAATGGGCGTTTTTTATCTGCGTAAACTTCAAAATATGCTTCTCCGTGCAAATTGACATCTCTGGTGTCACGGTTCATATTTTGGCAATACTCAAGTCTACTGTTGGCATTCAGCCATACTATGGTGCCATCGGGGAGCGTCGCTTTACTTGAGCATCCATAATCTGTGGACAATGAAACATCTTCGTTAACGGTATTGTGGGAATCGATAATGAAATAGATCGTAATAGCAAGCATAGGGAGAATTGCAATTGCCGCAATTCTTGACCAAAAAGTAAATATTCTTTTTATAAAGCCAACCTCCTTGGGCATAATACCTGTTTTCACCAAGATTCGCTGTTTGGCTTTTTCAATGTCACCTTCAGTGATGTCAAAAGTAGGATTTAAAGCTTCCCACAAATCTTGTTGCTCGAAAAATAGTTTCTTATTTTCCGGCGACTGTTCGATCCAGTCTCGGAGTATGTCCGTTTCTTCCGGAGTTGTATTGCCCCCTAAAAAACGTGCTATGAGGATGTATATATCCGTATTATTTTTCCCTCTGCTATTATCCATATCGTTCTCAAAGAATATTATCAACAGATAAGATTATAATTATCACACTTTTATATATCTGCAAATTTTGCTGAAGAAATTTCAAAGCTTTACTTATTCGAGTTTCAACAGTACGGACAGATACGTTAAGCCGTGTTGCAATCTCCGAATACTTTAGCTTCTCTTGCCTACTAAGCATCAATGTATCCCGGACTTCAGGCTCAAGCTTTGCCAAAGCAGCTTCGTATGCATCAGCCAGTTCAGTATAAAACATATGTTCATCAGGCGACAGAGAAAGAATAGATTCCCGAGTCATGTTCTGATAGGACATCTCGACTTTCCTGTGGCGTAGTTCATTTAGCGCGAGGTTCTGAACAAGCGAGATTAAATATGAACGGATTGAAGTGTTAGTTTCCAGTTTCTTACGATTCGTCCAGACACGGATAAACGCTTCTTGCACTATGTCTTCACAAGTGCATTTATCAGGAATAAACCTTGAGGTAAAGCGAACAAGATTTGCATAGTAATCACGAAAAATTTTTACAAAGGCTTCATGGCTGTCAAATTTGAGGGCAGCCACCAGTAGCGCATCGTTTCTTAATTCTTCGTTTGCCATGGCTTGGATTTTTTTGCAAAAGTATGTTATATGTTTCTAACGTACAAATACTTTTAACTAAATTTTCTTGAATGTGAAATTTTGTGTTTTTGCAATGTGGCTTTTTTGTAGTTGAGTGTTATTTAATAGAACAGTCGTGAAAAAGCTGCAATAAACCTTAAAATTATTACCTCGAGACATTAATCATTTTATACATTATGGAACCAACAAAACCAATTAAATGGCACCCACGATGGTATCATTCTCTCAGACCGCTCCTGGTCTTAATGATGCTTTGTATCGGGACATCACTTTATGCATCAGCAGACAGAATCTCGCTTAAAGTCAATAACGTCGCTTTAGCAAGTGTTCTGCGCGACATCGAAAGACAAACTGATTACAGTTTCTCCTACAGTAAAGAATCCGTAGATGTCAGCGTTCCGGTAACACTAACGGTCAAAGATGAAGCATTAATCACAGTTCTTGACAAACTTTTTGCCAAGCAAGATATTAGTTATAAGATAAATAAAAAGCAGATTGTACTGAATAAAAAATCTGCCTCTCAGTCTCACCCTTCAAAACAACAGGTTTCTAAAGGTAATATAATAAAAATAGTCGGAACCGTAACCGACACTAAGGGTGAGCCACTGATTGGCGCTTCGGTAATAGTCGAAGGAGAGAATAAAGGAGTTACAACCGATATCGACGGCAACTATGAAATCGATGTTCCCGAGGGGGACAGACTCATGTTTTCATACATCGGTTTTACACCAGAAAAGAAGAAAATAGACAAAGACGGGCGAATTGACATCGTTATGTCGGAAGATTCACAACTGCTTAATGAAGTGGTTGTGATCGGCTACGGTACGATGGATAAAAAGGAGTTGACTTCTGCCATAAGCCATGTGAGCGAGAAAGACTTTCTCACTATAAGTTCTTCTGATCCTGCAATGCTTATTCAAGGCAAAGTTCCCGGAGTTTCAATTTCCAATACTGGTGCTGCGGATCCCAACAATCAGGCAAGCATACAGATTCGTGGTGTCGCATCTCGTTCAGCCGGTCTAAGTCCCCTTATTGTGATCGATGGTGTGCCGGGGGGAAGTCTGGCAAACGTCAACCCAAATGATATTGCTTCGTTTGATGTACTTAAAGATGGTGCGGCCTCTGCAATTTACGGTACGCAGGGTTCTAACGGCGTCATACTCGTAACAACAAAGAAAGCAAGTAAGGATGGAACTACTAATATAACCTATTCGGCGACTTTATCTTGGGACAAGGTAAATCGAGATCTCGACATGATGAGTTCTACAGACTATAGAGAAGTCCGCTTGCCGTGGGGTGATAACGGTACTGATTTGGGTGGCGATTACGATTGGTTTGCCGGAGTCAGCCGTACTGGATTTGGACAAAAGCATAATATAAGTGCGTCAGGAGGCAATGAACGTGCCAATTTTCGTATAAGTGCCGATTATAAGAAATCGCATGGCGTTGATTTACGGTCTAATAGAGAGGAGTATGGCGGTAGAGCCTCTGTAGGGCTTAGCTCCAAAGGCGATCTCTTTAATCTTAATCTTAATTTGTCTCCTCGTTTGATTTCAAGTGATGCTGCCGACTGGAATGTTTTCCGAAATGCCATTGCTGCTAATCCGACCACTCCGTTGATGGACAAAGAAGACCCTACACGATATTATAATTTTTTCGGGCAGACAAGTGCGTATAATCCCGTGGAGGTTCAAAAGCTAGAGACAAATCACACCGATACCAAAATGATTGACATGGACGGCACTTTAAAACTCAATCTGCTGCCACTTCTTTGGACAGGGAGTCGTGAATGCCCCATTACGCTGAATACTCAGATTACAGTTGCGGAACATCGTTACAGTTATGATCAGAAATGGTTCAGGCCATCGACCAGTACCATGGCAATCAATGCCGGATATGATGGCCAGGCGAGCCGTTCTTATTCAAAAACCCGGCAGGATGTGCTGGAGTGGATTGGCAATGCCACCGGCAAATTTGGCAGGAACAACATAAAGCTGATGCTTGGCTATTCATATCAGTATTTCCAAAATTCCGGTTTCAATGCCGAGAACAGTGATTTTCCCAATGACGGATTAGGTGCCGATAATCTTGGATCCGGCGAGTATGCTAAGGATGAAGGCATAATCGGTATGGGTAGTTATAAAAATGACAGCAAACTAATCGCTTTTTTTGGTCGTATTAGCTATGACTGGGATGGAAAATATCTCCTAACAGCCTCTCTTCGACATGAAGGCTCTTCGAAATTCGGTAAAAATAGCAAGTGGGGCAATTTCCCTGCTGTTTCTATCGGATGGCGCATCAGTAATGAAAGTTTTATGGAACCTTCACATTCCTGGCTCAATGATTTAAAAATCCGTGCAGACTATGGAGAGAGCGGAAACCAGAACTTTGGAAGTTACATGTCGTTAGCTACGATGGCAGGTTACGGATATTCGTATATTAACGGTCGTTATCTGCAAGGATGGGGTGCATCCAAGAACCCGAATCCCGATTTAAAGTGGGAACGTGCAAAAAACTGGAACATCGGTCTTGACTTCGCAATGTTCAACAACCGATTTTCGGGTTCGCTGAACTATTTCCGTAGACGCACTGAAGATCTGCTTGGAGATTATAACGTATCCGTGCCCCCTTATATGTGGCCCACAGCATTCGTCAACGTTGGTACTATGGAGAACTCCGGGTTTGAGTTTGACCTGAATGTCATTGCGGTACAAAGTCGTGATTTCACATACAGTTTCAACGTAATAGGCTCAACGATGAAAAACAAGTTCATAGACTTCAGCAACACGAAGTATATTGGGCAGGATTTCTACAATATGTGTGAGACAGAGAATCCGTTCCCTTATTACTATTTGCAGAGAATAGAGAAGGGCCAATCTATCGGTAATTTTTATATGTGGAAGTATTATGGGATAGATCATAATGGCGACTGGCTGGTGTATAACAAAGCCGGAGAAGTAATTTCGGCAAACCGTGCTACCGAAGAGGACAAAGTGAAAGTTGGTAATGGATTACCGAAGTTCACGATGTCGACAACACATACTTTCCGATATCGCAATTTCGATCTCGCGCTGTTCTTTAGAGGTGCTTTTGGTTTTGACTTGTTCAACATACATGATTTCTACTATGGCACGCGCAAATATAGTGGCAATATGTTGAAAAAGGCTTATGGCAAAAATTTCAAAATCAATGCCACTGGCACACATGCTGTTACTGATTATTTTCTTGAGAGAGGCGATTATTTCAAACTCGACCAGATTACTCTCGGATATACGTTGAATCTGCCGAATGTGCGCTTCATGAATAAGCTGAGAATCTACGGATCGGTAACCAACATATTCACCATCACGAAGTTTTCGGGGATAGATCCAAGCACATATCCGGTTAACGGTCTGACGCCTGGAGCACAGGGATCATGTATGTACTATCCGACAACGCGTCAATTCATTGTCGGAGCCCAGATTGACTTTTAATTAATCACAAGAATGCTATCATGAAAAGTATTATAATTAAAAACTTGTGCATTGTGTTGGGAGTTCTATTTCTCGCATCGTGCACAAACCTCGATGAAACCTTGTACGATCAAGTAGAATCGAGTAACTTCTACAACACCCGCAAGGACGTTGAAAGGATTGTGGCAAGACCTTTTGAACATTGCTATCACATGATTCAGTACAGGCACTTTCTGCAGGAGTTGCCATCCGATCAGATAATAACTCCGTCGCGCGACGGTTGGTGGGATGACGGGGGGTGTTGGCGCCGCTATCACTATCACACCTGGACACCCCAAGATGACTACTTTGAATTCTTATGGAACGAATGCTTTCAAGGGATAAGTCAGTGCAACTTCGGAATAGAGCAACTTGCTAATGTCGACCGAGAAAAATTTGGATTCACAAATGAGGAGATAGATAATTATACCGCGTCTTTACGCACACTGCGTGCATTGTGCTATATCAGTTTGCTTGACGGCTTCAGAAACCTACCTTATGTCGTTTCATTTGAGGACCAGACAAAAAATACCGAAACACAGGTAGAACCTTCTGTAATCTTCCGGTATATTGAGAATGAACTTAAAGATGTAATAAATAAGTTACCAAAAAAGGAAACACTTGGCACACAAACTCAATACCTCAACCAGTGGACTCAAGCCGGTGCCGCTGCATTGCTTGCTCGACTATATCTCAATGCGGGGGTATATATCGGAGAAGACCACTATACAGATTGCGCCACTCTTTGTCAGAATATTTTAGATGGAGTTTATGGCGCGTATGAGGTTGCCGATAGATGGGATGCTCCCTTTGACTGGAACAACGATGGATGCGATGAAGTGATTTTCGCGTTTCCGAGCAGTCCGGGCTATGAATACTGGAATTACCATGCGAACACGTATTGGTGGACAGTTCCTGCGAATGCACATCTATATCTCAAGGATCAAAAATGCAAGGCAGGAGGCCACAATACTAAATATGCAGCCGCGCCAAGTTATGATCTTTATGGCAATCTTTACACCGATGAACTCGGTATGCCAATACAAAAATTCCGCAAATACCCTGGCGACGAGCGCATGAAACTTTACAGGAATCTCGGTAACGGCAAGAGAGAAGGCATGTTCTTATACGGCTATCTCGAATATACCGACGACAATGGAAAAGTGAAGAAAGTACGGGCGCCGGAACGCGACTATGACCTTTATATCCGCGATGCCGTAGGCGATTTCCAAAATCTTGATCCTGAGCTTTGGCCCTCAAACAAAACAAGTTCATTAACAACAGGAGACCATAATTCAGGATGGCACTATGTAAAATATCCCTTATATAGCGATGACGATGAGCATCAGTTGGAAGCCGATTATGCTGAAATAAGACTCCCCGAAGTCATATATATGCTCGCCGAATGTAAACTACGCGCCGGTAATACTCCGGAGGCGGCCACACTTCTTAACAGCGTACGCCGCAGAAATTATCCGGATGAAAACCTTTCGGAAGTTCTTTATGAGCCTGAAGGAAGTGCGAAACTGGATATGCAGGAGATGCTTGACGAATGGGGGCGTGAGTTCTTTGCAGAGACTCGCCGCCGCACGGATCTGGTACGTTTCGGGAAATTTTCTTCCGGAAAATGGTGGGACAAAAAACCTGACAACGACAACCATACCGAGATATTCCCTATACCGTTCAAATCGTTGCAGGCAAATCCGAATCTTGTTCAAAATCCCGGTTATTAATTCATCTTTTCATTAAGACTGAAGCATGAAAAATAAAATATTACAACTATTCGCAATCTTGCTCACCGCAGGGAGCTTAACTTCTTGCGAAGGAGAGAAGGATCTTATTGTCTCCGACGTTAAAAGCCCCATACATACCGGTGAACTCTATCTTGTGGGCGATGCTGTGCCGACCGGTTGGTCTTTCGAAGAGCCGACTCCAATGCAGAGCTCCGAAAGTGACCCCTATATATTCGTTTATAAAGGTCAGTTGCATGAAGGGGAATTCAAAGTGAGTTTGGCTCCGACAACAACTCTTGATGTTGACTTTATCCGCCCGTTGTACTACGGACAGGAAATCGGAGAAGAGCCACTTGAAAATGTAAAATTTCAGATGCACGCCGACAACCCCGACGAAAAATGGCTCGTCGTGGCTAACGGTACATACTCGCTCACATTCAATCTCCGGGATTGGACTCTAAGCACCGAATATCTGGGTGAGTTCGTACAACCCGAGGTGGAACCCATTGAAACCGAAACGCTGTATATTGTAGGCTCCGCGACCTCCAACGGCTGGAATGTGTGGAGTGCTCCGGAAACTCAGAAAAAGAGCAAATATATTTTCGAATATGAATGCTGGCTAAATGAAGGAGAACTTCGCGCCACAACAAAGAGAGCCTGGGGCTATCATATCCGTCCGATAACTGACCATGTTGAAATCGGTAAAGACGGCATTGCCGATGAAAACTTTATGTATGTATGGGATCCAGACATAAACTGGCTTGTGACAGATGCGGGAAACTATCATCTCACATTTGACCTTGAACACTGGACACTTAAGACTGAATATCTTGGTGGTGAAAATCCACAACCGGATGTGAAGAATCCGATTAAGACTGATAATCTATGGATGATTGGCGACGCCACTCCGACCGGTTGGGTGCAGTGGGGCGAAAATCCAGATAGTTCGACACCTCTGAAACGCATAAGCGAATATGTATTCCAGTATGAAGGTCTGCTTACGCAAGGAGAACTCCGCGCTACACCACATTACGGTTGGGGTGCTCATATCCGACCACTGATGCAACATGTTGAAATCGGAGAAAACGGTGTGGCTGATGAGAAATTCATGTATGTTGCCGAGCCTGACATTAACTGGTTCGTGACCAAAGAGGGCTACTACCGCATTACATTTGACCTCGAAAACTATACTATTTCAGCCCAATATCTTGAAAACGGGCCTGCACCCTCAGATAAAGATCCTATAGAAACCCCGACTTTGTTTATGGTAGGCGATGCCACAGCAAACGGTTGGGATGGCAACTCCATGACAGCGTTGACAAGAAGCGACTCTGACGGTTATCTGTTTACTTACGAAGGCAATCTCTATACCGGAGAATTCAAGTTGTACCCTAACAGCGGACCTGAATACCCAGGTTGGGCCGCCATACGACCAAAAGGTGGTAATGCACATATCGACAAGTCCGACATAAAAGACGCTGAATTCGATTACTCGGAAAATCCCGATTATAAATGGGTAGTCAAGGAAGCTGGGAAGTATCGTTTGTCGCTCGACCTCCGCAACTGGACTATGAGCTGTACTTATCTGGGCGCACTCCAAGGAATTGAAATGCAAGTGACTCCAATCGCCACCAATGAATTCTTCATTCTCGGCGATGCCGCACCCTCAGGCTGGGACATATACAATCCCACGCCGGTAACAAAGATTTCTCAGTATGTTTTTGTTTATGAAGGCCATCTAAATACGGGTAGACTGAGAGCCACCCCGGTAAAAGATTGGGGAACTCATGTAAGACCGGCAGTCGACAATCTGTCGATTGACCAAAACGGTGTAGCAACTCCAAATTTCATCTATACAGCCAATCCCGATTATAACTGGAATGTGGAAAAGGCCGGAAACTATAAATTAACTTTCGATCTCGAACACTGGACTCTCAAAGCCGAGTATAAGGATTGATAAAAGCCACGCAGTATGAAAAATTATTTAATCATCACATTTTTGAGCGCATTAATCGCCATTGCGACGAGCTGCTCCGATGATCCAAACTATATAATGAATAGACCGGATGTGCATGAACATCCGACTTTGTCCGACATCAGTGACTTCCACGCATACAAGGCGCCACTTTATTGGAGCGTATACGAGGCATGTATCGACCAGCAGGATCAGCCCTTTGAGAAACGCGCCTTTACATTAGAGCAATGGAAAGAGGTCATAGACTGGATGGCTGTGGAACTCAAGCCTCACGGCTACGATATGATCTGTACAGATGGTTTTCTGGATACGAAATGCGAAGACGGCATCTATAAGACCTGGTACGGAGGGACATCGTACAAAGATCTTATTGATTATGCCCATTCCAAAGGATTGAAAGTGGGTGTCTACGACATACCGATGACTTATACCTGCGCGGAGCGTGAACGGATTCCCGGTACGGAGTACACCATGGGGTCGCTTCTCTATAATCCCGATATAGATCAGGTAGTGAATCCCACGGCAAGCGAGCCATATAAATATGTTGTCATGTCACACCCCGGTGCGAAGGAATACATCAGAGGCATGGTAAGGCATTACAAGGAACTTGGTTTCGACTTCCTGCGGTTCGACTACCTCAGCCATTACGAAGACGGCTTTGACAGGAACTCCATCGTAGGCAAAGGATACGGGCGTCAAAACTATGCCGACCTGCTTGAGACAATTGCGAAAGAGGCGAAAGAACAAGGCTTGATGGTATCGCTTGTGATGCCACACCTGTATAACGACGCGGAGATAGAGAGTCGCTACGGCCACATGTTCCGCATTGTTCGAGATACATGGACGGGAGGTTGGCTGCATACGTCTTCCCACGATCGGGGTAAGGTTTATAACCGCTGGTCAAACTGCAACAATCAGTTCGACGGCTTCACATACTGGAGTCATCTCAGCGGTCGCGGTAAGGTTATCCTTGATGGTGATTTTACTATAATCCATAGTTTTGAAACCGACGCGGAGAAGAAATTCTGCATATCCATTCAGCTTATGGCTGGCGGACCTATCGCCATTGCGGATCAACCGGGAACAATTGGCGACAATCTGAAATATTATACCAACGATGAAATGTTGGCTTTGAATCAGGACCGCTTCGTCGGGAAGCCTATGTCAGATGCGGTCAATTCAGAAGGCAGCAATATTTGGTATGGTCAGATGAGCAACGGCGACTATGTGCTTGGACTATTCAACCGCGAAGATACGCCTAAAGGTTTCAATATAGCTTTCTCAGATCTTGGGATAAGCGGGCAGATGAAAGTGCGTGATCTTTGGGAACATACCGATGAAGGAACCTCCTCATCAATTAACACAACAGTGGAACCTCACGGATGTAAGATAGTAAAACTTTCAAAATAAATCTAAATACCAACAAATTTAACAGATTAACGAACATGAAAAAAATGTTAGTTGCACTGTTTGCCGCCGTAATTTTTGCATGTGCGGCATCAGCACAGACATCACTTTCGGAGGTGGAAGACCTCTACATGGTGGGGGATCCGACCTACTGGTCGTTCCTCCAGCTCATCAAATCATCAGACCACCTATGGTTCTATGAAGGAAATATCACCGGATCTGAAGCCGGAGGTGAAAGCGGACGATTCAGAGCCGCACCCGCAGCTTCCTGGGATAATCCCATCCATGCAACGGCCAACGGTACTGTTGCCAATCCTGACGGCACCCTTTATGATGTCGAGTACAACAATATGGCCGGCGGTGACAAGAACTGGGTGATAAATAAAACCGGCAAATATCGTATCGTTTTCGACCTCCAGGCCTCTCAAATGTCGGTCACACAGAATTTCAGCGAGGTGCTACCCGTTATTACTCCGAGTGTGTATGCTGTCGGTGGTGCAACCATCGGTGAATGGGATACGGCACAAGGCACCCCTCTGACGGTTGATGCGTCCGACCCATACATCTTCACATATCAGACATATATTAAGTCTGGCGACTGCAAATTCAAGTTCAGTCTGCGTAATGATAAGGGTTGGGACGGCAACTGGATTCATCCGGCGCAGAGCGTCTCCTTTGGGACAGACGGTCTGGCAAATTGCCCCATTGAGGTCTTCCGTGGTGCCGACATTCATGACAATGATTGGACGGTAACTGAAGCCGGAACGTACAAAATCACACTTGATTTGCGCAATATGGAAATGAGCGCAAAATATATCAGTGATAAAGTTGTTTCTGACCAGTTGTATATAGTAGGTGATCTGACCGGCTGGGCCTTCTATCCTATGGATAAAGTCGCGCCTAACGTTTTTGAGTTCACATTCGACAACTGTAACTCCGGACAAAGATTCCGTGCTTCATTGGCCCCGGTATGGGGAAATCATCTTCGCCCGGAAGCAGACAACTCGGAACTTGCCATTGACAACAAAGATGGTCTTGATGTCAAGGCTGATCAGACAAACGACTACAACTGGGTGACCAAAGAGCCCGGTAACTACAAAATCCGGTTTGACCTCAATACGATGAAGGTGTCGACCAACAAAGACAATACATCAACATCGTTAGAAGAAATAACGACCGCTAACAACGAGGAAACACCCGAATACTTTACTCTTCAGGGCATACGCATTGAAAATATTACTGTCGGAGGTATCTATATACAGAAAACAGGAAGCTCTGTAAAGAAAGTAATCATCCGCTAATATTCTATCTTAGGGTTGCAGGGTGCTTGCTTAACATACCCTGCAGCCCTTTCTATTTCTGCATCGCAAAAAACTTAATACGCATATTTTTCATGCTAAAAATACAAACTGTAATAGCATACTTTGTTTTAGGAGTGACAGCTCTTGGCGCTCAGACACCTGTGCCGGTGATTGAAAATATCGATTTCTCACATGTAAAGATTTGCGACTCTTTCTGGTCTCCACGCCTTAATGATTTGGCTACAAAAACGATTCCACATTGCGTAGACCAAATCGAGAATCATACTCTGCGTATGAGTAATTTTATCAATGCGGCAGCAGGGACGGGAGAACATTCCGGGCTTTGCTACGATGACTCAGATGTCTACAAGGCCATGGAGGGTATGGCATACAGTCTTATCAATAATCCCGATTCGGTATTGGAAAAGAAACTGGAGGAATGGATTAATCTTATTGCGAAAGCGCAATGGGATGACGGATATTTGAACACATATTACACTATCGCCGCCGATACCCCACGCTGGACAAATATGATAATGCATGAAATGTATTGTGGGGGACATCTTTTTGAAGCAGCCGTTGCCTATTACAACGCGACCGGTAAACGTACTTTTCTTGATGTAGCAACACGATTCGCTGACCACATGATGCGGACATTTGGTCCGGGTAAACGCCACTGGGTGCCTGGACATGAAGAAATCGAACTTGCGCTTGTCCGGCTTGCTGATGTAACCCAAAATAAGAAATACCTTTATTTTGCTCACTGGTTGCTTGAAGAACGCGGCCACGGTTATGGTTCATATGGAAATGAAACTCCGTGGGATGCCGTTTACTGTCAGGACGATAAACCGGTAAAGGATATGACTGATGTATCAGGGCATGCGGTCCGTGCCATGTATCTTTTTAGCGGTATGGCAGATGTTGCCGCGCGCACAAATAATGAGGGCTATATTGATGCTCTACAACGGCTATGGGAAGATGTCGCCGAACGAAATATGTATGTTACCGGAGGTATAGGGTCTTCTGTGAAAAACGAGGGCTTCACAAAAGACTATGATCTGCCGAATCGTGAGGCATACTGTGAGACCTGCGCTTCTGTCGCTCTGATAATGTGGGCAGCCCGAATGAACAAACTTACTGGCGATGTTAAGTATATTGATGTTCTGGAACGCACACTTTATAACGCGGCTCTCGCAGGTGTGCAATTAGGAGGTGAACGCTTTTTCTATGTGAATCCTCTGGAGTCCGACGGAAGTCATCATCGCCAGGAATGGTATGGCACGGCTTGCTGTCCGAGCAACATATCGCGCTTCCTGCCTTCACTCGGCAACTATATATATGGTCTGGATGAACAAAACATATACATCAATCTATTTATCGGCAACGAAACCGTTGTAAACATTGATGGCGTAGCTACTAATCTGTCAATTTCCGGAGCTTATCCTTTTGACGGAAATGTAAGCATCACTATCAAACCTGAAAAAAACATATCTAAGAATGTAAAGCTCCGCATACCCGATTGGTGTAAGACTTACGCGGTTAACGTCAATGGAAATAGTCTTAGCCATACTGCAAAGAACGACTATCTTACAATCCCCCTTTCCGATAATGGATTGGAGGTAAATCTTGAGATGGATATGCCGGTTGAAGTTGTCGCTGCTGATCCAAGGGTTAAAGAAGACCTTTGCAAACGTGCGGTTATGCGTGGCCCTATTGTCTATTGTATAGAAGAATGTGACAATCCTCTGAGCTATGATAACGCCCGTATCGATATGAATCAAAAATTCTTTATATCAAATGGGGCGGATTTACTCAATAAGTATATAACACTGAAGACGGGCAACAACGACAATGAACTCACGTTCATTCCATATTTCGCATGGGACAACAGGCAACCGGGAAAAATGAAAGTATGGATTGACCTTAAAAGGGAGTGAAAAAAGATTTTTTCATTATTAAACAGCAAATCACTATGTTGAGAAATTTTATAACCGCAGTTGTTCTTACAATATGGACTTCGGGATTATCGCAAGAACCGGTTTATCTTGATTATACAGCGCCCATAGAAGATAGAGTTGAGGACGCTTTGCAACGAATGACGCTTGAAGAAAAAGTCAAGATGGTTCATGCCCAGTCAAAATTTTCATCGGCAGGTGTGCCCAGACTCGGAATCCCTGAGCTATGGTGTACCGACGGGCCTCACGGTGTTCGGCCGGAGGTTTTCTGGGATGAATGGAACAGCGCCGAGTGGACTAATGATTCCTGCACGGCTTTTCCGGCTCTTACATGTCTTGCCGCTACGTGGCGTCCGGAGTTAGGCCGGGAATACGGAAGAGCCATAGGCGAAGAGGCGCGATATCGCCGCAAAGACATTCTGCTCGGTCCAGGAGTGAATATGATGCGTACTCCTCTGAACGGACGCAGCTTCGAATACATGGGCGAGGATCCGCTTCTTACTTCTGCAATGGTCGTGCCCTACATTCAGGGAGTGCAGAGCAATAATGTTGCTGCCTGTGTGAAGCATTTTGCTCTGAATAACAACGAAGATAACCGCTATACAACGAATGTACATGTAGGAGAGAGGGCTTTGCATGAAATTTATCTTAAGCCGTTTAAGGCAGCCGTAGAAGGTGGCGCATGGGCTATTATGCCGGCTTACAATCTGTTCGAAAACCGCAATTGCTGCGAGAACCCACGGCTTTTAAGGAAAATATTGAAACAGCAGTGGGGATTCGACGGTGTGGCAGTAAGCGACTGGGGAGGCGTACACGATACTGATGCTGTTCTTGAAGGTGGTCTTGACCTTGAAATGGGCACCGGCACCGATGGCTTATCGGTAAACATGAATGCTTATGACAATTACTATATGGCCAATCCCTATCTCGAACGGCTTCGTGACGGCAGGGAATCCGTTAAAGACCTCGATGACAGGGTACGGAGAATACTCCGTACGATTTTCCGCACTTCGATGTCTCCTTCTCCGTGGAAAGGCCGTTTCACTTGCCCGGAGCATTATGCCACAGCCCGCAAGATAGGGGGCGAAGGTATTGTCCTTCTCAAAAACAACGGTATATTGCCGCTGAAACGTGATATCCGCAAAATCCTTGTAGTTGGAGAAAATGCCGTAAAGATGATGACTGTCGGGGGCGGTTCCGCATCACTCAAAGTACAGCGTGAAGTTTCCCCGTTAGCTGGACTGAAGTCGGCATTGCAAAATGCGGATATAGATTGGGAGCGTGGATATATCGGAGCCGGAAGTACTGTATTCGACAATGTCAAAAGCAAGGATTTCGATTTGCTGGCGGAAGAACGTACTCCGGAGCAGCTCAGAAGAGATGTTATTGAAAAAGCGAAAGATGCCGATGTCGTAATATTCATCGGAGGACTTAATCACGCGCTCGGACAGGATACCGAAGGTGGCGACCGAAAGACACTGCAGCTGCCATATGGCCAGGACGAACTTATTTCATCGATTGCCGCTATAAATCCGAATCTGATTGTGATAAATATTTCGGGAACACCGGTGCTGATGCCATGGGCCGATAAAGTGTCAGCCGTTGTTCAAAGCTGGTATCTTGGCAGTGAGGCCGGCAACAGTCTTGCCGATGTGCTCATCGGCAAAGTCAATCCGTCGGGAAAATTACCCTTCACTTTCCCGAAACGCATCGAGGATTTGCCTACATATGGAGACGAATGCCGCTATCCCGGTATCAAACGTGCTGATTCCGATATTTATGACATTTATTATAATGAAGGTATTCTGATCGGTTATCGTTGGTATGATTATAACGACCTGCCGGTGCTATTCCCGTTCGGTTACGGCCTCAGTTATACGGATTTTAACATAGGCGAACCGGTCGTAAGTCGGACAACGAACGGCTATAATCTGAAAATTGACGTGACAAATACCGGCTCATCGGCCGGGGCTGAAACCGTACAGGTGTATGTTTCAGCTCCAAAAACAAAGGGCCTGCTGAGAGAGAAGAAGAAACTTGCAGGGTTTTCAAAAACAGACCTCGCTCCGGGTGAAACACGCACGGTGTCTATCGATGTACCGTTCTCTGCTCTTGCTTATTACGATGAAAATATTGTTTCGGAACGTATTCTGAACGGAAAATATGTCTTTTCCGTAGGCTCGTCATCGGCCGATCTGCCGCATAAAGTCACAGTGAAATATGACAGTGCGACGGACTGTGTGGGAAACCCCTGCTTCCCGGGAGCGTATGCCGACCCGGAGGGGATCGTATATGGCGACAGGGTATTCATATATCCCACACGCAGTCTGCCTTTCGAGGAACAGACTGCGATGGACTGTTTTTCGTCCCGCGACCTCAAGCACTGGACCAAACACGAAAATATCATCGACACAACCGAAGTCAAATGGGCCCGGAGTGCCATGTGGGCACCGGCAGTGCTTGAAAAGGACGGAAAGTACTATCTCTTTTTCGGGGCCAACGATGTCCACGAAGGAGAAATTGGCGGCATCGGGGTCGCTGTCAGCGACAGGCCGGAAGGGCCGTTCAGGGATCTGATTGGGCGACCGCTGATTAATGAAATCGTAAACGGCGCACAGCCGATCGATCAGTTCGTCTTCCGCGACAAGGACGGCAGCTATTATATGTATTACGGCGGCTGGGGACATTGCAACATGGTCAAGCTGGCCGACGACTTCAAAGCTCTTGTTCCCTTTCCCGACGGCACGCTTTATAAGGAAGTAACCCCCAAAGATTATACCGAGGGGCCGTTCATGCTCATCAAGGACGGAAAATACTATTTCATGTGGAGCGAGGGCGACTGGACAAAAGACGACTATCGGGTAGCCTATGCCATTTCCGATTCGCCGTTCGGACCTTTTGAGCGTATCGGCACTATCCTGGAATCAGACCCCGAAATAGGAACCGGTGCAGGACACCATTCCGTAATCCGGTCGCCAAAGACCGGGAAATATTACATTGTCTACCATCGGCATCCGCTCGGCGCCAATGACGGCAACAACCGCGTTACCTGTATCGACGAACTCCACTTCGATTCCAGCGGCAGAATCCTCCCCGTGAAAATGACCGTCGAGGGACCCGCCGTCACAAAATTCTGAATTTAATGTTTTGACAAAATGAGATTTTTACGGGCAATCATACTGATTTCGATAATGGGTATCATTCCGTTTTCGTGCTACTCGAAAAGCGGAGATTTTATCGACAGCCTTATGGCAAAAATGACCCTGCAGGAGAAAATCGGACAGCTTAACCTTCCGGCCGGAGGTGATGTCGTGTCGGGACAAGTTTTCGAGACTGATATCGCCGACCTTATCTCAACGGGCAGAGCCGGCGGCTTCTTCAATGTCAAAGGCGTGGAGAAGATTACGGATTTTCAACGGCTTGCGGTAGAGAAATCGCGGCTCGGCATTCCGCTTTTGGTCGGTGCCGATGTGATACACGGCTATGAAACGATGTTCCCCATTCCGATTGCGCTTTCATGTTCATGGAATCCCGACGCCGTGGCGCGCATGGCGCGCATCTCGGCAATCGAAGCGAGTGCCGACGGCGTAAACTGGACTTTCAGCCCGATGGTGGACATTTGCCGCGACGCACGCTGGGGGCGCATAGCCGAAGGCTCGGGCGAGGATCCGTGGCTCGGTTCACTCATGGCCGCCGCGTATGTGCGCGGCTATCAGGGAGCTGACATGAGCCGTGACGATGAAATCATGGCCTGCGTGAAGCATTTTGCCGCTTATGGGGCTCCTGAAGCCGGCCGCGACTATACTGCGGTGGACATGAGCCTGCCAAAACTGTTTAATTACTATCTTCCGCCCTACAAGGCCGCTGTAGATGCCGGTGTCGGGAGCGTGATGACATCGTTCAACCTTCTCAACGGCGAACACCCCACAGCAAGCCGTTGGCTGCTGGACGACGTGCTGCGCAAAGGGTGGGATTTCGACGGAATGGTCGTTACCGATTATAATTCTATCAACGACATGGCCACTCTCGGGCTGGCTGAAGCGCCGGACGCCGCGGCGATGAGCCTCAAAGCCGGCACCGACATGGATATGGTGTCGAATACCTATCTCGGAACAATAGCCGACTCGTATGAGAAGGGACTTGTAACAATAGCGGAAATAGACAGTGCCTGCCGCCGCGTTCTAGAAGCCAAATACAGACTCGGACTCTTCTCCGACCCCTACAAGTACTGCAAGCCTCAACGTGCTAAAACAGAATTATATACCGAGTCGCATCTGAAAGCGGCTCGCGAAATCGCTGCGGAAACATTTGTCCTCCTTAAAAATGACAATAATATCCTGCCGCTTCAGAAGAAAGGAAAGATTGCTTTAATCGGACCGCTCGCCGATGCCGGAAACAATATGTGCGGCATGTGGAGTCAGCTCTGTGTCGATTCCCGCCACATATCTTTGCTGCAGGCTTTCCGAGAAGAGCTTGGCAACGATGCGGAACTGATTTATGCTCAGGGCAGCAACCTGTACTACAGCGAAAAGACCCAGCAGTATGCCACCGGGCGGCGCCCAATTCCACGCGGCGACGACGCTGCCCTACTCGGTGAAGCTCTTGCTGCAGCCGAGGAGGCCGATGTGATTGTGGCAGCTTTGGGCGAGAGCTGCGAGATGTCGGGAGAATCGGCTTCGCGAGCCGACATCACCATTCCCGATGCTCAGCGTCAGCTTCTGAAAGAGCTTGTCGCCACCGGCAAACCTGTGGTTCTGCTTCTGTTCACTGGCCGTCCGCTGGTACTCGATTGGGAAAGCGAGAATGTGCCGGCGATTCTCAATGTCTGGTATGCCGGCAGTGAAGCGGGGCACGCTATTTCCGATGCAGTATTCGGCAAGACAAATCCGTGCGGCAAACTCACAACGACATTTCCGCGGGCCGTCGGTCAGGAGCCGCTGTACTACAATTATCTGCAGTGCAGCCGTCCGCCGTGGACCGACGACCATTTCGTAGCCTACAGCAGCAGCTATATCGACGTTCCCAACACTCCACTTTACCCCTTCGGATTCGGATTGAGCTACACCACTTTCGAATATGGCATGCCCGAGGTCTCGTGCGACCGTATTTCCGTCACTGAACCCGTAAAGATTTCACTCGACGTGACCAATACAGGCAAGCGCTCCGGAGTGGAGATTGTCCAGCTGTATATACACGACTGTTTCGCTTCGATTGCCCGGCCCGTCAAAGAGCTGAAAAATTATCAGCGTGTCCTGCTTCAGCCGGGAGAAACAAAGAAAATTGAATTTATGCTGACTGTCGACGACCTCAAGTTCTACAATGCCGACTTGAAATTTGTGTATGAGCCCGGGAACTTCGAGATTATGGTAGGACCGGATTCAAACAATCTTCAGACACTGACTTTTCAAGCTGAATAAAACTTACTTACAAATATCATGTTATCACTGAATAAATATCGGACTCTTATAATAATGATAGAATTATGTTTATCATTCTGGACTTGCCATGCGTCATTTGCACAAGCCCCGGCATTTTACATTCGTGGAATCTCGGATGACTGGAGCATTCAGGAAAAATATAGGATGATAAATAATAATGGGGTATATTCCATCTATGTTGATGATTTATCATCAGCATATACATTCAAGATATGCACCCCGGACTATGTATTTCAGTATGGTTCAACAGCCATTTTTGAATTTGATGTTCCAATGCCTTGTATCAACGCATACGGTAACAATTTCCGCGTAAAACAGATTGACGGAAACCTGACTACTGTATATGGTGCCACATTATTATTTGATTATCGCAATCCTTCGGCTCCAACGTTAACTGTGATTCCGGATTTATATCTTGTCGGCGACATTAACGACTGGAACAATCACATGAAAGGATATAAATTTGAAAAAGACGGAGACTCTTATGTGTTGCGGACAAAGAATCTTAATGGACGGTTTAAGATAGTTACCGCTGTCGCTCCCGCATGGGACGCACAATACGGCGGTGCGACATCAATTAAATCGGGTAAAACATATCAGTTACAACGTGATGGTTGCGACATGACGATGGATAATCCGTCCGGCGATATCGAATTGATATTTAACAAAACTTCCAATCGATTGGTTGTCAATAAATTTTCTGACATCTCCAAGAATTTTTCCTATTATCTGACGGGCGATTTCAATAATTGGAACCCACAAGACGAACAAGCTCGTTTTATTGGTTCAGAGGGGGTTTATAAATTAAAAATTCCACGTCTTACAGGTGAATTCAAAATAACCACACCCGACTGGAAATGGCAATTCGGATCGAAAGTCAAAGGTATTGTATACAATGAGGTGATATCACTTGAATCCGCTCAAAGTGAACTTAATATGTATTTTGAGGAACCGATAGCTCAAGAAGTAACTCTGAATCTTGACATGAACAACTTAACCCTGTCATGTGTCGGTATGCCTATGCTTTATCTTGTCGGCGATTTTAATGATTGGACTATATATCCATATTATGCTTTCGATTATAACGACGGAACGTACACTCTTAATACCCCGCATTTTTCCGGCGATTTTAAAATTGTAAGCAGCGACTGGAGCATACAACTGGGATCCAAAACACAAAACCAAATTGAAGTTGGCAATTACTATAGCCTTGATTTTGCGAATCAAATGGGAGACAACATTCCTTTTAAAGGCATTGAAAATCCGAATCCGGACGCTCGTTTGAAAATGACATTAAAGGCAGATGGCCTAAGCGACATACCAACCAAGCTTCCGGAATCCGGTGTAATTTCCGATGTCGAGACGCGAAATGAATACTACAATATTCAGGGATTTAAGATTGCCAGTCCAACACATGGTATCTACATTCTTAGAAACAACCGAACAACAAAAAAAATATATGTACGATGAGAATATCACCATTATTATATAAGTTTATGATTACTCTGCTGAGTTCCATAATAAGCATACCGTGCATGGTCGGCCAAATCCCTTCGTTTTCTAATCCTACTTTACTTATAGAAAACGACATGACGGCAGCCGATATAAAAGCTTGTTATGTTTCATATGATGGTTCAAAACTTTTGTCGGCGGAAAACTTGAAATTTGACGATAGTCTGATTGATGATACCGAAGGTACCATACATATAAATACTAATGAATTGTACCAAGAGATAGATGGTTTTGGCTTCGCCATAACAGGAGCGACATCATACAATCTTTCCAAAATGGAAGCGTGGCGGCGCCATAACTTCCTTGTACGCACATTTTCTCCCGACGAAAACGTTGGATATGGATGTTGCTATGTGCGTGTACCCATCGGCTGCAGCGACTTTTCTTTAAACGATTATACTTGTTGTGATACGCCCGGCATCGAGAATTTCGCACTCACAGACGAAGAAACCCTTTATATTATCCCTGTCTTAAAAGAAATCATACAAATTAATCCTGACATTAAAATTATTGCAGCGCCATGGACTGCACCACGATGGATGAAAACTAATGGAGAATGGACATCGGGCCATCTACGTACAGATTGTTACCAGGATTATGCTTTATACTTTGTGAAATGGATAAAAGCTTTCGCTGATAATGGCATTCATATTACTGCTGTCACACCTCAGAATGAGCCTCTTCATGGAGGTAATAGTGCTTCTATGCTTATGCTTTGGGATGAACAGCGTGATTTTATTAAAACGGCTCTTGGACCCACATTCAAAGATAACAATATAGATACTAAAATTTATGTATTTGATCATAATTATAACTACGATAATTGGGAAGGACAAATAGGCTATCCACGTCATATATACTCAGACCCCCAAGCCAAACAATATTTCTCTGGAGCAGCATATCACAATTACAGCGGTGAAGCCTCGGAAATGACAGTCATACACGATGCCAATCCTGATATGGAGTTGCTGTTTACAGAATGGACAGCCGGAGAATGGTACTTACGAGTAGATTACGCAAGGATTCTCGAAGATGTGAAAAATCTGATTTGCGATGTTATCAACAACTGGGGACGCGGTGCAATAGTTTGGAATATGATGTTGGATAGCAACCATGGGCCATATCGTCCCGGAGGGTGCTTTAACGGCAACGGAGCTGTTGACATTGACTCTGAAACATATAGTAAAATTACATATAATTCATTTTACTATACTATCTGTTTAGCTATGACCGCCTCACGGCCTGGTGCTCATAGAGCATCTATTGAAGGGAATATAGCCGATATAGAATCCGTGGCATTTTCAAATCCGGATGGCACAATTGGGATTATTGCTACCAACAACTCTAATAGAGCAAAGAAAGTCGCGATATATGATGGCAAGAGATATTTTTGCATTGAAATACCTCCCCTCACTGCGGCGTCCTATCGTTGGAAATAAATACAACTGAGATAACAATCCCAATGGAAATTTTTATGGGAAAACAGAACTTTTAACTCTCCCATTTAAAAGTCAAAATGAATATCAATCTTGAATATAGTTTTATACGACATATTCCAATGAAAAAATATCATCTTATTCGTGGCCGCTATAATGATGATTAGTTGCGCATCAAATCAAAGGATGACTTTATCATGCCTTGACAGAAACGATTTTGATACTATTGTCAACAATCAGAAAATCGCCCTTTTCACCTTGCATAATGGAGAGATGGAGGCATGTGTCACTAATTACGGAGGCAGGATTGTGTCACTGATGGTACCCGACAAGGATGGCAAATTATGCGATGTCGTGCTTGGTCATGATAGTATCCGAGACTATATCGAAACAGATGGTAACTTCGGGGCGATTATAGGACGATACGGCAACCGGATTAATCAAGGCAGCTTTATGCTGGACTCAATAGAATATCAGTTGCCCTAGAATAATTATGGACATTGTCTTCACGGAGGTCCGATTGGCTTCCATCATTCAACATGGAATGCGACACAGACTTCAGACTCTACTCTCGTATTAACATTGCATAGCTCCGACGGTGACGCCGGCTTCCCCGGAAATCTTGATGTCAAGGTTACATATACCTTAACTGATGATTATGGGTTGAAGATAAACTATAACGCTGAAACCGATAAACCGACAATAATCAATCTCACAAACCACAGTTATTTCAATTTATCAGGAAATCCGACACAAAGTATTAACTACGAGATCGTAAGCATAAAAGCCTCGGAGTACATTCCTATCGACTCAACCTTTATCCCGCTTGGGAAAATTGCTCCCGTTGAAAACACTCCTTTTGACTTCCGTTATGGCAAATATATTGCCGACGCTTTGGGTGATGAAACAGAACCGCAGTTGTGTAACGGCAAAGGCATTGACCACAATATGGTGCTCGACAACGATGGCTCGGCAGTCGCGCCGGTATATGATCCTAACAGCGGCATCGTAATGGACATATTTACAGATCAGCCGAGCCTACAATTATATATCGGCAACTTTCTTGATGGCACAGTACATGGTAAACAAGGAATATACTATCCGCGACGTTCCGCGATATGCCTTGAAACGCAACATTATTCCAATTCGCCAAATCACCCCGAATGGCCGGATACGCGATTAAACTCAGGTGAGAAATACGCTACAACTACTACCTATAAATTTTCCGTTAAATAGCCTTTTATATACGGAATCAGAGAGGCTGCCTAACTTTGGTTGTTAGACAGCCTCTGCGTGAGGCTTTCAAAGCCTGGACCCAGGAACAGATTGAGGCAAATGCGCCTCAGGAAGAAATCTACATCACCGCCAAGGAAGCTGCCAAAATGCTCGGCGTGACATTATCAACCTTATGGCGATGGGATAACGACAAGTATCTGGAGAAAATCAAGATAGGCAACAAGGTACGATACCGCCTGTCGGATGTTGAACGCATGATAAAGGGCGCGATATGATAACAGACTCTATCAAGCTACTCCCAGCATTCGTTGTTGAACCAACTCACAACGATGCGGCATCGAATGCAGAAACGCAAGTGGCGGATGTCGAGTATATCGACATTACAGACCTGTCAAATCAAGATGACAGTGAGTGTCCTTATAACCGAGTCGGCACGGATTATTACCGTGAAGTCAATCGTCCTCAGGCGAACGGCACCACGTGTAAGTGTCTTGTCTATTGGAAGGCGTCGACAATCAAAGCTGACTTCGGAAAGAGTTATCTTGAATGATGTGCCTAAGTATGACTGCTTCTGCACCGTTCCGAGCCATACCGACTATCGCAAGATAATCGGCAACGCTTAAACCTTTATGAACCTATCACCCATCATCCCGAACCGGGAGATTGGAGCGCGATTGACGGCCTACTTCGTCACATCTTCGAGGAGTATTACGAGTATGGTCTTGACTATATCCAGTTGCTGTATCAGATGCCGCTTCAAAAGCTGCCTATACTGATACTCGTATCGGAGCAACGCAACACCGGCAAGACAACTTTCCTCAATCTGCTCAAGGCAATCTTTCAGGATAACGCGACCTTCAACACCAATGAGGACTTCCGCAGTAAGTTCAATTCCGACTGGGCGGGAAAGCTGCTTATCATGGTCGATGAAGTTCTGCTATCAAGGCGAGAGGATTCCGAGCGACTGAAGAATCTCAGTACGGCAACATCATACAAGATGGAGTCCAAAGGCAAGTACCGAAATGAGATTGCCTTCTTCGGCAAGTTCGTCCTCTGTTCCAACAACGAGCATTTCCCCATTGTAATCGACCGTGAGGAAGTGCGCTACTGGGTCCGAAAGGTCAACTCTCTGGAAACAGACGACCCTTTCTTCATGAAGAAACTTGTGGCACAGATTCCGGCGTTTCTCCACTTCCTCATGCAGAGAGAACTATCGGTGAAATGCGAAAACAGAATGTGGTTCAGCCCGGAAAGACTGCGCACCGCCGCGCTCAACCGTATCGTAATCTCCAACCGCTCCAAGATAGAGTTTGAGGTTGCCGAACTGCTTATGAACATCATGGACAGCACCAACGAATCATCGGTATCATTCGTTGTAAACGACATCGCCACCTTACTCAACTACCGCAATATCCGTGCCGACACAAGCGAGATACGGCGTCTACTGCAAATCTACTGGCACCTGAAGCCGGCATCGAACTCCCTCACGTACCGAACCTATGCTGTCGGCATGTACCCGGTAAAGTACACCACCAAGACTGCTGTCGGCAGATACTACACCGTTACAAGAGATTATATTTTGAATTTATCATTATTTTGATGAATTGATGAAAGAATAAAAGAAGGGAAAGAAAATCAGCAAGTTACAACGTCGGAAACTTTCATCAACGGCACGAGAACCGGTTATACAAACAACTTATTTTTTCCCTTCATTTAATAATTGACTTATGATGAAAAGGATGTGGCTGGTTCACTGCGGGTTATGCACCGGTTCATCATTTCATCAAAAATCAGCAAACTTTACTTTAAGCGGTTGCCTCTTGTAAATGGGGATTCCCATATTCTGAGGTATCTGGAAAGTCGGAGCAAGATTGCTTGCAATAATACTACCTGGCAAGGTATAGCCTAATATACCTTCGTGCGAAGGCGGACGGCTTTCTGTGCGGAAAGAGGTGACGGCGCAAGCGCAACTCTGAAACAATTTTATTCAACCTAACCAATAACACCAATATCTATATGTCTTCATCCAAACAGATGATGGACTTCAAGCCTGTAAAGTCCATAGCAGCCAATGTCAGCAACGAGCAACAGCGCAACTGGAGCGATGAACTGTTCGAGCGAAAGGCAAAGAATCCCGACCACAACTATGACCGCTCCCGAACTGATCTGAACTTCCAGGTCGGACTGGGAGGAGTGATAACAACCGTCGACAAATCGCGTCGTATCGGCGACAAAGTCGAGGAGATAATCAAAAAGCATCTCCGACCGGATGCCCGAGTGACAGCCATATCCAACCGTGCAATCATGGTCGTATTCGGCGGCAACTGTGAGCGGATGCGTGAGATGGCTTTCGGCTCTCAGGTGCTGAACGAGTATGAGGAAACCAACGGGCATCTTATCCGGCAACCCGAAATCGAGCGATGGGCAAAAGACATCTACGGTTTTATATGCCGAGAATTCGGAGAGGAGAACGTAGCCTCGTTCATAGTACATCTCGACGAAACGGGACCACATGCGCATTGTGTTTTCGTGCCGTTGACCGCCGACGGACGCCTCAGTTCAAAGGAGGTTCTTGGAGGCAAGAACAAAATTGAAGCTCGGCAACACATGAGAGATCTGCATACCCGGCTTGCCGAAGTGAACCGTAAATACGGCCTTGACCGTGGCGATGATATCCAAGTGACAGGCGCACGCCATCGTTCGACCGCTGAATACAACCGCGACCTTCACCGTGAGAATGCCAGACTCGAAACCCTTATAGACGATAACCGCGAACAGTTGCGTCAGCTCGAGGATGAGATTAGGAAATCAGAGCGGCGAGTGAAGGGTCTAACGACCATGATTGCGAATCTTGAAAGACAGGAGGCTGAACTGAATGACGAGATAGCCCGGTTGGAGTCAGACATCGAGAATGATGCCGGAGATGTTTCCGAACTGCGTCGCCGCATCACCGAACTTGAAAACCAGCCTGAATCTACCGGGCGGAAACTTGCCGACAAGCGCGACAAGCTAAAGACCGCCGACCGGCAACTCACCGAGCTTCAGGATGAACTTGACGCGCTCAGCGAGAAACGCGATAATGCTCAAAAGAATTTCCACGAGTTCACGGCAAAGAATCAAGAGCTGGTACGCATGAGGCTCACCGATGCCGTCTTTGCCAGAATGGTTGTCGATGTCCGTTCCCTGCTAAACGCTATACCGTCGGAACTGAAAGCCGATATTGACGGTGACTTTCTCACAGCAATAGCCGAGCAGCCAAACGAGATTCTGAAATGCGCGATGTATCTGTTCCTCGGCTATCTCGATGGCGCAACCAAATTCGCCCAGTCATGCGGAGGCGGTGGTAGCGACACATCGCTCCCGTGGGGTCGCAATCCGGATGAAGATGACCGCCGCTTCGCCTACCGCTGCATGATGCAAGCCCACAAGATGATGAAACCATCTCAGCCTAAACGAGGTATATCAGGCAGACGTTAAAATTTATTTATGCCTGACAGCCAAACTTTCATGAAAATTGATTAACTTTGTAATTGTTAAGTAACGCTAATCTGAAAATGGCCGAGTAGTTATCACAAAGAAACAAGGCGAGAGCCGAATATATTTTGGAAACTTCCGCATAGTTCCACCGGCTTTGGTCAGCCTTCAGATGCTATTTGGTTGTTTCCTTATTTTATATGCAGGACCAAACTATCTCCAACATAATTGAGCAATTCTCCGTACAATGCAGAAATGCACGTTCAGAAGATGATATAAAGGGAGCATCAAACATCTTTTTTAACAAGATAGGTGAGGCTCTTGATATTACGATTTCTTCACATAACGAAATAACATCTGCGTATGGCGGTCGAGTAGATAGTATTTATAATAACATATATTTTGAATATAAAAAACTCAAGCTTTTCTCGAAGCCTGGTTACGATGGAGTTAATGAAGCAGTGTATGGTCGTGACGAGAGAGACCATGGTCTTTTTCATTATTTGGTGAATTTTGCACTAGAACAGAGTCACGATGATTTTGATTTATTCGTTCAACGTCTCACGTCCTCTGTTGGAGTCGGTTTTGACGGAAACCAATTTGTGTTTTGTCGATTTAAAATAAGCCTGCAAACTACCAACATATATCATTCTTATAAAACTAAACGTTACCCGAAATCTTTCCCTAAAGAAGTCAATGTAACATTTGAAAGTTCTTCTCCATATGAATTTAATTATGGAGTAAAAAGGATTCTACTGTTTTTACGTTCAACTAAACGTAAACGGCTCTCTGCTGATTCTTTGTGCTCAACGTTTAATGCTGACACTGAGATTTCAAAGAATACTATCGTGTACTTAAGAAATTTGTTAGAAAAATCTCTTGAGGCAAATCCCCGTATTACAACTCTTTATAACGAATGGGACCGAATTTTCGGTACTATATATGGTGAGCAGGAATCTGATTTTGTTAAGCAAGTGGAGGCTTTACAGAAGTTCTATCCATTTACTTTTCAAAATGAGAAAGATGTTAAAAAAACGCTTTTCATCATTCAGACCTATTATAGCATATTAATCAAACTACTCATTCAAAACCTGTTTGCAAATCTTCAGCTTCCTGCTTCAAAGCCGGAAATTATTAAGGATAAGTCAGATCTAATCAAGCTTTTTTACGGCCAACGGGATGACTTTTGTAATTTCATTGATAATTTCTTTGAAATTCATTTCTTTGAATGGTTTACACTTGCGGAGCATTTCAATCTCGATTTTATCAATGACCTCATTGTAGAACTTGATGAGTTTGAAACAACTGCAAGTGTAATTAAACCAGAAATAGTGAGTGACGTACTTAAACAAACTTATGAAAGTTTGATGCCAAAGGACTTACGTCACATGATGGGAGAATATTACACTGTTGAATGGCTAGCTGATTTTACGATCGAAAAATCAGGTTATGACTGTGGTCCTCACACTACCGTTCTTGATCCAACATGTGGTTCTGGAATATTTATCACTGATTTAATTAGATTATATCGTGCTAAATATGCTACGACTCAGTGCTATGGTGAATTGATTGGTAATATCACTTCTAATTTTGTCGGGTTCGATATTAATCCTATTGCCGTAATTCAAGCGAAAGGAAATTATATCTTATCCCTCGGTGATATTACTCAACTTCATCAACCCATCTCTATCCCAATTTATATGTGCGATAGTGTACTTGTGCCTACCGTACACGCTAAACAGAAAGCTAATAAGAACTACATTGAGATTACTACTTCGGTAGGAGAATTCAAACTGCCAATTCTTAGAGTGTGTTTACTTTTAAATCAAATTAAACATTAGGGGCACGAAAAACC
>ERZ1673743.182-NODE-182-length-110457-cov-7.399368_pt1 | contig 110457 bp, 92 predicted proteins | sample MGYA00580197_ERZ1673743 | MGnify/ENA primary metagenome ERZ1673743 (study PRJEB41218, sample SAMN15661795) | gut metagenome | host: Homo sapiens | place: Canada: London | collected 2015-08-20/2019-03-30 | study: EMG produced TPA metagenomics assembly of...
GCCAGTAAAATGGCGGTTTCTTTTATTTTATGGTACCCATGTTTGAGTACTTACGTTTTCCAAGGCTATAACAGCAGTTGACTAGCTACAGAATTATTTGACACTTACTGAATATTCACCTTAAATACACGTCAAAATGATATTATCTGCTAATTCAATAAATTTTTTGTTTAATTTATCAATTAGTTCAATTTGTCTAGGTGCCCATGATCCTTTATCTTGTAAAGTTTTCATAGGACGATAATCTTTTAACGATGCTACCGGTATACTCTGCCAAATACTATTTTGTATTAATACGTTCATATCTTCAATTTCACCAGCTTTATAGTCTTCTGGAAAGCAAGCACTTTTTCCAATCTTTTTATTATCAATAAGATTTTCTTTAACACTTTTAAGAATTTCTTGATAATGAATAGAATCAGCTTTAACAATATTACCCCTTTGAGTATCAAAACCATTATATATCCATCCTGCAAATTTAGGTTTGCCAATATCTTGATACTTACATATGTTAGGATTTGATTCTACAAACCGCTGGTAACCGCTCTTCCAATCATTTATAAACATTGGTATCATTTGTCCAATTAGTGATATACAATAAGAACTATATGTATCTGATGTACATGGAACAAGAAAATAATCAGATGCATATAAAGCAGTGCGCACTAATGCTCCAAATGACGGTGGCAAATCTACAATAGCATAGTCATATTCTTCCATCTTTTTATTATTTGCAAACGTTACCATATCTTTGATTACAGCGTATTTTGTGATACCTGTGCCAGTAAGCAAATCCGAACCTACACTTAAAGATTCTCCATAAACATTTAGCCAAAAATCGCCTGCAATTAGATCAACGTTTTCATCTGTGTGTTTTCCATGGTATGTGTATAAATCAAAATCTCCAATTCCTTGAAGAAACTTTTGTAAATAAGCTCTTATTGTCATTCCATAGGGTTGTAAAGTTGTTGGAAGCGCATTTTTAAATTCTTCGCTCCCCAACATGGCAATGGATAAATTGCATTGTGGGTCAAAATCTATTACCAAAACTTTTTTTCCTTGTCTTGCAAGAGCATCTGCCAGATTCCATGTGATTGTTGTTTTACCCACCCCACCTTTATTATTGAATATTGAAATTATTTTTGTCATTAGAATCCCCTTTCTTATTTTCAGTTCTCAGAAGGATGAATGCACCCTAAATGTAAATGTGTGCTTACGCTTTCCTTGTCAGTTCCTGATAACTGCACCTCGTTGCCTTTCCATCTTCTATTCTGTAGATTTCATCACAATTTCGTACTGTTGTCAGTCTGTGCGCAATAATAATTAGAGTTTTCTGACCATGTAAAGAGTCAATTGCCTCCATAACCGCAGTTTCGGTCTCTGTATCTAACGCAGATGTTGCCTCGTCTAACACTAAAATATCCGGATCATTATACAATGCCCTTGCAATCGCAATTCTCTGTCTCTGTCCACCAGAAAGTCTGATTCCGCTCTCTCCAATCTCTGTTTCTATCCCCTTAGGCAATGTTAATATGAAATCCGTTAATTGCGCTTCCTCTAATGCCCGTCTCACTTTTTCATCATCTATCTCTTCTTCTGACACACCAAATGCAACATTACTCCGTATGGAATCATTCAGTAAATATACATTCTGAGGAACAAAGCTGATAATGCTTCCCCATTCTCTGTCTATGTTTGAAATATCTGCATCATCCAATCGAATAGAGCCGGTCTGCGGTCTATATAATCCCAGAATCATATCTGCAAATGTCGTCTTTCCCGCTCCTGACGGTCCAACGAAAGCAATCGACATTCCTTTTTTTATATTCATTGAAACTTTATCCAGAATAATCCGGTCAGTTCCAGGATATGTCCAGGAAATGCCATTTATCCTTAGTTCTTTCCAATCTCTCTTTTTTATATTTTGTTTCCAGCCATCACTCTTTTCCATAATTTCATTTATTTCACAGCTTCCAGCTTTATCTCTGGCCAGTCGGAAATTTTGATAAGTCTCATTAATACCCGGAATATATGACACAAAAGCATTATAGCTGCTGGATATTCTTCCAAGAGAAGGTAATATTCGAAATGCTGCAACAGCAAATGCTGCAAGCTGTGGTACAAGAATCGTTGTATCCTCTGCTGTAATAGCTTTCATACAAACCACAATAATGAGCCCTGATACGCACATCCCCTCTATCACATATGCCGGGCTCTCCATAGCCACAGTTCTGCCTATCATTCCTTTTTGTTTACGAATATACTCCTCCTGATATGTATCTACGAAATATCTCTGGCGTCTCATCACAAGAACTTCTTTAATTCCCTGAAATGCCTGCAATAATGTTTTATTAATTTTTCCATCATATTCAAAAATAAGTTCTCCAGATTTCTGTGTCCTTTTTTTGAAGGCAGTTGCTACAAGTATCAGACAAAGAAATGCCAGCGCAACTACACATATCGCCATCATCCAATCAGAAACCATAACATAAATCACAATGCAAAATACTGTAAACAACTCTGCTAAAAGCTTAAACACCTGATACAATCCCTCATAAACATTCGAAATGCTTCCAAGCATTCCTCGCATGAGTTCTCCAGTTGTTGCTCCTGAGAAAAAGAGATAACCACGCTTCATGTAATTTTTCAGCATCTCCACACTCAATTCCCGCTGTACTTTACATGCATATTTCACTCTTATATATGAAAGAAAATACAAATATATATTTTTTAATATATACACCAGTGCCACACAAGCCCCAATCATCCAAACCAGCTCCTTGGGATTCTGAAGTCCAAAGCGATTCATAATATGCTTTACCATATCATACTGCAGTAATTGCTCAGGTGAAATCATTACCTGTACAAGAGGAAGGATAACGGATACCCCCAATGTTTCCAAAATAGCTCCTATCCCTGTAAGTATAAATAAAACTACTCCCCAGTTTTTCTGGGAAGTAGTCAATATAAATTTGTATTTTTCATATATATCCTTTAAACTTCTTAATGCTTTCAATCTGTTCTTTCCTTTCTAGCAAAAAGTCCTCTGAGGTAATCAGCAAGATACATTCGTCCCTGATCTATTAACGTACATACTATATATACTATAATCACACTTACAACTGCATGCAATAACCAATAGGGGAATGCTTGTTCATAAGCAGATAAATTATTTAATTTATCTCTCCACAGCCACTGTCTCATGGCATCACTATTCGCATGTATCAGCAGCACTCCAAAAGTGGAAGCCGCTATTCTATTAATGATTCCACTGAAAAAATGTTCAAAACTTCTAAAGAATAAGAATGTACAAATCGCTGTTACCACTGCCAAAATCTGATTAACATCATTCACCCAAAAATAACAACTGTGACCTCCCTTTCCCAGCATTCTTCCCAGTACACTAAATCCAACTACACTTCCCCAAGATAATAATACACTTCCAAGCATTAACCCCCCTGTTTTTATTTTATTTGAAAGCCACATAAATGGATACCTTCGTATATATGCTCCAATAATATAAACGATACAAAACCATGTAATATAATTAAATACAATAACTGTTATTGCTAATGATGGTAATATTGTATATATTAGCAAGCATACTCCTATTAACAAAGCATGTTCCTTTTGATCCATGCTATTCACAAGCTTGTTCAAAAAAGGAATTAATGCATAGAATAACAAATAACATGCAGAAAATCCCCATGACACCTCTCTGAAAGGAAATATTACTTTTAGTATCCTGCCAAAGGTTATCTGCTCATACCCCATTACGACAAATATACTATATATCACTATTAGATAAAATTCCAATTCCCCTAAAAACCTTAGCCATTTCCTAAACGATACTTTTGCACCGCACATATAGTACCCGGTAATCAAAAGGAAGCAATTAATCGCTGTCTTCCCCCCCCACCCATATATCAGTATGATGTAATCTTTTATGCTCAATATTGATTTTTCCATTATGTACTCAGATATCCCAGAATTCACTACATAATGATGCGCAATAATAACCAACATAGATACAATCCGCAATAATTCAATACCAGAATTCCTCTTATTAACTGTCATAAAACTACCTCATCGTTTCTGTTGTAACACAATATCACAGATACGATTTACATCTGTCTCTTCCAAATCTCCATATAACGGCAAAGTTAAAACCCTCTCGGCAATTCTTCTTGCCGTCGGAGTCTGATCGATATCATACTTATTTCGAAAGCATGCAAAACTATTTGTTAATGGGTAAAAATACTTTCGGGCTCCAATTCCGTTTCTTTCCAATGCATTAAACACTTCATTTCTTGTCGCTCCAAATTGTTTTTCCCAAAAAACAACAGGAAAATATGCATAATTTGATCTCACTTTATCCTGTATTACATTTAATTGCAAGCCCTCTACCCCATCCAGTCTTGCTCTATAGAGTTCAACAATCTTTCTTCTTTTTTCTATTTCCTCCTCTATATGCCGCAAATTACATAACCCCATAGCAGCACAAAATTCATTCATCTTTGCATTCGCACCAACTGCGTCAACCTCTTCCGGTCCATGAATTCCAAAATTCTTTAATTCGTATAATCTCTGTCCGAATTCTTCATCGTGATAGCAGACAGCCCCACCTTCTATTGTATTAAAGACTTTCGTAGCATGAAAGCTAAAGCAGGAAGCATCTCCATAATCTCCAATCCCCTGTCCTTTATATGTTTCCCCAAATGTATGTGCTGCATCGTATATCACTTTTAAAGAGTACTTTTGTGCGATTCTTTGGATCTCATCCATATCACATATATTTCCATATACATGAACTGGCATAATTGCACATGTGCGATCAGTAATCAGGTTTTCTATTTTAGAAGCATCTATCGTATATGTAACGGGATCGATATCACAGAATACCGGTTCCAGTCCATTGCGTACAATTGCATGTGTTGTTGATGCAAATGTAAACGGTGTTGTTATCACCTCGCCTTGAAGATTCATAGCTTGTAATGATAATTCTATCGCCATATGTCCATTAGTTAATAGTTCTATGTTATCAACTTTTAGATATTTACACAACTCAGTCCGTAGTTTCTCATGCTTTTCTCCCATGTTTGTTAACCAATGGCTTCCCCATATGGTCGTAATTTCACTAACATACTCTTCCAATTTGGGCAATGTCGATCTCGTTACCTGTACATTTTTTCCCATTTACTAATCACCACCATTTAATTAAACAATCATTCCTGCTAAATCTTTTATCATTTTTTCGGTTTTATACCATCCTAAACACGGGTCTGTAACCGATTTTCCATATATATTTTCTCCTATCATCTGAGCTCCATCTTCAAGATAACTCTCTATCATAATCCCCTTTACGAACTCATTTATAAAACTATAATCCCGGCAAAGACTAAATACCTCTTTTCCAATTCTGATCTGTTCATCATAATGCTTTCTCGAATTATCATGATTACAGTCAATAATCACATTGGCATTCATAATATTTTTCTTTTGGCATAAATCAAACAAATCTGAGATATCCTCATAATGATAATTAGAATGTGATTTTCTCGTCATGTCTGTATATCCCCTTAAAACAGCATGTGCATAAGCATTTCCTCTACTTTCACATTCATATCCATGGTAAAGAAAAGTTTGCTTATTCTGAGCAGCCAAAACAGAATTCAACATTATTTCGCTATCACCACTAGTAGGATTTTTCATTCCTACTGGCATATCTAAACCACTTGCTATCAATCTATGTTGCTGATTTTCAACAGATCTAGCTCCTACAGCAGAATACGCTAGCAAATCCGCAATATAATAATGTGCCTCCGGATAAAGTATTTCATCTGCTCCAAACATGCCCGTTTCCTTGATGATATGATAGTGCATTTGTCTCGTTGCCAGTATGCCATCGTATATATCATCTCTATCTACAGCCACATCAGGTCTGTGTACCAATCCTTTATATCCTTTTCCATTTGTCCTTGGTTTACTTGTATATATTCTCGGAATAATACACAGTTGATTTTTAACCTCATCCCTCAATAAAGCTAAACGATTCATATACTCAAGTACAGAATCTTCACGATCCGCTGAACACGGTCCTACAATCACTATTTTCTTTTGACATTTTCCGTCTAAAATTGCTTTTAATTCATTTATTACCTCAAGTCTTTTCTTCTGCTGCCCAGAAGTAAGCGCCAACTCTCTTCTTAATTCATCGGCATCTGGTAATCTTTTTTTAAATTTCATAAACAAATTCCATTCCTTTTAAGGCTCAACCGCAACTCCTAGCTCTGCAGATTTATAAGCTGCGTATATTATTTTAGCAGTATCATACGCTAATCCAAACCCAGATTTTGGTTCTCTATTATAGTAAATACATTCAATAAAATCTCGCATTTCATCCGTATAACCTCGAATAATTTCATCTTCGAGAAAAGGTTTATTCCATCCTGTTTTTAATGGTAACATTTCTGATATATATACATTATCTAATCTATCTTCATCCAAGAAATATGTTTCCATCATATCTGACATGGTCATCTTACAATTTATAACAGCATCGTTACAGTATAACTCAACATAATTCTTACTTCCTCCCAGTAAAGTATCCGTTGCAATAATTACTGCTCTCGTCTCATCCGAAAACGTAACAATTACCGTTGCACAATCTTCCACATCTACCGGTCTTGCTGCAATATGTCTATGTTCATAATCTGACAAATTGGGGGTAACCCGTCCCATATCCGCAAAAACTGTTTTCACTGATATTTCTTCTCCATGTGCAATAGCTTCCTCATGTTTCAACCATAATATAGCAGCTAGTGGATGGGTTCCGGTTCTCATAAAAGTACCTCCTCCGGTTTTACTCCATTCTCCAGCTACTGGTGAACTTGATCCTTTTAAAGACTCCTCTCCTTTGGCGTAAAGAATTCTGCTTTGTTTTTTACGAATAATCTCTGCTGCTTTTGTTACTGCTGGTGCATATACAAAATTTTCCGCATACATGAATTTTCTATCAGAAGCTTCTACAACTTTACGAAGTCTATCCAAGGAAACTATTAACTCATCATACATTACCACCTTTGATACAGTATCTCCAATAGGCTCAATATCTGTGTCCTTACCAAAATATCCACTCATAGGTTTTTCACAAATAACGTGTTTCCCAGCCTCTAAAGCCATAATAATCATTTTTTCATGCGCATAAGGAGGAGTACAAATATCAATCACATCAATTTCTGGATCATTCAATAGATCATTAAATTTAAGACTTGATTCTTCAAAACCAAATCGCTCTTTTGCAGCATTTACCTGTTCCCATCTATGTGCTATAATCCGCTTATAACAAATAGGTACTTCCGTATAACGTTTTAGTGCATTCATATGAAGTTCTGTTGCACGTCCAGCTCCAGCCATACCAATACAAATTTCACCTTTTTTATTCATACTGTCCCCCATTATTGCATAATCACTAGATCATTTCTATAATTATCTATTAGAACATTAATCATTTCTTCTTCTGAACTAAACATCATAAATAATAACCCTACTGGCTGATTCTTATAACTCACAATGTCGTCCCCTGGATGAAGCAATATTATTTGTTCAAAAATATACTTTTCATATTCCTTTGGAATTTTAATATCTTTAATTGTTCCATTTTGGATTCCAAGAATCGTCTTATACGCAAAGTATCCTTCCTGATTATTTGTTCTTGGAAAATTTGAACAGTCCATCCCACATCTCGCTTTTGCCTCCCAGTATTCCCAATTAATACCATTCAACTCATTTCCGAGCACATGATACATATTTCCAATAGTACGCCGCATAACTTCAAGAATCCATGGTTTTCCACCGCATATCATATATTGCAAGTGAAAAATTCCATCTTTTAGATCTAAAATGCGAGCAATTTTTTCAATTTGATCTATCAGAATATTCTGATACTTTTCATAATTGGTCGCGGGAAAAGTATCTATCTCAACACGATATGGATTTATCATCGAATATTCATTATTTGTGCACACCGCAACAACCTTTTTATGTAAAAGATATGTACAAAATCCATGCTGTGTCCCTTTTAGAAATGGTTCTATCACTATTCTGGACGCTCTCGATTTTTCAAAAGCATAGTTAATGGATACTTCTGCCTGATCATACGATTCAATCACACTAATGCCATTACCAGCACTGCAATCAACCGGCTTTACTATCAATGGTAATTGCATATCTGCTATTCCGGATTTTGCAGACTCCTTATCCGTGAAACTTACAGCTATCGGAGTTAATATCCCATTTTTACATGCAAATTTTTTAAACTTATCCTTATTATTCAAAATTAAGGTTGTTTCATAACTATCATATCCAGGAAGGCTCATTTTCTCTGCAACATAAGCTGCTGTATATACACCATAGTCATTGCAACATGCCACAACGTTATCAATCTGCTCTGCTTTAGCAATTTGAAGAATCAATTTCTCGTCAGAATAATCTGCTTTTATAAACTTATCTATCCACTTCTGTCCAATCAGGTTTTCTCTATTTCCTGTAGCTATTATATAAAACCCCATCTTCCTCAATGCACGTATCAATCCCAAATCATTATGACTTGCACATAAAAGTAACGCTTTCTTTTGCACGTTTAATTCTCCTTAATCTTACATACCGTCATCTGTGTCTTCCCACTTGCTAATTTAGGAATTTCATCAACGTATTCAAATTTAAACTCTGCGTTTTCACCAAATACCTCTTTGGATTCCTTTATAATCATATCTTCATATGAATGGTTCTTTGTATTTAAAATCCAAATAAAATGTGTATAATCTTCTTGTATGATCTGGAATTGTTTAATATCATCAAAATCCTTGAGAAAAATAAGTCCACGCAGCCAGTTAACCATTTTTCCATCAGTTGTGTATAACATATCCACCTTTCTACCAACCACATCCTTTAAATATATATGACCGTCTGTTAACGTTTCCCTTACAGCTAAATCTCCATTTTCGTACCTTATGATAGGAAATGCATAGTTGAATAAATCAGTAATTACCACTCGTCCAATCTCTCCATCCTCAGCCGGCTCATCTTTGTCCATCTTTAAAATTTCAAAATGATAGCTTGCTGTATTGAGAATATGTCCATTTCCAGATCCATCTTCCTGTGCCATAGATCCACACTCTTCATTTCCATAACGTGAATAAACTGGACATTTGAAGTAATTTGAAAGTATTTCTCTAGTTCGTTCTTTCAATCCTTCTGCTTCTGCCATAATAGAATATAATTCCATATTACATATGCCAGCCTTTCCCTCATATATATAGTTTGCTACCGCATCCCACATAGAACTATATCCAATAATGCATTTGGGATTATACTTCTGTATTTCTAGCAATAATTTTCCAATAGAATCATCATCAAAATAGCCACAATTAATAGTATAAACATTATCTCTTTCTTGTTTTTCCATGGGAACATAATGTTTTTTCTTTTCAACAACCAGACATACTACCCGTTCATGTGACTCACATCCACCCAATTTTGCCCAATACTTTGCATCAGAAATCATTCTGCAGTGTTTTCTATGATCCCAAACAACCCGAAATGGTGTTCCTGTAGATCCACTTGTGTGCTTTTCCTTATTATCTGTTCTCTCTTTGTACTCCTGAATAATCACTTTATCCCAGTTCTGTTTAAGGATTTCTTTATTTACGATTGGAAAATCCTGTAATGACTTAAACTTATCAAATGATTTATAAAACTCGCTATGTAAAGTAGCATTCTTAAGCACTCCATATAAATAACCATCCACTGTTGCCTTATATTTTAAAGGATTTTCCATAATATTTTGAATTTCCTCATACTGATTTACAATAAGACTATTGTTTTCTCTAATATCATACTCCACAAAAGCATTCCACTTTTCTTCTCTTTCTGTCATTTCCCTTTTTCTCCTTTATCATAGTTTAAAATAGCATCTACTGTTATTTGTGCTTTTTTTTGCCATATTTTTCTCAGCTTTTTCAATTTATATTTATACCTTTCATGATTACAAACAAGCTGATTCCATTTACTACATAGGATATCCAATGACAGTTGATCTATGTACAATAGATAATCTATTAATTCCCATTGTTGCATAAATCCAAACATCTTATCTTCATATCCTATTGCAATAAAGGGCACACCAGCCTTCGCAGCAAATATATTTGAGTGATATCTCATGCCTATAAGTGCAAAACATCTTGAAACTATATATTGCTGGATATATGCATCATATGTATTGGATAAAATAAACACACCCTCCCTATAATATCTTGTAAGATATGTAGCATCATCTTGGTTACCAAAAAGCTGAGGAATTAAGAGTATTCCGTATCCTTGCTTTATCAATTGATCAATAAATACTTCAATTGTGTCTTCATTTTTTGCTAATAATTCTTTTTTTTCTTTAAGTAGAACATTCCAAGCAAAATCTGACAAGGTCATCGCAACAACCTTATTATGCTTTTCGAAAAATTCTCCCAATTCTTTATCTATTGTAAAAACACTACTCTCAGCAATCGCATCATAGAAAGCTGTATCAATTGTGACCTCTGAATCAACTCCTATTTTGCTTAAATAGTGGTTACTAATTGTTTCTCTCACAATGATCTTGTCTGCACAATTTAGATAGTTTTTTAATATTTTATTTTTCCATAACTCCTGATTGAATGGTCCCATAGATGGTGCTGCAACCACTATTGGTATTTTAAATTCTTTTGCGCAAATAAATGGTGTCAAATACTCTAATTGCTTTATCCACCAAAAACTATTTGAAATAACTGCCCCCCCCCGTTGAATAAATAATCAATTCCGTTTTTCTCAACAAATCAACCGTCTTCTTTAATCCATTCTCAATCTGAGTATTCTCTTTTTCATGAATACAATCCAATATCACATTAATATCTTTTGGAAGAAAATGTGTTGAAACATGCTTCACTTCAGAATAAGGAAACTCGCTTATTTCTTCTCTATCCTTAAAAATAATTGTTACCGCATTACTCTTTTCATCTAAAAGTTTATTGATTATTGGACGCAATGCAGCCTCATCACCTCTATTGCTCCAATGTGCATTCACAATTGTTATTTTCGCCATTAATATTCCTCCCCTGGCTTCAATATGCGAATATGGAATTTTTCTTTAATTTCATCCGTCGCATACTTATCCAATATTTCCTTGATTTGCAGTTTTTGCCAATCGTCCCAAAAAATCTTATATGCATCAGGCTTGGGAACAGGATGATATAAACATGGCTGATTTTTGTAAAATTTTAGTTTACTTTCTGTCCAATTCAAATTTAATTTAATATCCGAAAAAATTTTCCTCCCTTTCTCAGTATTTACAATCAACATAGAACTATCATACTTTGCTTCAAAAATAGATGGTTCTAAAAATCCCCCCATTGTAATATCCGAGTATCTATTAGTACATGCAAACTGACATCTAAAGCATGAATCTCTATGCGCTAAATGTGAATAGAACAGTGCTGCATAGTCGTTTTCCCAGTATTCATCTCCTTTATCAGACCAGTAGGATTCTGTGTGATTTCCTAGTTTGCGACATCTCTTATTTCTGAAAACAGCCTTTTTAATGACTATATTATGTTTTTCTGATATGTATTTCAAATACCTCCCCCATAACTCCGGAGATGGTACACCATGGCAAATAAAATCACACACAATAAGATTCTCATATTGCTCATAATTTTTTTTAATCGCTGCACATTGACAGGGAGTTCCTGTAAATAAGACTATTCTCTTATTTTTCAAATCACTTTCTAATTGTCTGTAAATCTCGCTCGTAATCACGCTTTGAACATATTTCGAAGTGCACATTAATTTGCCGCTCTGTTCGCCTGCTGCTCTAACATGTTTTACTACAAAATCCTTTAAATCTAAAATTGCTCCATATACAACACCATTTTGTTTAAAAACATGTTTTGAAAGTTCCGAAAACACACCACCGCACTGACTTCTTATCAATATTTCAACATTTTTACTTGCAGCCTGATATATTATGAAGTTATTCTTCTCTCTGTGAATTTCAATTGGACATACTCGCTCGCAAATTCCACATCCTATACATTTTGCTTGATCAATCCGAGGATATAAAAATCCCTTTTTGTTCTTGCACATATTAATTGCATTTACCGGACATTTAAATTTGCAAATTCCACATCCATAACATTGAGATGATTCATTATTTGTCAAATAATTGGTTTCCATTGAAAATATTTCTCCACTCACTTATGTTGTCTTGAATATAATCCCACGTTTCTGCTACTTGAATATTTCTATCTCTTTCCGGAAAATCCGTAATTTCTTTCATCGTAATGCTATCAAGTTCATTTACATCATAAATTACAAATCCCTTTTTTTGATAGTTTTTAAACATTGATGTATCAGTTCGAAGATATACTTTTCTTCCCATCTGTAGCATAGCAAAAATATTTCCCATCGCCTGTTGACGATCATTATTAAAAATGCCAACTTGGCAATCAGCAAGAAATTGATTATAATCCTTTAATTTCATCCATTCTGTAATTGCATGAAATTTTTTCCCAAATACATTAACTCCATATGAAATTATTTCATCTCTATATCTATCATCACCATATGACAATGGACAGTATATCTCTATTTCTTCATCTTTTAAGTGTGCTAATTTTCCAAAAATTTCTTTATGATGATTCTCATTAGTAGCGGAATTTCCGACAACAATTTTTAACAATCCATTATACACATTTTTTCTATATGGTGTATAATCATATTTTTTTTGTGGATCACCTGGTACCCCTGCAACATAAACATGTTTTTTTTGTATACCTGTTATATCCTTATATTTTTCGTATTCCCCTTCTATTAAATATATTGCACCATACGATCTCTTAAAGCACGAAAGTAACATACGTCTTTGTATCCATCTACGCCAATCCCCAAATTTGATTTTTTCTCGTACCTGGTAGAAATCTCCTCCCCAATATTGTAAATACATTTTATTAAAGGCATATTGTGGCCAGAAAAAAATCATCATCTCTACACCAAATACACCAGAAACAATGATTTTATCTGCCTCTCTAACCATTTGTCTCACCTTGCCGCCAAATGCTAACCATTTACTATCTGAGTAATATTCTACGTTCTCTTCATCAATCAAGTCTGACCTTTTTCCGGTTTCTCCACTGTAATTATAGATTGAAATTAAAAATGAATGTTCGTATTTCTTCATATATCGTTTCATAAAATTAATATATCCGATTGTAAATTTATCATTGGTAATAATGTGTAAAATCTTCATTTATTATTCCCAACTCCTTTTCTTTAATATATGAGTTCTATGTTATTTATATTAGGTAGAGCTATCTATCCTCACAATCTAGCATCAACGAGTAATATGGAGTTTCCCTTAATTTTATTTGATTATCCAGCCATCTAATCACAAGCTCTGGGTTTGAAATAGTACTCGTAACTGAACCTTATAATCAAAAGTTAATATCATCAACCTAATTACTGATCACAAATCATTCGTGAGTTCTTTTCAGTCCTTCATCAGCAAAATAACTACTCTGAACTATGCGCAATTCTCCACATACTTCTCACACTACAATCTCTATATCCCTAATGCTAGCTATTTTTCATACAAAAATTCCATTTTCCATGCCATTTTCAGCTCTTTTAGACAAACATTACATAGTATTGATTTCTATCAAATCAATCGTCAAAATTTATACTGTGTCTTTCTTTGTTACAATCGCTCCAATTGTTACTGGCGTTAATTTATCATTTGACTCTAAATCTTCTTTCTTCATATCTTGCATACTTAATCCATAAATAAAACCTGTTGCTGTTTTTGGATTTCCCATAGATATTACAGAAATATCTTTCACATCAGATATGTCACTAAAAATTTTATACAAAGCAGTTTCCGAAAATCCCCAATAATGTCCCCATCGTGAGTCATCATATTGACTAATCATCGAAATACCAGAAACTGTGATTAACGCTACACCACCCGGTTTCAACATCTTAACAATATTTATCGCTGCACTTTTCACATCATAAATAAATGGAAGTGTCTGTGTCAAAATAAAGCAATCCAAAAAATTATTTTCACATCCTTCACCGGTTTGTAGATCTCCATATACCATTTTACTTCTTGAACAATCTAATGTTCCTCTATCTGCCGTTAAAACATACGACGTATTAATACATCTCCCAAATTGTCGAGTGTACGAATTGTCTCCAATTTCCATCACTTCACCCGTAATGTATTTTCTTGCTTCACGTAGAAATTTCTCAATATAGTATCTGTCAATTGGAATTCCTCTATCACATCCCATATCTTCACTTACTACACTAACAGGCCATTCTAAAATAGGATTGGGATTTTCTCTCCTAACCTTTTTCTCCTTTTTTTTATTTAGTAATTTACTAATAATCTCTACTCTCATCCTTCATCATCCCTTAAGTTTTAAATATAACCAATCTAGTATTCTTTGTATAAATGGTTTATAAAAATATTTACGAAAATCTCTCATTATACTTTTATTAATATCTACATTCTCCAAAGTATAGTTATAATTTTCGCCTTCAATCTCTGTGCGAAACAGATCAACGTCATCATGAGTATGAGTTCCTGATTCTCCCCATCCTATATTTTTTACCAATGACTTTACAGGCAAAATTGTCATCATATTATTTTTGCTTTCTTGATAACACCATCGAATAGCCCACGAGTCAGTCTTTCCATCCATTTGCATTTTCAAGGTATTTACCATATCCTGTCCGCCTCTTTTAAAATGCCTTCTTTTTTTCCAGCTTCTCATCAGCTCTTCAAAATCAGATACATTCCAATCCACTAACTCCCATCTGTCAATCCACGTTGCCCATCCACAGCTTTCTCCTCGATAACACGCATACACATCATGCGGATATTTTTTTAAAGCATTCAGTCGATATGTTGTTCCTCCTATGGACCATACTCGTTCATTTTTTTCATAATAATCTAAACATTCATTCATGAAATTCAGAAAATTACTAGCTGTAAGTAAATCATCCTCTAGCACAATGACTCTGCCATAAGTCTTTATTATCTTCGAAACACCCGCTATAATAGAGTTAGCTAACCCTCTGTTTTCCTCTGCTTCATAAATAGTAACTGCCTTAAAATTGTTTTTCTTTTTAAAACTATGTATACATTCACGAACTAGTTCAACTTCCCTTATATCCTTTTTCCCCTTAGGCCCATCTGAGAAAATAAACACTTCGGTCTGATATGCCAATTGGTTATTATTAATTGCTTCAAGCATTTTCTTTGCCAATTCTGCTCTATTATATACAAAAATCACTAACGGTGCATAATCTGTTTGCATCTTTTTCTCCATCTCCTTAACAAGGGATATATTGATAATTGAGTTACTGCTACATCTATAACCTCTAAATTAGAATTGCATTTTCCATACGTATGTATACCTATCTTTCTATATCTAGATCTGCTCAAATCGATATTTATATCAGAAACTGTTTTTTGAGCGCAGTATTCTTCCACTATTTCATCTCTATTGAATACAATTATTTTATTTAATCTTAAATATAATCCATAATCCGATTTTGTGCTTTCTTGGACAATACGATAATCTTTTTGAAAGTTTCCTCCATTTCTCACTTTTAGAGATGGTTCCTTATCTGTATATCCTATATTAAATGTTATTTTATCTCTTTCATCTAAATTTTTAATCTCTATAATTTGTCTTTTAACATAAAGTGGATTTTCGCCAACTACTCCTGCCAGTAGCAAAAATGCATCTTCCTTTTCTTTAATCGCTATATCAACAATTTTCTCATTTATATTAAATGAATAATAATGTTCCCAATAATATGGATCATTACACATCTTATATATTTCAATGGACATTGTCTCTGATGATTCAGGGAACATATAATAATCCCCTTTGTAACTAATAATCACCGGAAATGACATATGTGTCTTTCTTTTTATAATAGTTTTTGGACGTTTCATTTTCCCGTTTTTTACTTCACTTACCCCAATAAAACCAATTTGTCTAATACGGTCATATTTTTCCACAAACACATAATCAATTCCCATAATAGAAACAGGTATAGGATCTGCATACCAATATCTCAATCCTGGTTTCAATATGTTGAAATATGATACTTTTTCTTCCCAAAAGTTCTTCCTTTCTGTTCTATAGCCAATACAATATGCAGAATCAATAAAATTATTTATAATAAAATCAACGATACTCATTTCCTTGTGCGTGATAATCCTAAGTTCTCTACCACATATTCCTTTCATTCCTACCCTGCTATTCGATTCTTTTATATACCGACATCCTAAAAACTCACTGTAAAATAGCCATCTGTAAAGCAGGTATTGCTTTCTATAAGCTCATATTTATATTCTCATAGCACTTTATCAGGTCTTCTATATTTTTATCTGCATTGTGAGTTATATACGCCCTATTTCTTGCATTAATTCCATATTGAATTGCTTCATCAACATTTTGGAAGAGATAGTCTATATTTCCTGCCATTATATACTCTTCGGAATACGGATAAAATAATCCCTCCACTTCATGTCTCATCATACTCGGCATTCCTCCTACATATGATGCCACAATCGGCATTCCTAATAACATTGCTTCTCCCAATGAATTAGACGAATTCTCAATAGAAGAAGGACATATAAAAACATTACTTCTCAAGTATGCTTTACACATCTTCTCTGCGTCTAAACTTCCTAAAAACACTAAATTACTTTCTAACCCATTTTCCTTTATTAACCCAATAATATAATTAGTATAATCGCTGTTGAATAATCGGCATTTTTTTGTAGCTGATGAATATACAGTTCTAGACGGAATATAAATTTTAAGGTCACAATACTTCTTTTTTAAAATTGCTGCTGCTTTTAGCAACATGTGAAATCCCTTTACCGGATAAGTTGCTTGACTTATTATTATAGAATGTTTTTCGCAGTTTTCATATCTCCATTGTTTTTCATAAAATATTTTTCTAAGTGTTTCATTACATTTATAATATTTAATTGTAGGATTAATTTGTTTTACACACATATAATCCCATTTTGTTCTTCCAACTACATTTTTAATTTCAGATAGTAACTTTTTTTCATATATACCCCGTTTTTCAAAATTTTGTTTTCCGCATTTTATAGAGTCTCCTGTGATGAAGTCCCACACGATTCGCCTTTTTTCATATTTTTTTTCAATACCATCATCATATGCTAACGCTATTTTTGAAATTAAGCCCTGTATTGAAACCACACACCTGCTATCCACATTTGCTTTTCTGCAAGCCCTCCACATCGAATAACTATGCGGAAACTCAGTTCCCATAATATGAATTATATCAGGTTGTTCTTTTTTTATAATTTCATCAAATTCATCCTCCAAATGCTTATTATAAATTATATCACACTTGTTTGGAATTCCATAAAATGTTATATTGTCTTCACGCCAAATAATTACCTCATTTTTTTTAGCAATTGTTGTACAAAAAACCAATTTATGTCCTAACAGAGCCAGTTTTTCTGCCACTTCAATCAACCATCCTTCATTTACAGAAACTGGCAATCCAACTTTAATTGCTATCTGTGGTAATGGATAATTTGTCAACCACAAAATTTTCATTTCTTTTCCGATCCTGCCCGTACATTTTTCAATTAATCTTCTTATTATAAATTCACATTTTCAGTATAACTCATTAATATTTATTATATATTTTTTGTATTTCGCTAGTGAAAACAATTGTGTGGCCACCTGCACTAATATACTTTCTATCCTATGTTCTTTTCTTTTCCCCACTTCGTTATAATATTCTTCAATGTTTTTTGATTTCTGCTCCTCGTGGATTCTAAAAGATGCCAAATTACATTGAACAGTATATAAATCAGCCATCGTAGCCATTTTCTTCCATAGATGATAATCCCCGGCATATTTATACTTTTTTTCTATTCCTCCCACTTGCTGCCATACTTTTCTTGTCCAAAAGCAGGATTCCTGCTGAATAAAATACATGGTTTTTCCATCATATAATCCTCTTTTTATCAAAGGTGTACAAAACACAGCTGGCATATTGGGTAATTGATATGTTATCTCCTCGCTGCCATATTGCTTTGTATTAGATGGAATTCCCGTAATCCATTCTACATTTCTTTTTTCAAATACCATTGCTACCACATTCAGTGTCCATGGAAAATAAAAATCATCTGAGTTCAACCATGCGTATACATCCCCTGTGGCAGTAGCAAATCCCTTATTGATTGCATCATACATCCCTTCATCCGGTTCACTAATCCATCGCATCGGATATGTTCCTTCATATTTTTTTATAATGTCCAAAGTTCCATCTGTAGATACTCCATCCACTATAATATGTTCATAATTATCATATTTTTGATTTTTTATAGATAATATACATTTTTCCAAATACATTTCGCTATTATACGTTGGTGTTACAATTGATATTTTCGGATTTTTAATCATATCGAATCATTTAACGAAAAAGAACTTTTCCACTCCTCTTAAAATATTAACACAGACACTATTATGCTTCATAAAATCTATACACTTATACAACCACACCAGTCTCTTTTCGTAAGCATACATACATTGCAACGTTTCTCTCTCAAAATCCTTCACATGTGCTGAACTAAACCCTTCTTGTAAGACTGATGCCACTGGGAAATTCATAGCCGCAAAATGCGTTTTCTTTTCTATATGATATAATTGCCACTCTTTATCAGCACAGACCAGATATTTTGTATCAAACGATTTTTCTCTGAACAATTCAGTTCTTGCAAAGATGGCCTGATGGCATATACAATCTCCTGACAGGAAATACCATTTCTTTGAACAAATCTGACCATACTTTCGCAACCGTTTTTCTTTGTTTCCTATCTGTAAAATATTTCCATATACAACATCTACCGGCTTCTTCTGTATAAATTCATTTACATTTTTCAGCACGCAATTATCTACCAGACAGTCACCTGCATTAAGGAAAATCACATACTCTCCCCTCGCCAGAGATACTGCCTGATTCATTGCATCATATATTCCACAATCAGGATCTGATATAATCCGGAATCTGTCATTCGGTTCTATCATAGAGTTTATAATGCTAAGAGTGGCATCTTTTGACTTTCCATCTTTAATAATATATTCATAATCCTGAAAGTTCTGTGAAAGCACAGATTCTATGGTTTTCCTGATATACTTCTCCGCATTATAACAGACAGTAATAATTGTAAACTTATATTGATACATACGTCACCACATTTCATTTTTTATATAGTCTTGTACAGCTTGATAATTTCTTCCACTTGTCTGTTTTTATCAAATTTCTCTGCCCTTGCTCTGACAGTACCTCTCTGTAAGTTTTGCCTCTCTATTTTCTGTATTGCTTTCATGTAATCTTGTACCCTATGCTTATTTAAAACCAATCCGCTGATCTCATCTACCAATTCCTTCACCGCACTGGTATCCAGTACGATAACCGGTATTCCGCAGGCCATGGCTTCCACTGTAACCAGTGAAAATGATTCCTCTACAGAAGGATTAATAAAAATATCTGCGCTGGAATAGATTTTCACAAGTTCCTCTGTATCACTGGTTCTTTCTATACCTGTTATGTTATCAGGCAGCTTCCTTATCTGTCTTTTAGTAAGTCCAACCAGAACTATATGATATTCATCTGGTAATGACATAGCTAAGGAAAGGAAATCATCCAGTCCTTTCCTTTTATCCCAGATATTAGCAACTCCGAGCAATATCTTTTTATTCGGATCGACATAATATTTTTTCCAGATGTCCTTTCCTCTGTCAGGGTGAAATATCGATAAATCAATCCCATTATGTACAACCTCGACACATCTGTCCTTCAGAAAGGATTCTTTCACAATATCTCCGATCCATTCAGATGGTGCAATGATCGTAAGATTTGGAATCTGCCTAAACCATTTCTGCTTCATCCTGAAATTTCTTCTGGATCCGTCACACAGAAAGCTGATCGGATAAACTTTTTTCTGTGGACATCCCTGACACTCACTTTTCCATTTATTGCAGTTTACTGCTGTAAAATAAGCGCAGTGACCGGTCACCGGCCAGCAGTCATGAAATGTCCAGAAAACTTCCCCCTTATATTCGTCCCTTAGATAACGGCACAGTGTTGGTATGTGCAGATAATAACCATGCAGATTATGAAGATGAATAATATCGGGCTTTTCTTCTCGAAGCCACCGGATCAGCTTCTTGGTCGCAAAATATGAGCCATATCCCTGCGCATCAAATAGTGTAGTCAGGATCACGTGACTCCAGAATGACACGGGATTACCAAATACTTTTCCTTTTATTCTGGTTGAAGCCGGTCCCCTTCCCACAAAGGATATTGTATCATATCCCTGCGTTTCTGCATACTGCTGAATATCTGCCATAATGCGGCCGGTACTGGCATAGAATACTGTATTAATTTGAACCAGCTTTTTCTTTTTTTCCATCCGTTTCTACTCCCAGGCCGCATTGAATAACCTTCCACTCTTTACTCTATTACTTCAATAGTTGCACTTTCACAAGTAAAATCACATCTGCAATGCAACATCTTCTGATTTCAAATTAATATAAGCATCTATTTGGTCCTGTGTCAAGATTTAGCACAACTTGAGTTCTTTCTTTATCTACTATAATATAACAAAATGGGAAATCTCCACATCCGCTTCCCGTTTTCATTCATTGCTCATTTTTATCTTTTAATCTTTCTTCCTGCTCCCTGATCTTTTTCTCAAGTATTGCTATCGTCTGAGTCAGAGACCTGATTTTTTCACTTTGTTTAGATACAATGGACGTGATCGACATCAGAATTGCAATCACAAATGCAATTGCTAAAACAAAAAGCCCATTCATACTTCCCTGTATTCCAATAATACCAATTATAATTGTCAGCACTTCCGGCCAGATTACCAGAATTCCCATACATAATCCTGCAAAAAGCCACAATAAGGTATATTTTAAAGAAATCTCTCTTTTTTTCAGGAGCAAAAGTATTAAAATAAAGTATATGATCAAAACCAAAATCAGGCTGATCCGCAGTTTATCTGGTATCATTCTTTTTCCCTCTTCGTATTCCAAAACTAATTCTGCTGACAAAAATTGCCAAAGTTACTTTAATCATATAATAAATAGAGCGTCTCAAATTAATTGAACTGCTGCCTCCGGCTCTTTCCTTCATAACGACCGGCACTTCTATTATTTTTCCCCTGTGCATAATTGCTGCTACTATTGCTTCCGGTTCAGGATAATCACTTGGATAATTCTCTGCATATAGCTTAATAAACTTTTTATTGACTGCTCGGAATCCACTGGTTACATCCTTTACCTTTTTGAAACAAAGCACATGGATCAGCCCACTCAAAAAGGAAATTCCCATTCTACGTGTTACGCTGGATTGAAACCCCTCTTTTTCAATAAATCTGGATCCTATAGTGATATCAGCATCTCCAGAAATAATCGGCTCAATCAGCTTTTCTACGTAGGCAATATCGTGCTGCCCGTCTCCATCAATCTGAATCGCAATATCGTAGTGATTCTTCAGCGCATATCGGTATCCTGTCTGAACTGCACCACCAATTCCAAGATTCAAGGGAAGATTTAACACCTGATAATGATTTTTAAGGCAGATCTCCTCAGTTTCATCTCTGGAGCCATCATTCACTATCACATAATCATACTGAGAATAATTCTGTATTAAGTTATTTACTACTTTCTCAATATTCTCTGCCTCATTATAGGCTGGAATAATAAGAAGGATCTTTTCCCCATTATTTTTCACAGTCAATTACCTTCCACCCGTTATTTTCTCTCCCATACTCCAACAGTCCATCTCCAACTGCCAGTTTCTATTGGAATTTGTTCCTTCATAATATAATATTGATCTCTATTTTCGGTAAAATCATCCCAGTCTCTGGTAAAGCCAAAATTCTCAACCAGTAAAAGTGTATCATATCTTTGTGCTTCTAATCCATTCAATATTTGCTCTCTGTATTGTTCATGTACTTTTTTCAATTCCAATGCTTCCGGAAATATTTTTCTCACTAAAGCAGACTCTTCCATCATGTCCCAATACTGCAAGGCCTCTTTTCTCAGAATATATTGATTCTGTCCACAATCATACACATATCTCCCATTTAGAAGTTCTTCATCTGTATTCTGTGGAGTTGCAAGCAGAGCTGTACTGTTTTCTGCAATGTCATACAAATGGTTCCAGTTCGCCAGATCGTCCTTTGTAAGTTCAGGTGTTTTCAACCACCATGCAGGATATATTGCACATACAAGTGCAATTAACCTGATTCCGTTTCTTAGCCATTCACCTTTTATCCTCTCGCAATTAAGTAACCAATTCAGTGCTCTTATTGCAAGAATAATGATTGCCGGCAGTCCAAGCTGCAAATGATAAGAAAGATGTGCCCCCTGATTCTGTCCAAAATAAATCAGAAGTATCATCATACTAAAGAAATGAATCCATACAAAATCCACTTCTCTTTTTTTCCTTTCATCCCTCCAAAACCATATCAGGATCATGAAAAACCATGGAAAGAATAGTTTTCCAATTTTTACAAATTGTGTAATTGACCACCATGCACTATTATCAGCTGAATTACCAACCAAAAGCAGCGTTTCAACAAAATATAATGGCATGCACATGTATATTATACCGGCTGATACTATACCAAAAAGAGCTGTCCATCCTATATAATACATGCTCTGTTTTTTTCCTTTATATAGCCAGAGCCAGATTACTACCGGAAGTCCTATTACAATAGCATATTGCTTACTGTAAAAGCAAAGCACCGTAAGAATACTTAATACTGGAAGGTATTTATTATTAATGCGTTCTTTCCTTACTGTACACAGATATATGATCAGTATCATCAGCATAACCGCCAGCATATCAGGAAAAGCTGATACGTACGTATATCTCCATCCACAATAGTGGCTCAACAAAAAAGCCAATATTACTGTATACGGCTCTTTCGTATAACAATATGTAATTTTGGATATTAAAACAGCTGTAGCCGTTATATATAAGAAATTTAATCCCAGCAAAACCAATGTTGCAGGCAATGATGTCAGTTTTACAATCCCAGCTCCAATCAAGCTATGCAGGAAAGGATACATATAAAATACCATCGGTTCCCCATTGCCATTTGTCATCATGCGATAAGGATTCTCTCCCCTTGTAAACGCTTCCGTCAATGCCACATTGGCTCCCTGTCTGATTTCATTGGGAATTTCATAGGAAATCATTCTTAATAAATCTCTTCCCCACAGATAGATAATTGCTGCTATGCACACGCCTATCATAACTTTAGTAATATTATTGCTCTCTTTAAAATTTTTCATATTGCTTCTCATACCGGACAATTTTCTCTGTGTTGGTTAATTCCCTTATTCAAAACCACTAAGTCTCTATACTCCTGACCCATACTTTTTTTCTGTATTCTGGCACTGTAACTCACCTGAGATAGCCCAGACACCAGTCCATCGCAGTCTGCCAGTGTCAGCATATCCCGGAGTACCTCAAGCCCCAGTAAATAATGATGATTCTCCCTCTGGCTTTGACTTTTCATTACAGTCTCATCACCATCGCTCCGAACTACATCTTTATAATAAACAAGCTTATCTCCAAATGCCATTTGAAACTGTTCTACTGTCTTTTTATCATCTGTTGCCAAAAAGACTCCTTCATATCGTCCTGTAGCCATAAGTTCCTGACTGGCCTGCAAATACTCTTTTGGGGTAATGCACACCGGATGTCCATTATAATTTTTCTTGAAATCTGTTCCTCTCACATGAACACCAAGAACATTTCTGTTCTTTAATAGCTCAGATATTTCTCTTTCCATATAAGAAGATACTGTTGTATTAAGAGTAATATACTTTTTGCTGATTTTTGCCAACGCACATATATATTCCTCTGTCATTCCGTATCCACCAGCCGCCGGTATTTTATTTAATTTTCCTGCTAAAGCGGCGTTCTCTTTTCGGCTTCTCAAAACTCCTTTATACTGGGCCAGATCTTTAACTTGTAATTCGGTCGGCTGCACGAAGTAATATTCAAAAGGATTTCGTGATCCATTCACAGGATGATCCTCATAATAACTGTATTTCTCAGTATATTCTACTACTGGCTTCATCCCATAATAATCTGCATAGTACAGAAGACTCAGTAATCTGTTATGATCAGCAAAAAAACCGGAATAAGATGGCTCCATTTTAATATGATAAATGAACCCATTTTCCTTATTCCCACCCATCTCTTCCATATTTACCAAAGTGCTGTCGTTGGAAACTTCCATAACATTTTTTACAAAGCGTTTTTCTTTTCGGTGTTTGAAGCAGTGTTTAAGAAACTGTATTTCATCTCCAATTGTCAAAATTATACCTCCAGTAAGATCCAATCATCAGGAGCTGATAACGGGTATACTCCATCAGACTTTTTTATCGAATATTTTGGGGCTATTGTAATTTCCCGCTGATCATCAAGGAATGCACTCCACCATGAAAAGGTACTATTTGACACAATATGATGCCTGCAGGCACTCATCAATTCCATATCAAGTATACTGTTCGCTTCCCCATGACTTACTATCTCTTTGTTTTTAATTGCCTGAAACTTATCTTTCACATAATCCGGTTCATCAGTAAAAAAATAAAAGAATACTTCCCGAGTATCTCCTCCGCTGTATAGTTTCTGTTTTAATAGGCTTAACGCTTCCTGATAATATGTATCATTACATATATCAAATTTACTGTTAATAAAATCGCCTCTTCGTACATGTACGCTGACAGAATTCTGCACCTGCATTCTTCTGATCAATGCTGTTTCTGCACCTGCACAAGATAATCTCTGATATTGAAAGCTTGCTTTGATATCTTCTATTACATCTTTAAAATAGGTTACATTCTGCCATAATCCATCGATATACCAGTTCTCCTCTGGCTGCAATCCAAAAATGTCCTCTTCATAAGAACAATGGCTTTTCTGCCGATAGTAATGTTCTCTGACAAAAGTACATTTTTTTAGTCTCATTTTCTTATATCGATATTGTCCATTGTCTCTGATCCATTCCTGCACTCCCTGTGGTAAATTCAAAGTAAATGAACCAGGATATAAGTATGGAGAAATTTTCTGAATTGTTTTTTTATCTGCAGTTTTAACAGACAATCCCCATACTTTTTCTAATTCAAAACCATTATGCTCGTGATGTAATAAATAATGTGATGTATCTGCGAATACATGTTCTTTTCCATAACACCTATCCAACGCCAGCTGCATTGCATACTGAAACATCTGATTTCCCAATCCGCCCTTGTACCGTATGATAATCATTCTTATAAATTACTCCCTGCCAAATATATCTTCCTTGGTTTTCTCAGTAATCTTACCATCGCATACTTCATATATAATATCTGCATTACGAATCGTTGTTAAACGGTGTGCGATAATAATAATCGTATGCTTTCCCCGAAGTCCTTCTACAGCTTCCATAACCGCTGCCTCTGTTTCATTATCCAATGCGGAGGTTGCTTCATCCAGAACCAGTATTTCCGGATTATGATATAACGCTCTTGCAATCCCGATACGCTGTCTCTGTCCCCCTGAGAGTCTGACTCCCCGATCTCCCACCATAGTATTAAGTCCCTCTGGTAATGCATCTATAAACTCAAGCAGCTGCGCTTTATCCAAAGCTTCCAATACCGCCTGTTCATTAATGTCTTCTTCCATGATACCAAAAGCTACATTATTACGAATCGTATCATCTGACAGGTAAATCGTCTGCGGAATATATCCAATTTGATGATGCCAGGTCGACAAATTTTTAAAAATATTCATATCATCTGCCATCACCTTACCAACCTGAGGTGTTAACAGTCCAAGCATAATATCTACGATGGTAGTTTTTCCTGCTCCTGATCCTCCAATAAATGCTGCCGTCTTTCCCTTTGGAATTACACATCCTGCATTTTCAAGAACATTTTTTTCAGAATCAGGATAAGCATAGGTAATATTTCTGGCTTCGATCTGATGTTCAAATTTCCATTCTGTTTCTTCATTTACTTCCGTTTTCTGAAAATCTTCAATTTCCTTCAGATCATGATATATTAATTCCACCGAAGGTGCTGCATACAATATATTATTAATATGCTCATTAATTTTTCCTACCGAAGGCATCAGCCTGAATGCCGCAACAGCAAACACAGATAACTGGGGAATAAATGTTGCAATGTCATCTTTCTGTCCAAAGAACATCTTAACAATAATAGCGATCAGAAGTCCTGTCATGCAGGATGCTTCTACCACATATTTGGGTGTAATCGAGAGCAGTTTATTCAATCTCAAACCTTTAATATACAATTTATAGTATTTTTCATAATTCTGAACAAAATAATCCTCTCTGTTCAGAACCTTTACTTCTTTAACTCCTCCCATGGACTGATTAACCCATTGATACAGCTTGGCTTTATATATCTGCGCATCTTTTCCAAGTCTCTTGGAAAAGCGCTTTGTAATAGTAGTAAATACTCCAACACATACAATCAGCAATCCAACTACCACCGCTGTAATAGATTTACTTACAACAAATAAATAAACACCTATTACTCCACATACTGTAATTTCCGCAATAAGCTGTAAGGTATGAATCAGGACCTGAGAAAACAACGCTGTATCTTCCTGCATACTTCTCTGTAGCTCTGCTACATTTTTATTTAAATGGAATGTATATGGCTCCTGTAAATAAGTGTTTAACAGTCTGGTGGATAATTTTCTCTGCATATTATAAGAAAACTTCAGGATACAATCCTGTTCTATCCACAGAAAAACATTTTTAAAAATATAAATAAAAATAATACACACTGCAATAACTGCCAGATATTCCTTGAAATTATTGCAGCCAAACAGTACATAGGTCATTTGCAGATATTCATTTTCCTGAATAGTCTGCGGATTCATAATAATTTCTATAAATGGTGAAAATATAGCTACACCTAACAACTCCATAAAACTGCCAGCCACTACCATAATGAGCAGCAAAGCAATCTTAACTCTGTCTTTAGTCTTAAATATATAGTTTAATTTTCCGTACATACCTTTATCCTTCATATCTTTTACTGATCAGTTCAGTATAACATATCTACAGTTTTCTCACAACAAACGCCAGCCTGCTATTCCACAAAATCCGCCGCATTAAAATAAACAGCCCGATATAGAACATTCCAACTGTATAGGCCAGATATCTCTGTAATCCAAAATGCATCAGATTGGAGCTAACCACATTTGTAACCGCTATAAGAACGATCAGCATCATATATACAGATTCTGATTCCATTTTTTTATTTCTCCAGTATACGTATACAGAGCCTCCTATCGCCATCACATACAGCACAAGGGTCATTGCATATATCAAACCATAAATTGATGCCTTGTGAAACAGCACAGTACTTACAAAGCCAGCTGGCATCAATTGAATACTTACTTCTATACATCTCAGAAAATGCTCTCTGACCAGTTTCTTGCTTAATCTTGCTGAATAATCAAGTACATTGCTTTCCTGTTCTATCGCAGAATTACTCCACTGACCATGTTCTGTCAGAACCTCCTGAATAACATCCTGTACCAGATAACTGTTTGCCCCAAAGCTTGCCGTAATATGTTTCCAACTCCATAGATTTTTTTCTTCATAACTCCACAGAGTTTTTTCTTTCTTCATCCCTGCATAAGTTTTAGTAAAAATTTCTTTTTCAATTTCATCGTCAAAGAGAGTCTCATCTGTCTCATCTGAACAGTAAAGTGCTTTCTGTACCAGAGTCTGTGCAAAGTAACTCTGCTTTGGTGCATCAAAAAAAATTTTTTCATATCCCTCTGCCAACAATCCCTCTGCTTTCACTGATAAAAGAATAAAACAAAAGAACCAAAATAACCTGCTCATTACTTTTGTCCTCTGTTTTCTGCTGACAATCCATATAAAATAGACTATCCCTGTCACTGCTGCCAGAAACAGCATCTGCCCTCTGATCAGCGTCATAAAAATAACCCATATTTCTGCAGCAATCATATAACTTACTTTATCTTCAAATACCCCCTTCAAAATCAATACTACATACAGGTACAGAAAAGGATAAGTAACTGACTCCGTCATTAACACATGTGGAATAGGATCTTCTGGCAATAACAGCCAAAAGGGAATTAACGATCCTGCCAGCACAATACAGGTTCCTGCTATATGCAGTGAAAATTTTTCTTTTATAAAAAGCACAAATATACTAATGCAGCAAGCTGCCACCAACATTTGTATAAATGCCGCCACATATAAATACCGTGTTTCGCCAAATATAAGCTTCAGCACATGAAAAAAAAGAGGATATAACGGCTTAGCCTCTATGTGATGTCCAAAATGAATATAATATGCCTCCGTATCGCCTCCTATGGCATGCCATCTCACACCCTGTCCAAATAAAAACAGGCAAAAAGTAATTATACAAATTGCAATTCCTGAGAATATCTTTCTTTGTTTCATCTTCACTCCTTAATCCTGTAAATTATTTGTGACAGGTACGCGGTATATCCTGCCTCCAGATCCTGTTCTTCTGTCATACAGTTTTTCTTTGGTGGATGGCACTTTTCTTCTGCCCTCATACAATACCACTGATACTCCATATCAAGACTTCCAATATCAAGCGCCCTATATCCCTTCTGTAAAAGATCAACAACTAACAGCTTGGCAGTTGGTCCTGCTGAAATCAGAAACATCGCCCCATTCTCCATAGTCAGTGCTATCTTCAACAATTTGTCATAATAATCAAAAGCATTACTTTCCGGACACAAAATTCGTCTTACAGATTTTGCCTTCTCCAAAAGGTCGTTATCTACACCTGTATGGGCACTTTTGCTTTCAATCACCACAACATCTTTATCTTTCCAGATATTTTTTATTCTTTCAAATCTCTTCCGGCTAAGTTCACGATCATAATACATATAATATAACCGGGAGAAAAAAGCATCATAGTAAACTAATTGTTCATCACAATATCTTTCATATTTTTTTCTGTAAAAAAGCAGATGTTCTTTCCAAAACATCTGACTTTCATGGCGATATTTTTCCAGCGAGGTAAATATATCAGGTATTCCAATCATTAATCTCTTCTGATTCATCTGTAATATTTCAGCCAACCTCTTACTGAGACATGGATCACATTTTTGCAAGGGCAGGTCATCTCCCTCGATCAAACGAATCTCCCCGTCGCCAAACCTCACAAAACTGTCTTCTGTATCTATAAGCCGCTGTATCGTTTTGTCGATATCAAGAACACGCAAATGATTCCTGCAAATTCCATATCTATAACACCAATACATACTTTCAGCGATAGTTTTCTTGCAAAGTTTTTTTATTTTCATAAAAGACATTTCCTCTATCTTATTGCATAATAAAGCTTAGGATTCATCAAAAACAGCCTGTACAGCATTTTCTTCTTTAACGGCAGATTACTTTCCATTATCTGTTTTTTCTGACTTCTGATATGCTTTTCCAGCTCCTTCGTTTCCTTTTTCATTCCTGCCTGCCAGGCTTTTCTCACATCATACAGCCACAGGATATACTCCTGTTCCAGGCTTAGCTGCAACAGATCAAGTTCTCCCTGCTTTTTTAAGACCTTGCTTCGTTCCTCAAAAACTGCAATTTTATCCAATGACCGCACAGAAAATTTTTCCGCGGTAGTGCTGTCATCCCGAAGAGTACGTTCATACAGATTTTCATTTATATATACATATTTTTCTGTTTTCAGGAAAGCTTCGCATAGAAATGCATATTCTTCATGAACTCTTCCATCAGGAAATTGCAGCTTTTCTACTATATTTCTTTCAAACAATTTAGACCATACGGAGGTAGATGGATATCGGCTTTGAATTCTATAATTAAGCTGTTTTTCTATTGCCTTTTTTCCATCCATTTCAATCACTTCTAAAGCTTCTATAGTATCCGGTAATTTTTCTTTTCGTCCGTTAAAATTACATTCAACGATACCAGCCTGGTGCTGTATGGCCGCTTGCAGCATTTTCTCATACATATCCGGATGAATCCAGTCATCCCCATCCACAAATCCAATATAATCTCCAATTGCCTTTGAAAGTCCCACATTTCTTGCATGACTCTGTCCACTGTTTTTTATATGATATACTTGTATCCTTGGATCCTTACTGGCATATTGTTCACATATTTCGCCACATTTATCATCTGATCCATCATCAACCAATATGATCTCCAGATCTGAATAGGTTTGATTACAAATAGATTCTATACATTTACAAATATATTTTTCCACATGATAAATCGGAACAATAATACTGATTTTCACTTAAAATGTCACCTCACCATCATGTGCTACCAGAGACGCCGAAGTGACTGTCTCCACTTCCATCAGCTCTTTTACCAGTTTTCCTTCCTCTTTTGCCCGTACTTCTATAGCCATATCCAGATGATCACTGGTCAGATTTCTGGCTTTTACTTTATACAGGGAACAATACTTCTTCACAGTATCCATTATGGTATCTTCCTTTTCATAAGAAGAAGCATTAACGATCAAAATCTGGGAAGCCTTTGCAATAGGCAGACGATCCATAATAATAATTCCAATTGTGAGAACTACAGATGCGATCACCGCTATTACTGCAAAGCCAGCACCACAGATGATGCCAACACTGATCGCCCAGAACAGATATACCAGATCCATGGGATCTTTAATTGCTGTACGAAAACGCACAATGGAAAGTGCACCTACCATACCAAGTGAAATAACAATACTTGACTGAATTGTCAGGATAATAGCCGCTGTGATAATGGCAATTGCAGGAAGAGACATATTAAAATTTTTGTTATAAAAAGAATTACGATTTGCAATACGATATACCAGAAAGATATAAGCCGATATTGCCAGTGTTATCACAATACAAAGCAAAATAGACTTTACTGTAAGAGTTGAGGACGCATATCCCTCCAAAAAAGACTTTTTAAATATATCAACATAATTCATATTCTGCTTCCTCCATAGGTATTAAACCTTCTGCACAAATAATATTTAGAAAAGCTGCTTCTTTGCAGAGCATTGGTATCCATGTTCTGCTTTATGTAACCTGGTATAAATTCATCCCACTTTACTTCCAGTATACTCTGTCCTTTTTCCATAATGGGGCGTACCTTTATATTCTTCTCCAAAAAATCCCCCAGATCATTGGATGAACGAATATCTTCATCAAAGGTGATTCTTACATTTCCTGCCTTTTCTACATAAGGATAACGTACATACTCAACAATTACAACCGGGCGCATCTCTCTCAGCATCAGTTCTGTCAGCAGACACTGTTTCGTGGACGACATATCCTGTCTGATACCTGGTATTTCCTGCTTCATCAACATCATACATTCTTCCCTGGTAAGTGAACATCCTGTTTTCAATGTCATTCCCCTGCTCTTGCTTTTTTTCTCCAGTGTAATACGAGTGATATCCTCATTGTAAATTCTGATCCTGTATTTATCTCTTTCTCCTATACCGCTCTCATTTTCATAATAGCATCTGTCGTTCCAGTCGTCAAAATACAGGCTTCTGATACGATAAGCTCCATCCATACCAACGTGCTTGTCCTTTTTCAGGATTCCGTCTGCTCTCAGCTTTAATATTGCATTTTGTTTTGCATTACATACATATTTATATTCATGCCTGTATTTCATTTCCATTTATGATTTATCCTCAATTTGAATGGTTCCATCACTGCGAACAGACTCCTGTACGGCATACAGATCCTGCTCACAGCCCTCAATATAAACTGACATCGGTGCATAAATTGCATTTTTACCGGCGATGATCTTACATTCACCTCCCTGAATATGAACGGATCCTGTTTTATCCTTTACATATATCCCGGCTCCCTCACTTTCCAGTTCCACCTTACTCTCATAAACGACCACCTCTTCGTTTGCACGAAAGGCATCGTTTTTTGCTTTGACATATACATCCGCATTTATAACCTTTAGCCTATCCTTCGTCCTCACTGCATCATGATAATATCCATAAACTGAAATTTTACCTTTACCATTCAATGTCAGATCACTGTAGCTGAATATGCAGGCCTCGCATTCTGACGTATACTCTGTTCCGTCAGATATTGTATTCTCTGTCCCTTCTACGGCTGTCATCACAACCTTATTTGCTCTCTTGACTAAAATAACAGGTCCTTCTGCGCTGTGCAGTTCAACATTATTGAGAAACAGATGCACATTTTCATCTGAATACACATTCACTATAATATTACAGTCCGTATTTTTCCCTTCGAGCATATAATCCCCTGCTCTGTCAATTACAAGAGATGTTCCACATTGTTCCAGATCAATAACTTCTGTATTGACTGCATTCTCATTTTGATCAATATCTGTAATTTCATAGTATTCTGAATTTTCTTCTACAGAAATATCGGTTGTCGTTTCTACTCCTCCAACTTCTGCATTTAATCCGCTGCAACCCATACAATCCAAACAGAAAAGTATCAGTAAAAACAGGCAGAAACAGTTCCTCTTATTTTTCATATAAAGCAAGTTCCTCTTCTAAATATTGTAATATATACTGTTTTCTGTTTTGAAAGAAAGTATCTATTCTTTCCATATCCTCATCAAACACATCTGCACTGTAGTTCTCACTGATAAAACGTTGATTACTCTTCACAACCTGTCTTTCATATACATTCTTCCACTTTATCAGTTCTGTATGTACTCTGTCATATCCATATACTTCTTCTGATATTTCATTAAATGTCTTACGAAACTGTTCACGGAAATCAGCATTCTGCATCAGGCTTTTTATAATCGGTTCATCCATCAGATCAAAATCTTCCTTCCACCATTCTGATGTTTCAAAGCTATTGTCTGAAGCATCATATAATGCCCCATCCATATCATACAGTGCCCATCTCCATCTGGTATCTGCCAGTTCACTGTCTCCAACCATGGCAGTACGCCAGACTGCCATATTCTTGTCAAATCCCATATCATTATTGTCAATATAGAGATTGATACAGTAATAATCGATCAGGCTCTGCATATCTATCATGCCCTCTGCCTGACGATATAAGTCTGGATCTGTCATATCATTCTCTGATATAAACTGTATCATCTCCTGATATGCTTCATAAGCCTTATTGTCTCCAATTTCTGCTGTTCCTGAATCTATCAGCCAGATATTTTTTTCGTTTATATCATAATGTTTTAAAAAATATTTTTCTTTATATCGTTCTCTGATATTATAGATTCCCCAGTATTCTCCATTAAGAAACACTACACTGGGAGTTGATCTCTGAATTGCAACATCTCTATCTATAGCCAGACTCTGCAAAAATGGATCCAGAATTTTACTCCCGGCATAAGCACTGCCACCATTCCTGATTTTTATCGTAGTATAATCCCCACATCCAAAGAAATTATATTCTATACTGGTCTTATCATCATAAATATCCCTTGCATAAATATTAAAGGATTTTTGCGCTGCATTTCTGGTAGACTGTCCAGATATCCGAATGCCAACAGTTTGATCTGCCTGCAATTTATGTTCCTCATCAAAGAACTGGAAAGCAGCTTCTCTCTCCCATTCCCGCCCTGTCATAAAAGCATTGGAGTCTGTATAAGCTGGTGTCTCCCCTCTTTCTATGACTTCCTGTAATGTCCTTCCATTACCATAAATTCCTGTATCTTCATCAAAAAGATTTATAGGATCTGTTACCAGTGAAATAACAGCATATCCATTATAATCATTTTTTTCATTGTAATTTATAAAATATGTTTCTGTTATCGTTGGCGACCATATATTTTTTTCTTCATTATAAGCTGCCGCCCTGAGCACCGTAGCTTTATCTACCTTAAATTCGGGTATATAGTCCATGAAAACAGACAAATCATCCCTAGCAGAATATACATTATCATGGCAGGAAGCATCCTCAATTATTATTTTTTCCTGATATACTTCTGAGTCCAAATCCGGATCCGAACCGTCCAGTGTATAATAAATGGTTGCAACACTGCCTGCTGAAATACTCACCTCTATATCATCGTCATAAAACCCACCCGGCACAGAAACAACGGGCTTCTCTCCTTCAATTTTCTTTACTTCTTCACTTTCCTGATTAGTATAATTAATCGTTCCTTTCTGAAGACACCATTCATCGCTTCCGTCCTCTTTTCTTGCATAAACCGTATTGTAATCAAGTCCGGGAACCTCCTGCGAGTCAATTATATTTCCTGCTTTATCACAAAGATAAATAGATTCGCCTTTTTTTGACAGCTTAAATGATGCATGTCCAACATATTCTTCCTCACTTCCATCCAACCAGATTATATAGTATCCCCGTCCTCCCAGTAAAACACTGTCCAGATTGCATTTTCTGAGTTCCTTTTTACTGTCAGATACTGAAAATCCGGATAGTGATACAGGTATCCACGATGGATTATATAATTCAATATAATCTGAATACTTCCCATTTTCATCGCAGGCTATAGAAAAGTTGTTACTGCAGATTTCATTGATTACAATATGCTCAGCTGCCTCACTGGACATGCATATGAATGTAATACCCGCAATCCCCATTACACTCATTAAAATCAGCAGATATGTCCTTACATTTTTCCAATTTTTTTCAGACAATTCAGACACTCCATAATTCCTTCATAATAATTGTTAAACTGATATTTCTCTTTCACATCCTGATAGGCATTTCTTCCCATCTGAATGAGCTGATCCTGACTTCTCAACATCGTTTCTACTGTTTCTCTCAGGCTCTCTTCGCAATTATCCTGAAAGAGTCTGCCATTATGGCCTTCCTCAACATAACAGGCTGAACCATTGGTATCACTGCACACTACAGGCACAGAAAAAGCCATGGCTTCCAGCTGCGATATGCTGGCCGGTTCCCTTGTACTTGGCAATACAAAAAGATCCGCCTTCTGATATTCTGCATTCATCTCTGTTCTTGGCAGATTGCACAGAAGTCTCACTCTGTTCTCCAGACCTGCTTCCTTAACATTCTGCTTCAGTCTGCTGTAGTAATCCTTCTGAAACTGATTGCTGCATTCTCCTGCAATCGTGAGCTTCACAGGATACTGACCTGCCAGCTGTCTGATCACATTTATCATCATAAATAGATTTTTTCGTTCCTCATACTTTCCTACGGTAAAAATATGAATTTCTCCGTTCTCACAGTAGGTTCTGTTCTCCGCTGCCGCCTGCAGGTCCATAACAAACGGGACAAAAAAACTGTTGGGCGCAGGAGCCTTTTTTTTCACCCCTCTGACCGGTGTCATCCTCACCTTCGGGGTCAGACTGCATACTACTCTATGTGCAAAATCCGTCTTGCCCTGATCTTCAACCGGACTCTGATTATACAGAATTGCATCATAATGATGACATCTGCATAGTAAATATACTACCATGGAATATACAGAACGCTCCCGGATGATCACCACATCCGGCTTAATCTTTTTCATTTTCCGATTCAATCTGAAAACCGGCGGAAAACCCAGTAATAATTTTTTATTTCCGGCATCAGGGTCATTTTTATGTAACACCTTTACATAAAGATAATCCAGCATCCGATAAACAGGACTATATCCAATAACATCAGGCTTCACATCTTCATAATCTTCAATTTTACCGGCATAATGGCTGAAAAAATATACCTCATCACCATGCTCCTTTAATCCCTTCATAACAGGGATCTGATTCGTATGATATCTTGGTGCCACATACAGAAATTTCATAAGCTTCTCACTTCTATTTCGAGATTTTATTCAAAGTACTGATCCACTGATCTGCAATATGCACAACGGAAAATCTTTCTCTCACTTCTCCGGCTTTCCGCCCCATCTTCCTTGCCAGTTCCTCATGATCTGCCATATAAGTCATCGCCTCTGCCAGCTTCTTCTGATCTCTGACAGGAACCAGTAATCCATTCACACTATCCTCAATCAGCATCCTTGCCCCGCCACAGGGACAGTCAGTAGAAATAACCGGCATACCGATTGCCATGGCTTCCAGTAGGGAATTAGAAATTCCCTCATAATCTGATGAAAGGACATACATACCAGATTTTCTTATTTGGGTAAGAACATCTTTACAAAATCCCTCAAATATTACCTTATCTTCTATCCCCAGCTCTGTTGTTATGTTTTTCAATTCATCTTCCAGCATTCCTTTTCCATAAATATGAAGTGAATAATCCGGATGGTTCTGATAAAATTCAGCAAAAGCCTGTAACAGCAGTCTGTGATTCTTCTGCTCTTCTAAACGGCCTACTGAAACTACGGTTTTGTTTCTTTCTCCTTCGTAAATATCAGGCAGATCATCTTTTACCGGATTGGCTATAATCTGTGACTTTTTCTGCAGGTTCCCAGGAAAATACTCTTTCGCATCCTGCGTCTGGAATACCAGAAAATCTGCAATTTCATATGCAATTCTCCGGGTAACCTTATTACCAAATGAGCGGGGATCATTTCTTTCAGAAGCAACCAGCTTCATACCTAGTCCGACCTTGGCAATTCCGGCAAAAAAGGCAGCATCAGGCTCAAATGCCACCAGCACTGCATCCCTGTTTGCCCGGAATAACTTTCTCATGGTAAATATTCTTTTAAATCTCTTGGTAATACTCTTTCCGGTCTGTCCTCCTGCCTGCAGCAGTTCTATCTCAGGGTTAAGCGGATATGCACACTCACATCCTGCCGTCATCATGATCTTACTCTGTATCTGTTTTTCTGTAAATGTATTGGCCAAAACGGATACTACTCTTTCGGCACCCCCGCCAGCCATGCTGGGTACAATAAAAATTACCTTCATATCGTCTACCATTCTTATTTCTGATATAATTCCACCAGCTTATCGCAATACTCCGACAGGGAATCATATTTCGTATTTTTACAGTTATTTTTCATACTTTTCAGTTTATCATCATCATTCCACAAGCAGCTGATTTTACTCTTTAATTCTTCTGCATTTCCCGGTGCAACCAGAAAGCCATTCTGCCCATCAGAAATCAGTTCTGGCACTCCACCGATATCTGACCCGATAACCGGTATTCCTTCCGCTATGGATTCCATGACAGAAAAGGGACAATTTTCATTGCACTCTGATGGGAATATCGTAAACTGGGCATTTCGAATTAATGAATATAACTTTTCTCCTGACTGAAATCCCTTATTTTCTATATTATCTACATCATTTACTTTTTCTTCTAATGGCCCGTTCCCAGCAAAAATAAAAGGAATCTTCGGCAGTTTCTGACATACCTGCAGCAGAGTTTCCATGCCTTTCTCCTTGGAATACCTGCCAAAATATAAAACATATTTCCGGTCATCCTTTTTTTCTGCTTCACCGTCCGGAATATCAATAAAGTTATGCATAACCAGCGTTTTCCCTGCCATTTCCCTGCAGTGATCTAGCTGTTTTTTCAAGAAACTGCTCGGGCATATGATCACATCAATCATACGATATGCTTTCAGTGTCCGATAAATCCATGCTTCCAGGCTACCAATAATACTCTTACTTAAAGATCCATGGATACATTTATTCTTTGCACAGTTCCATGGTGATCCTGTAACACATCTGTCACACCTTTCCTGCGTCAGATATTGCTGCATCAGATGATCCGGACATACAAGCTGACTGTCGTGCGCCGTATATATGATCTTTACTCTTTTCTTTTCTTCTCTCTCATATTTTCTGACCTCATACAGAATAGACGGAGTCAGTTGAAAATTAAAATTATTCAAATGAACCACATCCGGTCTGAAATCTCTCAGTACGATTCCTATTTTTTTTCTGGCCTCTGCAGAATATATGATCTTAAAAGGATATAATACTTTCGTAAGCTTATTTGTATGGAAGTCCATATTTGTCGTATAGCATTCTGCATGGTTTCCAACAATCCTGTTTGTATGTTCCATCCCAAAATATTGAACTTCATGTCCCTTTTTCTGCAGTTCTTCACCAGTTTTGAAAATATAGGTTTCCGACCCTCCATTTGGATATAGAAATTTATTTACAATTAAGACTTTCATGTTCACCCAATGCTTTCCGGTAACAACGAATGGTTTCTTCTGTCACCTGATCCCAGCTGTACTTATTGCATATATAATCACTGCTCTGTTGTTGATAGTCCTTTACTATTTCCGGATGTTTTACAAGAAATATCAGCTTATCCTGTAAATCTGATGTGTCTGACTTTCTGAAGGTAATGGCCCTGTCTTCTACCACTTCTTTATTCTCACATATATCACTTACCAGACAACAGTTTCCATAACTCATTGCCTCCAAAAGGCTGAGTGCCATTCCTTCAATATCGCTGGGAAGAACAAATAAATAAGCATTTGAATACAGTTCTTCCAATTCTTCTCCCTGGACAAAGCCTGTTAAAATAATATTTTCATTTGCCTTTGCTTTATCATGGATTTCTGATACATATTCTGTTGAATGGCTGTTTCCTCCAGCTATCACAAGTTTCTTATCTGTATCCATTCTCTGATATGCATCAATCAGATAATGAGCTCCTTTCTCAGGCACCAGTCTTGCCAGAAAAAGGATATAACTGTCTTTTTCTAATCCCCATTTATCGGTAATGACTTTTGCCTCTTTTTTCTCTGGTCTAGAAATACCATTTGGAATATACCAGGTTTCCCTATGGTAGGTTTCGGTAAAATAATTTTTTACATTTTGAGAAAGTACAATGATTTCATCTGCATGTTTGACTGCCTGCTTTTCTCCAAATTTAAGAACATCAACTGCCAGATTTCCCCATTTTGCCCGCTGCCAGTCCAGCCCATGTATCGTCACCACAATCTTCTTACCAAACAGCTTCTGCAGCCATAACATGATGCATGGTCCCTCTGCGTGGTAATGATAAATGCCATAATTGCCAAACAAAGATCGAAGTGTTGCCAGCAATGAATAAACACTGGCATTCAAGGAGCTGCTTTTAAATGTTGGAATCGTAATCAGCTTTATGCCATTATATACTTTTCCTCTTTTTTCATCAAATTCCTTGCCGGAAACATGATATCCTGACCTGTTATAAGCATCTACAGAAAAACCATGCTGTACAAGTCTTGTTGCAAGCTCATCCACAACAATTTCAACGCCGCCTTCGCGGGAAGGAATTCGCTTATGCCCGATCATGGCAATGCGTTTTTTCTTTCTTTCCTTTCTGGTTGTAAAGCTTTCTTTTCCAGTGAGCCACAAAAAAGAAAAATTAGTAGTAAAATATCTTGGAATTAATCTGACCGGATCCTGTAAAATTCGATACATCCACTCCAGACAGCACTCCTGCATCCATTTTGGTGCCCGCTTTACAGTCCCGGCACTGAAATCAAAAGCTGCACCAACACCAAGCATAACACCATTTAGCTTATTCTTGTGCTGATACATCCATTTTTCCTGTTTGGGAGCTCCCAGTGCCACCCATATAAAATCAGGTTCTGCAACATTAATCTGCTTTACAATTTCCAGATCTTCGCTATCTGTTAACTGCCGGAACGGAGGAGAATACATGCCAACAATATTCAGCCATGGATACTTCTCCAGCAGCCTTTTTTTCAGCATTTCCAAGGTCTTCTCTGTACTGCCATAAAAATAGTGACGGTATTCTTTCACTCTGGATTCTTCAAAAATCCGTATCATCAGATCCGGACCTGGTACTCTCTGGGCATCCGGAAAGCCTCTTTTCCGGCTTACAATAGACAATGGCTTGCCATCTGGCAATGCCATCGCTCCGGAATTTTGAACCTTCAGGTATTCGCTGTCCCGATATGCCATTACCGTAGTGTGTACGTTTGATATACACACATAATTTCCTCTCAGTTCATCCAGATGCTCATTAAAATAAGCTACTGCATTTTCCATGTCTGTAACATTAATATTGGTGCCAAGTATCTGACAATATCTCATATTTTTAAGCCCTTTTTTTGCATCCAAAATATATTCCTTCAATTATAACTACAAAAATTCCTGCTGCCACACCACTTGCAAGCATATATCTGATATTTTCCAGTTGTATCGCTTTTCCTTCCAGATACATCCAACAGGTTCCCTCTTTAGGAATACCATATATAATATCTTCTGCAGTAAGATCACTTTCATTCAAATCTCTCTCTGCATAAAAAGTCTCATCCAGATCACTTTCACTTCTTGGCACAATAATACGTTCCACATTTTTAAATGTTCCCTGTGTGAACAGCATCACTGCTATACATACAATAAAAAATGATATGATCATTACTTTTTTATACGACAAAATTCTGATCCATGTCTTTTTCTCTGAACTATTTCTCCTGTTTTTCAGGAAAGGACACTCTCTGTCAAGCCGGCTTCCTCTCCACAGAATTTCCTGTTTATCATGATTTACCCCATTATCCTTCAAAAACAAAACGGATACATTTTTAAAAGACGCATTAAATAAAAAAGGTTCTGTGATACCAGCCAATAAACAGGTCAGCATAACTGTTATCTTTTTCAGACTTTTCTCCTGGCAATATCTGTGCAGACTTATTGCATATACAATCACCAGGCAGATAAATATGATGCTTCCATATGCTACATATGCATATACATAGGAGCAATCCATGGTGGAGCTTGATGTTGTAATATCTGCAATTCTATGACCTAAAATTGATACTGGATATCTTTCCAAATAGATTTTGGATAAATTAAATCTTGTATTCATTATCTTATTAACTAGATCAAATGCTTTTCCTTTTAATACAACTGGTGCTATCAGTGAGAATAACATACAGCCTGCTGCACATACCTTCACCAATATACTTTCTATTTTTCCAATATCTTTTCTGAATATCACAAAATATGTTTCAAGAATCAAATAAAAAACAACCGCTATAAATCCCGTAAAGCTTACAGAATACATGAAAACAAATATATTTCCTGCCAGCATAAAAAAAAGCCATTTTACATTAAATCTCTCTGCCAGATAATACCCAAGCAGCAGGCAGAATACCAGATAAGACACATGCAACACATTGGGGTGGGAATATCCAAGCCCCCATCTGATGATCAATTCTCCCATTTTCTCATGCACTTTAAAAGGACTGTCTACTACATGAAGTGCTGTCGCAAAAAATAATCCCCAAAACGTGATCCCCCATATAACCAGTGCTCCATGCATAATTTTATCAGTCGGAATTTCCCTGGCTCCTATTAAAAGCATAATGTAGAGTAACAGCCCCTTATCTCCGGACACTTTATAAGAAATAAGTCCTGCTCCCAGTGCTAGAATACTGATAATAATATCTCTTTTAGAATAATCCGTTAAAACCACCTTGCCTGCCCAACATACGCCTGCAAGTATAAGAACTAGTTTAAATATTCCCTGTCCATCATATAATCCAAGTCCCTTTGCAGCAAATATACTGCCAGCAAATATACCGAAAAATATCTGGCTCCATGTTATCTGTTTCATGATTCTTTTCTATCTCCATATTTCAATAACTGACACCAGCTCGCACCCAAAATAAACAACAGATAATTTCTGCCTATATATGCTGATACCATATGTGCCTCAAAAACCGTGTAAACAGCAATGCTTACTATAATCATCAGTACCATATTTTCTTTTCTTCGACAGCACTGTATCATCCATATCAGAATTACTGCCACAACTATTAAACCGGGAATAATTCCATACCAGTAAAATAGTCTGATCCAGCCCATATCAAAATAATAATTATTAGCCGGCTCAGCAAATAACTTCCATGTTGAAATAGTTCCTTCCCATCTCTCATTGTCGCATAAACTACGCATTCTTCCCGTTAAAATATTATCCAGCACTTTATACGCATATGCAGTTTTGGATTTATCAATTCCCCAGTCATACTCATATACATAATGAGCTTTACATGCCACTACTGTCGAAAGTATAATACTTCCCACTGTCACTAAAATACTGCCTATTCCGCAGAGCTTTATGATCTTCTCACCCTTGCACTTACAGATAATCCATGTAAATCCAACTGCAAAAACTGCTGCTGCCAAACTGGTCTTAGAATCTGTCAGAAAAAAGAACCCTGTATTAACTGCCAGAGCAGCTACATAACCATACCATTTCCACTTTTCCCCATACAGATACAACACCAACACAGTAAGCGCCCACACCATGCACTGAAGGGCATTTGGATGTCCCATTCCAAGTGTATATCTGGTTTCCACACTGCCCCTTCCATAGTCCTGGGTCAGTGCCAAGCCTCCGCCGATTCCAAAGAATGACAGGAACATGATGATGAGACACCCTGTCAAGGTCATATAAAATACAAGCTTCAGGCATTTCTGCATATCCACATTCTTGCATGCAGCGAGAAACATTACAATTCTGACAATATCATTCCTGCCCGTCACAAAATAGGATATCGCTCCCAATGCAAGAAAAGCTGCTATCACAGCATATTCTTTCTTATCATATCTGGTCAGGCAGGTTTTGATCAGGAAAAGCAGAAATGTCAGCTGAAACAGCCTGCCCTCTACCGGATTGATCAAGGCGCTCTTATCAATGACAACGATCAGGATTTCTATGATCACTCCGAGATAAAAGCTGCCATATGCGATTTTTTCAATCTGCTTTCGATCTGTTTTCATCAACAGTTTCCTTTAATTCTGTTTACTGCAATGTTCCATCCGGACTGATAAACGTCCATGCCGGCCACAGCTGTTCCATTTCTTCCCTCACAAAAATTTGTGAGTTCTTATGGATTGTCGGCCTGATCATCATTTTTTCCTCATGTCCGTTCAGTCTGGCCCCCCAGAAGCTGAAGGTTGAATTGGCACAGATATTATGTCTGCACCGGCTCATCAGATACATATCATAAAAGCTGTCTTTTCCATGGTTGATGTCTACGATAGTATACTCATCCCCCTGATAATGCTCTGTCACATAAGGAATGTCATCAGAGAAAATATAGAAATGTGCTTTCGGATGTTTTTCTTTAACTACCTGAATTGCTGTCTCATAATATTCTTCAGTGCAGATATTGCCAAATATCGATGCATTTTCCGGCTTCAGATAATCTCCCCTCCGAATGTGCACACTGACTGATTCCTGTGCATTCATTTTCCTTGCCAGTTCCGCATTTCGTGGATCCCGGCTTTGAGGGAACTGGATCTTTTCCCTGAGCTCATACAAAATATCACTGTAATATTTTTCACACGCAAAATATCCGGAGAGATACATATCTTCAAAATCAAAAATCTCCGGATGGTACATTTTCGTTTCATGGAACCACTTCACAGTAAAGGGAAACAGCTTCCTTCGTACTTTTCCTGTGATCCCATCACTACCAATCAGTGCTGTTTTTTCTTCTTCTGTACAGACTTCAAAAATAAGTCTGTCAAAATACCGCAGTTCCAGAACCCTTTTTGTCACAACAGGTGCATTTTCCGCTCTCCTAGTATGTTCTGTTTCCTTCATCTGTACCTGATCAAACCAGGAAGTGTCAAGTCTTACTTCCTTTCCAAGTCTCACCAGTTTTCTATACAGTGCATATTGCTGGAGCTGGTTTCCCAGCCCGCCTGCTACCTGAATAATAATCATATTTCTATTTCCTATTCATCCGATAACGGATACCCATATTGTCGGTAATATTCTTCTCTCGGAATTGCTATGACAGACTCTTTTCCATAAAATCTGGCTGTCGCACGATTTGTATATGCCTGTGGTTTATCAATCACTGGCATATGCATAAACGGTCCCTGTTCGTCATTCATCTCTGGCAATATTACATTTTGCTCAGTTCCATTTAATATTGCTATCCGCTCCTGCATTTGGTACTCGAAATCTCTGAGCTGCCCAGACCTGATAAACTTTATACAGTTGTAATCTGTCATACTTCCAATCAGAAACCTTCCACCCAAAATGCTTAGCATTATAACTGCACCAATCACTCCTGTCCGAATGTTCCTGATTGTTGTGCCTTCTATTTCTTTCCTCTCAAATACTTTTTTCTTTGCCCAGCAGCTTAAATACACTACATCTATTGTAAAAGTTATTACAAAAACATAGAATATCACATCTGGAACTCCTCCAGATACCTCTGATCTTGCATATATTTGAGGTGTATACATTGAACTATAAATAAGATATAGAAAAATACTTACTAAAATCGGATATTTGTAATCCGCTTTCTTTACATCAATAGCTTCCCAGGTAATAACTGCAATAACTGGTACTGCCAGAATCAATGGTCTCGCTCTCCAAAGAATTGCAGTAATTTCCTTTCCTCCCTGTATCAAGCTCATAAATATAGTTTCTACTATTCTTGTGTAACTGAAATAATATTCTTCACCACCACGGACAGCATTCCCCGGAGAAACAGCACTAACGTAAAATCCCACAAGCAAAAGCACAATGGGTATCATAAGTAAGATTGCATGCTTCTGTCTGTTTTTTAATACAGAAATAACAATTATAAGGAACATTATTTCAAAAGCTAGAATAATAGGAGGATACCCGGCTCCTCCCATATATGCAAGTGCTATACTTATCGGAACTAACCAGCATATCTTTTTACTTTCTATAAACTTATCCGCCCATACAAAAACTGCTAATCCCAGTCCAAATGGTACAATATAATTAACCATACCTGTATACCAGAATATTCCGCACCTGATATTAGGCATGTACTGAACGCATATAAAACACACCAGAATACTTATAATTTTTGAAAATTCAGCAGCTCCTCCAAATAATTTTCTCAGATAATGATTTAAAAAATAACATATTCCTCCACATAAGAAAAGTAATGCAATCCACGGTGTAATGCAATATACCTTTTCTCCCCAAATACTGGGTTCCAAACACCATAGGATTATAGATGACCAGTTTCCTTCCCATCCAATATAGTCAACCTTGGCCCATTGCCAGACAGCCTGCACTAATTCTTTAAAGCTTCCCCCATTTACTATAACCTGCCTTGCAGCTGCACCTTCCCACAAATCATCTCCATTTGCATAGTCAAAAAATGAACAGTACAATATCGGCAGCAAAGATACAAGAAATAAAACTTTTGTTCCTATCTCTATCTTTTTCAGGGTAATTTTGTCTCTCATTTTATATTTCCTTATCTTTCCCCTTCTTTATTTTCCGTTAATGTAAACAATGATAATGCCGGTGCCAGCGACCACGGATAGGCTCCGTACACCTGCGGATACATGGAAAAGCCCTGACATTCTGCCAGACATCCATAGATCCTGCCCTCCTTTACTGAGTTCCAGAGAGCTTCTCTTCCCCGGATCATACGGGATTTATGTATACCGATAAGGACATTGGTCTGCAGGGATCTTGCAATGGCATACAGGATCATAGCCGTAGCCGAAGTATCTACCGGTCCCTCCTTGGCTCCAAGCTGCCAGCTGTAAAGTCCTCCCTCCAGCTGATAGGCCTCTACCTTGTCAACAAGACGGCGGTATGCCTGTTTAATCGGCTCATAGCTTGGTCTGTCGGTTTCCATATAAGCAAGGCTGTCAGCCATACCGATCATCAGCCAGCCTACAGCCCGTCCCCAGCCTATGATACCATATTTCACACCGCTTTCATATTCAAATCCGTGATAGGGAAGGCCTGTCTTCTCATCCATTCCCATCTGGATAAAGTTCATCATCTGAGTAACTGCCAGGTTGACAGCATTCATATCATCATAGACTGCCCCGTATTTGCAGAGGAACGGACAGACCATTCCAATACCATCAGCAAAAATGTATCCGTTTTTCTGTTCCGGTCTGTAGGGCAGATTTCCACCGCCATCTGTTTCATGGTGAAAAAGATACTCAGCTATCCTGTCTGCTGCCTCTTTATACTTTTCTTCGCCTGTGATCTGATGAAGATCGATCAGTGCCATGCCGCTGACAGCATCATCCAGATAATACATTCTGCACTTTCCGACAATCCATCTGTCATAATATTTCTTCAAGACGTCCAGAATCACTCTGGCTTCCTCGGAATTCTTATGATCCTGATAATAATCTGCAAGCGCCTTGGCAAGAAGCCCGTTTGGCCAGTTAAACTTGTCTGCTGGTGGAACCTTCCTCCCGCAGATCTGCTTCAAAATTCGCTTTACATAATAACCACTGGAATATTCTGGATAATCTATCAGTTCTCTTTCTGCCTCTTTTACCATATCCAGCATTGCGGATCACTCCTTCCTTTTTCTGAACTTTCCCTTTACAATCGTAACCAGATACTGAAACTCTCCTGTCTTCCAGAACAGTACTGCAAAAATCACATTAAACAATACACTTATAATCAAAAACATGATCAGGAAGCTCTGCATTGTCACTAACGGCATCACCACTTTAGATATCCCATAAAACAGAGCAAACTGTCCTGCCAGCATCAAGCAATATTTAACCGAATCCCTGAAGTATTCCCCAGCCTTCCGATCCAGTATCACATGATAAATGATGATCGGCTTGGTCACATTGGCGATCAGTCCCGACACGATCGTTCCGATATATACCCCGACGAGGCCGATCTTTACAACCAGTGCAATGGAAATGATCAGGTTCACTACTCCCTGGATCAGTGCCAGATATTTATCCTGTTCAAAAACACCTGCTGCCGTCTTGAAGTTCGACAGCACGATCCTTTCTCCTTTAAAATAAAAATCGATCAGGATACAGCCAATGACGGAAAATGCCAGTGTTCTCTCTGCTCCTACCCAGAGTGTGATAAATGGTGTCAGAAGAATGGCAAATCCAACAGCTGCAAAGCCATAGATCCAGCTCGCTGCAAACCGGTATACCTTAAAGAGCTCATACTGTCTGTCCTTTGACTCTGTGGCGATCAGGTTGCCAAAGCTTGACAGCACAGAATTAAAGACAATATTCACCACATTCGCCGCTGAATTCATGATCATATTGTAGTTATCCACGAAGCCGTTGACGGTAACATTGATAAAGCTGGAAATGATCATGCTGTCGGTCTGGAGCCTCGCTACATCTCCCACCTTATGAAGCACCAGTGCCTTAGTCTTCGTGACTACCTCGCCAGTTTCTTCCTTTGTCAGCTTCTCCACCCTTTTATCCTTCAGATAGGGATACAGACGGTTCAGATAGTGGCTCACATATATTTTCTGCAGCAGCTCCACTGCTGCCGCCGTCAGAAGATAAGCATAGAAGTTGCCGGTTGCCAGGATCACTATGATCTGCAGGCTGACCGTGATCATCTTGGTGATCGTGATGATATTGGTCTGGATATAATTCTTCTGCTCGGCATTGACCAGACTGTATTTATAAGCGACAAAATAGGTGCTGACCGTATTAAACAGAAAGATAAAGTAATACAGTGTCAGATCCCTGACTGTCACACCATCCGGCTGCTTCACCAGATAGGGCAGAAATGGTGAAATGGCAAGTCCGATTCCCGCTACGACCAGACCTATGATCCGGTAGGATTTCTTATAAAGCAGCATATAGGACTTGATCTTCTCGTAGTCCTTATTGGCCACCGGCTTATACAGACTGTAATTCAGCGCTGTGCCGATCCCAAGCTCTGCCATGGAAAGCACGGACAGAATACTGGTGTAAAGGGAATTGACACCAACAAGGGTATCCCCGAGGTGTGCGATAAACACGCTCCGCAGGACAAAGCCGAGAAGCTGCGTCACCAGATTACCGATCTGTCCAAATACTATATTCTTTGTTGCTGACTGCACTCTTCCCATAAATGATCTACTTCTTTCCCTGTCTGCATGGCTGCTTCTTTATATGCAGGCATTTTGGCTGCAAGCTGGCTGCGGATAGCTTCTTCCTTCGCTGCAAGCCACCTGAAGGCCTCCGTCAGATCTTCTTCCTTCCGAAGAAGCTGTACCGGGAGCACATAATTTTTTTCTGTTCCAAACAGATCTCTGGCTATTCCTCTGGCTTTCACAGAATAGCCAACCACCAGTGTCGGCACCAGACTGGAGTATGCTGCAATGGTAGCGTGGGTTCTCGCCCCGATAAACATCCGGCATCTGGCAATATAGCCTTTCAGCTCCTCACAGGTTCCATCCGGAAGCTCCAGTATCCTTCCTGTATCCTTAAACTGTTCATACAGCTCATGGATCGGCTTTCTGTCATCATTTCTGTCCCAGACAACATGTGGGATCAGGGCGATCTGAAGGCCGGTATTTTCTACGATATACCGGATCAGCGCCCGGTAGTTTTTCATGGTAATCCCCGATGATTCCTCATTATCCTGGATCATGGGACTGATATTGATTCCGACTGTATTCCCCTCCTGGAAGCCTGATGGCAGGGGCAGCTCCTTCTTTTGAAGGGTAAAGGCGGGATCCGGGAAGCAGTATACCTTAGGTACATTATATCTTGCCCGGTCACAGCTCCGCAATCCCTTCAGCCCTGCCTGCTGCTGCGCCACCATACGCTGCAATGCCTCAAAGGTATTGCTCTCCCTGGCAATGATCGTGTGATACTTCATCAGATCCGCTACGATTTCCGGTTTCTTAATGAGCTCCGGTTCTATGGAACAGCCAAGCAATACTGTTCTTGTCCCTTTTCTTACAAAGGCCTGATTGGCAAGGCGCAGATCCTTCCGCATATTATCATAGCAGTAATTGTCGCCCCCAATCGATATGGCAAGGGGAATATCCTCCCGGAAGGTCTTTCCATAGCGGTAACGGATAAAGCTCTCCTCATCTCCTGTCAGCTTCCGGTACAGATAATAACAGACATGTGCCAGCTTATGATCTGCAAAGCTCTTCTCTCCCCGGATATCACACAACTCCCTCAGTGAATATTTTTTATCCTCTCCGCCGTAATAGCTGAGAAGTACAGGTTTTTCCTTGATCATATGGCAGGTGCTGTTCACAATGGCCTCGCAGCCATGATTGCCGCTTCCTGCATGCATATACATAACCAGTCTTTTTTCTTTCATGAATTCAGTCCTTATATTTTCTGAAATGATAACCATACAGGTATAGTCCCGGCGCTGCTGCAAACAGCTTCGCTTTCAACCGGTATCCACCGGAAAGCAGTTCATATGCACCTGAAACTTGCAGCTCCTGCTTCAATTTGTCTCTGCATATCTGAATATACTGTGCATTCTTCCTTCTGTCTGCTGCAGGCAGCATGGCGAGCTTTCCTACAGTCAGCATAATTCCCATGATCAGGATGGAGGTCACCTTCGCTTCCAGAGTGCTATCTATGGCAAGGATCCTGTCTCTTGCCAGCTCCCAGCAGGTGATCTGATCCATATAAGATGGTGTAAAGGGTCTGTTCATAGCCCCCTTGGCATTCTGATAATATCCATATCCAGGATAGTCAATCTCCGATACCTTTCTCGCATATCCAAGAAGCTCTGTCAGGAAAAGCATGTCCTCCCCAATCGAAAGGCCTCTCTGAAAACGGAGCTTTCCGATCAGTGACCTGCGGTACAGCTTACTCCAGCATCTGCTGTTCCCCCGCAGCAGCTCCTCTCTCAGATACTGTGCTCCTGTATAGGTGACCGGCTCTCCGATCCGGAACCGTTCTGTCAGAAATGCTTCCCATTCCTCTTCCCCTGACCAGGCATGGAAGCTGCAGCCTGCCATATCACTGCCTGTCTTCCGGAGTACATCGGCAAGGACTTCCAAAGTCCTCGGACGCAGTCTGTCATCAGCATCCACAAAGGTGATCAGTGCCCCCTTTGCCAGATCAAGACCGGCATTGCGTGCTGCAGAAACACCTTCATCCTCCGTGGTTATAATGCGGATATTTTCATAGTTTTCTTTCAATTCCACGCATACTTTGCCAGTACTATCCGTGGATCCGTCATTGATGATGATGATTTCCAGCTTCTGATACGTCTGGTTTTCGATACTCTCGATGCAGCTTCTCAGATAGCTTTCGCCGTTATAGACCGGAACGATCACACTGATCAGCGGTAAATTCTCTTTTGGTTCTGCCAGCATGTTCCGGCCTCCTTTCTCATCTCAGGAACGGTAATACCAGATCATCGCAAGGCGGAGCAGTCTTACCGTCACTTCACCAGGATGCTTCATTACCAGATAGAGCAATTTGTTCGCCGGCTGGTTTACCGTAATTTCTGTTTTCTTTACCAGATCTCTGATCTCTTCTGACCTGCAGAGCTTAAGGATATTCCTGCGGTAACCGGATGGGTTGCCTCTGGCTTCGTTCTTGAGTACCAGAAGCCACATAAGAATTTCTTCCTGATCTGCTCCTTTCATAAGCCGGGCAGACCATTCCTTTCCGGCCGATTTTTCTCTGGCTATCTGATGAATATGCCCTGATAAAATGCGGATATTCTTTACCAGGCCTTTATCATACCGGTGTACCATGGAGCTTTCATTAAAATAGTAATGATAGTAAAAGGCATCCTCAAGTATCACCAGCCTTTTCGTATCTAACAGCGCCGGGAGCATGATATTGACATCCTCGCCCATACGGATCCTCTGATCACAATAGCTGAGATTATTCAGGATCAGTTCTCTTGAGATCAGTTTCATGCAGCGGGAAAAGCTTACCTCTCTTATCTCATTTCCAAGCAGTCTTTCCTTTACTTTATCCAGTTTTTTCTCTTCATATATTCCTGCCGGTAATTCATGCTTCTGCGGAATGCTTCCTGTTTTTTTCTCTATCGCAAAATTACAGCATATCACTTCCTGCTTTGCATCTGAGGTTCGTCTGAACAATTCCTCTATCATACAGGGATCAATCCAGTCATCACTGTCTACAAAGCAGAAATATTCCCCAGATGCCAGTTCCACTCCTGCCATCCACGCACTCATCAGTCCTCCATTTTCTTTATGTAAAACTTTAATGCGTTTATCCTGACATGCATATTGTTCACAGACTGAAAGGCTTTCATCCACAGATCCATCATCCACCAGTATAATTTCCAGATTAACATAGCTCTGGTTTACAATACTGTCCACGCATTTATGCAGATATTCTGTTGCATTATAAACCGGTACAATCACACTGACTGTTTTCTGTAACATTCTGGCTTCCTTACTTCTTCTCTATTATTTTTGCAGGTACACCTACCACATGAGCTCCTTCTGTCCCAACCGATCGTGTCAGAACACAGCCTGCTCCCAGGATCACATGATCTGCTACTCTTACATCCCCAATCACGCAGCTTCCCCACCCTGCATGAACTCCATTACCAAGAACCGGGCTTTTCGTTCCGGCTCCTGTATTTCCAAGGCAAAAATTTCCGGCTATACAGCAGAACTCCCCCATTCTGGCATCTTCGTTAATAACCACAGGTGCTATATGATAGATCATCAGTCCTTTTCCAACACAGTTTTCCGGTATTTCAAATCCAAGTCTGTGACCCAGGACATATTTCTTCCTATGATATATGGCAAAAGTTATTTTATCCATTACAGAGTGACGGTTTTTATGATATTCTGCATGCCTGAGTACCCTCAGATACTGCCAGATACGGTACATTTTCGAGCGAAGCAGAAACGCAACAGCCAGCGAACCTTTTTCTCCACCGAAATATAGGCTCTTCTCACACATGAGATACTCTTTCAGATCTTTTCTGTTCTGAATCATATCAGTTCCCTTCCCATTTCAGGCTTTCATTCAACACACTAAAAATAGTCCTGTTCACTTTACGATAATCAAACTGCAGCGATTTCTCATATGCATTTCTGGAATATCTGTCATAGTCTGCACAGATTTTCTCCATAGCTTTCTGAATCTGATTCACCGTTCCATCCGTCATCTCAGAATCCTGTCCATAAGTCAGCACTTCTTTAATTCCACCAACATCTGTAGTAATTACCGGTACTCCAAGGCTGATCGCTTCCAGGATAATCATGGGAATTCCCTCAAAAGTAGAATTCATAACCAGAATATCAGATTCTCGCATAATTTCCTGTACTTTCTGGGGGCTGACTGCTCCTGCAAAAACAATTCTTTCACTGTTCCCTGCAATGCCCTTCAGATACTCTCTTTCTTCTCCATCACCCAGTATTCTTAATTCGCATTCTCTCTGCCATGTTTTTGCTGCCTCGATAGAAGGTCCAACATTCTTTACTTTTGACAAACGTCCCGCATACAGAAACCGGATCCTACTTTCATGAAGACTTCTCTCTTCATATGGATGACAGACAATGGAATTTCCCACATGGACAATTCTTTTATTATAATTCTGATAATCTTCCTGTGTTTCCTTCTCAAGTACAAATACTGCCGTACTTTTCTTAATCACATGCATAAGAAACTTCTGAAACGCTTTTCGGATCAGTGGTGCTTTTTGGAAAAAACGTACTCTCTGCCACATATCTTTGTATGTTCCATGAGAAAATACATAACATACTGCTCCTGGCCTGATCAGACGTACCGCTCCAAATGCTTCCGGTGTATGGATATAATTGCAATCCTTTTTCTGTATACGGATAACTTTACGATATTTCCAGATCCCCTTCATATATTCAAGGCGTAATGATTTTTTTACCTCACCCAGATTGACAGTTGCCTGCGTTACTGCCAGAAACGGATACTTTATTCCATCCAACGAAACAGATGAAAGCTTTCCAACTTCCTCCGGATCCGTTGTAACTCCAACCAGTAAAACATCTTCACTATGCTCTGGAAAGTTTTCCTTTAAAAAGCACAGGAAATTTCGAATACTGGTTAACTGTCCGCCAACCGGATAATCTATGAAATTCGATGTATCATAAAAAATCAATCTGTTTCCCATTATCTGGTCAGTTCCTCCATATACTGTCTGATGATTCCATCCCAGTCAAAACGCTTATAATTTTCTCTGCCCTTCCGGATCAGCATCTCACACAGTTCCCTATCTGTCAGTAACCGTATTATCTCATCAGCAATTATTTCCGGTTTCTCCGGATCAACGGCAACTGCTGCATCTGCAATAACCTCCGGCAGACTGGTTCTATCAGAACAAATTACAGGCACTCCAAGCTGCATAGCCTCCAATGGTGGAAAGCCGAATCCTTCAATGAGGGAAAGGAACAGAAATACCCTGCTTCCTGCTATGATTTCCAGAAGTTCCTTATCATCCTTGATATAAGGGTAACAAATCACATCCTTCGCAGCCTCTCCTATTCCGAACTGATCCGCTGACTCTATTCCAATTATTTTAATAGGAAGTGGTTTTTCCGTCTTGCTCCAGTACGCTTTATATGCTTCAAGGATTCCCTTTGCATTCTTATGGGGCAGTCTGGACGTCATTGCGCACAGATATGCCGTTTTCTTTTCCTCTGATATTTTATCCTCCCTCAGTGAAGGCAGGCCATTCAGTCCATTGTATATGACTCTCACTTTACCTTTCGCTGAAGGTACCCTTCTTTCTATTTCACTTCTTGAATACTCAGAAATAGTAATAACCTGATCTGCATGCTTAATAGAGCTTTTCAGGCGGCTCATAATATAGAAATTTTCTATCGGGTTAAATACTCCCGGATAATTTTCGTGATAGTAAAAAGGAATTAGATCATGGATAATGATCGTGTCTTTTCCCCCACAGAACAGAGGTGCATATCCTCTGGGAAACAGGACTCTGTCCCCATTATATTTTTCCACGTACTTCTTTACCCAGAAAAGCTCCCATAAAACACACTGTATCTTGTCTGCCGGATCATGTAGAAGCTTTATAAAAGTAACCCCTGGAATTTCAAAATCTTCTCTGTTTTTTTCTGTTCCAAGAACCACTATTTCTTCTATCTGTTTTGTTTTTTCATTTTCCTGTGCGAGATTTGTGATCAGGTTCTTTGTAAGGTTATAAATCCCTATACTTTTTCCCTGTCCTTTCACAAGTTTAAAACAATCTACAATCAATCTCATTTTTATAAGCCCTTTTCACCGTCTCTCAGCTACGGTCACATATCCTCTTCAGCTTCCTGATTCCTCTTCTTACCAGCCTTTTCCCCTTCAGTGTCACTCTGGTAAAGAATATTTTCGCCCTGCTAACCGGCGGCATGATCAGATACTCATATTCTGCCCGGTGCTGCAGCAGATACTCCGGGTAGCTGTCATCTATTTCCACTCTTTCAAATCTGGCTTCCCGCCCAAACATATCTTCTCCAAGAAGAAGTCTGTCTGCTGCTTCTGCCAGCAGCACAGAATCGTTATATTCCTGATGGGCTGCTGCTACGACCTTTGTGCCAATTCTCCTGGCCACATCCTTCTCGCCGCTGCTGCCCATATATCCAAAATGCCAGCCGCCATCAGCTACTCTTATCGCATTGGGTGCTGTCACACTGGCTTCCCTGAGCTGGATGATCCCATTCTCCGGTATGCTCCTTTTAGAGAATACCTTGGTTCCCAGCCAGAGCTTTCTCTTTACTCCCGGAAATTCCCCGGTAATGGACAGGAGTTTTCCTGACACCTCTTCCATATTCAGGAAACAGTAAAACATCCTCTGAGCAAAATGATATACCTTGTCAGGATCAAAGGTATCAATAACCTTCTGCAGTGTTTTGGGATTGGGAATTTCATCCACATCACTTAAGATGATCACATCCTCATCTGCTGCATCTGCAAGTCCCTTTACCAGTGCGTTTTTCTGAAACTTGTCCCTTAAGTGGGTAGTCGTATTAACCGGTGAATTATCTACTACAATATAGGTGATCTTGGGTAAAAATTCTTTAAACAGCTCCTTATTCTTCTCAAAGCACAGCTCCTTGGGCTCACCGGAAAAGGTCACCGTAGCCTCTTCGATGACAAACCGGTCTACGATCGGATCCATGATGTGAAGCCGCATCTTCAATATATCAATTTCATTAAAAAACGGGATACAATCGTATACCATTCTGTTTCCTCTTTCTTCCTATCTTCTGATCCTTCTCCAGAACAACAGGGGTCTTACCACATCTTTAAATGCTTTCCACCGCTTCGTCCATGGATTTTCAAATCTGGGGTACTGCTCATTTCTTCCCCACCATTTATGAAAAACAAAAGGCTTCTCCACATCTGCCACTTCCGGAACAGGATGCTCATGTCCAAAATATTTCGCCACCTCGACCGGTGCGATCTTCATGCCCGCCGCTTCGATCCTGTGCTTGTTCATACAGCAGAGGAAGATATCTTCGTTATAAAATCCGTCCTCATCCTTTTCCCAGGTAAGATCTGCTTTCTTTGGAAACTCAAGGAGCCGTTTGCTGCGAAGTGATACGCTGTTTCCTACCCGGCACAGATTTCCGTAAATATCATGATAGCAATGCTGTGTTCCCGGCTTTGGGATGGGCCATGGAGATCCAATATAATCATACTGCAGGAATTCCTCCCTCCACATTTCCGGATGTACCACAAACCCGTCATAATGAACCAGCAGCACATAATCTGTATTAATATAATCTCCAAGCTCGTAAACCATCTTATAATTAAAACAGTCAATATCCGTCAGCTTGGAAGTATGCTTGTAGGTAATTCCATTTGGCAGAGAAAAAGGCTTTCTGTGGGTGATCAGTACGACTTCCCCGAATTCGATTCCCTGCATACTGTAGGTGAGTGCCCTGATCGTTTCATAAAGCTTCACACTGGTCATGGCAGCCAGCGTTACATTGGGAAGCTTTAATTTATTATGCATCTGCTGTTCCATTTTGTCTCTTCATTCTCCTGATCACCGCCCGTTCTATCTTTTTCAGATAAAACCATCCATACAGTGCCTTACGTCTGATATTCTGGCAAAATCTTCTTGTCTTGCCCGGCTTCTGATTGATCCTTCTGTACTTCGGTGAATGCTTCTTGTATTCTTCCAGCTCTTTTCGGCATTCCTCTGCTGTAAACATATTACCTTTTCTGTCCATATAATGGAACAGACTGTAAATATTCTGTTCGGATGCCCAGTAACCATCTGATACATTGTGTCTCGCCCAGTATTTGGGTGCAATGGCAAATTTCAGGGTTTCACTGGTATGCGCCGGCAGGCAGGCAAAGGAGGAATTGGATAAAAGCAGATAGTGTGCATTTTTCAGTGTCACATAATCCTTGCCGATATCAAAGTGATGCGCTTCGATCCCCGGCAGCATTTTCCGGGCTGATTCCACATCATCCGTGATGATCATGAACTCCATATCCGGTCGGAGCTTTTTCATTTCCTTCATGCCATGGATCCAGTATTTCTTATCAATAAACAATTCCGGGCTTCCCGTATACTCGCCGCCCCGCATATTGATGATGCACAGATTGTCCCGGCTGTATTCATAGGAATCATACTCCGGCTTTACATGCAGCCACTGCTTCACCTGATCCAGATGGTCGATAAAATAAGATTCATCCTGCATATTCCCATAAATCAGGGTATTGTCACTGACATGCTTTAAATTCTGATCTGCCCCGGCAATATAGCAGCCATGCTCCATATCATGTCTGGAATTTCCGATATAAAGTCTTTCTTCTTTATCATTGTAGATCTGAAAACGGCTCTTTTCTTCTTCCGTGATCCTTTTTCCAAGATCCATGTCCATGAAATACATGCCACGGTTGCTGTGGATATTGACAGCAAAGCGTTCCTGCCCTGCCGTTCCAAATTCATAGCCGTTTTCTTCTGCCACTACTCTTGCAGTCACATAACAGAACAACTGGTTCCCCAGGCCCTGTCCATTGATAAATTCTGTTCCTACCATTCTGTCCCGTTCCTTTACAGCGTAGTCTCCACCAGCTTCATATTTTCTACCTTATAGATCATATCGCACTTCTCAATGGTATTTAGCCGGTGTGCAATGATGATCATTGTCTTACGTCCATGGAAGCTGTTGACCGCCTCCATGACTGCTGCCTCTGTATCATTGTCAAGTGCAGAGGTTGCCTCGTCAAATACAAGGATCTCCGGATCATTATATAAGGCTCTGGCAATACCGATTCTCTGTCTCTGTCCTCCGGAAAGCCTGACTCCCCGGTCACCGATCGTCGTATTCAGCCCCTCCGGCAGCTCCTCTACGAATTCTTTCAGCTGTGCCTCCTCCAGCACTTCCCAGATCCGCTTCTCATCAATCTTGTCTGCATCGATACCAAAAGCAATGTTATCCCTGATCGATTCATCGATCAGATAGATAGACTGTGGAATATAGCCGATCTGTGCCAGCCAGGACTCATAATTCTTAAAGATATCCACCCCGTCACAGGTGATCATACCGGTCTGTGCATGCAAAAGTCCAAGCAGGATATCCACGATCGTTGACTTACCGGCTCCTGAGGTTCCGATAATTCCCACTGATTTTCCCTTGGGAACGATCATATGGGCATCCTCGAAAATATTTTTGTCAGAATCAGGATAATGGAAGCTGATATGATCCAGTTCGATCTGATGATCCAGCTTCAGCTTTTCCACCTGGGAATAAGCCCTTCTCTCCGCCAGCATGGCATCTGTTTTCATGCCCTCCTGCAGATTGTCATACACGAAATCAAGGCTTGGCTGGGTATAGGCGATTTCTGTAATATACGTATTGATACGGTTCACACTGGGCAGTACTCGTACTGCTGCGATCGCAAATGCAGAGATTGTCGTTACCATGGCTGTGATATCCCCGCCACCATTAATGTAAACTACCAGAAATCCCAGTACGCTTACAATAAACACGGTTTCGATCAGCAGCCTTGGCATATTGTTCAGCACTGCATAGTTTCTGGCCACCTCTGCGCCGACCTTACCGGTTTCATAGTAGTTTCTCACATAAAATTCTTCCCGGTTCAGCACCTTGACATCCTTCAGTCCGTAGGTTGCCTGGATCCTCCACTTGGCAATTCTTGACTGGATTGCCTGATTTCTGGCACCGATCCGGTTCAGCCTTGGTTTAAACACCTTCACAATAAACAGGGTCAGAAGACCAAATACCGCAATGATAAACAAAGTCATCCCGGGATCATTCAACAAAAGCACCATAAAAATGAGACAGGAAACCACTACTTCACTTGCCAGCTGCAGCATAGCAAGGATCAGGGAAAAGGTCTGTGGGATATCACTGTCTGTAATCCGGAACACGGTAGGGATATCTGCTCCCAGATACTTTTCATAAGGGCGGTTTAAAAACTCTGCCATAACACGGCTGATCATCCGGTTCCGGTTCTTTGTGATAAAGGTATTCTGCATATAGGTCAGCAGAAGAATATACAGGTTCTTGATCACATAAATGGCCATCATGCCATAAAGTAATGCCATGGTGACCTGCTTCACAGTCGTAATGGATAAAGCATCACAGAGATTCTTTACTACTGGGATCCTGTCAATGTACCCCATCAGCTCGTCCGGTGCCAACAGAGCCTGTACCACAGGGATCATGGCACTGACTCCCAGTGTCTCCAGGAGACCACCGATAAAGATCATGATGCCAAGTCCAACTAACTGCCATTTCTGTTTTCTGTCAAAGATTGCTCTTACTTTGCCAAGTAATGTTATTTTTTTCATATATGATTTTCCTTTGTTCCCGTTATTGTAAAGAGCATTGTGATTCCCGCGAATACGCTGATCGCCAGCAAACGGTGTGTAAACCAGTAATGTACATAGGAGTATCCGTTTCCAAGCACTGTAAATATGGCAAACGGCAATAAGCAGACCAGTAAATATGGCAATGCCGCCACCAGCTTCTCCCCGGTTATTTTAGCATGCTTTCTTATCATGCTTACACAGATAATGCCTAACAGTACAATTGCCATCATCAGAAATGGCCACTTCATATACATATTGATGTTTTTTACCAGTCTGTCAATTAATGTGGGGTTTTCTACTTCCCATGTTGCGTGATCTGAGGTATATCGTTCTGCCTGCTCGATAGCTTCCTTAAAATAATTATAACCGGTAAAGATCCATGCCAGAATCCATTTCCCAAGCCATACCACAGCATAGCCCACTCCCCACAGCATACCAAATACCACTTCCTTTTTTATCTTTTCCTTTACTTTTTCCTTAGAAAGAAGAAGATAAACGATCAGGGGAATGGCAAAACCTATCATGGGAAATGACAACTCATTAAAATATACAAACAAAATTCCATTGATCAGGAAATAAAGATAATAATTATATCCCTTCTGCATCTCCTCATGAAAATATAACAGAATAGCTGTCATAAGCAGCATCAGGACATATTCTACGGAAAAGCACCAGCCAAATATCATTGTCACCGGGTTCAGGGTGATGATCGCGCCAAAGAAGCCCGTCAGCTCCTTATACAACTGCCGCCTGCAGAAGCCCATGATCACTACGAACAGCAATCCCATCTGTATGATCATGGATATCATCCTGATATCTCCAAGATCAAACAGCAATAGTAACGGCTTCAGCAAAATCAGGCTACCATGCCAGTACCGTCCATAGCATACCTCATGGGTTTCCCCGGTATCACCATTTGCCAGCAGCACTACTGACACCTCATTGTTATCATCACCATACAGAAGCCTTGGCGCATTCATTGCATCCCTGACTGCACTTCCTGAACCAGGATACATCGCATTCAACAGAAGCGAAGCGTCTGTATAGGTATCGGTCTGGGCATTTTTATATCCTTTGGCCCACTGGTAATACTGTCCTTCTGTATTAATCTGCTCCGCCGTCACTGCTACATTCTGGCGCATTCTTTCTGTTGGCAGCATGTATGCCAGAACCAATAGCACGAACCCCAGCAGGATTGCTCCAACAAGTATTCCTGTCAGCTTTATTATAAACTTGTAAACATTCTGTCTGTTGTTTTTATTTTCTGCACACATAATTATAAAAATTATACCATACCTTTACTGCCTGCGCAAACAGCTGGTTTTGTGCTAAAAGAACCACATAAAAGAATCAGGCTGATATAAAACAGCGGCATGTTATAGATCATATACCTTGTCTGGCAAAAGATCGTTGCCGACACCACAGCTACATTGATCATGACAGCAAGCAGTGTATACACTGCCAGAATTGCCCTACCATCCAGTCCATTTCTTTTTACATGAGTTATCAGCAGCACTATATACAATATGTACACCACCACGCTGTACCATACCAGAACCGGTGTTTTCTTCGCTACTGTTGTGACCATTCCATTCAGCACATTATCTGCAAAAACCCTCATAAGCCTCGGAAATACTTCTGGCATTAATGCCCTGATGATCTGTGCATTATAATCATCTACAATCTTTTCCAGACTGGCATTATCTCCTTCATAATGCTCTCTGACATACTGTTCCAGTGCCGGCCAGAGAGTATCAATCTGGATACAGTCATAATAATCCCCAAAATGCGCTGATCTTTCATACCATCCCTGACCGGCACTGTGCATCAGATAGCCGCCTTCATCACAGATTTCATAGATGCTTTCAAACAGTTCTCTGGTATCATCTCTTTTGATCGCCTCCCCATCCTCCTTTTCAGATGCATAAATAACCACTGTACTCAAAAAGCGGTTATCATTCGTATGCCCCGAAAAAGAGCCTCTGACGCAGTAGTTATAACCATAGTCCAGGAAATAGCTTCCTGTCCCTATACCCAGAACACAGACCGTCAAAATAAGGAGTCCTTTTTTCACCGTTTTTTCTCTTATACTTCTCCATACAATAGCCGATATCAGGAGCAGTACCGTTATAACCATCTGTTTTCTCGTGGAAATAAGTAAAAACGAAATAAATGCTGCTGTAAAGAGTGCCTTCTTTTTTCCTTTTATGCAGTAATCAATTAAATACCTGGAAAATAAAAGAAACAATGAAGTGGCAATTCCTTCTGTCAGAATACTGTTAGAATACATGGAGGCACGCTTTGCTGCGAATCTGCACAGCAGGGAGGTCAGCAGTGGGATCATCAACACCACAAGGCTGACTGCTTTGCCGAGTTTTAACTCCTTTCTCAGGAAACAGGTTAGTGAAAGAGCCGCACAGGCTGCCAGTATACTTTGAAAAATAGCAACTCCCTGAAGATATCCCTCACCGGCTGATGAAAACACCTGTCTGAAAAGCAAAAGCAGCATAGGATATAAAGGCTCTCTGGATATCTCCATATTAATATAGCTTGGAGAATCCACGCAGATCACTGCTCCATCATAAAACGCAAAAAACAGATAAAATCCCATACTGATCAAAAACAATAACACACCAAAAACTGCATCTGACCTTTTTTTCATAAGTTCCATTTCCCTTTTGCACAATTTTTTGCTTATTATAACAATATTTCTATATTTGTGCAATTTGAACGAATTATCAGCGCCAATATAGCCGTTCCTTTTTTTATGTGTTACAATAACCTTTACACTCAATTGTTACGAGACTTTTGAAAGGACCCTACAGCCATGCTGTTTAACTCCTATATTTTTATATTTTTATTTTTGCCTATAGTACTGCTTGGCTATTATCTTCTTGGCTCAAGAGGTCATTCCAGGGCGGCCGTATATTTCCTTACCGCCATGTCCCTTGGCTTTTATGGCTACAACAGTATTTCCGCCCTGCTGATCCTGCTTGTCAGTATTGTGGTCAATTATGCCCTTGTCTGTCTCATGCAGAAGACAGAGCGGGCAGGGCGGCGCAGAATGTATCTGATCATCCTGCTCATATGGAACATCGGCCTGCTTTTTGTTTATAAATATTCCAGCTTCTTTCTGGAAAATATAAATCTGGCCTTTGATACCGATTTTTCACCGCTGCAGCTTCTTATGCCGCTCGGTATCAGCTTTTATACCTTCCAGCAGATTTCCTATGGTGTAGACTGTTATCGGAAAGATTGTGCGGGATATCGTTTTTCTGATTATCTGGCTTATATTACCTTTTTCCCAAGCATCTCCTCCGGTCCTATCGTATACCACAGTGAGCTGATACCCCAGCTTCAGGATCCGGAACGTAAAAAGGTACTGTTTACCCACCTTGGACAGGGACTGTATGCCTTTTCCCTTGGTCTTGCGAAAAAGGTACTGATCGCCGATACCCTTGCCAAGGTTGTTTCTGTAGGCTATGCCAATATTCCGGAGCTGAATACCTTCAGTACGATCCTCGTGATGCTGAGCTATTCCCTGCAGATCTATTTCGACTTTTCGGGCTACTGTGATATGGCGCTTGGTATCGCCAGGATGCTGAACCTGGATCTGCCGGTCAACTTCAATTCGCCCTACAAGGCTGTTTCCATCACAGACTTCTGGGACAGATGGCACATGACCCTGACACGGTTCTTTACCAAATATGTATATATCCCTCTCGGCGGAAGCCGCAGGGGACTGCCAAGGACTCTGTTAAACGTCATGATCGTATTTCTGGTCAGCGGATTATGGCATGGTGCAAACTGGACCTTTATCCTGTGGGGTGCGCTTCACGGACTTTTGAATGTGCTTGAAAAGGCACTGCGGATCAAGGACTGGAAAATACCCATCCTTCTCCGGAGAGGGTTTACCTTTAGCTTCGTGACACTGGCCTGGAGTATTTTCCGCGCACCTTCCCTTTCCGATTCCATGACATTGTTTGGCAGACTGTTCTCCGGCGGTTTTTCTCTCTATCAGCCCATCCGGGATAAATTTATGGATGTCATCGAGATCAGCGTCCTCTACCGGGCAGGCCTTGGAGGCCTTATGGAATCAAAGCCCTGGCTTATACTGACCCTGTTTATCGCGGTTCTTATGGCCGCATGCTTTACCATGAAGAATACGCAGGAGAAAATGGCTCTGTTCACCTTCAGTCCCGAAAAGGGAAGCCGCCGAAAAATGCTGTGGAAATGCATGGTAACAGCAGGACTTTTATTCTGGAGCATCCTGTCCCTTGCAGAAATCAGTGAATTCCTGTATTTTACTTTTTAAGAGCGTACACAAATATGGAAAATCAAAAGCATTCAGAAAACTTAAATAACAGCAGAAATGATCAGTCTGAAGCAGCCGCCAGGAAATGGTTCTGCAGATGTCTCAGCGTCCTTACTGGCCTGCTACTTCTGACCGGTCTTGTCGTTGTGGTCGTAGATCCCTACTTCCATTATCATAAGCCCTTTTCCTTTTTATCCTACAGGCTGTATGAGGAGCGCTATACCAATGACGGGATCTCCCGGCATTTTGACTTTGATGCCATGATCACCGGTACTTCCATGGCGCAGAACTTTAAGCCCAGTGAAATGGACGAGTTGTTTGGAACCAATGCGGTTAAAGAAACCTTCTCCGGTGCAGGCTATCAGGAGCTTTCTGAAAATCTGGGGCGTGCCCTGAAGCGCAATCCGGAGCTGAAAACAGTGCTCTGGGTCGTTGATTACAATGGATTTCTCAGGGATTATGACTGGAAGCAGTATGAAGATTACCCAACCTATCTTTATGATGACAATCCATGGAATGATACCGCTTATTTATTTAATAAATCCATTCTTTATCATGGTGTTTTTTCAAACGTGCGCATGACGCTGTCGCACACACCGAGCACTACTATGGATGAATATTCTTCCTGGGAAAGAGACTGTGGACTTGACTATATTCTGCAGTCCTATGACAGAGAAAATGTGACCATTCCGGCGGATACCGGCTTTGGTCCTGAAGAAAAGGCGAAGGTAGAGCAGACGATCAATACAAATGTGGTTGATCTTGTCAGCCAGTATCCGGATGTGACTTTTTATATCATGTACCCGCCTTACAGCATCTGCTACTTCGATGCTCTCATGCTGAAGGGAACTTTGGACAGACAGCTTCAGGCTGAGCAGACCGCTACCGAGCTTCTGCTTGACTGCCCGAATGTAAGGCTCTATAACTTCTTTGATCAGTATGATATCATCTGTAATACGGATTACTACTGTGACGATGGTCACTACAATGGAGAAGTAAATTCCATGCTGCTTCAGATGATTGCAGAGGATAAATGCCTTGTTACCCGTGAAAACTATCTGGAAAAGCTGGCTGCTGAAAGGGAGTTCTTCAGCAGCTATGATTATGATGCGATCTATGAACAGGCTGGCACTGATTAATCCTTCAGTGCCAGTACCACATACTCTCTGTCATCCTCTGATTTCTGCAGACCCTCAGCCAGCCAGTCACTTACATGCTCCTCATATTCCCCGGATTCCAGCATTGTCTCTGCAAATGTCTTACGAATACACAGGTAATCAGAGCCGTAATAGGTTTCCTTAAGGCTTTCCAGTGTATCCTGCGGTGTGATCATGCCGTCCACCACATCTGCCCTGTACCATGCGGAGCGATAATCAATATCATCAAAGATCACTACCGATCTTTCCGGGATCTCCGCATAAGCCTCCTCCCACTGCCTTGCCACCGCATTATAATAGCAGTCTGAAGCATTAAACTCCCCATTTGCCTGCAGGGAAAGGACGGAGAGCACGGTGATCACTGTCACTGCCATGCCAAAGAACCTAAACGGCTTCCTGCCCTTCACATAAGGCAGCAGTAAGCCGGCCAGCCCTATACAGATCAGGAATGTACCCGGTTCGAAAAAGCGGAAATAAAAGCTGTCCATGGACGACACATAGCGGATGCCAATAAAAATCACATCATACAGAATTCCCATCGTGATCAGCACCGATTCTCTGGTAAAATGTCTGCAGCTCCTGAAAATAAAAGCTGCAAGTCCGGCAAAGATCAGCACAATCAGAAATACCTTCAGGTTATAAGGATAATTTTCCAGTCTCTCCGGTATTGCCAGGGAAAAGATATTGAAAAATTCTGTCAGCAGACTTTCGATCAGATCATTGGTGAGTGCCTGGTAATCATCCCACCACATGGTTCTGCTCACTCCCGATGCCATTCCATTCATAATCTTGTTCATGGCCAGGTAAGCAACGCTCAAAAGTCCCGATACCAGTGCTGTCAGTGTCAGCTTCCCTGCCCGTATCAGGTAGGCCTTATCTTTTTTCCTTTGAAACAGGAAAAACAGGATCAGAATATAAACCCCTGTTACGATCCACACATAAATACCATAATACCGGGTCAGGAAGCAGGAAAGTCCCATGACGCCAAGGAGCACATACCATTTCGCATCTGTTTTTTCATCCTGCAATATCCTGGCCAGTATCAAGCCAAAGCAGAGCATGAATAAAATAAAGGGGATCTCGCTCCAGGTATAATAGCACAGTGTCAGAAAGCCTGTATTGGTCAGGCAGAGCGCATACAGCCATGCCTCCCTTTTAAAGCAAAGCCGCAGTACCACGAGCAGTAAAAAAACTGTGACCATAGCCACTATTTTCGATGCCAGATAGGCATTTGCTCCCGTGATCAGCATAATCCCTGCGATCATCACCGGATACAGGATCGGCCAGTTGGCAAACCAGGAACGGTATCCGGCAATGCCATCATACTGAAAGCCATTTCCCTGTACCAGGTTTTCTGCCTCCCGCATATATCCGGCAGAATCAGCCGAAATATAAATCCCATTCAGATATGCCCTTGCATAGATACTGATACAGACCGCAGCGAATAGAAGAAGCAGAAAGCAGTCACTTCCATAGCTGTCAATCCATTTTCCAAAAGGAATCTTCTGAGATGCAGCACAGATCTGTTCTCTGTCGATCCATACCAGAGAAAGCCATGCGATAAGGAGCAGGATACAGACCGGAACAGAATAATAAAAAATATCTCCGTATGTAACATGTGTCTGCTCCGTCTGCAGAATACCAAGGGAAATGCCATAGGGTAACACTTCCTGGTCCTGCCATACAGCTTCTTCAAAAGGCAGCTCTCTGCCCCACCCTTCCGGAACCTGCATGAAATAGGGCTCTGCTCCCTCCGCCCGGATCGTCAGCTGATAGCTTTCTCCCTCTATAAAAGAAGCATTTCCCGGAAAGGTTCCCCACTTACCTGCTGTAAAATCGGTAACAGGGCAGGATTCATTCAGAAGCACATCCTCTTCCTCATTCTTAAGTGTCAGCCTGAGCGTTCCACTGTCCTTTTCAGAGATATTGACAAGCAGCAGCTGAAAGCCACTGATGGAAAAGTCCTGCGCTGCCTTTAGTGTTATTGTCAGTGGTTCTCCATCCTCACAGACCACATAAACCGGATCAGGATCGATCGTTGGAAGTATTTCTGTACTGGCAATGCTGTTCTGTGCCGTATGGGTAAGTAGCAGCATTGCTCCCAGAAACACTATGATCCCGGCCATGCTCAAAGCTATCCTCTTAATCCATTTTTGATTCTTCATACATCTTCTCCGCAAGCTTTAATGCCAGTTCTACCACCAGATCAGAATTATAATGGCAGTGTTCTCCCCATCTTCCCAGGCCATATACCCCTTTTGTCCTGCAAAAGCCAAGGAGTCTGTCCATGATCTCCGGCTTCCCTACTGTGTTCAGTGGATAAGCATATTCGTTCATATAGGTAAATTCTGCCTCCTCCCGGTAAAGAGAAACCCGCTCCTTCCGTGTCTCCAGCCAGTATCCCCTGCTGCCCTGGCAGAAATTGTGTCTTACCAGAATACGGTGATAGGGCTTTTTCTCATCCGGAATATATAACCACTGGGCTTTTGTATCCAGCATTTCCCCGATGTATCTCGTTTCTATTGCACTGGATTTCAGCTTCTTTACAGAAGATACGATTTCCTGTGGCATTCCCTCTATCGTTTCAAAGCTTCTCCAGGGAATCGTCGTGATAATATATTCCGCTTCCCATATACGTCCATCTGCAGCAGTCACAGTCTTTTTCTCCAGATCAATTCCTGTTACATCCACCTGATACAGTATATTTGATGCTATTTCCGCGGCCATACGGAGCCACAGCTCTCCATAGCCGTATTTTTCAGGATAATAAAAGCTTGCATGTCCCGGCTGCTTTCCATAAGCCCTGTGCTCCAGGCAGGAGCGCAGCGTATCTTCAAAGGATACATCCGGCAGCTTCTCGAGCCAGTAGGTTCCAAGCTCATCCAGCTCATCCGCAAACATTTTCCGGTTATAGGGAAGCATATACATTTCTGCAATCCTGTCACCCAGCTTCCAGATGATCCAGTCCTTAAATTTCCCAGGCTTCTGCTTTCCACTGTTGCAGCCGCTTCTGGCAATGGACGACAATACCTCCACCTGTGAATCCACCGGAAGCTGCCAGATATTTGCTTCCAGGGGATGTCCTACCTGTCGATCCCCGATCACGATCCTGCTGTCTCTTTCAAACAGCTTCCATTCCTCTTTTGGCATAAAATGGAACAGAAAAGTATTTACGGCAGGTCTTCTCACATCCAGGAAATGACCTCCCCCAATGTCAAAGGGACTGCCATCCACCATTACTGAACGGCACAGTCCTCCTGCCTCCTGCTCCTTTTCAAGTACCAGAAAGGAATCCTCAGACAGCTCCTTTAACCGGTTGGCAAAGGTAAGTCCTGCCGGTCCGGCTCCTAAGATCAGATATTTTACTTTTTCCATATCATGCCCTCATTTTCTTTTAATTTGAATAGCAGCCTCAGAGCTTCTGTAACAGAGCTGCCCTTCAGACTGGATGCCGTACCCACATAATGGATCGGCACCTCCACGGTATTCAGGTTCCTGCAGTAAAACCTCATCTCCGTCTGGTACATATGCCCGGTGGAAAGAAAATGAGAAAGCTCCAGCTTCTCCAGCACCTCTCTTTGGAATGCCTCGAATCCGCTTGTCATATCCTGCAGCCTCGTTCCAAGTATCAGATTGGAAAGAAAGGTCCCGCCAAAGCTTAATATTCTCCTGTATAATGGCTGCTCCCTCATGGAGCCGCCCTCCATAAACCGGGATCCCCAGACACAGTCATACCCTTCTTCCAGTCTGTCAAGAAACTGTGGTATTTCTGCCGGCAGATGACTTCCGCCGCCATCCATTTCCAGCACCTGTTCTGCCCCATCCTCAAGCGCCTGCCTAAAGCCCTCCAGATAGCAGCTGATCACCCCGGTGGATTCCTGGTAAAAGATACATTTTACCTTATCTGAAGCTTTTTCTCTTTCTCTTATGATCTCCTCGGTACGGTCTTTAGAATAGCTGTCAACTACCGGATAGATATACAGGTTATCGTAGGGCAGGGCAAGGATTTCATCCAGGATCTGTCCCATTGTGTTTTCTTCATTTGCAACCGGCATGACAATGATTGTCTTTTTCATTTGTCTGTTCCCATCTGTTTTTATTTTTCACTGCTGTATACAGCATGCTCCATCCTGCATGATCACGCCTTACTTCTAATCGGGATGACCACCCTGTCATAAAGCTTCACCACGTCATAATATATCTCCGGGCTTTTCAGAAACAGTGCCATTCTTGCCCGGTCACCCTTTGCCACATAGCTGCTCCTGTAGATCTCCCGGATCCTTTTCTTTTCTCCGGTCAGCATCTCTGCAATCCTCCTTGCCGACTCCTTCATGCCCCTTGTCTTAAAATCCAGGAAATAATAAAGCATCCGCCTGCAGAAATAATAATAAGACTTATCAGCCAGCTCTGTGAAGCCATGCTCTGCCAGATAGCTCTCCTGCTCCCTCCAGAAAGGGATCTCATCCTGGAAGCGGCGCTCGTGAAGTCTCTCATTCATGATGCTGCCCTGCCTGTCCACCATGTAATTATAATAAGGTGTATCAAGAAAGGCACAGCTTTCCGCCTGTACCAGAGCCATCGTGGTATACATGATGTCCTCGGATTTCCTTCCCTCCCTGAAGCTGATATTCTCTATGATATCCCTGCGGAAAAGCTTGCTCCAGACAGACGGATAGATGTGATACTGCTCCTGGTCGCAGATATACACCTCAAGTGCCCGGTTTCTGTCAAGCAGCATCACATTTCCTGTGGGATGGATCTTTTCAGCACCTTCTCCAACCTGTCTGTAGGTGCAGATTGCCACCGGTACCTGCAGATCCGTACAGGCTCTCAGCATTTCCTCGTACATATCCGGCTCCACCCAGTCATCACCATCCACATAGCCGATATAATCGCCCTTTGCGATCTTAACACCGGCATTCCTGGCAGCAGAGGGACCTCCATTTTCCTTGTGGATCACAGAAATACGGGGACACTCTGCCGCATATCTGTCACATATCTGTCCCGTCCTGTCTGTAGATCCGTCATCCACTACAATGATTTCCAGTCTCTGGTAGGTCTGTGCGATCAGACTGTCCAGACATCTTGGCAGATATTTTTCTATATTGTAAGCCGTCACAATAACGGATATCAAAAGCTCGGACTGATACATTTATTCATCCTCCAGATTTCCCTCTGCATCAATACGGATCATATTTTCCGTATAAATATCCTGGCAATCCTGATTATTGAACCACCTCGCCGGTGCGAACACCATTTTTTCAGGGAAAGCATCCAGATAGGCTCCCCACCAGCTGAAGCTGGAATTGGCCACGATCTGATGCCTGCAGCTGCTCATCAGAAGCAGATCCAGATATCCTTTTTCTTCGCCGCTCCCCTCTATAACAAAAAAAGCCGGATCTCCCGGATAAAACCTTTGGACCCATTCCTTCACGTAAGGCGCATCATTACTGAACAGGAAAAATGTGGCATCAGGATGTATTTTTCTGATCTCTTCGATCGCTTTCCGGTAATAGGCGTCGGTACAGTTGCCCCCATAGATCGCACTGCCGCTGACATAATCTCCCCGTCTGAAATGCACACTGACGGATTCACAGCTCTCAATCTGATCAAGAACCGGTCCAAAGCCATCCTGCTTAAGGATCTTATACACCCTGTCCGTAAAGGTAAAGGCATTTCTCACCTTATCCTTCATATCTGCAAAATATTTCTCAGATTGAAAATAGCCGGTAAGATATGCCGGCTCCTTTTGCAATACCACCGGATCAAAATTGCAGCCATTCTCCTGGTATTCCAGACTTCTTCTCCCAAACAGCTTCCTCCGGATCCTGTCCACGGGTCTCATAAACCCGTCTGTTATGGTATTCAGTTCTTTACCTGTAGCCCTCTCATAATCAATGCCGAAGCACCACAGCATGATCGGTCTTGCATTCTCCCTGCCTGCATACTCCGTTACATCATCAAATTTCACTTCACGGCCCATTTCCTTCAACTTCAGATACAATGCATACTGAAACATCTGATTCCCAAGGCCGCCTGTCATTCTGATTATGTTCATGATTCCTTACGCTCCTTCCGGTTCACCCTGCCCCTCGGATCGATCAGAACCATTCCATCTGTATAGATATCTGCACTTTCCACGTTGTTTTTCCAGCGGTCAGGCGCTACCACGATCTTGTCCGGATTGGTATTCAGATAGGCGCTCCACCAGCTGAAGCTGGAATTGCTGATAATACTGTGATCACATTTACTCATCAGCATCATATCCAGATATCCGGTATACTCTGTATTGCTCTCTACCAGGATAAATTTTTCCCTGAGTGCCGCCTTCTCTTCTTTACTCATTTCTTCGGTCTGCTGGCTTTCGATCAGGCCTTCTACCCAGTTTTTCACCCACTTTGGCTCATTGCTGAAAATATAAAAGATGGCATTCTTTACCTTATCCTGCATAAAGCGCACCGCACCCTCATAGTATTTCTCAGTACAGATCCCCTCATACAGCTCTTCATCCGTACGGGAATCACTGCGGTACATATGAAGACCGACAGAGCTTCCGCTCTTTATCCTCTGCAGATACTCCTCTGTAGCCATATACAGCTTTTCAGGCAGGTGCATTTCGTCCAGCTCAGGAAAAGTATAAAGCTTTTGGATGTCATCCCTGATATCGGCAAAATAGCGTTCACTCTGAAAGGCTCCCTTTAAATACATATTATCAAAGGTGAGTACCTTCGGGTCAAAAAATCCCTGCTCTTCGTATTCGATTGCTCTTCGTCCAAGCAGCTTCCTCCGGATCCGGTTCTTCCATTTCATGGATCCGTCTGTAAAAGCCGTGATCTCATTCCAGTCAGCTCTTGGATAGGTGATACCAAAGACCGCAAGCATGATCGGTCTTGCCCTCTCACCCCGGTATTCATTGATATCATCAAATTTTACTTCTTTTCCCATGGATCTCAGCTTCTCATAAAGAGCATACTGAAACATCTGGTTGCCAAGGCCCCCTGCCATTCTGATAATGATCATAAGCTGATACTTGCCTTCCTTCTTATATAAACCGGTGTGCCATAAAATCCTGGAACATAAGAATGTACCAGATCTGGATCCGCCATTCTCCCTTTTCTGTAAAGTCGCTCCAGATCTTTTTCACCACATCTGCATTCAGGATCCCCTGTTCACGGATCGTTTTCTCATTAAGAAGTGTCTCCGCCCAGTCACGAAGTTCTCCGCTTCTTAGCCACTTCTCCACCGGGATACTGAAGCCTTTCTTGGGACGCTCCATCATTTCCTCCGGCACATACCGGTAAAGTACATCACGGAGCACCAGCTTGCCACGCTTGCCTTCCCGCAGATAATCAATGGGGAGTGTCCAGGCAAATTCAACCACATCCCTGTCAAGCATCGGCACTCTTGTTTCCAGCGAAACAGCCATGGCCGTCCGATCCACCTTCACCAGGATATCGTCAGGATGGTACATTTCCATATCCATCAGCATGATATTATGGTTTGTTTCCTCAAGAAAATGAGGATCATATTCACTGTATTTATAGCTGCAGTTCCCTTTCGTTAAGGAAATCTGCTTTGTCAGAGGATCTGTCTCATAGGAACAGATATAAAGATCAGAAGGTCCTTTCGCTCCAAGCAGTGTCCCCTTGATCCGGTAAATCGGTTTTTTCGCCAGCGGACTGTGGATGACCAGTTCACTGCAGGGCTTCCTGATAAAATAAGGCACACCCTTCATTTTATTCCAGATCCTCTCCACAGATGCATAGGAGGTATAGCCGCAGAACAGCTCGTCTCCGGCATCCCCGCTTAAGGATACCGTCACATGCTCCCTCGTCATCTTGCTTACCAGATACGTCGGGATCTGGGAGGAATCTGCGAAGGGCTCTCCAAACATTTCAGAAAGCTTAGGAACAACAGCCCTCGCATCTGCTTCTGTAATATAAAGCTCTGTATGCTCTGTTCCAAGATGCTGTGCGATCTCCTTGGCATAGGTGGCTTCATTATATCCCTCTTCATCCATGCCAATGGTAAAGCTCTTCACCTTTCCCTTATTCAGATCCTGCATCAGCGCCACGATCGTACTGGAGTCAATACCTGCTGACAGGAAGGCTCCTACCGGCACATCTGCCACCATCTGCTCAGCAATGGCCTCCTTTAACAGTCTCTCCAGCTCATCTGCAGCTTCCTTCCGGCTTCCTTTAAAGAGGTTTGCCTGCCCCTTCTTTGCTGCCTCTGCTACTGACCAGTAGGGCTTTACAGTAACATCATCCATGTTATTAAATGGCAATTTAATTTTTGCAAAGGTTCCTGCTTCCAGCTTATAGATCTTTTCATAAATGGAATAAGGAGCCGGAATATAACCATGGATAAAGTACAGGTCAAGCACCTCCCGGTTGATCGGATTGTCAAAGCCATCCAGTACGGAAATACATCCTATATCAGAGGCAAACACAAAGCTTCTGCCTACCATACCGTAGTATAAGGGCTTTTCTCCTATGCGGTCACGCATCAGATACAGGCACTGCTCTTTCCTGTCATACAGACAGATGGCAAACATTCCCTTACAGAATGCAAGGGTCTCTTCTATCCCATAGGCTTCAAAGGACTCCAGAAGTACCTCTGTATCAGAGGTGCCACGGAATGCACTGACCTTTCCCTCGGAAAGCAATCTGTCAGAAAGCTTCTTATAGTTATAAATCTCTCCATTATAAGTAATGACATATCTGCCGCTGTGTGAGGTCATGGGCTGTGCCCCATTCTCAGACAGATCCACGATGGAAAGTCTTCTGTGCCCCAGTGTTACCTGACCATCCTCAGAGAAATAGCTTCCTCCTGCATCCGGTCCCCGGTGCAGCATCCGCGCCTTCATCTTCTCTATATTTCTTTTTCTGTCTCCATCAAAGCTGCAAAATCCTGCAATTCCGCACATGAAGTCCTCCTCCAGTCTTTTCTATAGTGTCATTTCCCCAGTTTTGTCAGGGAATACAGGTAATTCTCCCACTCACCATAAACCACCTCCGGTTTAAAAATAGCAGCTGCTTTTGCAGCATTCTCACCGATTTCATCGGCTATTTGCAAGTGGTTTAACAAATATTGCATCTTTTCCTGCAATTTATGTGTATCACCAACCGGAATCAAATATCCGTTTTTTCCGTCTTCGATCAGCTCCGCCGGACCTCCGCAGGGGCAGTCTGTAGAGATCACTGTAAGTCCCAGAAGCATAGCTTCGATCAAAGTATTAGGGGCGCCTTCAGAATTAGAAGGAAGGACGAAGAGTCTCGCCCTTTCAATAACACCTGCTACGTCACTGGTTGCTCCCATCATAAAAGCCTGCTTTTCCAGTAAAAGCTCATGGATCAGGTGCTGAAGCCTTTCTTTCTGATCCCCTTCACCATAGATCTTAAGGCTGTAATCCGGAAACTCCCCGGCAATTCCGGCAAATGCCCGGATCAGCAGCTCATGATTCTTATTTTCATCCACCCTGCCTACTGCCACGATGGTCTTTTCCCTTTCTCCCCGGTAAGGCTGTCTGAAAAAAGCCTTGTTGATCGGGTTTTTAAGGATCACTGCCTTTTTCTGCACCTTCTCTGGAAAGAAGGAAAAGCACTGTCTGGTCTGCAGGATCACGCCATCTGCTGACGCAAACAAATGTCTTGCCATAAACCGCATCCAGCCATTGTAATATTCAAGTGCAGGCTCTGCCCGGACAGATACCGCTACCGGGATATGGAGGAACCGGCTTGTCAGGATCGCCATCATATTATTCTTTCCGATAAAGGAGAGTATCACATCCGGCCTTTCTGTCTTCCAGATCATACGCAGCTTCACGAAGCGGCGTCCAAAGTTCACAATGCGGCTTCCCGTGATTTCCTCTTCTGTGATATCTGAGATCACACGCTTTACACCATCTGGAAGCGGATATTCATTTTCTTTTTTATACTGGGTCACCATGGTGACCTCATGGCCCTTTTCTGTCAGATCTGCAGCCAGATTCACCAGTACCCGCTCTGCGCCGCCCTTTGTCAGCGCCCCTATCAGCATTGCCACATGCATGGATCCACAGCTCCCTTATTTCATATAGGTCTGATACCACTGCTGGAAGGTGAAGAAGGACCAGGTCAGCTTGGAATAATTCTCTCCGGTAGCCGGTCCCTTATCTCCGGTCTTCATATAGCCTTCTATCATATCGGCAGTAAAATCAGCATCAAAGATTCCCTGCTTCTTTAAGTATTCCCTGCTGCACATATCTGTAAGCTGTTCCCTTAAAGGTCCTCTCAGCCACTGATCCATTGGCACGCCAAAGCCAACCTTTGGTCTGTCAAGAAGCTCTCTTTTAATATAATCATAGGCAATATCCTTCAGGATCCGCTTTTTATTCCCCTTATCATACTTCAGGGAATGATCCATCCGGAAGGAATACTCCATGACTTCCTTATCCAGGATCGGGCATCTTGCTTCCAGGGAATATTTCATGGATGCACGGTCTACCTTGCAGAGAATATCACCCGGCAGATAGGTATCCATGTCCAGAAGCATCCGGCGGATCTGCCAGTCTGATACACCATATTCACTTTCTATTTCAAAATGACAGGGCTGTCCTTCGCCGAGCACCATTTTTTGTGCTCTTGTCACATAATTTCCTGCGCCAAACTGGGTTTTACTTTCTTTACCACGGTTTCCGGCAATTACTCTTACCCGGAAAGGCAGCTTTCCTTCCAGTCCTGCCTGCTTTAGGCCTGGCAGATTACAGATCCCGTGCACCATACCGCCAAGCACATCCAGTCTCTGTGCCTGTCTGACATTTTCATAAATATTATAGCCACAGAAAAACTCATCGCCGCCATCCCCGGAAAGCGCAACCGTCACCTGTTCTCTGGCAAGCTTTGACACCAGCATGGTTGCGATCTGGGAAGAATCCGCAAAGGGTTCATCATAATACTTCGGGATACTCTCCACCAGTTTGAACATTTCCGCTTCATCTATGATCAGCTCAGTATGCTTTGTGCCCAGATGTTCTGCCACTGCTCTGGCATATCCTGCTTCATTATATCTCTCTTCATGGAAACCGATGGAAAAGGTCTTAACCGGCTCACTGCTTGCTTCCTGTGCCATAGCTGTCATCAGGGAAGAATCATAACCGCCGCTTAAAAAGGCTCCCAGCGGAACATCTGCGATCATACGGCTTTTCACAGCCTTCTGCAGCAGTGCCTTTAATTCACTCTTTGCCTGCTCATAATCCGTCACAGGATTCTTTCTCATCTCATGATAGACATTCTTAATATCCCAGTATTTCCAGGTTTTTACCTCTCCATAATGGAACTGCAGGATACCGCCCGGCTCCAGCTTGTAAACCTGTTCAAAAATGCTGTCCGGTGCATTGATATACTGCTGGAAAAGGTACCTTGACAGTACATCCTTCCGGATCCTTTTCTGAAAGCCCTCTCTTGCCATCAGTGGCTTTAACTCTGAACCAAAGATAAGATTCCCGTCTGAAAGCTCATAATACAATGGCTTCTTGCCAATTCTGTCCCTTACCAGATAAACGGTATCATCTTCTCTGTCAAAAATACAGATGGCAAACATGCCATTCAGCCTGCTGATACAGTCAATGCCCCATTTCAGGTAAGCTGCTATGATCACTTCCGTGTCGCAGGTAGAACGGAAAGGATAATCCTTAAGTTCCTCCTTCAGCTCCTGAAAATTATAGATTTCTCCATTGTAGACTACACTGATGCGGCCATTTGCCGAATGCATGGGCTGGTGTCCCAACGGAGACAGATCCATAATGGAAAGTCTTCTCTGTGCCAGACCCACCTGGTAACCGTTTCGGATGGGATAAATCTCTTCTCCGCTGTCATCCGGTCCTCTGTGGATCATCGTATCATTCATGATCTTAAGCTGTTCCCGTGTAATATTCTGTTTGGATACAAATCCGCATATTCCACACATATGATCCTGCTCCTGTCTGTTCTACTTAAGTACTTCCTCTATATATTCTTTCCATTGCTGCAGAATAGCCTGTCCATTGATCCTTTCTCTGATGTGGAGCGCTTCTCCTGCCAGTCCTTCTCTTAATTCTTCATCCTCGATCAGACGGTTGATGTTTTCTGTCATGGCCTTCTCATCTCCGACCTGGATCAGCATACCATTGACTCCATTCTCGATCACAGTAGCAGGGCCGCCGCAGGGACAGTCTGTCGCCACAACCGGCATGCCGAGAGTCATAGCCTCCAGCAGGGCATTGGGCATGCCCTCATAATCAGAAGAAAAGGCATAGATCTCTGCCTTTGGCAGTTCCCTCTGCAATTCATCGCTGCCGCCCATCAGAAGCATATACTCTTCTGCATGATTCTGACGAATGATCTCCTCCAGCTTTTCCCTGGTGCCATCCCCGGAATCCGGTCCATACAGCTTCAATATATAATCCGGATGCTTCTCATGAACCTTGATAAATGCCCTGAAAAGCATGGCCTGATTCTTAAAATCAACCAGTCGCCCAGACTGTACAACCACTTTCTCCTTCTGCTGCGGTATTTCTGCCTGCAGATATTTATCATTGACAGGATTCAAAATAATCCTGGATCTTTTCTGAAGGGATTTTGGGAAATAACTCATCTGTTCTGCTGTCTGGAACACACAGCCCTTTGCCAGCCGGTATAATGTCGGCATCAAAAGCTTGTCTGCCCAGGTATTATAATAGGATTTCGGATCCTGACGCACAGCCGGGATCACCGGTACATGCGTGCCTATGGCTGATACAAGTGCCCTGTAGTTCGGTCTTCTGGTAAAGGAGATCACCACGTCCGGCTTTTCCTCTCTGATCAGTCTGTGAAGATAGGCAAAGCGCAGATAGATCTTGGCTATCCTGCTCTTTTCCTCATCCTCTGGCCGAAGTCCGACTGATATCCGCCTTACTTTGGGATCCAGCGCAAATTCCACTTCTCCCTGCCATTCCGTGGCAGCGATCACTTCATAATCCTCCTGAACCAGCTGGTTCACCAGGTTGGATACCACACGCTCTGCGCCGCCCTGCTCAAAGCAGTTTAAATGAAATAGAAGTTTTCTCATAATGCTCCCGTTTTTCCACAATCTTTCTGCTCATTTTATCACATCTGACAATCTCTCACAAGTCTGCGGAGTGATCCCTGCCCAGGCACAGTCATACACCCCTCAATAATCACCTTTTCCCGCTTATTCTTCAGCCAGCTTCAGAAACTGCTCCAGATATTTCTCATAGGTAAAATCTCCTGCCCGCCTGGCAGCCGCCTGGCGGTAGCTTTGCAGCAGCTTCTCATCCTGCAAAAGCCTTATCACAGTATCTGCAAGATTTCTCTCTTCCTCCGTAATATCTGCCGGATCCAGATTCTCCTCCTTCTGCATTTCCGGTACCACGATTCCATAATCTCCATATATAACAGGTGTTTCTTTTTCTTTCTGTTTCTCTGCAAACTGATCATTCAGAGAAGCTGTATCTCCATTCCTTACGAGGATCTCTGCAGGACCCGTCAGACAGTTGGTGCTGACAGGTGCCAAGGAAAGAGTCATGGCCTCTACCAGTGCATTAGGAAATCCTTCGTTGGCAGAGGTAAGCAGATATACTTCCCCGTATTTCAGAAGTGCGTAAGGATCCCTCCGCATGCCGGCAAAATAAATCGCATCAGTTATTTTAAGCTGTTCTGCCAGTGTTTTATACTTTTGGAAGGTACCGGCTCCCATCAGGATCAGTCTTGCTTCCGGTATTTGATCGTGCACCAGCTTAAAGGCCTTGATCATATGCCAGAAACCTTTCATGGGATCGTCTCTTCCCATGGATACCAGATAGCGGAGCTGCTCAGGTTCCTGCTGTAGGCTTCCTACTTGTTTCAATTCTTCTGCAAAAGGAAGCGGCGGATCTGATGCGGCGGCCTCCTTCCGGATCGTATCCGCATCATAGAGATTATACAGCACTTCTGTATTATTAAATTTATATTTAATTTTTACAGATTTCTCAATATCTCTGGAGCAGCATACGATCAGGTCTGCCTTTTTCACCAGAAGACGCATCTTGGTCTCTTCTTCTACATCGGTGTAGTTCCGAAGTCCAAGCCAGACCTTCTCCTTACCTGTTCTGGAAAAGGCGTTGACCATATTGGCTGTCGGTCCGAAGCTGTAGGCGATCTCGGGCTGCATTTCCTTCTTCAGCTCACGCACTTTCCGGGATCTTCTGATAATATTCAGGATCTTCTGCAGCTTTCCCTTACGGACACCCATCTGGATATCAATAATGGAAAGTCCTTCCACGTCATAGGCAATATTGGCAGAATCAAAGATTACAATGGTGACATCAAAATAAGGCTGCAGCAGTCTCGCCGTAGTGACGCACACTCTTTCAAAACCGCCCTGATGAAGCATGGGACTGATCAGCATCAATTTTCTTTTACTCATTTTCCCACCTTCCACTTTCATAAAAGCGCATCATCCTTTCTGCCTGAGTCTGCACATCAAAGCCGGCTGCCGCCATTTTTGCAGCGTATTTTTCCCTGTTCTCCTGTTTGGACACTAAAGCATCAATCCGCCGCTGTAATACCTCTGCCCAGACCTTCGGCTCCTTCTCTATACTCATCGTTTCTACCAGCTCTGTTGCTATCACTTCCCGGCAGATCGTATCGCTCATCAGACACGGCAGACCGCTTGCCTGCGCTTCCACGATGGTTCCCGGCATACCCTCATACCGGGACGGATATACGAAATAATCCATGGTCTGGTAATAATCGGCGATATTCTTATGATTTCCCAGAAAATGTACTCTGTCTGCCACGCCAAGCTCTTCTGCCAGCTTTCTGGTATCCTCCATGAGAGGTCCTTCTCCCAGTAAAATCAAATGATACTTCTGATCAGCTCCGGTCTCTGCTGTGCTGCCACCTGCTCCAGCACTCATCCGGCACAGCTCTGCGAACACCCGGAGCAGGTATTCATGGTTTTTGGCATAGTGGAATCTTCCCACATGCCCGATGATAATGGCATCTGTAAGCCCAAGCTCCTCACGCATCTTTTTCCGTTTTTCCGGGTCAAAGGTAAACCCTGCACAGTCGATCGCATTAGGGATAAAGATCGTCTTTCCTTCCCGGACTGCTTTTTCGCCGTAAACAGAAATCCCAGCGAGTTCAGAACAGGTGAAGAGATAATCTGCCTTATCTGCCAGATTTCTCCGAAGGAACCGTGTCATGGTACCTTTAAGCCCCTTATCCACTCCGGCACTTCTCGCGTGGGCTGCGGTTTTCTTTACGCCTGCTTTCTTTGCGATTGGAAGATAGATGGCCGCTGTGCTCGTCATATGTCCCTGTATCAGGGCAAATTCATGATGCTCCTGAAAGAATTCCTTCAGTGCTTTCCGATAAGAAAAATAGTTATAGATACGAAAACGGGGAACCCGGAAAATACGTCCTCCCAGTTCCCTGATCTCCTTTTCATAAAAGCCTTCTTCTCCGGAATGCACCAGAAAATCAAATTGTACACGATTTCGGTCTGTATGACGGTACAGATCCATGATCCTGCTCTCCGCTCCGCCAAGATTGGTATTGCCAAGTACATGGAGTACCCGTACTGCTTCTCCCATGCTTTCTATCCTTTCTCTTTTCAGTGATGCAGCCTCACCAGCATAAACTTCGCCCTGGCCATCAGATATTCCCGGATTCTCCCGGAAAGTCCCCGTTTCACAGCCGCCACCTTCCGGTATTCCTCATAGCTGATCCATGTAACGCCTTCCATCCGGAATCTCTTCTCATAGCCTGCCAGCTCTTCTTCCATTATGGTTCCGGTATGAACCACCATGGTGGAATATCCTTTTTTCTTTTTCAGGGTATCAGAAAGCCGGAAGGAAATGGGATAAAAGGTCAGTCCCTGCCAGAGGTAAGGCTGTTCTCCAAAGCCATCTGTCAGTGCCTGAAAGCCATTTTCTTTCAATGCCCGCAGTGTATTTCTGTCATAGGAATGAGCCGGTGCCATGAACAGATCGGTATGCACACCATGCTCTTCGAGGATCTGCTTTCCCCTTGCGATCATCTCTTTCTGCTCCTCATAAGGCTTTCCCGCATATTCAGAAAAGTCATTTAAAGGAAACAGGCCGCCTTTCTTTGTACTGTATACATGGTTCATGCCATGAAGAGCCACAGACCAGCCTTCTTCCTGAAGACCTCTGATATAAGCATAAAAGTCCGCCGGTGCATCCTTTCTGCTTTCGCTGCTGCCCCTCAGGTTCTCGTCCCGGTTGTCCGGAACAACCCCTATAAGCGGTTTCACCTGATACTGATCCAGCAGCGCCTTAAACCTAAAAAAGCGCTGCCAGTCCATATCAGGTGTAATGTCATCTAATCTTACTGCGATTTTCATAAATTTTCCTTATACCAGTTGATTGCCAGGTGGATTCCTTTGGCAAAATCATATTCCGGATCATAATGAAGCAGCTCTCTTGCCTTGCTGATATCTGCATTGGAATCCCGGATATCACCTGCCCGGTCTGGTCCGAAGTTCGGTTCAACCTGTTTGCCAAGGGCATCACAGAGCTGATGGTAAACATCGATCAGATACTCTCTGCCGCCGGCACCGATATTAAAAGCCTCTCCTGCTGCCTCTGAGCCTGCCAGACAGGCCTTCAGGTTAGCTTCGATCACATTGTCAACATAAGTAAAGTCACGGGACTGTCTGCCATCACCGTTGATCGTGGGAACCTCGCCGTTCATCAGCTGCTTGATGAACTTCGGGATGACAGCGGCATACATGCCGTTAGGATCCTGCCTGCGTCCAAATACATTGAAGTAACGCATGCCATAGGTATCCAGTCCATAGAGAACCTTATACAGTCTTCCGTATTCCTCATCCACCCTTTTGGTCAGTGCATAGGGAGAGAGAAGCTTACCCTCGTGTCCTTCCTTCTTGGGAAGCACCGGATGATCTCCGTAAACAGAGGAACTGGAAGCATATACAAACTTCTTTACTCCATTCTGTCTGGAGGCCTCCATCATGTTTAAAGTACCACGGATATTGATCTCCTCATACAGAAGCGGCATTTCAATACTTCTCGGAACGCTGCCCCAGGCTGCCTGGTTCAGTACATAGGTCACACCCTCTGTCGCCTTCATGCAGGTTTCCAGCTCCCGGATGTCTCCTTTGATAAAGGTGAACTTCGGATTCTCCATAAAAGGCTCTATATTTTCCAGCTTTCCAGTGGAAAGATTGTCAAGGCATCTTACTGTATATCCCAGCTCCAGAATCGCCTCACACAGGTTGGAGCCGATAAAACCGGCACCACCTGTCACAAGAAAAACCGCATCTTTGTCAAATTTCAGTTCTCGAAAGCTCATATTTGTCCTCTTTTCTGTCTCTTACAGTCTCCAGTAAATATAATCATCTGTCAGATATTCTTTTCTGTCATAGATTCCCTTGATATCACTGAATACCTTCTTCTGATGTGCCGGATTAAAGAAGCTGCTGATCGTCTTCTTATCCAGGGAAAGGAACTGTTTATGGGCAACTGCCACGACCACAGCATCCATATTCTTCACATCATCCATGGTATTGAAGGTAATGCCATACAGACGCTTTGCCTCATCTGCATCTGCTGCAGGATCTACGACAACAGGGGTAATTCCATACTCCTGCAGTTCTTTATAAATATCAATCACCTTGGTATTTCTCGTATCCGGACAGTTCTCCTTGAAGGTAAATCCAAGGATAGCCACCTTGGCTCCCTTAACCGGGATGTCTGCCTTGATCAGGTTCTTTACCAGTGATTCTGCCACATATTTACCCATATCATCATTGATCCGGCGTCCGGACAGGATGATCTGGGAATGGTAGCCAAGCTCCTCTGCCTTATAGGTCAGATAGTAGGGATCTACGCCGATGCAGTGTCCGCCTACAAGACCCGGCTGGAACTTCAGGAAGTTCCACTTGGTTCCTGCTGCTTCCAGTACAGACTTGGTATCAATTCCCATCTTGTTAAAGATAATGGAAAGCTCATTCATGAAAGCGATATTGATATCTCTCTGGCTGTTCTCAATGACCTTTGCAGCCTCTGCTACCTTAATGGATTCTGCACGGTGTACGCCGGCTTCTACAACAAGCTCATATACCTTGGCAACAGTATCCAGTGTTTCTTCATCCATACCGGATACGATCTTGGTGATGGTCTCCAGCCTGTGTACCTTGTCACCGGGATTGATACGCTCCGGTGAATAACCGATTTTGAAATCTACGCCGCACTTAAGGCCGGATTCCTTCTCAAGGATCGGCACGCAGATATCCTCGGTAACACCAGGATATACCGTAGATTCAAATACTACTACAGAGCCCTTCTGCAAATTCTGTCCAAGGATCCTGCTGGCTCCTTCTACCGGTGTCAGATCCGGTGTATGATCGGGGTTGACCGGTGTGGGAACGGCTACAATATGGAACTTTGCTTCCTTCAGTTTGGAAGGATCTGCCGTAAATTCCACGGTTGTGTTTTTGATCACCTCACCGCCCACTTCGTTGGTAGGATCCACGCCCGCCTTGTATAATTCGATCTTCTTTTCATTCAGGTCAAAGCCTACTACCTTGATCTTTCTGGCAAAAGCCACGGCAATGGGCATTCCCACATAGCCAAGTCCAACAAGGGAAAGCTTTTCTTCCCCACTTAACAGCTTTTCATATAAATCCATTTATTTCACCCTTACCCTTTCAAGTTCTTTTTCATAAGCAGCAAGCACAAGCTGTCTGTCAAAATGTGCCGCCACAAAATTTCTTGCCTCTTTTCCCATTTCTTTTCTCTCAGCTTCTGTCAGGGAAAGTATCTTTTCAACTGCTTTCACCAGAGCATCTGTATCTTCTTTATCAAATGAGAATCCGGTTTTTCCCTCTATAAATGTTTCCTTACATCCATTCACATTTGTTGCAAGGACAGGTCTTCCACAGGCTGCCGCCTCGAGCAGTACATTGGAAAGGCCCTCATGGTATGAGGGATGTATGATCACATGGCTTTCCGACATCACCTTTTCCACATAATCAATATGTCCAAGGTAGGTTATGATCCCGCTTTCGCAAAGCTTATGTATCAGCGGTTCATACTGATCTCTTGTCTCTTCCTCATATTCCCCTGCAAGAACAAACTGCACGCTCTTCTCTGGCAGCCTTGTTCTTATTTTTTCTGCTGCATTCAGAAATTCCATGATCCCTTTATCCTTCATGATCCTGATAACGGCAAGAAAACAGATCCCATTTTCTTCTGATGGATATTCCCGGAACGGATGCTCTGCAAGATTAACACCTGATCCCGGCAACAGCGCAGAATTATCCTGAGCTACACCATGTCCCTGCATGAAGATCCGGTTCCTTTCATTCTGAAAAAAGACCCTTTGCGCTTTCCCTGCTGCCCATCTGTATAAAATAAGGAGCACCCTGCTTAACAGACCTTTATTTTCAATGGCTGTCCCAAGTCCGGTGATATTCATCACATAAGGGATCTTGTAAAGCCTGCATGCCAGACCGCCATAAATATTGGGCTTGATCGTATAGGTCAGCACCAGATCCGGCTTTTCCTTCTTCAGAAGCCTCCTGTAGGAAAGAAACAGCTTCAGATCATGGACAGGATTGCTGCCTCTGCGTTCCAGACGGACATACTCCATCCTGCATCCCAGCTTCCCGATCTTACGGCAGTTTTCATCCTGTGGGACCGCTACAGCTACTTCATGTCCCTCCTTAAGAAATTTCAGAAGCAGCTCTTTCCGGAACAGATATAACCCATTGGCATAATTGGTCAGAATCAGTATCTTCATAATAATGTATCTTCCAGCTCTTTCAGTGTCCTGATCACGACACTGTCATACATCATCATAACTACATTCTCCTCATAATCTCCAATATTTTCCTCATTAACAATACCCTTACTATTATTATCAATCAATCTCGGAAAGTCAACCCCTGCGCCATACGCATGCAGATAGGCACCCCCAAATCTCGGGTTGATCTCTGACAGATAATACTGACCATCCTGATAAAAGAGATCCATATCAAGCGGTCCGTTGAACTCCAGTACCTCTATCACCGTTTTTACAAACGCAAACAGCTTCTCATCCTTAAAGGAGATCGTCTTATTTGCTCCTCCGATCGTTGTGGAGATCTTCTTCTTCGAGAAAATCGCAACCGGCTTATGGCTGATCGTATCCACATACACATCTGCATCCATATCCTCACCTGTCATCAGCTCCTGGATGATCAGCGATGGATCCTCTTCTGTCACTTCCTCCAGCATTTCCAGTGTTTCTATTCTTCTTGCTCCTACACTTCCGCTTCCTGTTCTTGGCTTCACGAAAACAGGAAGTGCGATTTCCCCATTGTCATAAGCTTCCTTAAACTCGCCAAATGTTCCATAGGTCATTACTGTTTTAATCTGTTTTTCCTGCAGATACCGGAACATCTGATACTTATCGAAGCATTTTTTTGCTGTGTCATAATATGGAGCAAGCACCATAACTCCAAGCGCCTCAAGCTCATCTCTGTGTTCTGCAAGGAGCATGATCTCCGGATCGATAAGTGTCGTGACTGCATCTATATTTTCCTTTTTACAGATAGTCAGTATTTCCGGTATATATCCAGGATCATTGATGAGCGGCACCTGATAACAGGCATCTGCGAAAGCAAATGCCGGGGCAAACGTGCTGTGGTCTGTCGCCACGATCTTTAGCCCGTCACCCAGCGTTTTCCGGAAATCCTTCAATAATTCGCATCTTCTTCCCACACTGCAAAATAATAAATTCATCTCTGATCACTCCTTATTTTCCGGTTTTGTTCCGGTAAATGCTTCCATGGTCGCATCTGTTCCACTATTGACCCCCTGATGCCTGAAAACAACTGCAACCGATAAAAACAATATTTTCAGATCCAGCCAGAAGGACAGATGCTCTACATAATATACATCCTTTTCAAATTTATCTTCCCAGCTTATCGTATTCCTTCCATTTACCTGTGCCCAGCCGGTAAGTCCCGGTGTCACATCATGCCGGTGTCTCTGAAATTCATTATAAAGCGGAAGATATTTTACCAGTAACGGTCTTGGTCCGACCAGACTCATATCTCCCTTTAAAATATTAAAAAGTTCGGGAAGCTCATCCAGACTGGTTGCCCGGAGAGTTTTTCCAAAAGAAGTAAGTCTCACCTCATCCGGCAGCAGATTCCCATTTTCATCTCTCGCATCCGTCATGGTACGAAACTTATATAATTTGAAAATCTTTTCATTTTTTCCAGGTCTGTCCTGTTTAAACAATACAGGCGTTCCAAGCTTACTGCGGACAAGAACCCACAATACCAGATATACAGGGGAAAGCAGAACAATACCAGTCCCGGACAGCAAAACATCAAGTATACGTTTTATATAATTACAGTACAGTCTGTTCATCATTTTCCAAAGCATCCTCTGACGATCCGGATGATACGATCCATATCTTCATCCGTGTTCTTGATATCGCTTGGCAGACAGAAGCCTCTGTCAAAGATATCCGCAGCTACGCTGCAGCCGTCCTTTTCGGTGACGTAATCATATTCTGCAAAGACCGGCTGTAAATGCATGGGCTTCCAGATCGGCCTTGATTCAATATTCTCTGCTGCCAGCGCATCCATGATCTGATCCGGTGTCACACTGCATCCCTTTTCAATGGTCACACAGGAAAGCCAGCAGTTGGCATCTCCCTTTTCATTCATGGGGTTCATGGTAAGCTCCGGAATATCCGCAAAGGCTTCCTTATAAGCCGCATAGATCTTCTTTTTCAGTGCCTTATGCTCTTCCAGATGCAGGAGCTGGCCTCTGCCGATCCCTGCAGTGATATTGCTCATGCGATAATTATATCCGATCTGGGAATGCTGATAGTATCTGGCAGGATCTCTTGCCTGGGTGGCCAGGAAGGTAGCCTTCTTCGTGATCGCTTCCTCATCTGATACCAGCATGCCGCCGCCGGATGTGGTGATGATCTTATTGCCGTTAAAGGAATAAATACCGATCTTTCCGAAGGTTCCGGTCTGCTTTCCTTCATAGGTACTGCTTAAGGACTCTGCCGCATCTTCTACGAGAGGTACCTGATAGCGGTTACAGATCTCCATGATCTCGGAAAGCTTTGCCGGTGTACCATAAAGATGTACCACGATCACAGCCTTGGGCTTTCCATAGGTCTTAAAGGCCTTTTCCAGTGCTGCCGGTGACATATTCCAGGTATCCTCTTCACTGTCAATAAACACCGGCGTTGCCTTTTCATATACGATCGGATTACAGGTGGCGCTGAAGGTCAGTGTCGGCGCAAATACAAGATCTCCTTCCCCGATCCCCAGAATACGGAGTGCCAGGTGAATGGCTGCTGTCCCTGCACTCAGGGCAGAGGCATGGGCTGCTCCGGTATAAGCCTCCATCTCTTTTTCAAAGGCATTTACATTGGGTCCAAGAGGCGCTACCCAGTTGGTATCGAAGGCCTCCTGAATAAATTTCTGTTCTTCTCCATGCATGGTAGGACTGGATAAATAGATCTTCTTGTTCTCCATCAGTTTCCGCTTCCTTTCTTTGCATCTTCCTTTTTAAAATGATAGGTCGGCACAATCTGCTGTACCATTTCCCTGATATCCTGGTCTTCACTGACAGAAGCATCCTTCAAATGCTTAAGCTGTACAAAGAACTCCTCTTCGTTGATCTCAATAGGCTTACCAATATGAATCAGCTTATTGGAGGTCTCCTTCATGCCCTCTTCTGCCATCAGAAGCTCTTCATAGAGCTTCTCTCCTGGACGAAGTCCTGTAAATTCAATCTTGATATCCTCATCCACACGGTATCCGGAGAGCCGGATCAGGTTCTTTGCCAGATCCAGGATCTTCACCGGCTTCCCCATATCAAGAACAAAGATCTCACCGCCCTTTGCAAAGGCTCCTGCCTGCAGTACCAGGGAAACTGCTTCCGGGATCGTCATAAAGTAACGGATGATATTGGGGTCTGTTACCGTAACAGGTCCTCCTGCCGCAATCTGCTTCTTAAACAGCGGAATCACACTGCCGTTGCTTCCAAGAACATTGCCGAAGCGAACCGCTACAAATTCCGTATCATAGTGCCGGTTAAAGGTCTGGATGATCATTTCACAGATCCTCTTGCTGGCTCCCATGATATTCGTGGGATTGACCGCCTTGTCTGTAGAGATCATGACAAATCTCCTGACACCGTTCATGGCTGCCGCCTGTGCTGTTTTAAAGGTGCCAAATACGTTATTCTTAATGGCCTCGTTTGGGCTTGTCTCCATCAGAGGCACGTGCTTATGTGCTGCTGCATGATATACGATCTCCGGCTTATAATGCTCAAAGATCCAGTTCATCCGGTTGGTATTGCGCACGGAGGCAATGAGCACCACCAAGTTTAAATCCGGGTAGGTACCAAGAAGCTCCTGCTGGATATCATAGGCACTGTTCTCGTAAATATCCACGATGATCAGCATGGAAGGCTTATGGCTTGCGATCTGTCTGCAGATCTCACTGCCGATCGAGCCGCCGCCCCCGGTAACAAGGATCCTCTTTCCCTGAACATATCCAAGGATCGAGTTCAGATCTACCTCAATGGGATCTCTTCCAAGCAGATCCTCTACCTCTACGTCCCGCAGCTTGCTGACACTGACTTCTCCGTTTACGAGCTGATACATACCTGGCAGGGAGCGGAGCTTACAGTTTGTCTCCTTACAGATATCCAGGATTTCAGAGAGCTCTTTCCTGGAAATAGAGGGCATAGCCACGATGATCTCATCAATATTATAAATATCGGCACACTCCATGATCCTGTCCCGGCCGCCGACGACCTTGATACCCTGGATAAACCGTCCCCATTTCCCCTTGTCATCATCAATGATACAACGGATGACCATGGTGGAAAAGTTGCTGTTTACAATTTCCTTAATAATGGCATTTCCAGCTTCTCCGGCACCGATCACCATAACGGCAATGCTGTTGTTCTTATTCTGCTGCTTATGCTTCAGGCTTCGCAAAAACCGATAGGAAAACCGGCTGACAAAGATGAAGCTGATCAGCAGGAACATATACAGGAAATAATAGCTGGAAGGAACCGCCTGCTCTCCCTTTATCCTGAAGAACTGGATGCCGATGCTGTAACAGATCGTAGAAAGCACACTGGCGATCACCAGGTTCTGGAGCTCTGTTTCTCCGGCAAATACCCACATGCTGGAGTACATCCTAAACAGATACAGAATCAGGATCGTGATCAGTATATTCAGTGGCAGGAACCGGTTGACCGGTGCCAGGAAATGTCCCGGGATCTCTGTCAGTTCAAAATTATAACGGATCAGGATCGCCAGATAGCTGCAGGCAATGACACTGATAATATCGTAGATCAGCAGAAAGGTTCTTCTATATAATTTTTTGACGTTAAAAACTTTTTTATCCTTTTTCATATCCTTTTCACGATAAACCTTCACTTCCGGTTATTTGGCAGCCTGCTTTTCCATGAAGAAAAGGGGCGTGATGACCAGCATCAGCAGATATCCACAGGGATTGGACAGATGATAGATCCACTCCACAATACCCGCTACTGCTACTGCCACTGTGATCACTGCAGGCAGCGCCGCATAGGTGATCGTTTTCTTCTGCTTTCCATAGTAAATCAGGGAAGCCACAAGGGTTGCTGCCCCAACCAGGACAAACACGATACCCACAGGGATACCATGATCATAGGCTACCTGCAGATAAATATCATGGGCATGGGTCGCGATCTCGCCATCCTCAAGCACAGCTCCCATTTCCTCATGTCCTGTCATATTGAGCTGCTCTATATAGGAACGGTAGATGTCAACTCTGCCGTTGGTATAATCATTATCCTCCGGAATATCCACCGGATTTCCATTTTCATCCAGCTCACCTGCACTGGCAAGCAGAAGCTCACTGCCCTTTGCCGGGTAAAGATCATCTACAGACGGCACATAATTAAGCGATGCCACCTGCTTCTGATGGGTTCTCTGATATTCTTTGATCTCCCCGTATATGTCAAAGGTTCCCTCCGGGATACCGAAGATCTTTTCGCAGAAAACATCAATAAAACGGCCCACTCTCATGAAATTCTTGGAATCCGCATGACGTCCTCTCATCACATCCTCCGGACAATACATGGAATACTCGATCTCATACAGATAGGGTTCACTGACAAGCGCCGGGATATTCCTCTGCAGGGTAAAGGTCACAGGCAGAAGAACGATCACGGAAAGGACTAACAGTCCAAGGTTCTTTCCTATATTGAGAAGTCTTGCTTTTCCCTTTCCTGCTGCAATCAGGATCAGGGCAAAGAGCACCGTGGCTCCCACTGCAAAGTAGGCAGTCCTTGCCATAGTAAATATCATATAGGAAGAAACTACCCCGAAGAAGCTAAGCTCCTTCCAGATATCTCTCAGCTTTCTCGTTTTGGTCAGCTTAGTAAGAAGCAGTACTGCTGCCACGCACTCGATCATGGTCAGATATGTCGCCGTGATGGTGACCGTATGGAAAATATGGGTATATCTCGCATTCCGGAAGGTCACATAGGGTCTGTGGAGCAGGCAGTAGCCTGTCGCCAGCACAAACTGCAGGACAGCGCCACGCAGTACATTAGTCAGGAAGCGTTCCTTATGCTCCCACATCCCATAATTCAGATACAGCAGCGTAAAGGCAGCCGCCATGGTAACTGTCCACCATCTGCCATTCCTGAAAATAATGATCAGGGCAAAGAAAACAAGAAGCAGGGCACTGTACCATACATTTGGCCTTGCCAGCTTCTTCTGGCAGAGTGCGATCACCGTCCGGATCACGATAAAGCCAAGCAGAATGGCGATCCATACCGTATATTTCAATACCTGTCTGTTCAGGTCATCCATATCCTCTGTCAGATGTGCCTGATAGTAGGAACGACCTGCAATCCCTGCTGCCACCAGATAGATCAGGTTATATACCCGGAAAATATCCTTCAGCCCGAACATGGCGATCACAGAAAGGGCAAACCAGATCATTTCCTTCCGCTCTGCCACTGCATGGTGAATGTCGTAAAGACCGCTCATATATTCACAGCAGGCTGCCAGTGCCCCTGCAATACAGATGGACTGGAGCAGATCTCCCGCATGACTCTTCAGATAATCTGCCGTGATCACAGGATTCTGTCCCTCTCTGCTGTGGTTGATCCCATAGAACAGGATCACTGAAAGGAAAAGAATACTGATCACAAATACTGTATTATCCAGTGCATAGTGACCAAAGGTACCCCGGAACGTTGCAATTAATGCTGCAAGGGTTCCTGCTGCGACCAAAGGGTTCATCACCGTCTTAAAGGCCTTTTCCACAGTGATCAGCTTATCTTCCCGGTTCCGGTAGATTCCCTTTACCAGAAGCAGAAGAAGTGCTGCCACTATAATGATCGCTGCGCCGCAGACCAGCATACCCATCTTGCGGAGCGGCATGCCATAGTCATAATCTGCCACAAGGCTCATGCCATCCATGGATGCATCCTGATAATACAGTTCTCCAAGGAACGGCATATCTGTCATGGCTGCCGGAACCGACATGACCTGAATCTCTGACTGGTCTCCCTGTACAATGATATAGTAAAGTGCATTGACTTCCATATCTACATCGATCTCCACCTCCTGATAGCCGGGAAGTGCAGCCTCGTCAATATCCACCTTTTCCTCGCAGACCTGCTGCCAGTCCTTATCAAGGATCCTGACATAGAAATCACTGCCCTGCGCATCTGCTCCCAGATAAAGGTGCAGGGTGTTCATATGGTCATACTGGGCGGCAATGGTCTGCATGACCATGCTCTCCTCATTCACTGTATATGCCTGCATCTCTTCTGCAGGGGATCCTACGGAGGTTGTAACGGTTTCTTTAAAAATGCGGAGCGGCCATATGGAGAGCAGCAGAATCGCTGCGATGATCACGATCACTGCCTGTATCGCTCTGCTCTGATATATTGTCTTGTTCATCTGTCCTCTTATCTGCAGCCGGAGGCTGCCTTAAAATCATGGGTAGTATAACACAGATACCCCTATTTATCAAACCTGCCGGAAATTCCGGCATCGTCCTTTTCTCATTTTTCTGCTGCTTTTCTTTCTGATTTTCTGCACAGCTCCCACAAAAGCACCGGCAGAAGCACCCACAGAAAGACCACATACCTGACAAGGTACGTGGGACCAAGCAGTACAGTCAGGAAAAGCAGTCCCGGAAACAGGAATGGCCACAGCTTCCTTTCCTGTCCTGTATACCAGAAAAAGCAAAGGACAAAGGTCCACAGAAAAAACATTGCTCCCGGTGACAGAACCAGCGATAAAAGCGGAATCTCCTGTGCCCTTTCATCAAGGGAAAGGAAACGGTAAGCCCTGTCGACCACCGGGATCATGCTCTTTCTCTCTCCAGGCTCCTCTACCTCATAGCCAAAATAGGAGCTTCCTTCATAAGTAAACGTAAACACGGTATTTCCTTTATACACATCAATGACTGCCCCGGGATACCAGAATCCATAGGAGGTCATAAACCAGGCATTGAGATACCCGAAGGGATGCTCCCTGAAAAGATCAGACCAGAGCCTTCTGTACTTTCCCTTATCAGCTTCATAAGCTTCATTATCAAAGTCCACCTTGACCGGATCAGAAACCTTGGGATTGTAGCGCTTCAATGCCTCCTCCGGCAGGATCTCAAACAGCGTCTCCTTCTGCTGCTCTGTCAGGGTGTCACCTTCCATACTGTACACTCTGGCAAGCTGCTGGATCGGGACTGTCAGGATCTCCTGATTTTCACTGTCATCAGCATGCAGTACAAGGGCAAAGCCTTTGTTGACCACAAGGAATGCAAGCATGGCGCCTGCACATAACAGCAGCATTTTCTTTCTGCAGGGCTTCCATTCTGCCTTGAGAAAAAGCAGAGCCAGGAGCACCACGAATACAAAAAAGGCATAAAAGCCGTTGTTCCTAAGGAGCATCATCAGGCAGCTGGAAAGAAACAGGCATGCGCAGTGCCCCTTCTTCTGAAAAAAGCCTGCCGGATCCCGGAAGAATGCACACAGCATCAATACCATCAAAAGCACCATGCCGGTAAATAATCCATCCTTGGCCGAGCAGAGGGAAAACATGACGATCGTAGGAAATCCTCCAAAATAAGCCAGTAAGAGAATACCTCCCCTTCTTCCCATGCCTTCTTCCTTAAGCTTCCGGATCCCGTATCCGAAGATCAGGGACAGCGCTGCCATCTGCAGCAGTGTGTAGAAGGCAATTCCTGCATTATATGAGCCTGTCAGCTTATGGATGAGCTGTACTGTACCTCCCATCAGAAGTACGTGAAACAGCGGATGATGGGTGGAGAAGCTCCGGGTAATGACCTGCATCAGTTCATCCTGTGCATCATATACGAAAAATCCCGGGTATACACCAAGGAATACGATCAGATAGCAGAGGAAAATTATGCCTGCATATAAAAATGTCATGCGGCCTGCCGGAACCTGTCTGATCTGCTGTCCTGTCTCATGCTCTAGACCTTTTGGCAGCAATCTCTTCTGAAGCTGCTTCATAATTACTGTCAGAGCCGCCGAAAGCAGAATACCAAGGATCAGGATCGTAAGCCATAGCCTGCCATCCCTGTAGGCTATGCTGCCTTCTTTTTCAAGGCTGTGTCCAAAGACAAGACAGACCGCATACACAAATCCCGGTATAGCTGGAATTATTTTCTTTTTCAGATCCACATTCATTCCTCTGTGTCTTCCTTTGTTAGATCCGCCTGTTTCCAGGCTTCTTTTCCTACGACCTCACGGATCACAAACTGTGGGGAGCTGTTCATGGAAATATAGACCCGTCCCATATATTCGCCAACAAGCCCGAGCATCAGCATGAGCATACCGCCCATAAATACGATCACCGACATCAGTGCACTGAAGCCGGTCACCAGTCCCGGGGGCTGGATAAATATCTTCTTGATGATCGTGTAGATACCATACAGGAATCCGCAGACTGCACAGACTACTCCGGCTGCCGTGGCGATCCTGAGAGGCTTTACACTAAATGCCGTAAAGCCGTTAAACCAGAGTGCCATCAGCTTTTTCATCGTATAACCAGATTCTCCTGCCTGTCTGTCTCTGTGGTTCACATCCACATTTACGATGTTTTTTGTTGTGCGGAGCACAAGTCCGATCACGTACGGATAGGAATTTTCATAATGCAGCATTTCCTCCACAACAAACCTCCTTGCTGCGAAGTAGCTGGATACATACAGATCCTTTGGCTTTCCAAGCATGACTCTCGTCATAAGCTCATTAACCCTGCTGCCAAAATTCCGGAATCCGGAGTGATGCTTGTGTGCGTATCTGGCATAGGCTACATCTGCACCATCCTCGATCGCACGGATCAGCCTGTCAGCCTCACAGGCTGGTGTCTGTCCGTCATCATCCAGGCAGATCACGATATCCCCGCTGACATGGTGGAACCCTGCCATCAGGGCCGCATGCTGCCCAAAATTCTTTGCCAGGCTGATCCCGGTAATTCTCTTATTTTCCCTGCATAGCTGTCTGATCGTTTCAAAGGTATCGTCCGGGGAACAGTCATTGATCAGTACGATCTCATGTCTGTAGTCCGGAAGCTTCTGCATCGTCTCCTCGATCTCTGCCACAACTCCCGGCAGCGTTTTCGACGAACGGTAGCAGGGAATCACAAAACTGATTTTTTTCATGCCCTATGCCTTTCTTCATTCAGATTTTATTTCATTCAGGATGCCCATAAAGATCACATCCTGATATCCTCCCGGAAGAAGGACGTCATCCCTGAAATATCCTTCCTGTACAAAGCCGGCATGCTCATAGCTTTTCTTAGCCCGTTCATTCCCTGCCAGCACCCGCAGATACAGCTTGTGAAGCTGAAGCTCCTCAAATGCGTAACGGATCATCAGCTCCGCTGCCTCTGAACCATATCCCTTTGACAGGGCTTCCTCTTCTCCGATAAAAATGCCATACTCTGCCTTATTGTGGGTTCTGTCAATATCCCGGAGATACACACTGCCAACCGGCTTTTCTTCCTGGGTACAGATGATAAACTGCACGGCCCTGCCGGTGTTTACCATAGTCTCTGCCCAGTGCTTATGCCCCTCTGCTGTAAAAGGCTTCTGATAAATGAAATTTTCCCTTACAAATGCTTCATTCCGCCATCTGACGATATTTTCTGTATCTTTCTCTGTCATCGGACGAAGCAGGATCTTTTTTCCTCTGATCCACGCTGTCATGATACTGCCTTTCCTTCTGCCGTTTCCTGCAGGCTGTAGATCTCAAAGCCCGCAAGAGCCTTTTCCCGTATCAGCGTAATTTCCCTTCCATGATCCCTGTAATACCGGATCAGCCACTTAGTATCAGCGCCCTTTTCCTGCACATAATATACATTATCCTGTGTCAGCAGTGCCTCTTCCATATTGCTGATCCCAAAGGCCGCCAGCTTCTTTCTCTGAAGCGGGCTCTTGCAGGCCCAGCCACCCATAATATCATAGTTGGCAAGGGAATTATCTACATCCACAAACATTTTTTCCGTATATCCCACAGAGGAATATACATCTATAAAATAGAAATCATCTGATTGCTGCCGCAAATACTGATATAACTCCTGATAAGGGAGATTTCTCTCTGCCTTGGCCTGTGTATCAAGATCCAGGCACCTTATGGTAAAAGGAAGTGCCATCACGCTGTAAAGAAGCACTGCTGCCAGACAGATCATGCCTGTCACACTGCCCGTTTTCCGGCTTCTGTCATCTGCAGCCATCCTTATCCACAGGATCAGTCCAAGGGCAGACAGAATGCACAGCTCCATAAAGTACATGGAATGACTGATCCGCACCGGTACACGGTCACGCATGATCAGCCAGAGCCAGAGGGTCATCCGCACAGCAAAAAGAAATCCGAGCCGGAGGGCTGCAGAGCTGATCCGTGCCGGCATCTTTTTCTCCCCGTCCATCAGAGACAGTACAAGCACTGCCACATAGGCGAGTATCACCATATAATTCCAGGGATAGTCACTTTCATTATGGGATGGTCCATAGCACATCCTGCGGTAATCACTTTTCAGGCTGTCCATAAGGTTCTGCAGGAAGGGGCGCTCCGCCTGCCGTATGGATGCTGCATAATCTGCCACCTTCAGGACAAGGTCTTCGTCAATTTCCTCATCCAGTCCGAAATTATAATTGGCAAGCAGCTCCCGTTCCATTTCCGTCAGTCCTATGGACTCATAAAATTCCTTATTTGCCTCATATTCCGGCAGGATCTGGAAATCATAAAGCTCTGTCCTGTTATCAAAAAACTCATTAAACTTCTGCCATTCACTGCTGCCATAGGCAATTTTATGGGTGCCCTGTCCGATCCCGACAGAAAGCAGGATCAGTCCGATCACAGACAGATATTTGATCATATGCTCCCCGGTGAAGATTTTCTTCTCCATGGACCACTTGATCACTCCTGCTGCACAGATCAGCGGCAAGAGAAGCAGAAGCATCTCTGACCGGATCAGATAGGCCAGGAATACAAGCAGTACTGTTCCGATGTTCCTCCTGATAAAGGCTCCTGCCGGCAGGGTAATATCTGTTGTCAGGAACAGAAAGGCTGCTGCTGCCGCCAGCATACTGCAGGTAACGGTGTACTGGGCGCATACCAGATGCGGCATCAGGAACGAAAGGGCAAAGAAAAGCTCTGTCAGAAACAGAAATCCTTTCAGAAGCCGGATCTTTTTTCCAAAGGCTTCCATCTGCTCTGTCAGAAGAAGGCTTCTGTGCACGATCAGTCCGATACTCAGGAAATGACAGAAGCATAGAAACATCCCATACCAGGGGAGTACCCGTACCACACGGTAAAACACACTGATCAATGCGCTGATCAGCCAGAGCATCTGGATATTATGTCCCTCAGGATCTCCTGTATAAACGCCTGCCAGAATGTCCTTCATCAGCACATCATCATTCAGATCAAAATAATAATCATAACGGATGGCACTCACAAGCAGCAGGATCCCCAGAAAGAGCAGCGTCAGTATACAGTTTTCCTTCTTTTTCAAAAAGCTTTTACATGCCATAGAATTCTTTTACTTTTCCTGCGATATAATCTACCTCTGCTTCCTTCAGCTGATAGAACATGGGAAGTCTGAGCAGTCTTTCGCTCTCTTTTGTCGTATATCTGTCCTCTCCGTGGAACCGTCCGAATTTCTGTCCGGCCGGTGCGGAATGAAGCGGAATATAATGGAATACAGTAAGCACATCATTTTTCTTCATAAAATCAATAAGGGCTGTCCTTTCTTCCATATCCTTTGTCTTAATATAAAACATGTGGCCATTGTGGACACAGTGCTCCGGTACAAAGGGCAGCTCGATCCTTCCGGCCTCTGCAAGGGGAGTCAGCAGACGGTAATACTGGTTCCACCTGTCAAGACGCACCTGATTGATCTCCTGTGCCATTTCAAACTGGGTATAAAGATAAGCGGCGTTCATATCGCTTGGCAGATAGGATGAGCCAAAGCTCTGCCATCTGTATTTATCTACCTGGCCGCGGAAAAACTTGCTTCTGTCTGTTCCCTTTTCCCGCAGGATCTCCGCCTTTTCAATGTATGCTTCATCACGGATCAGAAGGGCTCCACCCTCTCCCATGCTGTAATTCTTGGTCTCATGGAAGCTCAGTGCCCCAAACTCACCAAAGGTTCCGAGGGGCTTTCCCTTATAGGTACTCATGATCCCCTGTGCATCATCCTCCACTACCATCAGATGATGTCTGTCTGCGATGTCCATAATGGTATCCATCTCACAGCCGACTCCGGCATAATGTACCGGGGCAATGACCTTCGTCTTTTCGGTGACCGCATCCTCGATCAGTGTTTCATCAATATTCATGGTATCCGGACGGATATCCACAAATACGATCTTCGCTCCACGGAGAACAAAGGCATCTGCGGTAGACACAAAGGTATAGGACGGCATGATCACCTCGTCCCCTTCCTTAATATCGCAGAGCAGTGCTGCCATCTCCAGTGCATGCGTGCAGGAGGTGGTCAGAAGACACTTTTTCGTGCCTGTTGTCTCCTCCAGAAAGGTATTGCACTTTTTGGTAAACTCGCCGTCTCCGCAGATGTGCATGCTTTCCACTGCTTTTTTTACATTTTCTATTTCCTTCCCTGTATAGGGCGGCACATTAAACCGGATCATCCTTCTCCTCCTTGTTTTCTGTATGTCATCTTTTTACCAATAAACCAGAAAGCGTTCATTCTGAAACGCAAGCTGATAGCTGTATTCTTCCATAAAATCCCGGATAGCAGAAAGCTTATCTCCCTCCTGTGCATCTGCAGCCAATATGACCAGCGGTGTGGGCTTGTCTATATCGGTAAGAGCGATCTTCGTGCTGAGTGCATTCAGATCTGACTTCAGATCCTCATAGCTGCTGGTGTCAAGATCCGGCCAGCTTGTCCGGATGGCACAGGGTCTGTCCAGATAATAGGAAAGCCCGGGAATATTCCCATAAAGAATCAGCTCCTTTCCATCCAGCTCTTCATGGGACTGCAGATAAGCAAATAAGCTTTCAAGGCTCTCTGCGTTTGCCTGACTGGTATACATACCTGCAAGAACCGGGCTGTTCTCTACCTTCGCCGTCCTTCTGGTGCCATCTTCTCCATCCAGGAACACATATCCAAAAAGCAGACCGATGCTCTGTACAACGAACATCAGTACAAGAGCTGCCAGCATCGCCTTTGCCGGGAAAAAGGGAACCCGTCCCGTGCTGTCCACAGCCGATCTTCCCCATCTTACAAACCGGTATACCATCCAGAAGGTTACCGGTGCCACAAAGAAAAGATTATTTAATGCCGGCCATACATAATTATTGCTTCCAAGCGGTGTGATCAGGATCATAATAAGTGCAATGCTGCCGATCAGCATCCATTCATCATCGATCATACGGGTAAACAGCATCCAGACCGTCACCCCAAGGGAGATCAGCAGGAATACAGCGCCCCACTGCAGTCCTGATTCCTTCTGGTAATACCGGAAATTGAACATCCCCCATTTATACAGCACAAAGAACAGGAACACGATACAGGCGCAGTAAATGATCTTCCGGAGTGTCTGTCCTTTATCCTTCCACAGGATCAGGAACGGGATCCCGGGCAAAATACAGAGTGCCGGGTAAACCATCCAGCGGATGCCTCTTTCATAGGCTGACAGGATCGACAGCAGCATTTCAGAAAACGTATAATCTGATGCACTCTCTGACATGCCAAACAGTCCGCCGATCATTTCTCCATAAGCGCCAAATCCATACAGCAGGCTGATGATCAGGAACATCACTGCCTGTGCAGCCAGAAAGCCGCCGATACAGAGCCCGGTTTCTTTTGCTATCTGTTCAAAGCTCTTTTTCTTTCTCGCCCCGTAATACCAGACACAGAGGATCAGTGCCGCTTCCAGGATATTGGGCACCCGAACAGATACATTAAGTCCAAGACTGATCCCCGAAAGGAACAGGCATATCGGCCTGTTGCCTGCAAGTCCACGGAACAGCAGTACGCCGCAGATCAGGAAGAAAAGATACGTCATATAATTATACAGGATCACAGAGGGACACCAGCAGAAGCCGATCGCCGCCACTTCCCCGAGGAATGCGACCCACATGGGCATCTTCGTCTTGAAGAAACGGAAGGAAAACAGTGCCATGAAGCTGATCAGCAGGGAAGAATAAAGCTTCATGCCGATCATCGTTCCCCCAAAGGGAAGTCTGGTAAACAGATAGCCTGTCACGTTGGAAAGGAAGGTCGCGAGCACCCACACACCGTCTGCTCCTTCAAAGAAACGATAGTTTCCAAGGCTGTACGGGGTATCTGTAAGATCCACGCCCTGATTGATCTTAAGCAGAGGCAGGAGCAAAAGCAGCACGGCAAACAAAATTTCCAATGCTTTATTTCTCTGGCTGTATATGTTTTCACTGCGGTCTGTCATCTGGCTGCTCCCTTCCTTTCCCTTATATTTCTTATGCAGCTTCCTGCAAATATAAAAATCTTATCTCTCACAAAATCCAAAAAAACACCAATTCCATAGATCAGAAGTACACTGAAAATAAGCTTTAAAAGCCACAGGATAAGGCTGTTTTTCCCGTAAGGATCCATCACCCTGTCGATCAGCGGATACCATCTGTCCCGGATATCCGGATGTTCATGGAAAAGATATACTCCAAAGCTGTACCTGCCAAGGAAACGGATCACATCCGCTTTTTTCCCTTCTGCCGCAGTTTTCCTTAAAAACACGTAAAACAGGCCCACTGCGCCTGTCAGACAAAATACAAAATTATAATGAAACGGAACAGACGCATAATAGGTAAGCGCCCCTGTTCTGGCGGAAAACAGCTGAAGCACAAACTCCATAAAAAAGATCAGCAGTACACTTCCCCTGTAAAGCAGACCGCCTCTTTTCTCCCATGCAGCCGTGCCATATTTCCGAAGGTAAACACCAAGCAGATACACAAACACAAACCACAGGGCATCATAGCCAAAACGGTCTGCCGGAAGCCGTACCGGACAGATGCTCTTGATCAGACTGCTGATGATAAAAAAGAAGAGCATGATCGTCTCAAAGGTCTTCTTTTCCATATGCTTCACTGCCAGATTGCAGAGCGGCATCAGAAGAAGCAGAAAAAGATAACAGGTGGCAAACCAGTAAGTCTCGGATTCAATGGGAAGAAAATACTGTACCAGTCCATAAATTCCCTGTTCGCCTGCCTTTGTCGGTACCGAAAAAACAGTAAGCACCAGCGGGATCAGCAGGCTGTAAAACCAGATCCGAAGCAGAAAGGCAGCTGCTTTCTGAGGCCTTGGCTCTCTATCTGCCCCAAGATAGCCGCTGATCAGCACATAAACATCCACCGCTACGATGCACAGTGATTCCAGAAGCAGTGCCAGTATATTCTGACCGGTCAGATAACCCGCTGCCTCATTTCCTGCTTCCGGCAGACTTCCCGATTTTGTCATAAAATGCAGGACAACCACCATCGCCATGGCGATCACACGCAGATATTCAATGTTTGCAAGCCGCTTCTTTTCTGCCACGCCGTTTCCTTTCCTACTGTCTCTCTATGGTGACCTGTCCCTTTTCTACCCTGTAAACCATATCGCATTTTTCAATGGTCTGCAGTCTGTGGGCAATAATGATCAGTGTTTTCTTTCCATGAAGCATATTGATGGATTCCATGATCGCTGCTTCTGTTTCATTGTCAAGTGCAGAGGTCGCCTCATCTAATACCAGTACCTCCGGATCCTCGAACAGAGCCCTTGCAATACCGATTCTCTGGCGCTGTCCGCCGGAAATACGGATTCCCCTTTCACCGATGCTGGTATCAAGACCATCCGGAAGCCCTCTTACAAACTCATCAAGCTGCGCTTCCTGCAGGGCACGCCACACCTTGGCATCATCAATATCCTCATCTGCCACACCAAAGGCCACATTCTTCCGGATCGTAGAATCAATCATAAAAATAGTCTGGGGAATATAACCGATATCCTTCAGGAAGGACTGGTAATGCTCCCTCACTTCCACACCATCTGCCAGGATCTCACCGCTCTGGATCTGCAGAAGTCCAAGCAGGATATCCACAATCGTCGTCTTGCCGGCACCGGAGGTTCCCACGATACCAACACTCTTTCCAATCGGGATCTCCATATTCGCCCTGTCAAAGATCAGTGTCTCTGTATTTGGATATTTATACACAATATCCTTCAGCTGGATATTATGTCTGATCTCAAGCTTCTGTACCTCCACCTTTTTCTGATAGGAGGCTGCGTTATAATCAATACTTTCATCCCGGATCTCTTCCTGCAGATTATCAGAAACTCCCATAAAGAACGGTTCGAAATAGGAAATCGAGGTGAGGTGATTGTTGATCCTGTTGGCACAGGGGATCAGACGCATGGCCACCAGTGCGAGCAGCGTAAGCTGTGGCAGAATGGCGGTAACCTGTACACCTGAAAGAAGCTGGATCATCATATAAAAGATCATGCCTGCCAGCGCTACGGTTTCGATCAGGAGTCTTGGAGTTGCATTGTACAGATTATAACGCTGTACTGCATTGACATAGCCCTCCCCGCACTTCGCATATTCGTTAATGAAATAATTCTCTTTATTGGCAATCTTGATCTCCTTGATTCCCATGACGGACTGGTCGATCCACTTATACAGTCCGCTGTAGTAGTCCTGGTTTTCTTCTCCCGCCTTACGCATGATAGGTTTCAATACCCATTTGATAATGGCAAGGACTACAACAAGAAGCAGCGCCACCGTAATACTCATCATCACATCAGAAACGAGACTGACTGCGATCAGGCAGACAAACACGATCCCCTCACTGACAAGCTGCAGCAGGGAAAGGATCAGTCCGTACATATTATTGACGTCAGAAGTAATGCTTCTCTGAATGACAGATGTGTCAGCATTCAGATAATATTCGTAAGGACGCTCCATGAAATTGATCATCATACGTCTTGAGGTTGCAAACTGATTGGTGTAGACAAACTTGAGCTGTACCTTCTGCTGGAAGAACAGAAAAACATTCTTGACCGCAAAAATAACAATAAGTCCCACCATGACAAGGATCATCAGCGTCCTTGTATCATCATAGGCAATATGGAAAAGATCACAGATCACCTGCAGATAGGCATGCTTCTGCACGGCATTTTCTTCCATGACAACACTCATGACCGGCAGGATCATGGAAACACCAAGGGTCTCCAGCACTGCCCCGATCAGCATCAGAAAAACAAGAAGCACCATTTTGTGCTTCTGCTTCTTATCCAGTAATACCATCAGTTTCCGAAAAATCTTTTTCATACTGCTCCTCTGTCAGAGCGTGCCATCTGCACTGCCCATTTCCGCATTCTTATGTCGATTGTACCATATCTGTATCTGTAAGGCAAACTGTCAGATCTGCTCGTTCTGCCGGTGGATCTCCGGTGCCTCATATTTGTCCATAAAATCCTCTCCTAGAAAAATCTTTTCCCCGGCAAACAGGATCGCATCCGGCACGGTAAATACCGTAACCACCCTGTCGAAGTAAAGGCCGTCCACAAAGTTCAGGATCTCCATTGGGAATTTTCCATCCAGTACGATATTTTCAGGAAACAGCTTTGCATAATCAAGCACATCCCTTGGATGCGGCTTCATGATCACACAGCCTTCTTCCTCTCCGAACCATTTATAAGTATTGACAATATCCGTAAAAATCTGCTCTCTTGTAGTAAGATCACAGAGCGGCTCTGTCAGCACCAGTACCTTTTTCCGCTTCCTTCCTTCAGCAGAAAGATCCTTCACGAGGGCTTCCCGGTTTTCGATAAAGATCGAAGTCAGGATTTTTTTCTGTTCCCCGGTCAGGTGCTCTGTCAGTTCCTTCCGGTTCTTCTCGATATACTTTTTGCAGGGATAAGGGAGCACGGAAATATCATTGACCTCCATATCGATGCAATATTTGGAATATCCGTTCTGGATAAAGATCAGATTATGGGCTGCCATCCATGCCTTCAGTTCAAAATGTCCCCGGTTATCATACCGTGCCGTATCATAGTACCGGATGCAGTCAAGTCCATCCTCCAGGGCATGATAGGGAATTCTGTGCGTACTCAGATAATATCCTATGGGATCAGAATCACAGAATACATAAATCTCCTGATAAGCCTTGAAATCCACCGGGATGTAAGGCTCCAGCAGCTTTCCGAATTTTCTGGTAAAGCGGATCCTCTGCAGCATGTTTAGAATAAGATTTCCTCTGTCCCTGTGCAGCGGCGCAAGCTCTTTAAAAAAGCTCTCCTCCTTTTCATCAAAGGGAAGAACCAGTTCAAACAGACCGCTTTCTGCTGCCCTCTCCTGCAGCATACCAAAGTCATTGGACATACTGCTTAAAAGAAGGGTTGCTTCCCCTCTCTCTTCTGCAGGTCTGTCCAGCTCCTTCAGGCAGGCGATATAGGCATGATAAAATGTATGACAGACATAAATTCGCTGATGTGATCTCATGTTTTATTCCCTCCTGATCCACGTTTCATGATACCATAGATTTTTGTTTGAATGCAACGGAATATGGTGTATAATCAGCATATATACACTTTTCAGGAAGGATCGTATCCATATGCAGGGAAAATCACTGGCAATCATCACCGCAAGAGGCGGCAGTAAACGAATACCAAGGAAAAACATCAAAGAGTTCTGCGGCAGACCGATCCTCTGCTATTCTATCGAAGCAGCTCTCTCATCAGAGGCTTTTGATGAAGTCATGGTTTCTACCGATGATCCGGAGATCGCCGGGATCGCCATGAAGGCGGGGGCTTCTGTTCCCTTTTTCCGCTCTGCTGAAATGTCCGGTGACTATGCTTCCACTGATGAGGTGATCATGGAGGTGCTTAAAGAATACGAAAAAAACGGTCTTTTCTTTGACCGCTTCTGCTGCATTTATCCGACAGCTCCCTTCCTTACCGGAAGGCGGCTGAAATCTGCCATGGATCTCTTAAACGAAGCGGATTCCTGCATGCCGGTGGTGCCCTTTTCCTATCCGCCCCAGCGGGGGCTTCTGATCGCAGAAAACGGCTGCCTTGTCCGGCAGTTTCCGGAATATGCCACAGCCAGAAGCCAGGACCTTCCAAAGGTTTATCATGACTGCGGTCAGTTTTATGCCTGCCGGACAAAGCCCTTTATGGAGGCCGGCACCACAGATGTGGAAAACCTGATCCCCCTTATCCTCTCCGAAATGGAAGTGCAGGATATCGACACCCCGGAGGACTGGGAGATCGCTGAAATCAAATACAGGAGACTTTTTTCAAATGACACTGACTGATATGCAGACCCCCTTTTATCGGATCAAAGAAGCCGATCTGCTTTATGATATTGATCTGTTACAGACTGCCCTTTCCGAAAACTGGGGCAGTAATACCATTATGAGTTATTCCGTAAAAACCAATGCCCTTCCCTGGCTTTTGCATTATCTGAAGGAAAAGGGCTTCTATGCAGAAGTTGTTTCCGAAATGGAATATGATCTGGTAAAACGTCTTGGTTTTCCCGGAAAGCATATGATCTACAATGGTCCTATCAAGGATAAAAAGACATGGGAAGCCGTACTGCTTGCCGGCGGCCTTGTCAACATGGACTCAAACTACGAGCTCGGCTGGATCGAAGAGATCTCCTCCCTTTATCCGGACAGGCAGTTTTCTGTAGGTCTCCGTGTAAATTGTGACATTGCTGTCATGTGTCCTCAGGAGGAGCTGGCAGAGGAAGACGGCGGCCGCTTTGGCTACTGCTACGAAAACGGAGTTCTCGCTGATGCCATCAAAAGGCTTGACACTCTTCCCAATGTCACGATCGCAGGGCTTCATCTTCATTCTTCCACGAAATCAAGGTCTGTAGAGGTATATGGTGCGCTTGCTTCCATGGCCTGCAGACTGGCAAGGGAGTTTTCTCTTTCCCTTTCCTATGTGGATATGGGCGGCGGCTACTTTGGCGGCAGGGATGACAGACCCGGATATCCCCAGTACATGAAGGAAATCTGCCGGGTGCTTTCTTCCTGCTTTGACAGAGAAAAGACAACCCTGATCGTGGAGCCCGGTGTATCCCTGATCTCCCGTGCTACCACCTTTGAGACAGAAATACTGGATGTGAAGCAGATCCGCGGCATCACGTATCTTGTTACGGACGGCAGCCGGGTAAACTTAAATCCACAGGTCACAAGGCATATATATCCTCACCATATCGTATACAAGCAGCGGATCCGCCGGGAAACGCTTCCTGTGCAGTGGGTCTGCGGCTCTACCTGCATGGAATATGACCGTTTATTTGAGCTGACAGATGCACCGGCGCTTCTTCCGGGCGACCGGATCATTTATGATACTGCCGGCGGCTATACGATCTGTCTGACCCCACTGTTCATCCACTATTTTCCGGCTGTCTATATTGAAAAAACAGACGGGGAGATTTTTACCGCAAGGGAGCCATGGGGAAATGATGAATATCTCCAGAAATACCACTGGTAATACTTACTTTATTACAGCTGACAAAGATCATGCCGGAAAGGATTTTTTATGAATAAAAGCTTTCAGATTGGAACACGAAGGGTTGGAGAAGGTGCCCCGGTTTTTATCGTAGCCGAGCTTTCCGCCAACCACAATCAGGACTATGACCGGGCGCTTGAGATCGTCCATGCCGCCAAAGAAGCCGGTGCAGATGCAGTCAAGCTGCAGACCTATACAGCAGATACCATCACTCTTGACTGTGATGATGATTGCTTCCAGATCAAGGAGGGAACCATCTGGGACGGCACGACACTTTACAAACTCTATCAGCAGGCCTACACCCCCTGGGAATGGCAGCCAAAGCTGATGGAGGAAGCAAACCGCCTCGGTATGGAATGCTTTTCTTCTCCCTTTGATCTGACATCCGTGGATTTTCTGGAAGAAATGCACGTTCCGGCCTATAAGATCGCTTCCTACGAGATCAATGACATTCCCATGATCCGTAAGATCGCCCGGCTGAAAAAGCCCATTATATTTGCTACCGGCATTGCTTATCCGGAGGATATTGAGCGGGCACTTTCTGTCTGCAGGGAAGAAGGAAATGAGGATGTGATCCTGCTAAAATGCGTTTCCTCCTATCCGACTCCCTATGAAGCAGTAAATCTGCGGGTAATTCCTACACTGCAGAAAACCTATGACTGTCTGACCGGCATTTCCGATCACACTATGGGCACTATCGTTTCTGCCGGAGCGGTTCCCCTTGGTGCCAAAATGGTCGAAAAGCATCTGACCTTAAAGAGAAGTGACGGCGGTCCCGACAGTGCTTTTTCCATGGAGCCTGCCGAGTTCAAACAGATGGTGGATGAGATCCGTATTCTGGAAAAGGCTCTTGGAAGCAGTGAATATGTCCTTACCGATACCCAGAAGCTGGAGCATGGCGGATCCCGTTCCCTCTTCGTGGTAAAGGATATTGCCGCAGGCGAAGCACTGACCAGTGAAAATATCCGCTCAATCCGGCCGGGCTGCGGACTTCACACGATGTACTATGAAGAAGTCCTTGGCAGAAAAGCAAAGCACTTTTTAAAGAAAGGAACCCCTCTTGCATGGGATCTCATCGACTGATCTATTTTCGAACAGATGGAAATTCACAGATTGCTACCGGACATCTGATGCGGTGTCTGTCCATAGCACAGGCATGTCAGGTTCTCTCTCTGCCTGTCTGTTTTCTGGTTTCCGATGAGGACAGCGCTTCTCTTTTAAAGCAGTTTGATCCTGCAGGCACTTTTCCTGTAAGGATCCTTTCTTCTGCTGTGTACAATGACATGGAAAAGGAACTGCCGGAGCTTCTTTCCCTTCTTTCCGAGGCTCCTTCTTTACTTTTTGTCGATTCCTATTTTGTAACAGAGCCTTATCTGCAGGCTGTTTCCGGCATCTGCCCCGTAGCTTACCTGGATGATCTGCAGCTCTTTGATTATCCTGTAGATCTGGTCATTAATTATGATATCATCCCGGAGGATATGCTTCCTTCCTATCAGGCTGCCTACAAAAGAGCTGGTCAGACGCTGCTTGGTGCTTCCTATACACCACTGCGCAGACAGTTCCAGATGGAGGTTCCAGCTGTCCGGCCTTCGGTAAAGGATATTCTGATCACCACCGGTGGCAGTGATCCTTATCACTTCTGCCTGAATCTACTCTCCTGTTTTCAGGAAAGACTTTCTGCCCTGATAGCAGAGCCGGATTTCCACCTTCATGTTCTGATCGGCAGCCTGAACGAGGATAAAAGGCTTCTAATGGAGCTCGCAGAAGAGCTTCCCTTCCTGAAACTTCACGAAAATGTTACCGATATGGCTGCGCTGATGGCTTCCTGTGATCTGGCCATTTCCGCTGCCGGAACAACACTTTATGAGCTGTGTGCCGTTGGCATACCTGCTGTCAGCTACTCCTTTGCCGATAATCAGCTTCCCTCTTCCCTCGCCTTTGCAAACGTTGGAGCAGTTCCCTATGCAGGGGATCTCCGTATGGACACGGAATCCTGTTCTATTGTGCCTTCTCCGGATTCAAAAGGCACAGGCAGTGCATACGGACTTCCGGGTGTTCTTTCTGCTGTCTGTCATTTTGTAACAGATATGTCAGGCAATATGGCAAAAAGAAAGTCTGCACAGCAAAGCATGCACAGACTTATCGACGGCAAGGGTTCCTGCCGTATCGCAAGAGCCTTAGAAGAATGCGCTTTTCACAATTTCCGCAGCCCGTAGGAATTTCTCCTCCTGCATTCCCTCTTCTGTCTCTTTCCATATATTTTCCTTTACAGCTCCACCCCTGTTTTCCAGGATAAAATAACCACGTCCCATGACAGAATGGCCATCAGATACCGGCTGCAGCACATCTCCCTTATGGATATGGCAGACATATTCCTTCAGCAGAATATCCGCATCTTCCTGCTGCAGGATCTGTTCCATTTCTGTTCTGTCAGGAATCCGGTCCACCTTTCCTTCCATATCAAAATAATGGATCATCATGGCCTTTGTCTCTTTTGGGGCAAAGGAATAGGATCTTCCCATACGATACCGGATATATTCCTCTGCTTCATCGATCCCCGTACAGAGTGGGGTGAACAGATTGTGAAGATTATGTCCGGATGGCCGTGCCGAAAGCTCGATGACAAAGGGTCCGTTTTCTCCCTGTATCAGATCGGCATGCAGAAGGCATTCATCAAGCCCCATGGCTTCAATCACTGCTTCCATATATTCCCTTGCCTGTCCGTAAAAGGGATCCTCCGGCAGAATGGAAAAATAAGCAACTGCCTGTCTTGCAGGAAACGGAGTATTTTTCTTTTTACGGAGCAGGATCAGATGGAACTTTCCTCCGATCACAGCACCATCAATGCCATACTCTTCCCCTGCTATACATTCTTCCAGAATGTAATCTTCTTCTCCAATTTCAGAAAGTCCTCTCTCCAGATCTTCCTTTGAAAAAAGCATATGGATCCCACGACTGCCGGAACCAAATCTTGGCTTTAAAATAGCAGGGAATGTCAACTTATCTTCCGGTATTTCCTCTCTGAAAGCCACACTTCCCGTATCCCGCTTCTCTTTAATCTTGTTGGCAGGGTAGCAATGGCAGTTTCTCAGGCCTTTTTGCACCAGTGTTTCATGAAACAGCCATTTGTCTGTACATTTCTCTGCCATTTCCCTGCTGATCCCAGGGAGCTGCAGCGTATCATTTACCATTCCAATAGTAGTCAGATATCTGCCGATCGGCACCGTCAGTACAAAGTCCGGATCTTCTTTTCTTACCGCTTCTATAGTCGCCCTTTCGTCTGAAATATCCACAACCAACGCCTTATCTGCCGCCGCTAATCCACTGGCAGCCGGATTTCCGTCCAGTGCTGTCACAAAAAGTCCATTTTCATGAGCCTTTTCTATGGTATGCAGTGCTTCCTCACTGGCTCCGATGATCATAGCCTTTTTCTGTGTTCCACCGTTCATTAGGAAAGCTCCTTTATTTCAATACTTTTTCCAATTCTTCAATAACAATCTTAAGTGCTTTGATCCTGGCATACTTCTTGTCCACAGACTCCAGAATATGCCAGGGTGCATAGGTAGTGCTGGTTTTTTGCAGCATCTCATTTACTGCCACCTCATAAGCATCCCATTTTTCACGGTTCCTCCAGTCTTCCTCTGTGATCTTCCACTGCTTGCCTTTAGTATTCTGCCTCTCTTCAAAGCGTACAAGCTGGGTATCCTTGTCTATCTGTACCCAGAATTTGATGATAACCGTGCCAAAATCGTGCAGCTCCTTTTCAAACTCGTTCATTTCATTATAGGCACGTTTCCAGTCGTTTTCGCTGCAGAAGCCTTCCAGTCTCTCCACCATCACTCTTCCATACCAGCTTCTGTCAAATATGGCAATATGTCCTGTCTTTGGAAGCCTTGTCCAGAATCTCCAGAGATAATGTCTGGCCTTTTCATGGGGCTCCGGGCTGGCAATAGGATGTACTTCAAAGCCTCTTGGATCCAGTGCCTGTGTGATCCGTTTGATATTACCGCCTTTTCCGGCTGCATCCCAGCCCTCATATACGATAACTACAGGTACCTTTTTACGGTACAGTCTGTTATGAAGCTCCCTGAGCTGTGCCTGCAGGTGATCCAGCTCTTCTTTATATTTTTCATCCGTCAGTTCCTTATTCAAAGGAATTTCTGAAAGCTTTGGCAGCTTCTTCAGCGGAAAGGTATTCTGCAGGAGCGGCACTGCCAGCCTTGCATTCTGCAGGGCAATTTCAATTCCCTGTGTCAGAGTTTCAAGTGCCTGCAGCTCTGCCCACTTCTTTGATTTACAATCCAGAAGATACCAGGGGTCTGAGGGCGAATTGGTATCCTCCATATAGCGGTCAAATACAGAAAGACATTTCTCATAATGTTTGTTCTGCCATTTATCTTTATCACTGATCCTCCAGCTGGTATCTATATCAGAGCAAAGCTCTTCTATGCGTTTCTTCTGCTCCTTTTTGCTGATATGGCAGAAAAATTTCATAACCAGATAACCATTGTCTGTCAGCTGACGTTCAAAACGTCTGATACTGTCAATTTTCATCTGGTACTGTTTTTCATTCAGCTCTCCGTTCAGAACGCCTTCTGTAATCTCGTCCATCCAGCCTGAATCCAGAAATGCAAATTTACCAGCCTCCGGTATCTTCTCAAAGTACCGGCACAAAAACGGTTTTCTTTTTTCTTCCTCTGTAGGAACTGTCATGGATGCTACCTTGAAGAAACGGGGATCAATGTTTGTGATCAGTTCTCCGATCAGGCTGCCCTTTCCTGCCGTTCCCCAGCCTTCCACCAGAACAAGTACGGGTGTCTTATGTTCTTTTAGCCGGAGCTGCTGTGCCTGCAGCTTCTCTCTGGCTGTCTTCAGCCTTATCTTAAGTTCTTCTTCCTCCGGTCTCTCCGGAAACTGTACATCCTTCAGCATAAAATCCCTCCCGTTTTTCTTTCATTTTATCATATTTTCTGACAGATTCCCATAGGGAATGTCAGAGGGAACAGATTTTTCTTGCGTTGTCTGTATATCTGTGTTACACTCGTTTCATTCCTACCCGTTTCCGGGAATTCAGGAAGATCATGTTGATTCTTTTATTTTTATCTTTTGACATTTCGCCGGATGTTTTCAGAACAGGTCTGCATGATGTAACTATTCACTTTTGTTTTTTGATGTTGTCCCGACATCCGGAAACTCACATCTTTATTCAAAGGAGGGCTACCTATGTCCACAAATCTACTGAAGTCTTATTTTCCTATGATCCAGAGCAGGGAGGAAATCCTTGTCAGAATCTATTCTAACCCAAAGCTACAGCAACTTTTTGAAAGCTGGACTGTCCTGCAGCAGAAAGAATTCCTCGATTTCTGCTCCG
>ERZ1673743.183-NODE-183-length-110199-cov-22.647271_pt1 | contig 110199 bp, 123 predicted proteins | sample MGYA00580197_ERZ1673743 | MGnify/ENA primary metagenome ERZ1673743 (study PRJEB41218, sample SAMN15661795) | gut metagenome | host: Homo sapiens | place: Canada: London | collected 2015-08-20/2019-03-30 | study: EMG produced TPA metagenomics assembly of...
GTGTGCTGCGCACCGTCTGCGCGGTTCGAAGCTGCCGGCGTATTGGGCTTCATAGATTGGGCTTCATAGGCGGTAAAATGGGGGCAATTTGCATGTTGGAAACCTCCCTGGCATTAGGCACATGTCTCCTTTGGGACTGTGCCGGATACGTTGTTTTGGGGCAGCGAGTTTTTCCCGTTGTAGATCACTACCATAGACGGAAACGGCGCAGGAGCAGAGACATTTCCGTCTTCATCCGTGAACCGCAGACGCCCTCGTATAAAACGTATTTCCGCCCTCCCATAGATGAAGTCGTGAAAATAAGATGTATCCGTTCGTGCTGGGATAAGCAAAACGATGGGATATCCGCCGTGTGCTTCTTTGAACGCCTTTTGCACCCATTTGCCAATCTCCCTGCCATACGGCGGGTTGCAAAAGACAGCGCCGCCGCGATCCCAACTTTGCGAGAGTCCGTCCATTTCAGGCGTGTAGAACAGAGCACATTTTGCTGTTTTGTTCGTTGCCGCGGGGTCGAGCACAAAACCAAACTCGCTATTCAATTTATCAAAAAAGTCCTGCGGCGTGCACCAGCACATGTTTTTGGAAGATAGCAGTGCCTTGTTCATTTTGCAAACCACCCCTTCGCATTCATGTGTGTGCAGATACAGCTTCCATCTTGTTTTCTTGGACCTTTCCGTTCGTGCTCAGACTGATATGCGAGTCCTTCTGCTATAGCCTGGTTCATGATGAGCGTGCTCATATTAGCATAATATATAAGGTCTTCAAAAAATGAAATGGGGGTTGCGCACTTCTTCAGCTCCGCCACGATGCGCTTTGCGCGCTGGCGGAAAAGCATACAAATCTCGTGCTGAGAAAAGAGTTCTTCCAGTTTCTCCGTGTACTCGTCGATGCGCTTCTTAACTGTGTTATAGCAGCGGTTCACCTTTTTTGCGATGGTACCAATGCTCCAGCCGAGGATATGAAACCGCATGATCATGCGATTTTCCTTCCTCCGCTTAGCTGCAATCTTTTCATCCCGCGCCTGATTTTTGCCGCGCTTTTTTGCCCCTGTAGGCATGGCGGAAATACCGATGGCGGCCTGCTCATCGGCGGTAAGATTCAGCTTCTCTACAATGTAAGCATTTTTCATTTTGTAGTATTTTTTTACTGCGGTTGACAGTAGAGACTGAACCTCGCGCTCGGATAGAGCGGGTTTCAATTGTGTGTTGGCCTTCAGTGCCAGCCGAAGAGCTTCTTCATTGGAATATCCCGCCATTTGGCAGGCCGAAAACAGAATGAGCAAAAAATGGTCTCGATATCCCTCCCAGTTCTCCCGCAACCCTATCAGCTTGAGCAAGGCATCTACGCGCCGACTGCCCGCATCCTGTGCAGACGTAGGCATATAGCGGTGACAAGGCTCAGAAGTTGCTATACTCTTTTTTGAGTAAAACTGAAGATCCTTATATTCCTCTACGAGTGACATCCGAACAGAATGTCGTATTTCGCAGGTACAGTAATTATTTGCGTGAGTGTTAAATGTGCCTGGAATGCGTGTCAATCCTGCAATATTTGAACAATACCCCGAATCGACCGAGTAGCCGATGATCTGCAAGTCGGTGAGAAGATTTTGAATGGCATTTCCAATATGCTTTGAGATTTCGCTTGCCATAAAGCCAAGGCTCGCTGCACACTGGCCGATAAGCCAAATAAGATGGAAACCCCTTCCGCTGTAAACCACAATATTGGGCTCAGGAAGCTCGGTCCATATTTCAAGGCCTTGAGATAACAAGGACAGCGCATCTTCCGGATTTGGACAGTTTGAAGCTTTTTCGTGCGCATCAATATCTACCCAAATCGCGTTCAGCGCAAACAATTCATCAGTGTCCCATGTTTGTGCAGCTTTGAACTGCGCCTTTGTGATATAGTAATCTGCATTTGCCGAAACGTGCATCCGCGACAACCATTCGCCCGCCTCTTCCGCAGGAACGCTCGCTACCGTCTCCATTGTAGATGTTCCCTTGGGGCGACGCACAATTGTCACCAGTCCCTTGTATTCGGGATAGTCCGCTGCAAAAACAAGGTCGGCAAACTCCTTTACATTGGCCTTTGGGCAATTGTGCTTCAGTTGCTTGATGGGATACTTTATGGGATGCTGGGTACGGAAAGTCGCTTTTTCTTCTTTTGTCCAAGAGTTTTTCATACTGCCTCCAAGGTTCTGGAGGCGATTGCGATGGCATTAGACGGCGTCTTGAAGTTGTCCCTTTGTTTGTCCCTTTTTGTCCATAATTGTCCCCTGTAATGTCCCCGAAGAAATCTACAGAACGAAACATACTGTCACGGACAGGCACAAACAAAAACGCCAGAAACCGTTGTGGTTTCTGGCGTTTTGCAGGTAAGCGGTATAAACTCAGCGCTTGGAGAACTGAGGTGCGCGACGGGCGGCCTTCAGACCGTACTTCTTGCGCTCCTTCATACGAGGATCGCGGGTCAGGAAGCCGGCCTTCTTCAGGATGGCGCGGTACTCGGGGTTCACCAGCAGCAGGGCGCGGCTGATGCCGTGGCGCAGGGCGCCGGCCTGGCCGGACACGCCGCCGCCCTCGACGGTGGCAACGATGTCCACCTTGCCCAGGGTGTTGGTGGCGTTCAGAGGCTGACGGACGACCATCTTCAGAGTCTCCAGACCGAAGTACTCGTCGATGCTGCGGCCGTTGATGGTGATGGAGCCGGTGCCGTTCTCAAACAGGTGCACACGGGCGACGGAGGACTTGCGGCGGCCAGTGCCGTACTTGTAGGGATTCTTAGACTGATACATTCTCTTTTTCCTCCTTACTTGACCAGCTCGGGCTTCTGAGCCGCATGGTCATGCTGCTCGCCGGCGTAGATGTGCAGACGCTTCAGGGAATCCTTGGTGACGATGTTGCGGGGCATCATGCCGCGGACGGCCACGCGCATAGCCAGCTCGGGCTTGTCCTGCATCAGGATGCGGTACTTGGTCTCCTTCAGACCGCCCACCCAACCGGAGTGGGTGCGATAGTACTTCTGCTCCATCTTGTTGCCGGTCAGGACAGCTTTGCCGGCGTTGATGACGATGACGTTGTCACCGCAGTCGGCGTGGGGGGTATAGGTGACTTTGCCCTTGCCGCGCAGCAGGTCGGCGACGATGACGGCGGTCTTGCCCAGGGGCTTGCCGGCGGCATCCACGACGTACCACTTGCGCTCAATGTTGGCCTTGTTTGCCATGAAAGTGGACATGGTGATCTTCCTCCAATTTATATTATAATGTGTGCTTTACTTTTTCACGCGCCCTTGTTACAATCGGGGCAGAGAAAACGCGCTCAGCGCGCAGGATTATTTATACCACAGTGCCGGCGTGTTGTCAACACCGATTTGATTTACGGCATGAACATCTTGTGTTTTCTCTTATTTTCTCAATTATACTCTCGTTTTCTCAAATCGCAATTTACATTTTCAGGAGGCATGACCGTGCAGCACATATTGGGACTGGTCCGCCGCTGTGTGGAGGACTACAACATGATCGAAGCCGGAGAGACCGTGGCCGTGGGCGTCTCCGGCGGCAAGGACAGCTTGCTGACGCTGACGGCCCTGGCCCGGCTGCGGGCATTCTATCCCAAGCCCTTCCGGGTGGAGGCCATCACGCTGGAGACCGGTATGCCGGGGATGGACTTCTCCCCGGTGGCCGACTACTGCGCGCAGCTGGACGTTCCCTATACCCGCATCTCCGTACCGGTATACGACATTGTGTTCAACGAGCGAAAAGAAAAGAACCCCTGCTCCCTGTGCGCCAAGCTGCGGCGGGGCAGCCTGCATACGGCGCTGACGGAACGGGGGATACACAAGATCGCGCTGGGGCACCATTACGATGACGCGGTGGAGACGCTGCTGATGAACCTGCTGTTCGAGGGGCGCATCGGCTGCTTCCAGCCGGTGACGTATCTGGACAGGACGGACATCACCCAGATACGCCCGCTTCTGTACTGTCAGGAGGCGGACATCCGCCGCATGGCGGCGAAGCTGGCGCTGCCGGTGGTGAAGAACACCTGTCCCATGGACGGCCACAGCCGCCGGCAGGAGGTGAAGGAACTGCTGGCGGAGCTGGAGCAGCGCTATCCTGATCTGAAGAAAAAGCTGTTCGGCGCCGTGCAGCGCTACCCGCTGTATGGGTGGGATCTGGAAAAAATGGAGAAGTGAGCGGCTTTTGTAAGACGCGCAAATCAAATTTTGAGAGGTGTTGATCAGATGGGAGTATTTGGTTTTTTCAAAAAAAGAAAAAGCGAATTATCACGCGAGCAGAAAAAATGGAATAAAATGTGGGATCTGTGGACGGAAAACCGTGCGGACACCCCCTATGCAGAGGTGATGACCTATCAAAGCGAGGTCAATAATGGCGGGCACGATCAGTATTTCCTTAATGTTGAGCAAACGGGCGATCTGCAAGCGGAAATTTCGATTTTGGAGAACGTCTTATCCGAAGAACTGCGAAGCAATTTGCTGACCGCGTATGATGCATACCAGATGCTGGCTGATAAGGAGTCAGACGAAGAATGGGAGGCAATACTGGAACGATGCGACGATGTCTTTTTCAAAAACGAAGAGGAGATCAACCGCATTCTAAAAGAGTATGCCTCTAAAATTGAGTTGTAGCTTCGCGTTTTTTTCGGGTGGTATCTGGAAACGATGGAGAAATAAACGGCTTTTGTGAGGCTCGTAAATCAGGTCTGGAGGGTTTCCGATGATAAAGAATTTAATGTATATTGAGTTAAAATCTGGATATTCCGATGATGGCCCGGCATGGATCGGCTATGTAAAGACCTCAAAAACCAGAAAGACAGTCTATTTTAATGACCATGCTTTTCAAAAGGCCATAGGCGGCAGTTCAAACTACATAGACGTTGAAAATGGCGATAGGTATTGGATCACCGGTTTGAAAAAAGATGAGAGCAATCGCCATTGGGCGGGACACGGAAAAATCACGATCGACCGCAGAGCTGTTGAGGAATACCTTGCTTTGGTCGGGGAAAAAGAATTGCCATTGAGTTTGTTTGAGGTGGCTGATATGGAGGATAAGTTCCCTGTTGAACGAGCAAACAGACTGTTGAACGGAATAAAGTGAAGCCTTCCTCCCTATGTAACTACACCAGCACCCACTTCACCAGCAGCAGAAGCCCCAGCCCCGGCAGGCCCAGAACACCCACCGTCAGTGCGTTGAACCAGTTGACGCCCAGCGTCAGCCCGGTGACGGGGGCGGTGCTGTTCAGTAGCCACAGGACACCCAGGCCCAGGGCACTGTTCAGCGCCACCCGCAGCGCCAGCTTCAGCGGCTTGCGGAACAGCCGCACCACCGCCACCAGCAGGAACAGGCCCACCAGGGCCAGGGATACGATCTCTATGACGGACATACCTCTCCCCCCTTTATCGCGCCGGCAGCCACACAGGGCGGCGCGGACGGCTCCGTCTTCGGCACCGGCACCGCGTGCGGGATGCCGGAGGGCACACTTTGGCCATTCTGCTCCTTAATACGGCGCAGCAGGTAGTTGCTGCGGGCTTTCAGGGCGTTGATCTCGAAGATACAGGCGTCGATGAGCTCGCTGTCGCAGACATAGTCAAAGCGGATATAGGCCTCCTTCAACGCCTGGGTGGTGCTGTACAGTTCACGCTCCAGTTCACGGAGCGTCGGGTCTGTGCTGTGCTTCTTTGCCATAGGGTTCCCCTCCACATCAATATTGTACGTCCAGTTTACGCATTTATGCCCGGTTTCAAACAGGGGCGGCCTGTCCGCCCGGAAAGGACAGCTATGGAACAGGAATATTTCATGCAGCAGGCCCTCGCTCTGGCACAGGAGGCCGCTGTCCACGGCGAGGTGCCGGTGGGCTGCGTCATCGTCCGCAATGACGAGATCGTGGGCCGCGGCCGCAACCAGCGGGAGGAAAAGCAGGCCGCCGTCTCTCACGCAGAGATGGAGGCCATCGCCCAGGCCAATGCGGCGCTGGGCAGTTGGCGGTTGGACGAGTGCGACCTGTATGTGACGCTGGAGCCCTGCCCCATGTGCGCTGGGGCCATTCTTAACGCCCGCATCCGGCGGGTGTACTACGGCGCCCGGGATGAGGTGATGGGCGCCTGCGGCGGCGTGCTGAATTTGTTTATGGAGGGCTTTCCCCGTCCGCCACAGCTGGTGGGCAATGTGTGCGGCGACGAATGCCGCGACGTTTTGCAGACCTTTTTCCAGAAAGTTCGGGAGAAAAACGGCGAGAATACAAATCGTTCGGCGAACATTGTTGAAGATTTCACAGATTTTTAATATTTGTAACCGAATTTTTTTCACATCTCCGCGATATCCTAATCATGCAAGAAACAAAAAACTTTTTTCATCTTCTCTTCCTGCCATATCTGCGGAGCGCCAAGCGGCACTCCGCTTTATGGTGTCCGGAGATATTTGCCCGCGCAAGCGGGTTTTTTGCTGCCCTATGGGGCTTTTCTTTTTGCGGGACTCATGCTATAATACCCCGCAGAACGACAAAAGGAGCACGGAACATGGCCTCACCTCTGCTGCAAGGAAAACTGCATATCTCCGGCATGGACAGCTGTGCCCCGGCGCTGGCCCGGCAGTGGCAGTTGGGACTGGAGACCATCGCCTTCTCCTATGCGCCTCTGCTTGATGATCCCGCCGCCCTGCCCCGGACGCGGGAGGAAATACACGGTATCAGCAGTCTGTGGTTCCACGGCCCCTTCGCCGAGCTGATCCCCTGCGCCATCGATCCGTTGGCCCGGGATGTAGCCATGCGGCGGTTCCGGCAGGCACTGGACGCAGCGCAGGCGCTGGGTATACGACGCATGGTATTCCACGGAGGCTTTATTCCCCATGTCTACTTTCCGGAGTGGTATGTGGAGCAGTCGGTGCGGTTCTGGCGGGAATTCCTGCGGGACGTACCGGCCGACATGACACTGGCGCTGGAAAATGTCATGGAGCCGTCGCCGGAGACGCTGGTGTCCATCGCCGCCCAGATAGACGATCCCCGATTGGGGCTGTGCTTGGATGTGGGCCACGCCAACACCTGCGTCAGCGAAACGCCGCCCATGGATTGGATCGTGCCTATGGCCCCATGGCTGCGGCACGTTCACCTGCACAACAACCAGGGCGATACGGACCTGCACGCCCCGCTGGGAGAGGGAAACATCCCCATGCGGCAGATCATCGACACGGTGCTGCACGCCGCGCCGGATGCCACATTCACCATTGAAAATCAGGACGCCCTGCCGTCGCTGCACTGGCTGGCGGCGCAGGGATTTATCGAGGAACCGACATGACAGAAGCAGCATTGCAGCAGTATATACAGGCCATCCGACCGGCCGACCGGGCGGCGATGGACGCGGCCCGGAAACGACAGGCAGAGCTGGCCAAACCGCCGGGGAGCTTGGGCGCGCTGGAGGACATATCCATCCGTCTGGCAGGTATCACCGGTCAGGTATGCCCGAAAATGGACAGCTGCCGCGTGGCGGTGTTTGCCGCCGACAACGGCGTGGTGGACGAAGGCGTGTCCTGCGCGCCCCGGTCCGTGACCTTGCAGCAGGCCGTCAACATGACCCGGCGCAGGACCGGGATGTCCGCTATGGCCGCCGCCTTCGGCGACGATGTGGCCGTCGTGGACGTGGGTATTGCCGGCGATGTGCCGGATGTAGACATTCTGGACCGGAAGATCCGGCGGGGCACCGGAAACATCGCCGTAGAGGACGCTATGACCCGGCCGGAGGCGCTTGCCGCCATGGCCGCCGGCATGGAGCAGGCGGCGCGCGCCAGAGCCGACAGTATCACCGCCCTGGGCATCGGCGAGATGGGGATCGGCAACACCAGCACCTCTGCCGCGGTACTGTCCGCGCTGACCGGTGCGGACATCGAGGCCGTCACCGGCCGGGGCGGCGGACTGACAGACGAGGGCTTCGCCCGCAAGAAGGACGTGCTGCGCCGTGCGCTGACGCGTCGGGCTGTTGACAAGGATGATGTATTGGATGTGCTGTGTGCCGTGGGCGGGCTGGATATCGCCGCCATGGCCGGGGCTTTCCTGGGCTGTGCCCGTGAGCGCATACCGGCAGCGGTAGACGGCTTCATCTCCGTGGTGGCCGCACTGTGTGCCGTTACGCTGTGCCCCGAAGTGCAGGACTATCTGTTTCTGTCCCACGACTCCTATGAGGTGGGCTACCGCCTGGCAGCAGACCGGCTGGGTCTGGAGCCCTGCCTGCATCTGGGAATGCGGCTGGGTGAGGGCAGCGGGTGTCCCCTGCTGTTCCGGGTGTTAGAGGGTGCCTGCGGCGTAATGGCCGGTATGGCCACCTTTGCCCAGGCGGCCATACAGGATGACTATCTGGACGAAATACGCGCAGGCGACAGCTTTACGGTGGACAAGCCATGAGGATACTGCTGATCGGCGGCGGAAAAAGCGGAAAGAGCACCATGGCCCAACGCCTGGCCGCCGCACTGTCCGGGGACGCGCCTCGGTATTATTGGGCCACCATGACCCCCCATGATGACGAGGACCTGGCACGTATCCGCCGCCATGTGGCGGACCGGGCAGGCATGGATTTTATCACCGTCGAGCGCAGCTTCGACCTGCCCGCCGCCTTACCGGCACTGGACAGGCACGGCACGGTGCTGTTCGACAGTGTTACCGCCTGTCTGTCGGAGCAGATGTTTCCCGGTCCCGCGCCGGACGCCGGCGCAGCAAATCGGGTACTGCGGGAGCTGCTGGATATCAGCCGTTACCTCGACCATTTTATCGCTGTGTGCGACGATATCTGGCACGGCGGCGAGGACTACCGGGACTGGACGGAAGTTTATGTTCGGGGCCTGGCGGATATCTGTCAAGGGCTGGCAGCGGAATTTGACGTGGTATGTGAGATGACGGTGGGCCTGCCCCACCTGTGGAAAGGAGAACTGCCCCGTGTCTGACTGGATATACGGCTTTTTCATGGCGTGGGGTATGTTCCTGACCATTCCCTGCCCTAAAAAAATATGGCGGGAGAGCGCCCGGCGAAAAATGCTGGCTTGTCTGCCCCTGATAGGGCTGATCGTCGGCGGCATATGGGCGTTGTGCGCGTGGCTGGGCAGCTTTTTGCCACAGCCGCTGGCTGCTCTGCTGTGCGCAGCAGCTCCCTGGCTGATCACAGGTTTTATGCATCTGGACGGCTATATGGATGTGTGCGACGCGGTATTGAGCCGCCGGGACCTGGAGACACGGCAGCGAATACTGAAGGATTCCCACTGCGGGGCCTTCGCGGTGATCTGTCTGGCGCTGCTGGTCCTGTGCCAATGGGCGGTATTTCTGTCGGCGGAGGCGCTGCCCCTTTGGCCGCTGACGCTGATACCTGCGGCATCACGGGCCTGTGCAGCACTGGCCGTTCTGACACTGCGGCCCATGTCCACCAGCCAGTACAGCGCCATGACCCGCGGCGGCGCACCTGTGGTATTTGCCGCCATTGTGCTGGCGGCGGTGTGCGGGCTCTCCGTACTGCTGTGGGACAGCTTTGCTCCGTTGGCTGCGGCGGTGTGCTATTGGCTGGCGGCATGGTACGCTTTCCGGCAGCTGGATGGCATGTCCGGCGATGTGTCAGGCTTCGCCCTGACCATTGCGGAGTTAGGCGGTGCAGCGGTACTGGTGTTGTGGAGGTAAATATGATCCTGATCATTGGAGGCGCGTTCCAGGGAAAGCTGGCATACGCGCTGAAAGCATATAACTTAACAGAAAATGACGTATGCGATCTGGCAATATCCGATCCGGTACCAGGCTGCAAATGCTATCGGCATTTGGAGGCGCTGAGCCGCAGAAATAACGATATCACAAGGTTTTTGCCGCTGTTCGAGGACGCAGTCGTCATCGCCAGACAGGTCAACGGGGGCATTGTGCCCATGGACGGTGCGGAGCGGGCATGGCGGGAAAACTACGGCGTGCTCTTACAGCAGCTGGCGAAAAAAGCGGAACATGTGACGCGCGTTTTCTGCGGGATAGCGGAGGAATTGAAATGAAACTGACACTTTTGCGGCACGGGGAGACCGAGGGCAGCCAGAAAAATCTGTATTATGGCGCGGCGGATATCCCGGCGCTGCCGAAATCGCTGGAGGCCTTGCAGCAGAAAGCTTTGACCGGCGTATATCCCACGGCGGAGCACTACTACGTCAGCGGAATGACGCGGACGATACAGACGCTGCGGGCCATATACGGCGACGTGGCATACACGGTGCTGCCGGGGCTGCGGGAGATGGATTTCGGCGATTTCGAGATGCGGGCCTACGCCGGCGATCTGGAGCACGATCCACAATTTATTGTGTGGTGTGAGGGCTCAGAGCACAATATGTGCCCCAACGGAGAGAGTGCGCCGCAGGTGCTGGCACGAAATCTGGCCGCGATACAGCCCGTTATCGACGCGGGGGAGGACGCGGTGTGCGTGATCCACGGCGGGGTGACGTCGGGACTGATGATGCACTGGTTCGGCGGAACGCGGTACGACTATCTGCTGGCACCCGGCGAGGGATATCAGGTTAGTTTTAACGAGAAAAAACCTGTAAGCTATTCGAAAATAATGTAATCTTTCTGCAAAGGAGTGGCAAAATGGAGCATATATACAGAACGAAGGGCACTTGCTCGCGGGAGATCTCCTTCGAGCTGGACGGAGACAAGGTGCGGAATGTGCACTTTGTGGGCGGCTGCGACGGCAACCTGAAGGCCGTGAGCAAGCTGGTGGACGGCATGAGCGTGGCGCAGATCGAGGCGCTGCTGCGGGGCAACACCTGCGGGCCGCGGAGCACCTCCTGCGCCGACCAGCTGGCGGTGGCGGTACAGCAGGCCTATGAACAGGAGCAGGCGCAGAAGTGACAAATATGTGCACGCGGAGAAAAGCGGCCCTTGCGGGCCGCTTTTACGTTTATCTTACCAGACCGCGGGAGGCGGAATATTCGGCGTTTATCTCCGCCAACTCCTTCTCGCCGTCGATATAGGGTTGGTAGATACTGTCTACCCGGCCGCCGCCGGCGTTGCCGCAGCCATTGCAGCCGTCGCAGGGGCTGCCGCAGGCGCTGAGGGCGCGGCGGACGATCTCCTCCCGCTGGGCGCGGGTGGTGTCCTTAATGAGCAGGGACTGCATGAAAAACGCTCCTCTCGTTTTTATAGGAAAGGCCGGACGGGGAGGGCTTCCCGGCCCTCCCCGCCGGGTCTGTCAGCCGGCCATGTCGAGCATATTCTCAATGAATATGCCGTAGCCGCGGGTGGGGTCGTTGAGCAGGACGTGGGTAACTGCGCCGACGATGCGGCCGTTCTGGAGGATGGGGCTGCCGCTCATGCCCTGAACGATGCCGCCGGTGGCGGAGAGCAGGGCGGGGTCGGTGATGCGGAGGAGCAGGTTACGGGTGGGCTCGTCCGCGCCGTAGAGGCGGACGAGCTCCACACGGTACTCCCGCACATCGCTGCCGGAGACGGTGGCGAGGATGGTGGCGGGGCCGGTGGTGATCTGGCCGGCAGCGGCCACGGGGACAGGCGTGCCGCCGGAGAGGAAGTCCGGGTCGGCCACGGTGCCGAAAATGCCGCCGCTGCTGTTGACGGTGACGGTGCCCACATCGCGCTGGACGGAGAAGTCGCCCTTGAGCTCGCCGGGATCGCCCTTGGCACCCTTTTTCACCGCTTTGACGGTGGTCTCCATGATGGCGCCGGAGGCCAGAGGCATGAGCTGGGCGGTATCCACGTCGGTGATGCCGTGGCCGAGGGCACCGTACTGACCGGTGGTGGGGTCGTAGTAGGTCAGGGTGCCGATGCCGGCCATGCTGTCGCGTATCCAGGCACCCAGCTGCCAGACACCGTTATTTTCGCGGGCACAGGCGGTGAGGGCCAGAGCGTCCGCGCCGCGGCGGACGGAGAGGACAACGGGCGCGCCGGCCGTATCGGCCAGAAGGTCCTGGACCTGCTCGGTGGAGCCGACAGCGGCGCCGTCCATGGCGGTGATGATATCGCCCTGACGAAGGCCGCAGGTGCGGGCGGGCGTGGGGCCATCGGCCAGAGCCACCACCAGGACGCCATCCGCAAAGAGTTTGATGCCCACCGCCTGACCCAGGGGGATCACGGTGCGCTCCGCCGGGGCGGCCCAAGCCTGCTGCACGCAGAGGGAGAGGGCAAACAGCGCCGAGAGCAGCCAGGCGGAGAGACGATGGGAGGCGGGGATATGCCGTGGTTCATACAAGCGTCTCACCCCTTATTTTATTGTGATGTTTCCCGTTTTTGCCGTTGAACGGGCGAAAACGGGGTTTGTTTTGTCGCCGGTGACAGGGTTACTTTGTGTCAAAAGGGCGCAGAACATGAGGTGCAAATTCAGGGGGAAATGTGTAATTTTTTCTTTTGTTTTTTTGCGGGGGCTTTTTATGCGCCTGCGGGCGCGGGGAAATGGCAAAGGCACCCACGAGGGGTGCCTTTGCTGTATATTCGCCCGGCGCCGGGGTCAGAAACACCGGGGGAATACCTTTTTAATGCCGCTTTTTGGCGGTGCAGGCCAGACCGGTGAGGGACGCGAGGGCCAAACCGGCGTAGAGGAGGACACCGGGGTCAGCGGTCTTGGGAGAGTCCTTCTTATCCTCGGCCGCGGAGGGGGCGTAGTAGTAGGAACCGCTGCCCGTGGACTGCTGCGAGCTGCCGCTGAACTGGACAACACCGCTGTTCACCGTACTCTTGCCCTCCCATGTGACCTGGCAAATATATTTGCCAGCGGACAAACCGGCGGTGGCAAGCGCCGCCGTTGTTCCACCCATGGGCTTGGTCGTATCCGGGACAAGCGTTCGCAAGGCCGCCTCGAAACTCAAGTCAGAACGATCAGGCACATTGCTATCGCCGTCCATATTAAACTCCATGGCGCTGATTTTCAGCGTATACTCGCCGGCCGCGGGTGCAGTGAATATATAGGTCCAAGAGTCTTGCTTTTCAGCCTTGCTGCCGGAAATTAAAACTTCCGTAACCCTTCCACCCTTAATACCGCTCAGCGTCAGCACGTCTCCCTTGTTCATGTAGAGTGTGAAGCAGTCGACTCCGTTTGAATCACATGGTACTTCCCAACCCCAACTATTATAATAATCAGCATTCTCGCCTTTTCGGGCAACCGCGTCTGTTACGGTGATCTCGCCCTCTTTGGCCGCATACCACCGGTAGCTCAGCTTGCTATCGGGCGCGTTGCCCTTGACCGTGTAGCTGTTGTCTTTTGTGGGCTGCTGGGTGATGGCGCAGGCGGTAAATTTCAGGGTACCATTGTCGTACGCCACAAACTTTCCGCTTTCAAAGGATGTGAAGTACTGCGCCTTGTCTGCTGAGGAAGCTGTTCCGAACATCTCACTTGTGTTCTCTACAGATACAGGGGACGTGGGGGCGAAACTATCTTCTACTTTGATATTATTCGAACCCACTTTGATCGCCGCAGAATCATCCTCCGTTGTTTTGATTATTGGCTTTCCTTGTAGTGTCAGAGATGCATCTCCCACCGCTATCGCCGTATTATCGCTTTCAATTTTCCCGCCCGCAACAAGAATACTGGGACTCGCAATAAAAACTCTAATACCATAGCCCCTACTACCGACCTCTCCTTCGTACAGCTTCACATCAGAGCGTTTGACTTGGTCACCTGGTTTTCCGCCCACATACACCGCATAGGTATTATAGGAATTCCGGGTGCTCCTGTTTTCAACCTTACCGCCATACATATGAAAATTCGCACCAGCGTAATAGTTTAGGTCAACAGCCGTAGTCTCTGTACCGTTTTCTTTTATCACACTGCCGCCGTACAAATTCAGTGTGCTCTCTCCCTTAACGAGAATAGTAGATTTTCGCCAAGTACTGCTATCATAATTGTACACGATACTGCCACCGCCTTTACAATCGCAGATGTTCAGCACAGCTCCGTCATCCAACAATATCATGCCACCAATACTGTCACTATCACTGGACACAATCCCCGAATAGCTTAGGGTACAACCGTTTAGGCAGAGACATACCTGCCCAACAATGTGTATTGTTGATGTGGGAGTTACATTATCGGAGAGGTAATAGTGACCAGTGGTAAGCTGTATATCTCTAGTTCCGGCATCCATATCATTGCCGGTCCAAGCTGTCCAGGTAACATCCCCACAGGTGCCGGTATGGTCGCCGATGTCGGTATGTGTCTTGCCGCAGACGGGGTGGCTGTGCACCGACACTTCCGACGCGGAGGCGGTGACCACCGTGCAGAGCAGGGCACACAGGCACAGGGTCAGGGTCAAAAGTAATTTTTTGTGGTTCATGATGTACGCTCCTCTCAAATATCGGGGTCTTTCCAGTGGGGCACGGGTATCTGTCTTCGCCCGGGCGAAGACAGAGGCGCACATGTGCGCCTCCGGTGTTGACTTTAGTGGGTTTTTCCCTATAATGGAAGTATAACCCGTTCACCTGTGAACGAAGCAAGGGGTCAGGAGGGATTTTTTATGGCGGAGAACACAAAACAGTTTTTTCAGATCACGGAGGCGGCACGGGCCTGCGGGCTGTCGCGGAGCACGCTGATGCGGATGGAGGAGCGCGGGCTGCTGACGCCGGTGTTCACCGCGCCGGACAGCGGGCGGCGGTACTACGACAACCACAACGTGGCGCGGATCATGCAGATCGAGAAATTCAAGGCCATGGGGCTGGGGTCGAAGGAGATCGCGGACTATTTCGCGCAGGGCGGCGAGGCCGAGGTGCTGCTGGAGGCGCTGGAAACGCGGCTGCGGGACCTGCAGCGGAGCGTGGAGGAGATGCGGCTGCGGGCGGCGGAGGGCGAGAGCCTGTCGGTGCAGATGATGGAGCTGCCGGCGGTTACGTGCCGGATACGGTGGTGCGAGGGGCTGACCACGGCGGAGCGATACCGGGATATGTACGACTTCTATGGGGCGTGCGTGCGGAAGGGGTGCGTGCTGTCGGACGAGCCGCTGTTCACCATATCGGAGCGCACGGACTATCTGGAGGGATACATCGGGCAGGAGCCGTGCCGCTACGGGGTGTGCGTGCCGGTGCGGAAGAACCGGGCGGCGGCGGACGCGGTGACGCTGGAGGCGTGCCGGGTGCTGTCGGTGCTGTACTACGGCGATTACAGCGGCGTGGGCGAGGCGTGGCTGACGCTGGGGCGGGAGGTAAAGGCGCGGGGGCTGAAGCCCGCCGGCGCGCCGCGGGTGCTGGGCATCGTGGCGCCGTACACGGGGCGGGAGATCGAGACGCGGCGGTACTGCTCGCGGCTGGCGCTGCCGGTGGAGGAATAATGGGAAGCGGGAGGCCTGCTGTGCAGGTCTCCCGCTTCTGTTATACCAATTTGTGAGGAAACAAATAGGAGAATTACCGGTTCAGGTACTCCATGGCGATGGCGGCCAGGCCGGTAACGCCGTGCTTCATGACCTCCTCGTTGAACACGATCTTGCCGTTGTGGAGCGAGACAGCGTTCTCGCCGCGGCCGGCGTCGACCATCATAAAGGCGGAGGGGGTGCCGGTGAGCTTGCCGAAGAAGCTGAAGTCCTCGCTGCCGGAGAAGGGCTTGTCGATGAACTCCGCCTTGCCGCCGGCAGCGGTGACGGCCTTGTTGACCAGGTCGATCATGGCGGGGTCGTTGTACTGGAGCGCGTAGCCCTCCTCCAAATTGACCTCGATGTCGCAGTCGAAAGCGATGCCGATGCCCTTGCAGATGCGCCGGATCTCCTGAATGGCGGTGTCGCGGCCGGCGTCGCTGAAGCTGCGGAGGACGGCCACCATCCGCGCTTCGCCGGCGGTGATGTTGACGGCGTCGCCGCCGGACATGGTGCCCACGGTGAGGACCGCGGTGTCCATGGGGTCGATGCGGCGGGAGACCACGGTCTGGAGGACGGTGATCAGGTAGCCGGCGCAGGCGATGGCGTCACGGGCGGTGTGGGGCGCAGAGCCGTGGCCGCTTTTGCCGTGGACGGTGATATGGAACAGGTCCACCGCGCTGGTGAAGTAGCCCTTATAGAGCTGCATACGGCCCACGGAGTCATTCTCAGAGGGGCAGACGTGCTGACCGAAGATGGCGTCAACATGGGGGTTCTCCATGACCCCGGCTGCCACCAGTGCCCGTGCGCCGCCGGGCATCAGATCCTCGCTAGGCTCGAAGATCAGCTTGACGGTGCCGGCGAACTGGTCGCGCATATGGCACAGCGCCTTTGCGGCGCCCAGAAGCATGGTGGTGTGCAGGTCGTGGCCGCAGGCGTGCATAATGCCCTCGGTCTCGCTGGCAAAGGGCAGACCGGTTTCCTCGTGAACGGGCAGGGCGTCGATATCGGCGCGGAGCGCCACGCACTTGCCGGGACCCTTCTTGCCGTGGATCAGGGCCACCACGGCGGTGGGCAGGGGCTGCCGGATCTCGTCCACGCCCATTTTCTCCAGCTCACTGCGGATGAGGGCGGAGGTGCGGACCTCGTGCATACCCAGCTCCGGATGGGCATGGATATCACGGCGGATAGAGACCAACTCGTCGAAGATGGTATCGACGAAGGAACGAATATCAGACATGGAAAAGCACTCCTTTCAAATGAGCCGGGCTCACAGCCAGCTGCTCATAACGCCGGCCACCAGTACGGAGGTGATGGACACGGTGACCATGCCGGCCACCAGCATCTTGGGCATGATCTGGGCGTTGATGGCGGCTTTTTCCTCGGCGGTGGTGCCGGTGGACTCAGAGACCTCGTTGGAGATGATGACCGTTCCGGGGAAGCCGAACAGGCAGGAGCTGCCGATGGCCATGGACATCTGCCAGCTGTAACCGAAGATCTTGCCCACGAGGATGGAGACGACGGAGAAGGCCGCCGTGCCGATGACCACGCAGACCAGCAGGGGCACCACCATGCCGCCCACCATCTCCGGGGTAGCAGCGGCCAGATTGGTGAAGATGGACAGGGTGATGATGGGCATCACAATACCGGTGGCATGGGCCTTGCCCAGGGCATCCTCATCCAGGAAGCCCAGCTCCTTGCACAGCACACCGAAGATCAGGCACCAGACCAGCTTGTTGATGGCATCGTGGAACAGGCTGGACACCCACACGGACAGCAGCGCAACAAGGATGACCTTGGCGATGATGGCGTTGGGGGTGTTGTACTTATCGGGCAGGGCGGGGATCAGCTTCTTACGGGCAGCGGCGGCGTTCTGGGCCGCGGCGGCACCGGCGTCCACCTGGAGCGTGCCGGCGTCGATCTGGGCCTTGATGCGCTTGGCCTCGCTCTTGAGGCACAGGGAGGCCACGGGGTAGCCCACGAAGCCCTGGGCGCACATGACCAGGGTGGCGAACACCGCCAGGTCAGGCAGGTTGGCTTTGTTGGCCATATCCTGCATGGTCAGGGTGGCGACAACGCCGCCGGAGAGAATGGGCGCGCCCACCAGAGCGAAGCCGCGGTCGATGATCAGCTGGCCGATGAAGAACACGGCGGCGGAGATGGCGATGCAGGCCACGGCGGAGATGATGACGGTGCGCCACTGGGCGCCGAAGTCGCGGAGCCGGATGGTGGTGCCCAGGTGCACCAGCAGCATGGTGACCAGCAGGCCGGCCATGCTCAGGAGGGTGGAGTCAGCAAACAGGGTGGTGGGGAAAACGCCGGTCCAGAAGCCTGCCAGGAATACGACGGAGGCCACCAGCAGCATGGATACGATGGCCTTTGTTTTCGCGGAGATCATGTCTCCTACGGCGAACACCACGAAGATGACAGCCGCTGAAATGATTGCAGTCATGATTTTCTTCTCCTTTTGTTTTGAAATAGGGGGCAACAGGGATGATGGGGTAAAATGAAAAGCGGCTCCGTCTGAAAGACGAAGCCGCTTCACACACATGGGAAATGGAAAAGACGGGTTCAATTCTTTACAGCCGGCGTTTGGTATCGGGAGGTAAAATAGGCGTACCAATAAAAGCCCCAGACGGAGCTGGTGCCGGCATAATAGGAGACAGCGGCATGGTTCGCGGCCATGTCGTTATGAAGCATATCGCGCTGCATCATGTGACGTACCATGTGGGGTCTCCTTTCCGCCGGTGGTCGGCTGTTTTTTATGTTGGCGTTATCTTAACGCCGCGGGGTACAGAAGTCAACCGTTAGATAGACCATACTTTCGCAATTAAAAGCGCTAAATTTTTGTGAAAACTGACAGCCGCCGACATGGCGGAACCGGATGGCGGCGGGAATATGCAAAATTCCCACCGGTATGGTATGGTTTTTGTGAAAGGTGACAATGGACTTTGCGCGGGGCGGGACAGTATAATGTTATGTAAGATTTCCGGAGAAGGAGAAAACGCATGAACAGCACGCTGCACACCATAAACTGCGCCTGTTGTACGTCCGCCTGCTGCGCGGGCGTGTGTTGTCGTGCCCATGGGCGCTGTGCGTTTTCTGCTGAAAAGGCCCTGTAAAGGGGTTCGTGATACCTGTACACACAGGCGGCGGAGGATGCGGGCGCATCCTTCGCCGTTTTATTTTGAGAGGAGACAAGGACTATGACTTCCAACGCGGAGATCGCCAAGGCGATGGCAGATAATATGACACACGCGGCGGTGCCGTTGTACGGCAAAAAGCTGCGGCTGCCGGACAGGGGTGCCATCATCGGCATCATCAAGGAGTTTCGGCGGCTGCTGTTCCCGGCATATTTCGGTGACGCGCAGCTGATGGCGCTACCGCCGGAGAACTACGCCGCACTGCTGCTGGAGCGTATCGAGACGGCGCTGACGGCACAGGTAGCGCTGGCGCTGCCGGAGGGCCAGGCCTTTGCCGCGGCGGCGCTGACCCATGAGATACTGGAACAGCTGCCCCGCATACAGCAGACACTGATGACGGACATTGAGGCCACGTTTGACGGCGATCCGGCAGCGGCGGACAAGGAGGAGATCATTTTCGCCTATCCGGGGCTGTTCGCCATCTTCGTATACCGCATTGCCCATGAGCTGTACCTGCGGCAGGTTCCCATGATCCCCCGGATGATGACGGAGTACGCCCACAGCCGGACGGGTATCGATATCCACCCCGGCGCGCAGATCGGGCCGTGGTTCTTCATTGACCACGGCACAGGCATCGTTATCGGTGAGACGACGGTGATCGGCAGCCATGTGAAGCTGTATCAGGGTGTGACGCTGGGCGCACTGTCCCCCCGGGCGGGCCATGCCAGCCTGCCGGGAAAGCGGCACCCCACAGTGTGCGACTATGTGACTATCTACTCCGGCGCCTCCATTCTGGGCGGCGAGACGGTGATCGGCGAGCACTCGGTGGTGGGCGGCAACGCGTTCCTCACCGGGTCGGTGGCGGACAACACGCGGGTGGTCATCACGGCGCCGGAGACGGTATTCAAAAACGCGGAGTGACCGCGCAGGAGGGAAAAGGACGGCTGCAAGGCCGTCCTTTTATGCTGCCGCAGCGCAGGCACCCGGCTATTTGCATAGTTTTTGGCGCGGAATTTCAGCGTATCGACGAGTATCGCGGGGAAAAACGCCGCTTGTCAGGGATGGGCGCCATGTATTATAATATTTGATAGAATACAGTGCAAGGAGGCGCAGCTATGGGGCGCATCAGCAAGGAAAACTACTATCTGGATATTGCGGAGACGGTGCTGGAACGGGCGACCTGTCTGCGCCGGGTATACGGGGCCATCATCGTGAAGAACGACGAGATCATCTCCACGGGCTACAACGGCGCGCCGCGGGGACGGAAGAACTGCGTGGACATGGGGTTCTGCACACGGGAGGCCATGCAGGTGCCGCGGGGAGAGCGATACGAGCTGTGCCGCAGCGTTCACGCCGAGGCCAACGCCATTATCTCCGCCAGCCGCCGGGATATGGTGGGCAGCACGCTGTATCTGGTGGGCAGGGACGGCCGGACCGGGGCGCTGCTGGGCGACGCCACCAGCTGCGCCATGTGCCGCAGGCAGGTGATCAACGCGGGTATCAGCAAGGTGGTCATACGGAAGACGGATACGGAATTTGAGGTCGTGGACGTGCAGGACTGGGTGCAGCAGGAGGATGACGTTCCCGCACTGTAAAGAAGGGCTATCCGGCCGAAGGGCCGATAGAATACAACAACTGAACAAAGGAGAATGTGTGATGCTGAACGACTCTAAGATCGCCGCCTACACGGCGATACTGCAGGAGGAGCTCCTGCTGGCCACAGGGTGTACAGAGCCCATCGCCGTCGCGTACTGTGCCGCAAAACTGCGCGAGGTGTTGGGCGGAAAACCGGAAAAGATCCTGGCTGAGATCAGCGGGAACATCCTGAAGAATGTGAAGTCCGTGGTCGTCCCCAACACAGGAGGACGCCGGGGCATCGACGCCGCCATCGCCGTGGGCATAGTGGCCGGCGACGCCGACGCAGAGCTTCAGGTCATCGCCAACGTGACGGAGGCGGATGTGGCTGCCATCCAGACGTATCTGGACAGCACCGAGATCCGCGTGACCTGTCCCGAAACGCCGTGTCTGCTGGACATCAAGCTCACCGGCTGGCGGGAGGGGCACCACGCCTGCGTGCGGGTGGCCAACAACCACACGAACATCATCTATATGGAAAAGGATGGGAATATCCTGCGGGAGCTGCCCGTCACCGGCAACGCCGAGGACAACCTGCAGGACAAATCCGTCCTCAACGTACAGGACATCATCACATTCGCAGAAACAGTACCTTTGGACAACATACGCCCCACCGTGGGGCGGCAGATCGAGAAAAACACCGCCATCGCCGCCGAGGGGCTGCAAAACAGCTGGGGCGCCAACATCGGCTCCACCCTGCTGGAGAGCAGTCAGGACTGGGCGACACAGGCGCGGGCGTGGGCGGCCGCCGGCTCGGACGCACGGATGAACGGCTGTGAAATGCCGGTGGTCATCGTATCCGGCTCCGGCAATCAGGGCATCACCGCCTCGGTGCCCGTCTGGAAATACGGCAAGCTCATGGGCGCGGATGACGACACCATCCTGCGGGCGGTGTGTCTCAGCGACCTGATCACCATACACCAGAAGACCGGCATCGGGCGGCTGAGCGCCTACTGCGGCGCGGTCAGCGCCGGTGTGGGCGCGGGCTGCGGCATCGCGTGGCTGCGGGGCGCGGACTGTGAGGGCATCAGCCACACGCTGGAAAACGCCGTAGCCATGATCTCCGGCTGCATTTGCGACGGTGCCAAGGCCAGCTGCGCCAGCAAGATCGCCATGGGCGTGGACTGCGGCATCTTGGGCTACGACATGTACGCCGGCGGCAACAACTTCCGCCCCGGCGACGGCATTCTGGGCGCTGATGTGGAGGACACCATCCGGAATGTGGGCGTGCTGGCCGCGCAGGGCATGCGGGAGACCGACCGGGTGATTTTAAAGATCATGACGGAGTGACATGAAAACAGATAATGCAGCCCCCGGCGGCGCCGGGGGGAGTGCCTGAAAATACGAACAGCCCCTCCGGCCAAGGCCGGAGGGGCTGCTTTTTGTGCTTATCCGTCGAATACCTGAAGGGCGGTCTGGCGGAGGGAGTAGGCGTCGCTGCCGTAGCTGTGCCAGAGGGCGGCGGCGTCACGGAAGGGGTAGACCGGGGCGGTCTGGCAGACGTAGTTGGCCCAGCTCTCGATGACCCAGCCGTCCTGGCCGCGGAGGGCGTCGTAGAAAACGTAGGCGCGGGGGCTTTCGACGCCGTGGGGGAAGGACCAGCCGGCGGTGATCCGCTGGGTCTGGCGGGTGCCGAAGAGGTCGCTGACCTGTTGGCTGCCGCTCTTCAGCGTGTGGAAGGCGGCGGCCTGCGCCGTGCCGTTTCTCTCGCAGAGGACGCGGCCGCTGACATGGCCGCCGGGGAACCAGTCGCCCTGCGTCTGCCACGCCGGCCACAGTTCCAGCATCTCGGTGTAGGGGCTGGGCGGGGCGGCGTAGGTCAGGTGGTGGATATAGATATAGCGGCGGACACCGTCCTCCTCCGGCAATTCCACGGCCACATGGGTCATGGTCTGCTCCAGCGTATCATAGACACGGTAGACGTAGGTATAGTGGCGCTCCCCCTCTCCATCCACGTCGGTGATGGTACGGTCAAAGACCAGCGGACGGTCCGGGTCGCTCATATAGTGGGTGGTGGTGATGGTGCGGTAGTCCGTATCGCTGTACAGGCGTTCCACCTGACGGTAGACCCTTACGGCACCGGCCATACGGGAGACCTCTTCGGCGGTCAGGTCATCGAGGACATAGGACGGAAAGCCCTTTGTCAGCAGCTGCTGGCGGATCGTCTCGTCCTGGGGCGCGTCATCGCGGGCATGCCAGTCCATGGGATACCGCTGGCCCAGGAACATGGCCAGCAGCACCGCCGCCAGCAGCACACCCAGGCCGCCCCACAGCACCGCGGCATCCGGAAGGCGGACAGGGGCGGCGGTGATGGCGTAGCCGGTATCGGCCAGAGAACGGGACAATCTGACCATGCTGCGGAGCAGGAGGATGTAGAGCACCAGCATCGGCAGGACCAGCAGCCAGCCCTCCACGCCGATGAGCGCCAGGACCGTAAGGACAGCGTAGAACACCGCCATGGCACCGGCGGCGGTGGCCGCGGGCTTTTCCTCCCCAGCGGCGCGGGAGACACCCACCATACCCCGCCACAGGCAGACATACAGCACCTGCAGCAGGGCGATATTGACATAGGCCGGTGCAAGCCCCGTCTCCACAGGCAGGGCGGCGAGGACGATACACGCGCCGCGGACGGCTAGAGAGGCCAGAGAGAGGATATAGCACCAGCGGAGGGGCGTGTTTTCGCGCCGCAGCGTACAGAAGCCCAGCACCAGCAGCAGGCCGCCGACGGCGGGCAGGATCACATCCAGATACAGGAAATTCAGGGTAATGGTGATCAGACCCAGACCCCAGAGCACCCGGGTCATGGCCATGCTCCAGGGATTGATCTCGCCGGCGGCGGGCGGCGGCAGGGCGGCGGCATCCTCACGGAGCAGATCGTCAAAGCGGCGTTCGTCAGTCATAGAGATCACCTCCCAGCTGTTGGCGCAGGGTCTGCCGCAGGCGATACAAGCGGCCCTCCACCGCGCGCTCCGTCAGGCCCAGCTCGGCGGCCATCTGGGCGGTGGACTGGCAGTAGTAATACTTCCGGTAGAACAGCTCCCGCTCGTACACCGGCAGGCCCGCGATGGCCGCCCGCAGCTTCGCCTGCCGCTCGCGGCGGAGCACCTCGTCCTCGGCGCTGCCGTCCCCGTGGGGCACGGTGTCCTCCAGCGGGGCGTCCTCCGTTCCCTTGGCGCGGGCGCGGTTCAGGGCGGCGTTGCGGGTCAGGGCGGTCAGCCAGCCGTTCAGGCTGCCCTTTGCCCCGTCGAAGCTCCCCGCCCCCTGCCAGATGCGCAGGGATATGTCCGCCAGGCACTCCTCCCTGTCCCGCTCATCCGGGAGGATGGGACGCAGGATATAGAGGAACAGCGGCGTGAAACGCCGCAGCAGCGCCTGCAGGGCTGCCTCGTCACCGCCGGCGATGCTCGCCATCAGTTGTCTGTCGTCCACGCGCTCCCTCCTCCCTGTGGTTTCTTCTGTATGATACACTATTTTACCAGAAATCCCACGGAGAAACAGCATAAAAAAACAAGACCGGCGACGCCGGTCTTGTTTTTTATCACACAATTACTCGGTCACGAAGGGCAGCAGGGCGATCTGACGAGCGCGCTTGATGGCCTCGGTGAGCTGGCGCTGATGCATAGCGCAGGTGCCGGTGGTACGGCGGGGCAGGATCTTGGAGCGCTCGGAGATGAAGCGGCGCAGCTTAGCGGCGTCCTTGTAATCGATGCACTCGCACTTGTCCACGCAGAACTGGCAAACCTTCTTGCGGCGCTTGCCGGCACCGCGAACGGGTCTATTTTCGCGTTCCATAGCCATGGAAGTTTCCTCCTTTATAAAATGTCATGTGCCGGGGGCACATCAGAACGGCAGGTCGCCGTCCTCTTCATCGATCTCGGAAAATCCGGAGCCGCCTACGGGCGCAGCGTAGCCGCCGGCAGGAGCGGAGTAGCCGCCGTTATTGCCGCCGTAGCTGTTGTTGGCGTAATTGCCGCCGCTGCTGCCGTCGCTGTCGCGGCGGGAATCGCCGAAGTAGACATTGTCTGCCACGACCTCGGCGCTGCGGCGGTTGTTGCCCTCCTTGTCCTGCCAGGCGCGGATCTGGAGCCGGCCCTCTACCACGGCCATACGGCCCTTGGTAAAGTACTTGGCCACGAACTCCGCGGTGGCGCGCCAGGCGACCACATCGATGAAGTCCGTCTCCTTCTCGCCGGACTGTGTCTTGTAATCACGATCCACAGCCAGAGAGAAGCTGGTGACGGGGGTACCGGACTGCGTACGGCGCAGCTCCGGGTCACGGGTCAGGCGACCCATGATAAAGATCTTGTTCAGCATTGCTGTACTCCCTTACTCGCCCTTGCAGACGATCATGGAACGCATGATACCCTCGGTAATGCCCAGGATACGATCCAGCTCCTTGGGGAATTCCGGGCCGCTGGTGAAGCTCATCAGCACATAATAGCCCTCGGTCTTGTAGTCGATCGCGTAAGCCAGGCGACGCTTGCCCCACTCATCGACTACCACGTCGGTCGCGTTCTGCTCTGCCAGGGACTGGAACTTTGCCACGGTGGCGGCAACAGCCTCCTCACCCTGTGCAGGGTCGATGATGTAAACGACCTCGTAGTTGGCGGAAATCTTAGCCATACTTTTGCACCTCCTTTTGGACAAATGGCCCTCATTCTCGGATGAGAGCAAGGATATGCTTGCAGACGCAAGCCATATTATTATACCGGAAGCACGGCAAAAGTCAAGATATTTTTGCGATTTTGGTACTTTTGGGGCGGTGTGCGCCGGAAACGCCTGTGTGTCCGCCTGCGGCGCACAAATTTGAAAATTTTGTTTGACATACGCCTTGCGCGGAGCAAAACGGTGTGATAAAATTTACCTATATTGAATGAGGAGGCGCGTTCTATGATCTCCATGGCCATGCTGCACGACGCACAGCGGGTGCTCAAGCCCGTCATCAACCGCACGCCGGTGATCCCCACCAAGGGGCTGGTGCCCGGCTGCGACTTCTATCTGAAGGCCGACTGCCTGCAAAAAACCGGCGCGTTCAAGCTGCGGGGCGCGTACTACAAGATCGCCACCCTCTCCGACGAGGAGAAGGAACGGGGCGTCATCGCCTGCTCCGCCGGTAACCACGCCCAGGGCGTGGCCTTTGCCGCCCGGGACATGGGCATCAAGGCCACCATCTGCATCCCGGAGGGCGCGCCCATCTCCAAGATCGAGGCCACCCGCAGCTACGGCGCCAACGTGGTACTGGTACCCGGCGTGTACGACGACGCCTATGCCGAGGCGGTGCGCCTGCGGGACGAGCAGGGACTGACGTTCATCCACCCCTTCAACGATTACAGCATTATGGCCGGACAGGGCACCATCGGCCTGGAGATTCTGGAGCAGCTGCCGGACGTGGATATGATCTTCGTGCCCATCGGCGGCGGCGGACTGATCGCAGGGCTGGCCTACGCGGTGAAGAACCTGAGGCCCCAGTGCCGCATTATCGGCGTGCAGGCCGCCGGCGCACCCAGCATGGCGGAGTCCCTGAAGGAGGGGAAGATCATCACCCTGAGCAGCGTGGACACAGTTGCCGACGGCATCAAGGTCAAGACTCCCGGTGATCTGACGTTCGATATGTGCCGGGAGTATGTAGACGAGGTGGTGACGGTCAGCGAGGGCGAGATCGCCAGCGCCATCCTGACGGTGCTGGAAAAGCAAAAGCTGGTGGCCGAGGGCGCAGGCGCCGTAGGTATCGCCGCCGCCATGTACCACAAGGTGAACACCGAGGGCAAAACGGTATGCGCTCTGCTGTCCGGCGGCAATGTGGACGTGACCATGCTGGAGCGCATTCTGACCCGGGGCCTTGCCAAGGAGGGGCGGACAGTGAACTTCTCCACGGTGCTGCCGGACCAGCCCCACGCGCTGGCGTCGTTCCTGGAGGTGGTGTCGTCCCTGGGCGCCAATGTGCTGGACGTGAACCACGAGCGCCGCAACACCAAGGCCGCCATCGGCTCCTGTGTGGTGAATCTGTCGCTGGAGACCCGGGACAAGGCCCACATCCAGGAGATCTTCGGCTCTCTGCGGCGAAAGGGCTATGTGGTAGAGGAGCAGTGAATACAGACGCAGCCCCCGCCAAAGGCGGGGGCTGCGTCTGTTTACACTATGACCGGTGTGGTACGGTAGTCCTGACCGGGGGCGGCCTGGGTCAGATCCGGGCGGGCCAGCACATACAGGTCGGTACAGCGGGACTCCAGAGTGAACAGCTCCTCCGCCGCCGGCCCCAGCGCCGGAACGTCGGCAGGCTTCGTCAGCACCGGGGCACCGGTATCCCGCAGACAGCGCAGATGAGCGCGGCCCGCGGCCGTGGCAGCCAACACGCGGAGGTAGGGCACACGCTCCGGCGCAGGCGGTAATTGCAGGTAGGCGCTGAGGACCATGCGGCGCAGGCGGGCAAGTGGATAGCGCTTGGTTTTTGCAGCGGAGAGCATCTCCGCCACGGTGCAGGCGTCGCGGGATGCCTGATACAGCCGGTGGTACAGACCCTCGTTTCCTGGGTCGTAGGGACGCCAATCCGCCTCGGTCATGGCACGGAGGCGGGCCAGTATCGCGCGCTCACAGAGGGTGCCGTCGGCAATGCGGCCTGCGGCCAGCTCACGGCGGAGGACGTCCGCCGCCGGGGTGGGCATATAGGCACAGGCGGCCTCCCCCCTGCCCTGCCGCAGCAATTCACGCAGAAAGGAGGCCGAGGCGGTATCCCCCTCCGGAGCGCCGTCATGGCCGGCACCCTCACGGCGGAGTGTACAGGGCGTCATGTCGCTGTGGGTATGGCGCAGGGCGCGGAGATACTCCACGGCCAGGGTGTTGTTGGGACTTTGCAGAAGGGCGGCGGCAGCATTGTCCAGCAGGGATGCGGCGGCAGCCTGACGACGGGCGGCGAAGGTCAGGCCCGACTCCGGCGCGGCGGTAAGGTGATCGGCAAAGGTGGGGCTGTCCAGGCAGTCGGCCAGACACCGCAGGGCGGGCAGATCCCCACACTCGCTGCCGAACAGGAGGGTATCGGCCCCGGCAAGGGCCAGCAGCCGCACGCCGCCGCGGGCGAAGGTCTCCGCCGGGGACATGGCCCAGGGCGTGGGGAGCTCCAGCACCAGGTCAGCGCCGCAGCGGACCGCCATCTCGGCGCGCGCCGTTTTGGACAGGGCGGCGAAGCTGCCCCGCTGGGTGAAGGAGCCGCTCATGGCGCAGACCACCGTGTCCGTGCCCAAGGCGCGGGCGTGGGAGAGAAGGCGGGCGTGTCCCCTGTGGAGGGGGTCAAATTCGCAGACGATACCGATGACCATGATGTGCTCCTTTCGTTTTTTATTATTTTACAGGGAAAGTGGGGAAAATGCAACTTGACATTCTGCCGCCGGGGTATTTACAATGGAGAAAACGGGAAAAGTGAGGGTTTGCTGTATGCTGACTGGATTGCTGTACGCCATGAAGGGCGAGATCGAGAGCCTGCTGCCGGAGGGCGCGGAGCCGGAAAAAACGGTGGCGGGCGTGCCCTTCTACCGGATACGGGAGAACGTGGTCGCCTGCTGCGGCGGCGTGGGGAAGGTGAACGCTGCCATGGCCACCCAGCTGTTTATCGACCTGTACGCGCCGGGACGGATCGTCAACGTGGGCGTTGCCGGGTGCTTTGAGAACGTGCCGATCGGGACGCTGGTGCTGGCGGATCGGTTCATGCAGCACGACGTGGATACGTCGGGCATCGGCGACCCGGTGGGGCTGGTGTCCACGGTGAACCGGATGGACTTCCCCACCGCCGAGCTGGAGAAGGCAAAGGACGCCATGGACAAAGCCGGGTACGCCTACCGTGTGGGCAGCGTGGCCACCGGAGAGTGGTTCGCCACGGAGTGCGACAGGGCGCGGTGGATCGCCGAGACGTTCCATCCCCTGCTCATTGAAATGGAGGGCGGCGCGGCGGCACAGGTGTGTTACCGCAACGAGGTGCCGTTCATGGCGCTGAAGTCCGTATCAGACTGCGTGCTGGAGCACCATGATTTCTATTTTAACTTCCCGGAGGCCATGAAGGACCTGAACAGGGTCGCTATGGCGTTTCTGGACGGACTGGAGGGCTGAACATGGAACGTATCGCCAGCTTTACGGTGGATCACGACGTGCTGGTGCCGGGGCTGTATCTCAGCCGGCAGGACGGAGACGTGGTGACGCTGGACCTGCGGTTCAAAAAGCCCAACACCGATGACCTGCTGACCAACGCGGAGATGCACTCGGTGGAGCACGTGATCGCCACACTGCTGCGGAACAGCCCGGAAAAGGACGCGGTGGTGTACTTCGGCCCCATGGGGTGCCAGACGGGATTCTATTTCCTGTTTGACGGGAAGCAGTTGACACTGGCCCAGGCCGTGGCACTTGTGCAGCGGGTGTTCGCCCAGGGGGCGGTATTTGAGGGCGAAATGCCAGGAAAAAGCGCAAAGGAGTGCGGCAACTACCGCAATCTGGACGTGGAGCTGGCGAAGACGTGCTGCGCGTTCTATACGGAGATCATTTCCGGGTGGAACCAGGAGAAACTGGCCTATCCCACGGCGTAAAGCGGGAAAATTTTTGCGAAAACAGGCAAAAACAGCGTCTTTCCCTGTTGACAAGGGAGAAAGACGCTGTTATACTTGATAAGCCGCTTTGAATGGGTAAGCAAGCGCCGGCTTGTCCGGCCGCCCCCGACAGCGAGTCCGTAATTAAGGAAAGGCAGGTGCAACAAGGTTATGCAGGCTATTATCGTTACCGGCGGTAAGCAGTACAACGTCAGCGAGGGTGACACTCTGTTCATCGAGAAGCTGGACGTGAATGCTGGCGACGCCGTGGTGTTCGATCAGGTTCTGGCCATCGTCGATGGTGAGAACACGAAGTTCGGCACTCCCGTGGTGGAGGGCGCGAAGGTGGACGCCACTGTGGTCAAGAACGGCAAGGGCAAGAAGATCCGTATCTTCAAGTATACCCCCAAGAAGGGTTACCGCAAACGGCAGGGTCATCGTCAGCCGTACACCAAGGTCGAGATCGGCAAGATCACGTTCTGAGACGGCAATGACCACTGTGACATTCCTCACGGAGGAATCGCGTATCGTCGGGTTTGAGGTCAGCGGACACAGCGGCTATGCCGACGCGGGCGAGGACATCGTCTGTGCCGCCGTCACCAGCGCTGTACGACTGGTGGAGGCCACCGTGAACGACGTGATGGGGCTGTGCGCCGCCGTCAAGGTCAATGAACGGGAGACCAGCATCACGCTGCGGCTACCCGGCGGGCTGGCGTCCGACGCCGAGAGCACCTGTCAGAATTTGCTGACGGGGCTGATGGTGTATCTGGCACAGCTCCACGACGAGTATCCCGACAACATCGAAGTTATGGAGGCGTGAGCCTTCTTCCTCGATCATCTTACAGAAAGGATGGTACTTGAAAATGCTGAACATTTCTCTGCAGTTCTTTGCCCATAAAAAAGGTATGGGCTCCACCAAGAACGGCCGTGATTCCGAGTCCAAGCGCCTTGGCCCCAAGCGCGCTGACGGGCAGTTCGTGCTGGCTGGCAACATTCTGGTGCGTCAGCGCGGCACCCACATCCACCCCGGCACCAACGTGGGCAAGGGTACCGACGACACCCTGTTCGCCAAGGCGGACGGCGTTGTCCGCTTCGAGCGTCTGGGCAAGGACCGCAAGCAGGTCTCTGTTTACCCCGCGGAGTAATTGGTATTTGAAAAGCCTCCCGCCGATGGCGGGAGGTTTTTTGTTGACCTTTTTACTCCTTTCGGGTAAAATAGAAGCAAAATGGAGAGATAGGCAAGTTTTCAGATAAAGCGAGGTAGCACCATGGCAAATGGATTTATCGATAAGGCGCGGATCACCGTGCGGGCCGGCAACGGCGGCAACGGCGCAGTGGCCTTCCACCGGGAGAAATACATCGCCGCCGGCGGCCCTGACGGCGGTGACGGCGGCAGCGGCGGCTCCATCATCCTGAAGGTGGACGACAATATGTCCACACTGATGGACTTCCGCTACAAGCGCAAGTATGTGGCCGGCAACGGCGTGGACGGCCAGGGCGGCCGCAAGACCGGCAAGGACGGCGAAAGCCTGACCATCAAGGTCCCCCGGGGCACGCTGGTGCGCGATGCCGAGAGTGGCGAGATCATCAAGGATATGTCCGACGACAAGCCCTATGTGCTGTGCAGGGGCGGCCGGGGCGGCTGGGGCAACCAGCATTTTGCCACCCCCACCCGGCAGGTGCCGCGGTTTGCCAAGGCGGGTCTGCCCGGCGAGAGCCACGACGTGGTGCTGGAACTGAAGCTGCTGGCGGACGTGGGGCTGGTGGGCTTCCCCAATGTGGGCAAAAGCACGCTCTTGAGTGTGGTCAGCAAGGCCCACCCGAAAATCGCCAACTACCACTTCACCACCCTGTACCCCAATCTGGGTGTGGTGTACGTGGACGAGGGCGTCAGCTTCGTCATGGCGGACATCCCCGGCATCATCGAGGGCGCCAGCGAGGGCGCGGGTCTGGGCCACGATTTTCTGCGGCACATCGACCGGTGCCGCCTGCTGGTGCATCTGGTGGACGTGTCCGGCAGCGAGGGGCGGGACCCCATCGCGGACTTTGACGCCATCAACGCGGAGCTGAAGGAGTACAGCCCGGAGCTGGCTACACGGCCGCAGATCGCCGTGGCCAACAAGACGGATCTTCTGATGGACACGGCGCAGCTGGATGCCTTCCGCGCCCATGTGGAGGCGCTGGGCTACGAGTTCTTCGCCATGTCCGCCGCCACCCATCAGGGCACGCGGGAGTTGGTGCAGCACATCGCCCGGCGGCTCAGTGAGCTGCCCCCGGTGACGGTGTATGAGCCGGAGTACGTGCCCAAGCCGCCGGTGATCGACACCACCGAGCCGCTGCATATCGAGCGGGAGGACAACACCTGGCTGGTGGAGGGGCCGTGGCTCCAGCGGCTTATGGGCAACATCAATTTCTCCGACTACGAGAGCCGCATGTACTTCGACAAGATGTTGCGGCAGAGCGGCCTGTTCGACACGCTGGAGCAGATGGGCATTCAGGACGGCGACATCGTCAGCATGTACGATCTGGAATTCGAGTATCAGAGATGAACATACAGCGCCCCCGGCTGATGCCGAGGGCGCTGTTTTTCTGAGCTGTTCATTCAGAAAGCGGCGGGACGGGAGTTTGTCTGGATGTCCGCGGCGGCCTGCTTCAGCTGGCGCAGATCGCGGATATCGCGGCGCTGCTGGAGCCGGGTCTGCATCTCCGGGGACAGGGCGTAGAAGTAGTCGTAGGCCGCGGCCTCGTTGTTCAACAGGTCGGTCAGCGTCTCATACTGCATGAAAAAGCACCTCCGTGCCTAGTGTGCGCGGAGGTGCTTGTCTTATGCGTCAGACGGTCTTTTCAAAGTAGAAATACGTATCGTCCTCGCCGCTGGGACGCATACAAGCGGATAACATTTTACGGGACGGCTCATTTTCCTTGAAGCATTTGGCCACCACCCGGGCAAGCCCCAGATGGTACAGTGCCCAGTCGGCGGCAGCGGCGAAGGCTTCAGCGCCATAGCCGTGGCCGGCGTATTCCGGGGCGATGCGGCAGCCCTGTTCGAACCCGCCCCGAAAGTCGGGGTTATAGAGCACCACCTCGCCGATGAGCCTGCCCTTCAGGCGGACGGCAAAGTTGACGGCGCGGCGGGCGGCGAAATCGGCCCGGGCCACATCGTAGAAATAGGTGTCGGTCAGGGGCTGATCGCCCAGGTCGGTGCGGTAGTCATAGCCCCACCAGCGGTTGCGCTCGTCGTCCAGGCAAAGGGCGCTGTACGCAGGGATATCGCCTTTGCGGAGAGGCGTCAGGGACAGGCGATCGGTTTTGATGGCAGGGACGGCCTTGAGGGCGTCCAGCTCGGTGCCCGCCTCGATACGGACCTTGCCGCCCAAGTGATCCGGCAGGTATTGCAGCTTGGAGGTACGGAGGCCCTTGTCCCGGGCGTCATCCTCCCGGTTGCACCATGTGCAGTCCCCACCGTAGTAGGCGGCGAAAGCCTGGACCAGGGCGGGATAGGCCCCGGCATGGGAGTACAGGGCCTTTTCGATGTGGTCGATAAGGGTGCCGCCGCATTTCTCCGCCAGGCAGACAGCCACCAGACGTCCCTCTGCCAGCATACCGCCGGCACAGAACCAGTCGGTGCCGATGCGGGAGAACATCTCCTGTGCCAGAGACAGCTCCTGCACAGCCAGGGGGCCGGACTTGTGAAACTCGGCCTCATAGTCCTGCCAAAAGGCGGCCAGGCGGGGATCGGCGGGGTCGGTCAGCGGGGTAAATTCCGCGTCGGGATAATCCCGGCGGAACTTGTTGATGTGGTTGCGCTGGCCGCTGTACCGACGGCCGGCGAAAGCGGCCAACTCCTCTGTTCGGTAAAGATAGTCCTTCCAGGGCCGCTCGCTGATAACGCGGCAGCGGGGATAGCGCAGGCAGAGGGTCTGGGCCTTGTCCTCCGGCACCACAGAGAGCACCAGAGGCGTGCCGGTGGCGGCGCACCAGGACTCGATGGCCCGCAGGGTGCCTTCAACATCTGCCTCGGGGCCGGCAATGGGGTAGTCAAAGACGTACTCGCCCTCGATACAGTTGCGGATCACAAGGCAGCCGGCGACCTCGGCAAAGGACGGATGCAGGTGGTCCCGCCACATGAGCTTGACGCCCAGGGAGTATTCACACAGGCGGTAGTCGCAGTTCCGGTAATAGCCGCGCAGGCGGTCGCCGTGGGCGGCGGTGAGTTCTTGAAATTGCAGCATAATCATTTCCTTTGTGTTGTGGTAATTTCGCGCGCAGCGCTGTGTCACATCTTCTCGATCATCTCGCAGGCTTGGCGGATGAACTGGCGGGCGATGGGGCGCAGCTCCTTCTGCGGATGGGCGGCGATACCCAGCTCACGGACAGCCCGAGGCTCCAGCGGCAGGGCGCGGACGCTGTTCTGCCGGCCGCGGAGGACCAGGCGGGACAGAACGCTGACACCCAGGCCGTGCTCCACCATAGAGATAACGGCGCTGTCGGACACCTGAGTGGTACGGATCAGGGGCGTGACGCCGTGCTCATTCAGCACGCGGAGGATATCCTTGTCAAAGCCCATGGAGGGCATAAGGAACTCCTGACCGTTAAAGGCCTCCACAGGAAAGGCCGTTTCCCCGCTGTCGTACTCCGGCGGCAGGATGGCCAGCAGCTCGTCATCCCGCAGAAATGTCCACTCCAGCGGGGCGTCCTGGCGGCTGGCAAAGCACATATCCACCCGATCCTCCAGCACCCAGCGGTAGACCTCGTCTACGCTGCCCATCTGGATGTCCACAGTGACATCCGGGTGCTCCCGGCGAAACTGCTGGATGATCTCCGGCAGCCAATGACGGGCGATGGACTCATAGGCCGCCACGCGGACGGAGTCCTCCTTATGGGTGTTGATAAGGGATATCTCGCGCTCCAGGGCGGCGGTGGAGGTCAGGCAGTCCCGCACCAGGGGCAGTATCCGCTGGCCTGTCGGGGTCAGCCGGACGCCGCTGCGGCCCCGCAGCAGAACGGTGAAGCCAATATCCTTTTCCAGGCTGTTCATCATGTGGGTCAATCCGGACTGCGTATAGCCCAGCACCTCGGCGGCGCGTGTGAAGCTGCCCAACTCCACCGCCGTCAGCAAGGCTTCCAGTTTTTTGGTATCCATGACGCCTCCTGTTTATATGACACTATTTCATAGCAAGATTATACTCCCTTCGCACCGCTGGTGGCAAGGGCGGGTTTTCGGCACTTTTTACGATTTTTTGTGGAGTTCCAGTGGAATATATGTGTATGACATTTTCTCATATTTGCATGAAACATTGTCGCTTTACAAACCACGGTCTTCTGTTGTATTGTACCCATAGTAATTCTTTTACATGAATTGCTTTTCCTTTCTATCCTCAAATCGTCGGGCAGCCGCACAGCCGTGCGGCTGTCGGCACCTCTGGCGGGAGGTTTTGAGGGTGCTGTGTAAAACTTCACCTCTGAAGCGGGCGCCGTAAGCCGAACGGCGCCCGCTTACTTTTCACCCGGCGAAGGAAGCATAAAAAACAACCATAAAACAGCATATTCCCTCTTGCAAAGTCCGTTGTATTATGGTAAAATGCAATGTGCTGTGATACAAATGCCGTATGGCATGGAATAGGTGGAGGAGTCCGAAATGTTGACTGTTATCATTATTTTGCAGCTGATCGCCGCCCTGTTTTTGATTTTGGTGGTGTTGTTCCAGTCCGGCAAGAGCCAAGGCCTGTCCGGCACCATCGGCGGTATTGCCGACAGCTATATGGCCAAGTCCAAGGCCAAGAGCCTGGATGCCAAGCTGGCCCAGGGTACCAAGTGGGTGGGCGCCGTGTTCATCGTGCTGACCCTGGTCATCAACTGTATGCTGGCCGCCGCTGCGTAACGCAACTGCACAGAGCGCCCCGGAGCATCGCTCCGGGGCGCTTTCTATTCTGCCCGGCGGTACGTCTCCCCCGCCTGCGGCGCTATGCCCTTGATCTCCAGCAGCTCCGCCACCGTTACGAATACGTAGCCCTGCTGCTGTAAATGCTCGATCGCCATCAGCACCGCATCCACTGTGTTCTGGTAGCGGTCGTGCAGCAGCACGATGTCCCCGTCCCCGGTGCAGCGGTAGATCACGTCCAGTATTTTTCCGCTGTCCTTCGTCCGCCAGTCCTCCGTGTCCACCGACCAGTTCACCAGCGGCACGGACAGTGCCGCGGCCTCTGCCTCCGTCATCAGTCCGTAGGGCGGCCGTACCCAGTACTCCCCCTCCCCCAGCAGCTCCCGCAGCAGCGCGTCATTTTTCTCCAGATCCGCCATCGCCTGCGCCGACGTCAGGCTGTGCAGATCCGCGTGGTCGTAGGAGTGGTTTCCCACCTGATGGCCCTCCGCTGCGATGCGCTGCACGATATCCGGGTCCTTCACCGCCTGACAGCCCACCACGAAAAACGTAGCCTTTGCCCCCATCTCCCGCAGCCCATCCAGCAGCCGCGGCGTACAGCGCGGCGATGGCCCGTCGTCAAAGGTCAGTGCCACGTATTTTGGATCGCCGGTATCCCTCGTCTCCCCTGCTGTCGAGATCACCCCTGCCCCGCAGCCGGACAGCAGTACCACCCCCGCCAGCAAGGCGCAAACCCATCTTCTCATCACATCACCGGAAGCAGTATATGCACTCCGCCGCCGCTTCTTTCCCCTCTCCGCAGACTTGCCGCATTGGGCATTCTCCGCCGCCCTCCCGTCGACGCCCTCCGCCGCCCCGTCCTCCCCAGCGGCATAAAAAAGAACACGCCTGTCGGCGTGTTCTTTTTTATGAAAGTAAAATTACTTCACCAGCTCGATGATGGCGGTCTCGGCAGCATCGCCGCGGCGGACGCCGGTGCGGATGATGCGGGTATAGCCACCGTTGCGCTCGGCGTAGCTGGGAGCCAGTTCCTTGAACAGCTTGTTGGCCACATCCTCGCGGGTGATGAAGCTCAGCGCCTGACGGTAAGCGGCCAGGTCGCCCTTCTTGCCGAGAGTGATCATCTTCTCGGTGAGGGGCTTGATCTCCTTGGCGCGGGTGATGGTGGTCTCCATCCGGCCGTTGTCCAGAAGATCGGTGACCTGCTGACGGAGCATCGCCATACGCTGATCGGTAGTCTTACCGAGCTTACGAGTTCCGGGCATTTCAGTTTCCTCCTTGTTATGATCGGGCGCGGTATGCGCTGGATCGTTAGTTGTTGTCTTCGCTGGCCAGGGACAGGCCCATCATCGCCAGCTTGTTGATGACTTCCTCCAGGGACTTGCGGCCCAGGTTGCGGACCTTCATCATCTCGTCCTCGGTCTTGGAGATCAAGTCCTCGACGGTGTTGATGTTGGCGCGCTTGAGGCAGTTGAAGCTGCGTACAGACAGATCCAGTTCCTCGATGGTCAGCTCCAGCATCTTGTCCTTGGAGTCCTGCGCCTTCTCCACCACGGTGGACTTATCGCCCAGCGTGTCGGACAGGTCGGTGAACAGGGCAAAATGGTCGCAGAGGATCTTGGCGCCCAGGGACACCGCATCGCGGGCAGCGATGGTGGTGTCGGTCCAGACCTCCAGCGTCAGCTTATCGTAGTCGCTGGAAGCGCCCACACGGGTGCTCTCCACAGTGTAGTTGACCTTGTACACGGGGGTATAGATACTGTCGATGGGGATCACGCCGATGACGCCGGGTCGCGCCGCCTTGTTCTTGTCGGCGGAGACATAGCCGCGGCCGTGGCTCAAGGTGATCTCCATGCTCAGAGTGGCGCCCACATCCAGCGTTGCAATGTGCAGCTCGGGATTCAGGACCTCCACCTCGCCGTCAGTCTTGATATCACCAGCCGTGACCTCGCAGGGTCCGGCCGCCTCGATAAACACGGTCTTGACGGCGTCGCTGTGCAGCTTCGTCAGCAGATTTTTCACGTTCAGAACGATCTCCGTCACGTCCTCCTTCACACCGGGGATGGTGGAGAACTCATGCTGCACACCGGCAATTTTGATGCTGGTGGCTGCGGTTCCGGGGAGGCTGGAGAGCAGGATGCGCCGCAGCGCATTGCCCAGGGTCGTTCCGTATCCGCGCTCCAGGGGTTCGATCACATATTTTCCATAGGAAGCGTCGCCGGGTGTTTCGATACACTCGATCTGGGGCTTCTCAATTTCGATCATGCAGTACCCTCCTTCATTCTATTGGCGGCGCGGTGCCTTCCGCGCCAATTTCATTCCAGTGCTTCGTGAGGGTCAGAACCCTATTACTTGGAGTACAACTCGACGATCAGATGCTCCTCGATGGGCATATCGATGTCCTCGCGGGCGGGCAGGGTGACGACGGTACCCTTCAGGGCGGTCTTGTCACGCTCCAGCCACTTGGGGACGGTGACCATGGGTGCATCCTCGGCGGTCAGGCGCTTAAACGCCACGGAGGAGCGGCTGCCCTCCTTGACCTCGATCACATCGCCCACGCGCACCAGATAGGAGGGGATGTTGACCTTGTGCCCATTCACGGTGAAATGGGCGTGGTTCACCAGCTGACGCGCCTCGCGGCGGGTCATGGCGAAGCCCAGGCGGTACACCACGTTGTCCAGACGGCGCTCCACCAGGCTCAGCAGGTTCTCGCCGGTCTTGCCGGGCATCGCGGAGGCCTTCTCATAGTAAGCGCGAAACTGCTTCTCGAGGATGCCGTACACGAACTTGACCTTCTGCTTCTCGTTGAGCTGGATGGCGTACTCGCTCTTCTTCTTTCTCATCTGGCCGCCGGGGTTGCGCTTGGTCTCCTTCTTGGAGTAACCCATGACGGTAGGAGAAATACCCAGCGCCTTGCAACGCTTGGCGACAGGCTGCATATTCTTAGCCATGATTTAATATCCTCCTTCTTCCGATTACACGCGACGACGCTTGGGGGGGCGGCAGCCGTTGTGGGGGATGGGGGTGACGTCCTTGATCATCGTCACTTCCAGGCCCACGGCCTGCAGCGCGCGGATAGCCGCCTCACGTCCCTGACCGGGACCCTTCACGAAGACCTCAACGGTCTTCAGGCCATGCTCCATAGCAGCCTTGGCAGCCGTCTCAGCGGCGCTCTGGGCGGCAAAGGGCGTGGACTTCTTGCTGCCGCGGAAACCGAGACCACCGGAGGAGGCCCAGGACAGAGCATTGCCCTGAGAGTCGGTGACGGTCACCATGGTGTTGTTGAAGGAAGAACGGATATGGACCTGGCCCTTCTCGATGTTCTTCTTTTCGCGACGACGGCGAATGACCTTCTTGCCTTTTACGTTAGCCATGATCTATTCTTCCCTCCTTTACTTCTTCTTGTTAGCGATAGTCTTCTTGGGGCCTTTGCGGGTGCGTGCGTTGGTCTTGCTGCGCTGGCCGCGAACGGGAAGGCCACGACGGTGGCGCATGCCGCGATAGCAGCCGATTTCAGTCAGGCGCTTGATATCCAGCGCGGTCTGACGACGCAGATCACCCTCGACGATGTAGCCGTGGTCAATGGCCTCACGGAGCTTGGCCTCATCGGCCTCCGTCAGATCCTTGACGCGGGTGTCGGGGTTGATGCCTGTCTGTGCCAGGATGTCCTGAGCACTCTTTCTTCCAATACCATAGATATAAGTCAAACCGATTTCGATTCGCTTATCCTTGGGCAGGTCAATACCGGCAATACGTGCCATAATTTAGAGCACCTCCACTTTCTACTTAGCCCTGTCTCTGCTTATGCTTGGGATTCTCGCAAATGACCATGACACGGCCTTTACGACGGATCACTTTGCACTTCTCGCACATGGGCTTCACGGACGGTCTTACTTTCATTTTGATAAACCTCCTACTTACTGCGCCAGGTGATCCGACCGCGGGTCAGATCGTAAGGCGACATTTCCACTGTCACCTTATCGCCGGGCAGAATCCTGATGAAATTCATTCTGAGCTTTCCGGAAATATGCGCTAAGATCGTGTGTCCATTTCCAATGTCGACTTGGAATGTGGTGTTGGGCAGCGATTCAACGACGACGCCCTCTACTTCGATCATGTCGGATTTTGCCAAGTGTTATCCCTCCTGGTCTTGATCACTGCCGCGTATCGCGGCGATGGCTTTACGAAGCTCACTATTTGTGATGGTTTCGTTGCTTCTGATCCTCTGGGAAACCGCGCCCCCATCGCGCCGGAGCAGCGCCGCGTGTTTGCGCCGCTTGCGCTTCGGCCGTTCCACGGGCCGCGTCTTTCCGTCCGCCAGCAGGAGGAAGTCCCCCTCCGTCGCAAGGACGAAGAAGACCTCTCCCTTATCCCTGCCGGCGGTAGATGTTACGATATTCGCTTTCACAATGTCCATATCACACCAATGACTTCTCCGGGTCCGTCAGAAGCTCCGGCTCCCCGTCGGTGATCAGTACGGTGTTTTCGTAGTGTGCGGCGTTTTTCCCGTCGGCTGTCCTCACCGTCCAGCCATCCGGCATCTGCCTGATAGCGGCCGTCCCCGCGTTGACCATAGGCTCCACGGCGATGGTCATACCCCGCAGAAGACGGGGTCCATGGCCGGGCTTGCCGTAATTGGGGACTTCGGGTGCCTCATGCATCTGGTGTCCGATGCCGTGGCCGACATATTCCCGGACGACGCTGAAGCCGTTTGCCTCCACATACGCCTGCACAGCGGCGGAGATATCCGACAGGCGATAGCCCTCGCGGGCATACTTTATGCCCTCAAAGAAGCTCTGCTGCGTCACCCAGATCAGCCGCAGCGCCTCGTCGGACACCTGACCACAGGGATAGGTGCCGGCGCAGTCGCCGTGGAAACCGCCGATGAACGCCCCCACGTCCACGCTGACGATGTCGCCCTCCTGCAGCACCCGTTTGCCGGGGATGCCGTGGATGATCTCGTCGTTGACGCTGACGCACACGCTGGCCGGATAGCCGTTGTAGTGCAGGAAGGAGGGCGTTGCGCCCTGCTCCTTGATAAACTGGAACACTGCTTTGTCGATCTGAGCTGTGGTGACACCGGGTTTTACCATATCCCGTGCCAGGGCACGGGCTGCCGCGGTAATTTTGCCCGCCCGGCGCATCAGCTCGATCTCATGGGGTGACTTGAGCGTGATCATTCGGCCACTCCCAGCACCCGCAGGATCTCCCGTGTCGTACCCTCCACAGTGGGCTGGTCCTCCACGGTCTTCAGAACGCCTCTGGCCTCATAGAAGCCCTTGAGGGGTTCCGTCTCCTTATGATAGACCGCCAGACGGTCTTTCACCGTCTCCGGGTCATCATCCTTACGCTGCTTCAGCGCACCGCCGCACACATCACAAATTCCCTCTTTTTTCGGGGGGATGTTTATGATGTGATAGCTGGCGCCGCAGCTCTCGCAGACACGCCGGCCGCCCATGCGGGCGATGATCTTCTCATCGGGGATCTCGATGGCGACCACAGCGTCGAATCTGATACCCGCCTGCTCCAGCGCCTCAGCCTGGGCGATGGTGCGGGGCACCCCGTCCAGAATGTAGCCGTTGGCGCAGTCGGCCTCCTGCAAACGCTCGTTGATGATGCCGATGATGACCTCATCGGGCACCAGCTTGCCAGCATCCATATACTCCTTGGCCTTCAGCCCGGTGGGCGTGCCGTTCTTCACAGCCGCCCGCAGGATGTTGCCCGTAGAGATGGTGGGGATATCCAGCTTTTTCTTGATGATGTCTGCCTGGGTGCCCTTGCCGGCACCGGGAGCGCCTAAAAGGATCAGTTTCATGGTAATTACCTCAAATTATTCCAGGAAGCCCTTGTACTGACGCATCAGCATCTGGGACTCCAGAGCCTGGACGGTCTCCAGCGCAACACCGACCACGATGATGACGGAGGTACCGCCGATGGACAGAGAGGGCACATTCACGATCTTGCCGATCAGCAGGGGCAGGATCGCCACGACGCCCAGGTAGATAGCGCCGAACAGCGTGACCTTATTGAGCACCTTCTTGATGAAGTCCGCGGTGGGCTTGCCCGGGCGGAAGCCGGGGATAAAGCCGCCGTTCTTCTTCAGGTTGTTGGATATCTCAACGGGGTTGAACTGGATGGTAGCATAAAAGTAACTGAAAGCGATGATCATCAGGAAGTAGACGATCATATACAGTACACTCTTGCTGTCCACAGCGTTCACCAAAGTATACGCAAAAGTACCCTTCTCCGGTGCGGGCAGGAACGCCGCCACCGTGGGGATGATCATGGCGATGGACTGGGCAAAGATGATAGGCAGCACGCCGGACATATTTACCTTCATGGGAAGGGTAGATGCCTGACCGCCGTACATCTTACGGCCCACCTGGCGCTTGGCGTACTGCACGGGGATGCGGCGCTCGGCGCCGTTGACCCAGGTGATCAGTACGATCAGAGCCAGAATGCCGATGACCACCAACAGTGCGTGCCACCACTGCATAGCCCCGGACTTCAGGGAAATGCTCATGCCGGACACCATGCTGGGCACGCGGGACAGGATACCCGCGAACAGGATGATGGAGATACCGTTGCCGATACCGAATTCCGTGACCTGCTCGCCCATCCACATCACGAAGGAGGAGCCGGCAATGAAGGAGATAATGATGACCAGCGCCGCCCACACACCGGTATTGGTGAGGATGCTGGCGTTCTTCATCAGGGCGTAGTAGCCCCAGCCCTGCAGGATGGCGATGGCCACCGTGGCGTAACGGGTGATGGACTGGATCTTCTTCTTGCCCTCCTCGCCGCCCTCACGGGCCAGACGCTCCAGGGGAGGAATGGCGATGGTGAGGAGCTGAATGATGATGGAGCTGTTGATATAGGGCTGTACGCCCAGTGCAAACACTGTAGCGCTGGCGAAAGCACCGCCGGACATCACGTCGTACAGGCCCAGCACCGTGGTGCTCATCTGAGACAGGTAATCGCCCAGCAGCTTTGTGTCTACATAGGGCACGGGGATCGCGTTGCCGATACGGAAAATCAGCAGGATCAGGGCGGTGAAGACGATCTTCTTACGAAGCTCGGGGATCGCCCACGCTTTTTTGATCGTCTGGATCACTTAGATCACCTCTGCCTTTCCGCCGGCTGCCTCGATCGCTTCCTTGGCAGCCTGGGAAAAAGCAGCGGCCTGCACGGTCACCTTCTTGGTAACCTTGCCGTTACCCAGGACCTTGACGCCGTACTCGCACTTGCTCAGGATACCCTTAGCAAGCAGGGCTTCCGCGGTGACGATCTCGCCGTCCTCAAACTTGTTGAGGGCGCTCAGGTTGATGATCTCCAGGGGCTTGGCAAAAATGTTGTTGAAACCGCGCTTGGGGATGCGGCGTGCCAGAGGCATCTGACCGCCTTCGAATCCGATGCGGGTGCCGCCGCCGGAGCGGGCCTTCTGACCCTTGTGACCACGGCCTGCGGTCTTGCCGTTGCCGGAGCCGTGACCACGGCCCTTGCGGTAGGCTTCCTTAACGGAGCCGGCTGCGGGAGACAGTTCGTTCAGTTTCATTCTCTCGCACCTCCTTATTCTTCAGTGACCTTCAGCAGGTAGCCGATCTTGGCGACCTTGCCGCGGGTCTGGGCATTGTCGGGCTGGACGGTGGTATCACCGATCTTACGCAGGCCCAGGGAGTTGGCGGTAGCGATGTGCTTCTCCAGTCTCCCGTTGAGGCTCTTTACGAGCTGGATCTTCAGATTAGCCATTGTTCAGTCCCTCCTTAACCCACGATCTCGTCCACGCTCTTGCCGCGGGTGCGGGCGACTTCTTCGGGGGTACGCAGGGACTTCAGGCCCTCGAAGGTAGCGGCCACCACGTTCACAGCGGTGTTGGAGCGCAGGCACTTGGTACGGATATCCTTGATACCCGCGGCCTCCATGATGATACGCACGGGGCCGCCGGCGATCACGCCGGTACCGGGGGCGGCGGGCTTCATCAGCACGCGGCCTGCACCGGCCTCGCCGATGATCTCGTGGGGGATGGTGCTGCCGGACAGGGACACGTTGATCATGTTCTTCTTGGCGTCCTCGATGCCCTTGCGGATCGCCTCGGGCACCTCGGCGGCCTTGCCCAGGCCGTAGCCGACCTTGCCCTTGCCGTCGCCGACCACCATCAGGGCGGAGAACTTCATGACACGACCACCCTTAACGGTCTTGGAAACGCGGTTGGTAGCGACTACTTTTTCAATGTACTCGCTCTGCTCTCTTTCAAATCTGGCCATTGATAAGTCCTCCTTCCTTAGAATTCCAGGCCGCCCTCGCGGGCGCCTTCAGCCAGCTCGGCCACACGGCCGTGGTACAGGTAGCCGCCGCGATCGAACACGACGGTATCGATGCCCTTAGCCTTGCAGCGCTCGGCAACCAGCTTGCCCACAGCGCGGGCCGCGGTCTTGTTGCCGCCGTTGCCCTCGATCTCTTTGTCCAGAGAGGAAGCAGAGACCAGGGTATTGCCGGCCACATCATCGATGACCTGGGCGTAGATGTTCTTCTCGCTGCGAAATACGTTCAGACGGGGACGCTCGGGAGTGCCGGACAGCTTGGCGCGGACTCTCTTATGGCGCTTCAGACGCTGCGCGTTGGTATCGGGTCTTTTAATCATATCGGCACACCTCCTTACTTCTTAGCGCCGGTCTTACCGACCTTGCGGCGGATGACTTCGGCAACATACTTGATGCCCTTGCCCTTATACGGCTCGGGAGGACGCTTCTCGCGGACTTCCGCCGCGAACTGGCCCACCTTCTGCTTGTCGGGACCGGAGATCACGACCTTGTTGGGGCCGGGCACGTCGATAGTAATACCGTCGATCTCCGCCATCTTCACGGGATGGGAGTAACCGAGGTTCATGACCAGCTCGTTGCCCTCCTTGGCGGCACGATAGCCGACACCGTTGATCTCCAGCTCCTTCTTGAAGCCTTCGCTGACGCCGACGACCATGTTGTGCAGCAGCGCACGGGTCATGCCGTGCAGCGCGCAGTGCAGCTTGTCGTCGGAGGGGCGCTTGACGTGGATGGTGTTGCCGTCCTGCTCCAGGATCATCTCCGGACGCAGGGCCTGGGTCAGGGTGCCCTTAGGGCCCTTGACGGTAACAACGTTGTTCTCCGCGATGGTGACTTCCACACCGGCGGGGACGGTAATGGGCATTCTACCAATTCTCGACATTGTTCAAATACCTCCTTACCATACGAACGCAAGGACTTCGCCGCCGACGTGCGCTGCGCGAGCAGCCTTGTCGGTCATGACGCCCTTGGAAGTGGATACGATCGCGATGCCGAGACCACGCAGCACGCGGGGCAGCTCGTCGGCGCCCACATAGACGCGCAGGCCGGGCTTGGACACGCGGCGCAGGCCGGAGATGACCTTCTCCTTGCCGGCATTGTACTTCAGGGTGATGCGGATAACGCCCTGGGTACCGTCGTCGATGACCTGGAAGGACTTGATGTAGCCCTCATCCAGCAGGATCTGAGCGATGCTCTTCTTCATGTTGGAAGCAGGAACGTCGACGGTCTCGTGCTTGGCGTTGTTGGCGTTGCGGATACGGGTCAGCATATCGGCAACAGGATCAGTGATGTGCATACGAATGTTTCCTCCTATTTTAGAGTTACAGGCTCACGCCTGTTGAGGCAGCGAGGTATCACTGATAATTTAGTCCGTCGACAGCGCACTGCCGGTGTTTAATTACCAGTGACCTTTCGCCATCCTGTATTACCGGAGCCTTGCGGCTCTTAGGTACATGGGTTCGGCGGAGAGCGACGCTCTCTGCCGGAGTTCTCCTGATAGAGATTTTGTTCTCAGACGAGGCGGCGAGGTGATGGCGTACTTTGTGTACGCCGAGTCGCGCCAACGAAGTATGAGGACAAAAGATCACCAGGAAGCCTTGCGGACGCCGGGGATCTCGCCCTTGTACGCCAGCGTGCGGAAGCAGATACGGCACACACCGTAGTCACGCAGGTAGGCGTGGGGACGGCCGCACAGCTTGCACCGGTTGTACTTGCGGGTGGAGAATTTCGCAGGCGCCTGCTGCTTCAGGATCATAGACTTCTTAGCCATTTCGTTCTCCTCCTAATCAGCGTTCAAAGGGAGCGCCGACCAGAGTCAGCAGCTCGCGAGCTTCTTCATCGGTCTGGGCGGTCGTGCAGATGACGATGTCCATGCCGCGGATCTTGTCGATCTTATCGTACTCGATCTCGGGGAAGATCAGCTGCTCCTTGATGCCCAGGGCATAGTTGCCGCGGCCGTCAAAGGCGTTGGCGCTGATGCCGCGGAAGTCACGCACACGGGGCAGAGCCACGTTGAACAGACGATCCAGGAACTCCCACATCTTGTCACCGCGCAGCGTGACCTTGGCGCCCACGGGCATACCCTCACGCAGCTTGAAGTTCGCGACGGACTTCTTGGCGATGGTGACAATGGCCTTCTGGCCGGTAATGGTGGCCAGGTCGCCGCACACGGCGTCCAGGACCTTAGCGTTCTCACGCGCCTCACCGCAGCCCACGTTCACGACGACCTTGTCGATCTTGGGGATCTGCATGGTGGACTTGTAGCCGAACTTCTTGAAGAGAGCAGGAGCTACTTCTTCGGTATACTTGACTTTCAGACGTGCCATTACTTACTCTCTCCTTTCTTTACAGGGCAGCGCCGCAGTGCTTGCACACGCGGACTTTCTTGCCGTCCTTGATCTCATAGGCCACGCGGGTGCCCTTGTCGCACTTGGGGCATACCACCTGGACCTTGCTGGCGTAGATAGCCGCCTCGCGCTTGACGATGCCGCCCTCTTCGCCCTGCTTGCGGGGCTTGATGTGGCAGGTCACCATGTTGATGCCCTCGACCACGACCTTGCGCTCACTGGGAACGGTGCCCAGCACCTTGCCGGTCTTGCCCTTGTCCTTGCCGGACAGAACGACCACCTTGTCGTTCTTCTTGATCTTCAGATTGTTCATGTGTCCGTCCCCTCCTTAAATAACTTCGGGAGCGAGGGACAGGATCTTCATGTAATCCTTGTCGCGCAGCTCACGAGCCACCGGCCCAAAGATACGGGTGCCTCTGGGGTTCTTGTCGTCCTTGATGAGGACGGCGGCGTTGTCGTCGAAACGGACATAGGTGCCGTCGGCACGACGCACGCCCTTGGCGCTGCGGACGATAACGGCCTTGACGACCTCGCCCTTCTTCACCTGACCGCCGGGAGTGCTCTTACGCACGGAGGCAACGATGACGTCGCCGATGTTGCCGTACTTGACCTTGGAGCCGCCCAGAACGCGGATGCACTTGATCTCTTTGGCGCCGGTATTGTCAGCGACCTTCAGATAAGATTCTTGCTGGATCATACTTACGGCACCTCCTTACTTAGCCTTCTCGACGATCTCGACCACGCGCCAGCGCTTGTCCTTGGACAGGGGGCGGGTCTCCATCACCTTCACGACATCGCCAACACCGCAAGCGTTCTGCTCGTCGTGAGCCTTCAGCTTATAGGTACGGCCGACGATCTTCTTATACAGAGGATGGGCAACGCGGTCCTCGATGGCGACGACCACGGTCTTGTCCATCTTATCGGAAACGACCTTGCCGACTCTGGTCTTGCGGGAGGAAATTCTCTTCTCTTCCATGTTACTTCTCCTCCTTTTCACGGATAACGGTCTTGACACGAGCGATGTCGCGCTTGGTCTCGGCGATCTTGAGAGGATTGTCCAGCTGATTGGTTGCGTGCTGCATACGCAGGAAGAACAGATCCTTCTTCAGGGAGTCCAGCTTCTCGTTCAGCTGCTCCACGGTCATTGCACGTACTTCAGTTGCCTTCATCTCATTCACCTACTTCCTGGGCTTCGAGATCCTCGCGCTTGACGATCTTCGTCTTGATGGGCAGCTTGTGGCTGGCCAGACGCAGGGCCTCGCGGGCGACCTCTTCAGAAACACCGGCGATCTCGAACATGACACGGCCGGGCTTGACTACTGCGACCCAATACTCGGGGGAACCCTTACCGGAACCCATACGGGTCTCGGCCGGCTTCTCGGTGATGGGCTTGTCGGGGAAGATCTTGATCCAGACCTGACCGCCACGCTTGGTGTAGCGGGTCATGGCGATACGAGCCGCCTCGATCTGGTTGCTGGTGATCCAGCTGGGCTCCAGAGCCACCAGGCCGTATTCGCCGTAGGTGACCTTGTTGCCGCGCATGGCCTTACCGGTGAGGCGGCCACGGTGTACTCTGCGGTACTTAACTCTCTTGGGCAGAAGCATTACTGAGCGCCTCCTTCTTTCTTTTCTGCGGGCTTGCGGAAGCCGCCCTCGGGACGGGGACCGCGGTTGAAGCCGCCGTTCTGACGGTCACGGTTGAAGCCGCCGTTCTGGCCATCGCGGCGGAAGCCACCGCGGCGGTCACCGTCACGACGGTTGCCGCGACGCTCACGACGCTCCTGATAGGGCTTGCTGGTGTCCAGCGTGCGCGGGGTGGTGCGCAGGGCCTGGGACAGGATCTCGCCCTTGTAGATCCAAACCTTCACGCCGATGCGGCCGAAGGTGGTAGCAGCCTCAGCAAAGCCGTAGTCGATGTCGGCACGCAGCGTCTGCAGGGGGATGGTACCCTCGTGATAGTGCTCGCTGCCGGCGATCTCGCGGCCGCCCAGACGGCCGCCGCAGTTGCACTTGATGCCCTTGGCGCCGGCGCGCATAGCGCGGCCCATGGCGTTCTTCATAGCGCGGCGGTGAGAGATACGCTTCTCCAGCTGTGCGGCGATGTTCTCGGCCACCAGCTGCGCGTCCATATCGGGGTTGCGGACCTCGACGATGTTCAGCTTCACGGTCTTGCCGATCAGCTTCTCCACGTCCTTGCGGTACTGCTCGATCTGCTCGCCGCCCTTGCCGATGACCACGCCGGGGCGTGCCACGTGCAGATAGATGGTGACGACCTCGTTGCTGCGCTCGATCTCGATCTTGGAGACACCGGCGGCAAACAGCAGCTTCTTCAGGTACACACGGATCTTGTGGTCCTCGACCAGCAGATCGCCGACCTTCTCATTGCTGGCATACCAGCGGGAATCCCAGTCCTTGATGACGCCCACGCGCATACCATGGGGATTGACTTTCTGACCCATTTAACTGTTCCTCCCTTTCTTAGTCTCTCTCCGCGACGGCCAGCGTCACATGAGAGGTTCTCTTGTTGATGCGATAGGCACGGCCCTGTGCACGGGGCATCATCCGCTTCAGGATGGGGCCGGGGGTGGCGAACACCTGGGTCACGACCAGCTTGTCGGGATCCATGCTGAAGTTGTTCTCCGCGTTGGCGCAGGCGCTCTTGAGCAGCTTGACCAGAGGCTCGGAGGCGGACTTCGGGGTGTTCATCAGGATCGCCATAGCAGTCTTGGCATCCTTGCCGCGGATCAGATCACAGACGATCTGGACCTTGCGGGGAGAGATGCGGACGTATCTCAGATATGCTTTCGCTTCCATATTACTCTGCATCCTCCTTTTTAAGCTTTCTTGGTATGGCCGCGGAAGGTACGAGTGGGCGCGAACTCGCCCAGCTTGTGACCCACCATGTCCTCCTGCACATAGACAGGCACATGACGGCGGCCGTCGTGGACAGCGATGGTGTGACCGACGAAGGCGGGGAAGATGGTGGAGCTGCGGCTCCAGGTCTTCAGCACGTTCTTCTCGCCCTTGGCGTTCATCTCTTCGACCCGCTTCAGCAGCTCAGGGGCAACATACGGGCCTTTTTTGATAGATCTGCTCATATTCTCTTGCCTCCTTTACTTCACGTTGCGACGCTTGACAATGAACTTGTCGGTGGGGTTCTTCTTCTTGCGGGTCTTGTAACCCAGAGCCGGCTTGCCCCAAGGAGTGACAGGACCGGGACGGCCCACGGGGGACTTGCCTTCACCGCCGCCGTGGGGGTGATCGCAGGGGTTCATGACGGAGCCGCGCACGGTGGGACGCCAACCCATGTGACGCTTACGACCGGCCTTACCGATCTGGATGTTCTCGTGCTCCAGATTGCCGACCTGACCGATGCAGGCCTTGCAGTTGGTACGGATGATGCGGACCTCGCCGGAGGGCATACGGATCTGGGCGTTGTCGCCTTCCTTAGCCATCAGCTGGGCATAGGCGCCGGCGGAGCGAACCAGCTGGGCGCCCTTGCCGGGGTGCATCTCGATGTTGTGGATCACGGTACCCACGGGGATGTTGGCGATGGGCAGGCAGTTGCCGGGCTTGATATCGGCAGCGGCGCTGGAGATCACCTTGTCGCCAGTGGCCAGACCAACGGGAGCGACGATGTAGCGCTTCTCGCCATCCTCGTACTGGACCAGGGCGATGTTGGCGCTGCGGTTGGGATCGTACTCCAGGCGCAGAACGGTGGCTTCCATGTCCATCTTGTCGCGCTTGAAGTCGATGATGCGGTACTTGCGCTTCTCGCCGCCGCCGCGATGACGGACGGTGATGCGGCCGTAGCTGTTGCGACCAGCGTTCTTCTTCAGCACCTCAACGAGGCTGGCTTCAGGCTTCGCGTGCTTGTCGATACCGTCGAAGCCGGAAACAGTCATGTGGCGGCGGGAAGGGGTGGTCGGCTTAAAAGTTTTAATAGACATTCTCTACACTCCCTTCTCTTACACCATACCCTCGAAGAACTCGATGGTCTTGGAATCCTTAGCCAGCTGGACATACGCTTTCTTCCAGCTCTTGCGGGTACCGGGACGGCCGGCGCCCATGCGCTTGGTCTTGCCATCGTAGTTGATGGTATTGACCTTGGCGACCTTCACGCCGAAGATCTTCTCCACGGCGTTCTTGATCTCGATCTTACCGGCGGAGGGCGCCACCTCGAACACGTACTTCTTGTCGGAAGTAGCGGCCATGGAACGCTCGGTAATGATGGGACGGATGATGATGTCGTATACGTTAGCCATTACGCGAACACCTCCTCGATCACGGTGAGGGCTTCCTTATCCAGCACCAGATACTTGGCCTTGAGAATGTCGTAGACATTGATCAGGTTGGCCATAGAGGTCTCGACGCCGGGGATGTTGCGGGCGCTCTTGACGACGATCTCGTCCTTGGCGGGGGTGACCACCAGAGACTTACCGTCGGCCTTGACGGCGTTCAGGAACGCGCGGAAGTCCTTGGTCTTGATGCTGTCCATCTTGATGCTGTCGATGACGATGATCTCGCCGGCAGCAGCCTTGGCGGACAGAGCAGATTTCATAGCCAGTCTCTTGACCTTCTTGTTCAGAACGTAAGAGTAGCTGCGGGGCTTGGGGGCGAACACGATGCCGCCGTGGGTCCACTGGGGCGCGCGGGTGCTGCCCTGACGGGCGTGACCGGTACCCTTCTGACGCCAGGGCTTCTTGCCGCCGCCGGAGACCTCGGCGCGGGTCAGAGCGCTCTGGGTGCCCTGCCGACAATTTGCCAGGTGGTTCTTGACCACTTCGTGCACGACGGCGGTGTTCGGCTCGATGCCGAAGATGCTGTCGTTCAGCTCAACAGTACCGACTTCAGCGCCGGCCATGTTCAAAACTTTGATAGCAGACATTTCCTTAAGCACTCCTTTCCTTACTTAGTGCGGGCGGAAGCCTTCTGCGGGTTACGACCGGAAGCCTTCTGCGGGTTGTTGCTGATGCCGGACTCGACATGCTTGATGCGGTGGGTCTTAACGGTGGACTTGATGAGCACCAGACCGCCCTTGGGGCCGGGGATGGCGCCGCGGACCGCGATCATGTTCAGCTCAGGATCGACCTTCACGATGTCCAGGTTCTGGATGGTCACCTGGTCGCAGCCCATCTGGCCGGCGCCGATCTTGCCCTTGAAGATACGGCTGGGATCGGTGGTAGAGCCCATGGAACCGGCATGACGATGGACGGGGCCGCCGCCGTGGCTCATGGGGGTACGGCCGGCGTTCCAGCGCTTCACAACGCCCTGGTAGCCGTGACCCTTGGTGGTGCCGGTCACGTCAACGAAGTCGCCCTCGTGGAACGTGTCGGCCTTGATGATGTCGCCGATGTTCAGCTCGGCGGCGTTCTCCAGGTCGAACTCGCGCAGATACTTCTTGGGAGCCACGCCCGCCTTGTTCAGGTGGCCCATCTCGGGCTTGGTCAGCTTGCGCTCGGGGACATCCTCGAAGCCCAGCTGCACAGCGGCGTAGCCTTCCTTCTCGGCAGTCTTCTTCTGGACGACGGTGCAGGGGCCCGCCTCGATAACGGTGACGGGGATGACCTTGCCGTTCTCGTCGAAGATCTGAGACATACCGACTTTCTTGCCAATGATTGCCTTCATGTATGATCCTCCTTAAAGGTTATTGGTCGACATAGATTCAATCTCCATTGGGTAGAGACCGCTTGCTCTGCCGACGTAACCCCCGGAACGCCTCACGCAAGTTAGCGCTCCGGCTGGGTAGCAAGCAAATTCGTTTGCAGGGGTATTATATAAGGTGGGTTACAGCTTGATCTCGATCTCCACACCGGCGGGCAGATCCAGAGCCATCAGCGCCTCCACGGTCTTGGGGGTAGAGTTGGTGATGTCGATCAGTCTCTTGTGGGTGCGGCGCTCGAACTGCTCACGGCTGTCCTTATACTTGTGGGTAGCGCGCAGGATGGTGACGACCTCTTTCTTGGTGGGCAGAGGGATGGGTCCGGACACGGTAGCGCCGGTGCGCTTGGCCGTCTCGACGATCTTCTCTGCGGACTGGTCGATGACCTGATGGTCATAGGCCTTCAGACGAATGCGGATCATTTCTTTTGCCATTTGGTTTGTTCCTCCATAAATTTCGTACGGTTTTTGTTGCTTTGACCAATGCCGTACGGCGGGAAATTTCTTATACGCCGTTCCGTGCGTATCATTCCGGCTCATAAGAAACACCGGCAACAGGCCGGTGTCCTTCTGGCGCGGCGATCTACGCCGACGTACAGAAATCTCTCAGCCGCCCGATTATCGGACATACTCCCCGGAAGTTACCTCCTTGCGGAGCAATCTCCCGGTTCATCGCAGTTGCAAACGCCTCCGGGTGTGCAGCACCCTTCACGCGCGTACCCACATATAATAAAGGAAAAATCCCCTTGTGTCAAGGGGATTTTTCTATTTTGTCTACAAAATTTTCACTTATTTTTTGTAGTTTTCGCCCATCACGCCACCGTATTCACCGTTCCCACGAACAGCGGCACATTGTTGTAGTCGAAAATCACGAACAGGAACGGTCGATCCAACTCCATCTCCACGGTGGGCGGCACTTCCATCATGGCCGAGTCCGCGCAGACCAGCTCCGTGTAGGCCGCGGCCTCCACGCCCTCCTCGTCGATCTTCACCCGGGCGGCCTGCATGGCGCTGCTGAGGAACGCGCCGTTGTCCGTCAGCGGGGTAAAATCCGCCTCCGCCATGTCAAAAGCATCCGTCACGCCCAGTGATTGCAGCATCTCGTTCAGCTCGGTGGAGGACTTCACATCGAACTTGGGCACGGACCACACCAGTTCCGCGGCGCTGTAGTCCCCGGTCAGCTCCGTCAGGAAGCCCTGCCGCTGCAGCAGGCTCTCCGGCGTCACACCCTCGTCCGGCAGCACGAACACCATGCGGCCATAGTTCAGCGACCGGGGCGCGGCGGTGTAACCGTCACCCTTCCGATAGCCGCCGCTCTCCGTGCGGTGCATGAAGTCCACGGTCTGCGCCGCGCCATCGGCGGCGGTGAACGTGTCCTGCTTCGTCTGACTGCTCTTAAAGGCGTCCTGCCAGCCGGACTTGTAGTAGATGGTGTTGTACAGCCGCAGCAGGTCGTTCCCATCGGTGCGGATGTTCCCCGTCTCCTCGGACAGCAATCCGCCGGTGTTTTGGTTCAGCCAGCCGGCGATGGCCTTGTCCGCCTCCGCCGTGCCCATGGGCACCCGGTAGGTGGACGCATAGTACCAGTCCACCAGCGCGTCCACGGCCTCCTGCTTCACGTCGGCGTTCTCCCGCAGGAACGCGCCGTTGGCCAGACGGCACACCGACCGCCCGTCGTCCAGATACACGCTCATCCACAGGTCGCGCACCGACTGCCGCAGCGTCTCGCTGTCAGCCGCGCCCAGCAGGTCCATCACCTGCTGCTTCGTGTCCCCATCGGTCATCTCCGTCAGCATGCTGAGCGCCGCATACAGACTGATGGGCGAATACACCCGGTTCTCGCTGTCGGCGAAGATCCTGCCCAGCGTCCTGTTAGCAAAGGCCAACACCGCACCGCCGTCCGGCTCCGCATCCAGCTTGCCCAGCTTTTGCAGCGCCTCCCGGTACTCGGTGTACGCCGCGTCATAGCCGTCCCAGTCCTCCTGTCCGTCGTTCATGTAGTCCTCAAACCTCGGCTCTTGGGGGTAGGCCGGGTAGGCCGCTTCCTTAACGACGTATTTCGTCAGATCCACGGCAGCTCCCCCTCCCCGTTTGTTGTCCGTCTGGGGCTGCACGGCGCAGCCCGCCAGCATCAGCCCGGCCAGCACCGCGCACATGGCCGCTTTCAGTCGTTTCATGGGAAATACCTCCTTTTCTTCCTTCTATTCCTTTGGACGCACGCCGCCGCCCCTTTGTTCCCAGCTGAAAAAAGACCACCCACAGGCGGTCTTTTTTATATTCAGATACGTTTCCACTTTGCACCGCCGGGTACGTCGGTGATCTCGATTCCCTGGGCCTTCAGCTCGTCGCGGATGCGGTCGGCCTCGGTAAAGTTCTTGGCCTTCTTGGCGTCGGCACGGGCGCGGATCAGCGCCTCCACCTCTGCGTTGGCCTCACCGTTCTCGCTGATGACGGCGAACTCGCCGGCAGTGGGGGCGGCGGCCTGCTTGGCGCGGAGGGCGGCGGCCTTCTCCAGCAGCTTCAGACCCAGCACGGTGTCGAAGCTGTCCAGCAGGGCCAGCTTGGTCTTGTCGTTGGTCTTGGCCTTCAGCACGTCATACAGCACCGTCACAGCCATAGAGGTGTTCAAGTCGTTGTCCATGGCAGCCATGAACTTGGCCTTGTACTCGTCAAAGGCAACCCGGTCCACCTCGCCCTCATCCTTCAGCGCCGCGATCTTGCTCAGCAGCTTGTTGTAGGCCACGGTGGCGTTGTCCAGGTTCTCCCAGGTGAACACCAGACTCTTGCGGTAGTGGCTCTGCAGGCAGAAGAACCGGTAGGCCAGCGGGTCATAGCCCTTCTCCTCCAGCAGCGATACCGTCAGGAACTCACCCTTGGATTTGGACATCTTGCCGTGGTCGGTGTTCAGGTGCGCCACATGGCACCAGTGGGGGCACCAGGGATGGCCCAGATAGCTCTCGCTCTGGGCGATCTCATTGGTATGGTGGGGGAAGGCGTTGTCCACGCCGCCGCAGTGCAGGTCCAGATACTCGCCGTTGTACTTCATGGAAATACCGGAGCACTCAATGTGCCAGCCGGGATAGCCCACGCCCCAGGGAGAGTCCCATTTCAGCGCCTGGTCCTCGAACTTGGACTTGGTAAACCACAGCACAAAGTCGTTCTTGTTGCGCTTGTTGGTGTCCTCCTCCACGCCCTCGCGGACGCCCACAGCCAGATCCTCCTCGTTGTGATCGTTGAAGATGTAGTACCGCTTCAGCTTACTGGTGTCGAAATACACGTTGCCGCCAGCCAGATACGCGTACCCAGTGTCGATGAGTTTGGTGATGATCTTGATATAGTCGTCAATGAGGCCGGTAGCGGGCTGCACCACATCCGGACGCTTGATGTTCAGCTTCCGGCAGTCCTCGAAAAACGCGTCGGTGTAATACTTGGCGATCTCCATGACGGTCTTGTGCTCACGCTTGGCGCCCTTGAGCATCTTATCCTCGCCCTCGTCGGCATCGGAGGTCAGGTGTCCCACGTCGGTGATGTTCATGACGCGGTTCACGTCGTAGCCCGCGTAGCGCAGGTATTTCTCCAGCACGTCCTCCATGATATAGGAGCGCAGGTTACCGATGTGGGCAAAGTGGTACACGGTGGGGCCGCAGGTGTACATCTCCACATGGCCGGGGGTGTGGGTCTTGAATTCCTCTTTTTTATGGGTGGCGGAATTATACAGATACATAACTATTCTCCTTCTATCTACATTATATTACTATGCACATTGCGGATAATTAAAAACGCCTCTCACGCCCATGGGCATGAGAGGCGAAATCAACTTCGCGGTTCCACTCTCGTTTATCACTCAAGTCCGGCCATAACGCAGGCCATGCGGAGGGCATCCACATCCCTCGCACTCCCGGACGCACTTTCTGCCCGCAGCGGGTAAAGGGGCTTGCAGCCGGCGGCCCCCTCTCTCTTTCCCCGTGGGATGGACATACTCTTTCCGATCAACGCGCTATTCGGTTCAGTTAATAGTAACAGGAATTTCCCACCGTGTCAAGTCATTTGACCTCTTTGAACACATCAGCGTTCTTGGCAAAATACTCAACTCCGGAGTACACAGTTGTCACCAAAATGATACCCTGGCATACATAGTTCAGCACCTGAGGGATACCCAGCAGGATCAGGCAGATACACACCATGGTGCTGGCGGTCTTGACCTTTCCCGACCAGCCGGCGGCGATGACGCGCCCCTTCTCCACGGCCACAAGGCGCATGCCGGACACGGCAAACTCCCGCAGCAGCACGATGGCCAGCACCCACGCGGCGAAGGTGCCCTCCTCCACGAACCAGCACAGCGCCGCCATCACCAGACACTTGTCCGCCAGCGGATCCATGAACTTTCCAAAATCGGAGACCTGATTATAGTGCCGGGCAATGTAGCCGTCCAGCAGGTCGGTCAGGCACGCCACGATGTAGATGCCCAGCGCCACATAGCGGCTGCCGGGAAAACCCCAGTACAACACCACCAAGAACGCGGGAATCATCAGCACCCGCAGGATCGTCAGTTTGTTCGCCGTAGTCATATATGTATCCACCTTTCGCTTTTATCTCTCGCAGCATTATAGCACAGTGCCGGGCAAAGGGAAAGCCCCCTTTTACTCCGCCAACTCGCCGGTCAACTCGCCGTCCATGGTGCCGGTGATACGCACCGGCACGAACTCACCCGCCTCCACCTCATGGTCGGCGGTAAAGTAGATACGCCCGTCAATATCGGGGCTCTCGGCATAGCTGCGTCCCACGAACTGCATAGCCTCCTGGTCGAACCCGTCACACAGCACCTCTGCCACCGTCCCCATGCGGCTGTCGTTGAAGTCATCCATAATCCGGGACTGTACGTCCACCACCAGCTCCGCCCGGCGCTCGGCCTCGGCGGTATCCACACGGTTCAGCATACGCGCCGCCGGTGTCCCCTCCTCCGGGGAGTAGGGGAACACGCCCGCCCGTTCGATGCGGACCTCCTGTAAAAATTCGCACAGCTCCTCAAACGCCGCCTCATCCTCGAAGGGCAGGCCGGTGATCAGGCTGGTGCGCAGCACCAGACCGGGAATGCGCGCCCGCAGCTCACGGAACAGTGCCAGCAGCTCCGCCTTGTCGCCCCGGCGGTTCATGGCCTTCAGCACCCTGTCATTGCAGTGCTGGATGGGGATATCCAGATAGGGCAGCACCTTCTCCTCTGCGGCAATGGTGTCGATCAGCTCGTCGGTGAACTCGTCCGGATACAGATAGTGCAGCCGAATCCAGCGGAAGTCCAGCTTACACAGCTCCCGCAGCAGCGCCGCCAGCTTCTTTTCGCCGTACAGGTCGATGCCGTAGCGGGTGATATCCTGAGCGATGACGATGCACTCCTTCACCCCTGTGTCAGCCAGATGCTTCGCCTCGGCCAGCACATCCTCCATGCGGCGGCTGCGGTATTTCCCGCGCAGAGAGGGTATCACACAGTATGCACAGCGGTTGTCGCAGCCCTCGGCAATACGCAGATAGGCATAGTGCCCCGGCGTCGTCAGCACCCGGTCGAATTCGTCGATCATCCCGTGGATATCGGCAAAGCGCCGGGGCGTACCGCCGGCCATCATTTCCGAGAGCGCCGGGACGATCTCACCGTAGCTGCCGGTGCCCATGATACCGTCCACCTCCGGCAGCTCGTCCAGTATCTCCTGCTGGTAGCGCTGGGTCAGACACCCCGTCACCAGTATCTTGCCCACCTGTCCCTCGGCCTTCAACGCCGCCACGGACAGTATGGTGTCGATCGCCTCCTCCTTGGCGCTGTCGATAAACCCGCAGGTGTTGATGACCACAGCGTCTGCACCGGCGGGTGCCTTCAGCAGCGTATGCCCCGCATCGCGGCACAGGGCCATCATCTGCTCTGTATTCACCAAATTCTTGGCACAGCCAAGGGAAATAAATGCAACCTTCACGTCGTATACCTCACGTCTCGTCTATTTCCTGCCCCCACTCATTGAGCACGGGCCGTATGTCATTCCAGGAAAACCCACGCCGCTGCAATGCCGCGGCCAGCTTCCGGCTGTCCTCCTGTGTCATGGGCCGGCCCCGCAGTCTGGCAGCCACCACCTTCCGCACGGCGTCCGCTGCCGGGGGCAGCTGTGCCAGCGCCTCGTCCCACAGCTCCCGGGGCACGCCCCGGCGGTGCAGTTCCTGTTTCACCCGGCCTGGGCCATAACCCATGGCCCCGTAATGCCGCACGATAACGCCGGCATAGCCCTCGTCATCCACCGCGCCGAGCGTCTCCAGCCAGTCGGCGGTGTCCGCCGCCTGCTCCTCTGTGGCGCCCTTTTTTGTCAGACGGCGCTGCACCTCTTTTTTGGACAACATCCGTCCCGACGCCATCCGCGCCGCGGTCTGCTTCAGCTGAGACTGCTGTGCCGCCGCCTGTAATTCTACCACAAGCGCCGGCGACAAGTCCATACCTTTGTATAAACCAAAGCGCAGAAGCTCCGCGCCGGTGATTCGAAGGAGGTCGCCCCCCTCCAGAAACACCAGCACGCGCTCCTGCTTGTGCTTTGATTTTTCAATGCGCTCGATCCGCATCAGTCTTCGTCGTCAAAATCGTCGGCGGACACGTCCACCGCCCGTCCGGCGGCCTTGGCCGCTACCCGGGACTGGCTGCCCATCAGCTTGTGGAAGTTCTCACGCACCGCCGTCTCCAGCTTATCCGCTTCGTCCGGATGGTCACGGAAGTACTGCTTGGCCGCGTCACGACCCTGACCCAGGCGCAGCTCGCCCATATTGAACCAGGAGCCGCTTTTCTGCACCAGGTCCAGCTTCACCGCCAGATCCAGCAGATCGCCCAGCTTGCTGATGCCCTCGCCGTACATGATATCGAACTCCGCCTCGCGGAACGGAGGCGCCACCTTGTTCTTCACCACCTTGGCCCGGGTACGGTTGCCGATGACCTCGCCGCCGGACTTCAACGTCTCGATACGGCGCACGTCAATGCGGACGGAGGCATAAAACTTCAGCGCACGGCCGCCGGTGGTGACCTCCGGATTGCCATACATGACGCCCACCTTCTCGCGCAGCTGGTTGATGAAAATGACGATAGAATTGGTCTTGTTGATGATTCCTGTCAGCTTACGCAGGGCCTGGCTCATCAGTCGGGCATGCAGGCCCACAAAGCTGTCGCCCATCTCGCCCTCGATCTCCGCCCGGGGCACCAGCGCCGCCACGGAGTCCACCACCACTACGTCGATGGCGCCGCTGCGGACCAAGGCCTCGGTGATCTCCAGCGCCTGCTCGCCGGTGTCCGGCTGGGAGATCAGCATATCCTCCACATTAACGCCCAGTGCCTTGGCATAGGTGGGGTCCAGAGCGTGCTCCGCATCCACAAAGGCTACCTCGCCGCCCATTTTCTGCGCCTCGGCCAGCACGTGCAGTGCCAGCGTGGTCTTACCGGAGGACTCCGGTCCGTAGATCTCCACAATACGGCCCCGGGGCAGGCCGCCGATACCCAGCGCCAGATCCAGCGACAGTGAGCCGGTAGGAATGGACTCCACATTCAGCGTACTCTCCGCACCATAGCGCATGATCGACCCCTTGCCGTACATCTTCTCGATCTGCTGCATGGCCGTCTCCAGCGCCTTCTTTTTGTCGGATACCACCGGTGCCGGGGCGACAGGTTCCTTTTTGACTGCCATAGTTCCGTCCTCCTCAAGTTCTGATGTGTCTAATATATCTCCCCAACTGTCCCAAAAAACGGACAGCCAACGTACGGTGTCAAAGCTCCGTGTGCAGCACACCCTCCACCACCCGGGGAATACCGTTCAGATCCGGGGTGATCTCCAGGTCGCCGAAGCCCACGCTCCGCATGATCCGCAGCACCTCGTCCGCCTGGCCGATTCCCACCTCGAACAGCAGCCGCCCGCCCACGCGGAGCGCTGCCGTCCAGTGTCCGGCGATCGCTCGATAGAAGTCCAGCCCGTCCGCGCCGCCCCGCAGCGCCAGATGAGGCTCGTAGTCCCGCACAGATGCGTCCAGCTCCGCGATATCTCCATCCGGGATATAGGGCGGATTGGACACGATGCAGTCGAATTCCCCCAGATGGGCCGGCGGCTTCTCCCGCGCGTCCAGCTGCAGGGACACCACCCGCCCGGTCAGGTCATTGCGGCGGATGTTCTGGCGGCAGATACGCAGTGCGCCCTCGTCCAGCTCGCCCAACACCACATGGCTCTCCGGCGCGTTTTTGGCCAGGGCCAGACCGATACAGCCCGAGCCTGCACACAGGTCCACCACCCGGGGCTCGGCCACGGTCTTCAGGTACATCAGCGCCCGATCCACCAATACCTCGGTGTCCGGCCGTGGGATCAGCACGCTCTCAGAGATATCCAGCGGCAGGCCGTAGAACTCCCACTCGCCGATCAGGTACGCCACCGGCTCGCCGGCCAGATGGCGCTCCGCCAGGCGGCGCACCTGCTGTTCCACCGACTCCGGCACGTACAGCCGGCCATCCCGGCTCAACGCCTCCCGGGTCTTCCCGGAGGCGCAGCATACCAGCTCCCGAGACTCCAGCGTGGGATCGGGCAGTCCTGCCCGCAGGAATTGCTGCCGCACGTCCAAATACAAATTGTTATATGTGATCGCCATAATACGTACCGTTTTCACTTTCTTCGGTATTTTTCGGCGCTCTCCGCTGTTTTGCGCCCCGCCGCGCGACCCCGGCTTACCAGGTGTCGGTACCCTTCTCCTCCGGGATGACCAGCTTCATGGCCTCGATCGCCACCTCGATCATGCTGTCATCCGGCTCGTGGGTCGTAAAGTTCTGCAGCCACATACCGGGGGCGGAGAGAACGCGCGTCAGCGCATTGTCGTGCGCCCCCACCAGGCGGTTGAACTCATAGGTGATGCCCACCACGGGCACCAGCAGCAGCAGCTTCACACCCACACGGACCCACACGCTCTGCCAGTTGATGTAGGGGAACACCAGGCTGGAGACAATGATGGACACGATGATGACCACAAACAGGAAGCTGGTGCCGCAGCGGGGGTGGTGCCGGGGCTGGATACGAACGTTCTCCACCGTCAGCGGCAATCCCGCCTCATAGCAGAAAATGGTCTTGTGCTCCGCACCGTGGTAGCAGAACACCCGGTATACGTCCTTCTGTCTGGAGCAGAGGATCATGTACGCCAGCAGCACCAGGATCTTGACCACACCCTCGATCAGGTTATGGAGTGCAGGGGTCGTGGCATGAAACAGCCCCGCCAGAAACGTAGGCAGCAGCATGAACAGCACCAGCATCAAGCCGATGCTCAGCACCACTGAAAAGCCCACCAGCAGCGATTGCAGTTTCTCCGCCGGCACGTGCTTGTTGAGCCATTCCTCCAGCTTGTCCGGCTTGGCATCCTCGTCCTCCGGGAAATAATCCGCCGAGAACATCAGCGCCTTAACGCCGGTGATCATGGAGCCGATGAACGTCACCGCGCCCCGCAGAATAGGAACGCCCAGAATGGGGTAGTTGGCCTTGACGAATTTGCGCTGGGTCACCTTGGTGACCAGGCCCTCCGGTGAACGGACCACAATTGCGTCCTTCTCCGGGCCGCGCATAAGTATTCCCTCGATCAGCGCCTGTCCGCCGATACTGGTACGGAAAGCGCCCTTTTTCTTTTCCATAGGTCTGCTGAATTCCTTTCTGACGCAAGCATAGCACAGCTCGCAATAAAATGCAACACTTGTTCGAGTTTTTTTCTGTTTTTTTACAATTCCTGTTCAGCCTGCTTTTTCAGCGGCAAATACACCGTAACTACGGTGCCGCCGCCCTCGGCGTTGGCGATGTCCAGTCGTCCGCCATGGCGCTGGACGATCTCATCGCAGACCGCCAGACCGATGCCGCTGCCCCGAGCCTTGGAGGACCCCTTGTAGAACTTCTGCTTCACATAAGGCAGCTCCGCTTCCGGTATACCGGGGCCGAAGTCCCGGATAGTGATCACGTATTCCCCTTCCTGTTGGCTCAGATGCACAGCGATGCGCTTGCCGCTGCCGCCGTGTTTGGCCGCATTGTCCAGCAGATTGCAGAACACCTGCTTCAAGCGTTCCGGGTCGCCAGAGATGACCTCGCCATACTCCGCCCGATCACTGGAATACTCCAGCGCAATGCCGTCCTGACGAAACAGCTCCCGGTAGCTGTACACCGCGTCCTCCAGTTCCGCCTGCAGATCGGTGTCCTCCACCTGCAGGGTAAAGCGCCCATCCTCCAAGCGGGAAAATTGCAGCAGTTCCTCCACCATATTGGTCAGGCGACGGGACTCCTTCACCATGATCTGCACGCCGCGCTTGATCTGCTGCACGTCGTTGGACTCGTCGGCCAGCAGCGTTTCACCCCACCCGTTGATCGCCGTCAGTGGTGTCCGCAGCTCATGGGACACCGAGGAGATGAACTCGGACTTCATTCGTTCGCTCTCGCCGATCTTGCGGGACATATCGTTGATGTTGTCCACCAACTCGCCCATTTCATCGGAGTACTTGTTGGGTATCTGCACGCCATAGCTGCCGCCGGAGATACGCTTGGCCGCCTCTGACACGGCGGACACGGGGGCCACCACATTGTTGATGAAGATCATACTGGACATGACGATCAGCCCCACCACCGCCAGCATGACGCCGGCCACCAGCAGGACCGTCAGCGGCACCTGCCGGTCGATGTTCCCGATGGCGGTAACGTAGCGCATAACGCCCACCACCTGGCCGTTGAACTTCAGCAGGCCGGACACCGCCAGGATGCGCTCCCCGGTGACGCTGTCACGGCCGATGTAGTCCTGCACCGTGCCGCTTTCCAGCGCCCGCAGTATTTCCGGCGTGCTGGGGTAGGTGCCGGTGGTGACGCCCCGGGTCGTGACCTCCACGCGGCCGGAACTGTTAAGGAACTGCAGCTCGATCTTGTCGCTGTCGTCAAAGGCGGCAGCGTAGATCGTCGCGCTGCGGTAATACTCCCGATAGCTGGTCATCACATAGGTGTTGAAATAGTCCGCGCCCGCCGCGGCCTTTGCCCGCAGGGTAGAGCGCGCACTGTTGTAGTAGTTGCTGGCAAAACCCACAGAGATGAGCACGCCCACCAGCAGCAATATGACCAGCACCGGCCCCATGCTGCCGGTGAGCCACCGGCGGCGCAGGCCCTGCACCTTATGCTTCTTTCCTGCCAAGGCGTTCATCTCCTTTCATCGCAAAATAAGGCATAGCGCACCCACGGGCGCGGCGCAAAGCCTGACAGCGAGAGACTTTTTCCCAGGACGAGCCACAGCGGCGCAGGCGTACTGTGTGTACGTCAAGCCGCTGCAACGAAGTACTGGTGGAAAAGCTCTGCTGTCACAGCCCCCATTTGTAGCCGAAACCCCAGATCGTCGTAATATAGGTCGGGTTCGTGGCATTGTCCTCGATCTTCAGCCGCAGGCGCCGGATATTCACGTCTACGATCTTGAGCTCACCGAAATAGTCGTGGCCCCAGACCAAGTCCAGGATCTCCTCGCGGGAGAGCGCCTTGCCGGGGTTCTCCATAAACATCTTCATGATGGCGTACTCCACCTGGGTGAGCTTGATCCGCTGACCGTTCTTCTCCAGAGTACGGTTGCGGGTGTTCAGCAGGAAGGGCGGCTGGTCGATCTCACCGGCGTCCACGACACCGCCGCCGGATCGGCGCATCAGCGCATCCACGCGGGCGGTCAGCTCCGCCGGTGAGAAGGGCTTTGTCACATAGTCGTCGGCACCGGTCATCAATCCCGTCACCTTATCCATTTCCTGGGACCGTGCGGTAAGCATAATGATGCCGATGGCAGCGTTGGTGGCGCGGATACGGCGGCAAACCTCAAACCCATCGATACCGGGCAGCATAATGTCCAGCAACGCCACTCGGACATCGCTGTGGATCTTCAGCTTTTCCAGTGCCTCCTCGCCTGTTTCCGCCTCCACCACCTCGTAGCCGGCGCGGCGGAGATTGATAACGATAAAGCTGCGGATGCTGGACTCGTCCTCCAGTACCAGTACCTTTTTCATGGCAGTCCCTCCTTGTCAGTTGCTCCAGCTGCCTACGATGAGGCTGAAGCTGCGGCGCAGCAGATCCTCATCCATGCCGTAATAGGCCGCCGCGTCATTCAGCTCACCGGCGTAGATGGTGGCTGTCTGGCGGCGCAGCAGCACCCTTTTCCCCATGCGGCCGCGGTTCTCCCGATTCTCACCGGTGATGGTGTACAGGCTCAGCACCGGATCCCCGTTGATCGCCAGACTGAACTGATTTTCATTGCTGATGCTGGTGGTGGCGGTCTCCACGCTCCAGTCCCACCAGCTCTCCGGTATGGTGAAATACCACCCGCAGGACAGGCTGTGGTACGTCTTGGCCACGGTGGACAACTGCCCGTCGCCGTCGCAGCAAAGCCAGCTGACCAGACCGTCCGTCTGCTCCGCTGTCCAACTGGTGTCCGGACTGGGCAGCTCGATGATCCCGTCGCCGTTGATATCCTGGGGCAGCAGCTGACGATAGGGAAGCACGGCGTTGGACACGCCGGTGCTGCTGCCGCTGAGTGCCAGATTCACCAGTCCCAGATCCTGGCGGAACACCAGAATATCCGTAGCGGCCATACCCTGCTCGTCCACGCCGGTGATATACAGCGCCGGCGTGTCGGCATCCAGCCGACCGCTGACCAGGCTGCCCCGGTTCACCGAGGCCATGGTACTGGACAGCACGCAGCGGTAGGCCACGCCCATCTGCTCCTCCTGCCAGCCGTAGAATTCCGCCACCGGCTGGCTGTCCGCGTCGGTGCGAAGCACCAGTAGGCTGGGGATACCGTCACCATTCAGATCCTGTATGGTAAAGCGCGTGTAGCCGCTGGACATCAGCGCCACCGGCTCCCGCGTCACGGTGTACACCGCCACGGTCTGCACCTCGGCGCTGATACGCCAGCCCACGATCAGCTCACGCCGGCCGTCGCCGTTCAGGTCCTGATAGTATACGCTGTCGATGGCGGTGCCGCTGCTCTCGATGGTGCAGTAGCGGGCATAGCTGTCGCCCTCGATCTTAAATACAAATATTTTCAGCGGCTTTTCGTCGCTGCTCATGCGGAAAAAGGCCAGGGCCTCCTGCTGTCCGTCGCCGTCCAAGTCAGCTATCTGCACCGACTGGATATTCCGCCCGCCGGTAGGCGAGGCGTACTCATAGCCCTGTGTGATCAGTGCCTCCAGCTCCTGTGTCAGGCCGGTGTACTCCTCCGCCATTCGCGGCAGGGTAAACAGTTCCTCCACCGAATCGTCAGAGAAACCGCAGCCGGTCAATGCCGCTGCCAGCAGCGCCAGCAGCCCGACCAGGCAGATATACCGTTTAAAACGCCGCATACAGCAGCACCTCCCTCCGGGTCATACTCTTACTTAAATATCATACCACATCTTGCACCGCTTTGGTAGAGGGAAAATCGTAAATAAACAGCAAATTAATGCCGGACGCAGAGAGCACCCCTTTCGGGGTGCTCTCTGTATTCCCCTGCCGGTGCAGGGTGGAAGACATCAGCCGTGGGAGGGATATCCTCTTAGGCATCGCGGCGGCCACGCCTCCCGCACAGCTTTACCGCGCCGGCCAGCGACAGGGCGGCGACCTCAGCGTATACGGCAATTCCCGCGTCAAAGGTCGTGGGGCTGACCGTCCTTTTCACAGGTGCAGGGGGCTCGCTGTAGTAATAGGCGGCCGCCGTGTAGGACACGGAGGGCTTGGGGAACTCCAGAGCCTCACCCTGCCCACCGACTGTGGCTACCGGTGTCAAGATCGCGCTCTCATTGGTATAAAGCGCCTTTGACACGTCTACGAGTGTGGTGGTGTCATCCACATAACCGTCCCCATTCAGATCCATCACACCGTGGGTGCCGGCGGCGGGCGTACCGGCGAGCTTTACAGTGTAGGAAAGCTTGACCGGGGCAAAGTTGGAGACCGGTTCGTTGATTTCCCATGTGAAGCTGTCGGCGGCACCGTCGTACTCTATCTTGAAGCGGTAATTACTCTCATTCCGGTCGCCGCCGAAGTAGGTCACATTTCCATCCTGCTTATATTGCAGTTCTTGCCCGCCAACGGTGAGACAAAACGTGCCGGGAACGAGATCGAAACTCTTGCCGACAGTATCCGCCACAGCGGAACCCTTATCAACAGCGTAGAGGACTTTATGTTGGATTGAGTCAAAAGCGACTGCTCTCCCTCCCGCCAGTCTGTTCATAAAGGCGGTACCCCACTGCCGTGTTTCCCTTGCCAACACGGCATGGCACTGATAGCCACTCTCCTGCATCGCTTTGTAGGTACTCTCTGTCAGATGCAGGGCTTTCTCCACATTTGAAACGTTTTCCTTTTTCTGCAGCAGTTTGCTATTTTCGGTCGGAGTCTGCCCAGTATATTGATAGTCCCAATCCTCGTTGTCATTGTCTGTCTCCATTCTTCCGGCAATATCGCTCATCCAGTCATTGATGCAGCCCTTGGGAATAAACGTTCCTGCCTCTTCGTCACTGTACCCGTACTGCACGTTCAACTCACTTAGCGTACCGCACTGGTTAACACCATTCGAGATTAGGCTGCCATCAAAGCTGCGCGTATACGGGGTAGTATGATCATCCCCCTTGCAGAACTGATAGGTAACGCCGTCACTGACAAATATCAGATGCTTGCGGTGCGGCTCGACCGCCGTATCGCCATCGAGCATTTTCTTGCCCGCAAGAAGTCCCGCATGCGTATTGCTGCCGCTGGATATAGTTTCCCTTATCGCAGCCTCAATGGTAGTATAGTTTTCCTTTGTAAGCTCCGTAAGCGGGAACGCAACATTTGCCTCCCGATTGAAAATAACAACGCCGACCTTGACCATCACACCGCGTTCCCTCACCTCTTTCTTCAGGTCGGCAAGAAGCTCTAACGCCTTATCCTCCTCATTTTCTCCTCCTTTTCCATTGTACAGACCTCTTTGTTTCAATTGTGCATTGAAACAAAGAGCAGTGGTACCACTGCTGGTTCGTGTATCTATTATATATTTTTATAGCGAAATATCAAGCAGTTATTGATATATTGGTAATTTTTGCAAAATTCGTATATACCCTTCTATCAGCGGCAAAAAAAGAGACATCCTCACGGATGTCTCTTTTTTGGTGCCGGTGACCGGACTCGAACCGGTACGCTGTCGCCAGCGGTGGATTTTGAGTCCACTACGTCTACCAATTCCATCACACCGGCAGATATTACCCGCACATTATACCGTAAATGGCCGGCGATTGCAAGACAAATTTACCCGCCGAAAGCACTGACGCCCAACAGGCTCAAGCCACCCATGATGGCACCGGCCAGCAGCACGCCGCCCATGCAGGCGAGGGTGCTTTTTTTGAAATCCATATCAAGCAGGCTGGCGGCAAGAGTGCCCGTCCAGGCGCCGGTACCCGGCAGGGGTATCCCTACGAACAGCAGCAGCGCCCAGTACAGTCCGCGGCCGGCTTTGGCCTGGAGCTTACGCCCGGCTTTCTCCCCTTTTTCCAGGCAAAAGGTGAAAAATTTTCCGATATACCTCTTATCTCTCCCCCATACAAGCACTTTTCGTGCAAAAAAATAAATGATGGGAACCGGCAGCATATTGCCCGCGATGGCGATCAGATACGTCAGCCACAGGGGCAGATCGAAAGCCACGCCGTAGGGGATCGCGCCCCGCAGCTCGATCAACGGCACCATGGAGACGAAAAAAACGATGACACAATGCTTAAACATATACGTTCCTTCACTTTACTTCATTGTATACCTTATTGTATCCTTACTGTGCTTTTTTTGTAACTGTCATTATACCCGAAGTTTCTCTCTTTGACAAGGCGCACAAGGGCGGTTTAAGAAATACCTAAATTTTCTACCGACTTTTTTTCAGTTTCAGTCGACAAATACCACCTGTACCTGTTATACTACCTATAAGAAGATTTTATCATGGGAGGAAATGGGCCATGAGCGTTGCAGACGTCATATCGCTGCTGGGCGGTATCGCACTGTTTTTGTTCGGTATGTCCCTGATGGGCGAGGGCCTGAAAAAGGTCGCCGGCAGCCGCCTGGAGCTGGTGCTCTATAAGCTGAGCAGCACACCGCTGAAGGGCGTACTGCTGGGCACCGGCGTTACCGCTGTGATCCAGTCCTCCTCCGCCACCTCTGTGATGGTGGTGGGCTTCGTCAACTCCGGCATGATGAAGGTCAAGCAGGCCATCGGCGTGATCATGGGCGCCATACTGGGCACCAGCGTCACCGGGTGGATCCTGTGCCTGTCTTCCCTGGAGGGCGGCAGCGGCGTGGTGCAGCTGCTGAGCACCGAGGTGCTCACCGGCATCGTGGCCGTGGTCGGTATCATCCTGCGGATGTTCACCGGCAAGACCAGCAACCGCTATGTGGGCGAGATCCTGCTGGGCTTCGCGGTGCTGATGTACGGTATGTCCGCCATGTCCGGCGCGGTGTCCCCCCTGCGGGAGAGCGAGGCCTTTATCCGCATTCTGACCAGCTTCTCCAACCCCATTTTAGGTATTCTGGTGGGTCTGGCGTTCACCAGCGTTTTGCAGAGCGCCTCCGCCGCGGTGGGTATTTTGCAGGCGCTGGCCATTACCGGCGCTGTCACCTTTGAGGTGGCCCTGCCTATCGTCATGGGCATCGCCATCGGCGCGGCGGTGCCTGTGCTGCTGTCCGCCCTGGGCGCCAACCTCAACGGCAAGCGCACCGCCTTTATCTATCTGCTGATCGACGTGCTGGGCGTGCTGATCTGGGCGCTGCTGTTCTACGGCGCCAACGCCATTATCCACTTCACCTTTTTGGACGCGGTCATGTCCTCTGTGTCCATCGCACTGATGAACACCCTGTTCCGCCTGGCCACCGTGATCGTGCTGCTGCCCTGCATCGGGCTGATGGAGCACATGGTGGAGCTGCTGTTCCCCGACGACGGCTCCGCCGCCGAGGAACAGGAGATGGACCGGCTGGAGGAGCGCTTTTTGCAGCACCCGGCGCTGTCCATCGAGCAGAGCCGGCTGGTGACCAACTCCATGGCCGAACGGGCCGAGGGCAACCTGCTGATGGCCGTTGGCCTGCGGAACCGCTGGTCCGACAAGGATTTCCGCATGGTGGGTGAAACGGAGTCCGTTATCGACCGCTACGAGGACAAGCTGGGCACCTATCTGATGAAGATCACCAGCAAGTCCCTGTCTCAATCCCAGAGCGAGGAGGTCAGCAAATACCTGCACACCATCTCCGACTTTGAGCGTATCTCCGACCACGCACTGAACATTTCGGAGGCCGCCAAGGAGATACACGACAAGGATCTGCAATTCTCCCCTGAGGCCTGTCATGAGCTGGACGTGATAGAGTCCGCCGTCCGGGAGATATTGTCCATCGCCGTGGGCGCCTTTGTGGAAAACGATCCCCAGCGGGCCGCCCGGGTGGAGCCGCTGGAGGAGATCATTGACGGCCTGTGCGACGAGATGAAGTCCCACCACGTGGACCGATTGCAGTCCGGCAGCTGCACGCTGAACCTGGGGTTCGTGTTCAACGATCTGCTGACCAACTACGAGCGCGTGGCGGACCACTGCTCCAACATCGCCGTGGCCATTATCGAGCTGGAGTCCGACTCCTTCGACACCCACGAGTATCTGAACAGTGTCCGGGCCATGAAGTCCAGTTCCTTCGCGCGGTACTATGAGGAGTACAAGCAGGAATATCATCTGTGAAAAACAGCCCTTCGGCGGTGGCCGGAGGGCTGTTTTTTTGTGTGCCGGGATGGGGAGTTTCGCGCCCCGGCGGCGAGTGCATGATTTGTCTCCGACGGGGATAATTTCGCGCCTGCGGGCGCGGGATGGGGCGTTTCGTGCCCCGGCACGAGTAACTTTCTTTTTTTGTAAAAAGAAAGTTACCAAAGAAAACCACTCAAACCTACGGTTTAAGGATCCCTTGGCGCGGGGCGGGCAAGTGCAAATTTGGCGGTGCTGGCTTCGCGGAATTGGTACGGCGGGGAACGTTGTCGGTTCGGGGGATCGCTTGTACCTCTTGCGCCGCTGCCGCTGACAGCAGTGAGGGTAGGGGTTGGTGCGCTGGAGGCGTTGGCGATTATCAAATCGCGCCCATTGCGGCGCGGAGCACCGCAATGGGTAGGTGTGCCCTGCGGGCACGGGGTGTGATATGTTTGTTGTCCCGTAACACGAGAGAACAAAAGAGTTTACCGTAGCAACGGGCAGCGGCAGCGGAAAGCTGTGCTGGCACAGTCGGCGGAACGACAGCGGGTAAGAAAATGCCGATTGCGTGGGGGCGCAGCTTTGCATACTAAGGCGGTATAGCGCGCTGAGGAAGTGCAGAAACGTAGTTTCTGCCGGCGTTCTTTCCCCCATTTCTTCCGCTGTTGGAAGAAATGGGGCCGTCGGAGACAGAGAAAGCGCTCGCGCCGGGGCGCGAAACTATCCCAGTCGGAGACAAATAATGCGTTTACGCCGCTGCGCGGCGACGCCTCATCCGTCACGGCTTCGCCGCGCCACCTGTCTCCCTGCGGGTCGGTCGGTTCGCGGATCTGACACGCCCCCGGCGTGTCATTCAATACCGCGAACCCCTCAAGGGGAAGGCTAACGGAGGTGTGTCATTCAACGCCGCGAACCCCTCAAGGGGACGGCTTTGAGGGATGGCGGTAGGAGCGAAAAACGCCTGCCGTGGCTGAAGCAAGCGGCCGCGTCAGCCTCCGCGCCGGTGAGCGTACACGCAGTCCTTTTGACCGACAACGGTGATGAAAGGCTTTGCGCGCGAGAATACGCGGGAAATCACAACTGAGTATAGCGCGCTGAGGGGTTCTTAGACCGCAGGTCTAAGCGGTGCTTTTGGCTACTTTTGTCACCGCAGACAAAAGTAGCTCGCGCCGGGGCGCGAAATTATCCCCGTCGGAGACAAATAAAGCGCTCGCGCCGGGGCGCGAAATAGCCCCTGACGCTGCGGCGGGACGAGAAAAAAAGGGAGCCGCCCTGCGGGCGGCTCCCTTTTTTTCTTCAGCGCTTTTTGGTGGTGCAGGTCAGGCCGGTCAGAGACAGGAGTGACAGGGCGGCGTAGAGGGCTACGCCGGGGTCGGCGGTCTTGGGGGAGCCCTTGGCATCGTCGGCCTTGGTATCGGTGGTGGGGTGGTAGTAGTAATTCCCGCCGGAGGAGGGAACCTCCTCCCACCTGGCCGTGAGGGTCAGCGGGGCATTGACCGGGGTGTTGAAGTCATACAACGCATCGCCCAGATACCAGCCGACAAAGGTGTGGCCACTCTTTTCCGGATCGCTCGTGGGCCGGGACACCTTGCCGTTCCATTCCACCAGCGTTGGCTCGGTCTTCGTGCCGTCACCGCGGTCGAACGTCACCGCGAAGGTGCCGCCTCTGATCGTGCCACCGTCGTCAGTCACGCCGCCGTAGAAGGTGCCGCCGGTGATCGATCCCCTGTTCTCCACTGTCCCCTTATATATTCCAGCTTCGATACTCTTCCCTGCTCGATTATACACAGCTTTGTTAAAAACAGTCATGTCCATGTCAGCGGTGCCTTCGCTACGCTTGATCGTGCCCTGATTGTTCACCGTGCCATCCACTGTGCCGCCATCGGCATACATCGTACCAGAATTAAATATCGCGTTTGCACCCCACATTTCCCCTGCCGTGCAGTTTTCGATCCTTGCCGTTCCACTTATGTACAGTATGGCAGTGCTACCGCGTAAATCTACACCGCCGCCACCAGTATCAGTTGCACGACAGTCTGTAATGCAGCCGCCGGTCAGCTTAAGTGTACACCCACCGTCAAGCAATATTCCTCCCCCTGACTCAGCCTTCCCGCCTGTAATGACACCGCCGGCGGGCAGGGCTGCGTATTCTCCGGTATGCGCTCTATTCGACTCTCCATCCTTTATTTCTACTTCAGCACTACTTGTAATATGGATTACCCGGCCAGTTCCGCCCATTTTCAGCACATAGCCGTTCAGGTCGAGGGTCAGGTTTTTTGTAATTTGCAGCGTGGCAGCGATCTCCGTATTGGAATTCAATGTAATCGTTGCGCCAGCGTTTGCCTTGTCTATCATCCCCTGCAAGGTCAGCTCCGTCGCGCCGGCGGTGCACACCAGGGGATTTGTTACATCCCCCGATGTAACAAAAGCTGCCCATATGGGCAGCGCGCATACCAATACCAGGGTCATCAGGATGGGGAGCAGTCGTCTCTTCATGGCGGTTCCTCCTTCTATGGCTCACATATTTCTCTCCCGGGCCTGTGTGCCGCAAAATTTCTTGTTGGGAAAGTTTTTTGGCGCGCAGGCTCTGTTGTACGACCATCTTACCAGAAAGTGTCGCGAAAGGCAACGGGAATATCCAGATGTTGGCATAAAAAATCTGTGTGGGAGGTATAAGGGGAAGTTATTGGCCTTGGCTGGGGACGAAAAAAGACCGGCGGGGCCGGTCTTTTTTGTTCAGGCGTGGTATTGGGGTTCGTTGCCCTGGTAGATATCCTGCATCTCCCGGTCGATCTCGCTGATGGCGTCGGAGCACAGGCGCAGGCGGGCGGCATCCTGCTGGGTGAATTTGCGGTCGGATTTATACCGCAGCTCGTGCTCCAGACTGGCCCACATATCCATGGCGATGGTGCGGAGCTGGATCTCCACCGGCAGGACCATGGTGCCCTCGCTGATGACGATGGGCACGTTGACGATCAGGTGCAGGCTGCGGTAGCCGGTGTCCTTGGGCTCCTTGATATAGTCCACCTCGCGGAGGACGGTGTAGGACTCGCTGCGGGTGAGCAGGGAGCGCAGGTAGTAGATATCATCCAGATAGTTGCAGATGACGCGGATACCGGCCACGTCCTGGATGTGGGCATAGATGTTGTCGATGCTGACCTCCAGGCCCCGGCGGCGCAGCTTGTCGATGATGCTGTCCAGCGTCTTGATACGGTATTCGATGTGGTGGATGGGCGAGTGGTCATACAGACGGGCGAACTCCTCGTCCAGGATCTCCATCTGCGTTACGGCTACCTTCAGCGCACTGCGGTACAGGTGCGTCACCCGCACCATGCCCGCCGCCAGCTCCTGCTCCTTCGGGGAAAGGCCCGCGGCGGTGGGAATGTCCCGCAGGCGGATGGTGCCGCTTTTTTCGATCATCATGGGCAGACGCCCTCCTTTCGGCCGCAGCCCACGTCCGGGGCCGCAGTTTCATCCTACTATACGAATATGACCTGCCTGTGAACAAATCGATATTTCTTTAACAAGTATACCGACAGTTTGCGCGAAATGCAAGAGGGTCGCCGTACAAAAAGCGCAAAGAAGGCGCCCACGGCTGCCGCCGTGGGCGCTGGGGTCATTTCTTGCAGCGGGCGAGGACGGCGGCGGCCACACGGTCGGCGGCCAGACCGTCGAAATCGCGGCTCTGGGCAGCGGTGATGGCCTGACGCTGCTGTTCGTCCTCCAGAAAGGCCAGGGCCGACGCGGCCATGTTGTCCGGCGGGCAGGAGGCCGCCCAGCCGTGGGCGGTGAAGAACGCCTCGTTCCGCGTTTCGCAGCCGCCCACCATATCCGCCAGCAGCAGCGGCACGCCGCGGGTGCCGGCCTCGGTGATGCTGATGCCGCCGGGCTTGCTGACCAGCACGTCCGCGCTGTCCATGTACAGCTGCACCTGGGTAGTGAAGCCCATGGCCTCCACGCGGTACAGGCGGCGCAGCTCCAAGGCATAGCGCATCTGCTTGTTGCTGCCGCACAGCACCGTGGCAAAGTCGCCGTCGGCCATACGCATATCCAGGTCCTCCGCCACGTCGCCCATGGGGCCGCAGCCGATGCTGCCGGACATGAGGACGATGTGGCGGCCGGTCTCCGGCAGGCCCAGAGCTCTCCGCGCCGCGGCTCTATCGCCATGCTCGCGGAAGGCGGAACGCACGGGAATGCCGGCGGGCAGAAGGGTATCGCGGGCGATGCCGCAGCTGACGAACTCGTCGGCCAGCTCCTGATGGGGAATGACGCAGATATCCGGGGTGCAGGCACCTACCGTGGGGCTGCAGGTATAGTCCGTGGCCACGAAGCAGAACACCGGGCAGGCGCTCCACGCCTGCTTCAGCGCCGTCATCATCATGGCGGGGATCACGTGGACGCAGACAACGGCATCGTAGCCGCCGCTTTGCAGCGTGCGGCCCAGACGGCGAGCACCGCGGGCAATATAGCGGTACACCGGGCCGTCGCGCCGGTCCATCTCCTTGTCGCCCTCGGCGGACATATAGCCCGCCTTGTAGAGCTTGGGATACCGGCGGTAGAACCGGGTGTGCCACTTGGAAACGAATTTGGAGGCCTTTTTGGAGATGAAGCCCAAGCCGTCCATCACGTCGCAGGACGCGCCGCAGCGTTGGAGGCTGTCACGCAGGGCGGCGGCTACGGCGTTGTGCCCGCCGCCGGTGTTACAGGTCAGGATCAGTACGCGCATTTTGCTCTCCTTTCCGCTGCGCTCGCTTTCGCAGCAGCGCCGCCAGGCGCATGAGCCGGGGGCGGTTGTAGCGTTGTATCAGAATAAAGGGCAGATTGGCCAGCAGCACCCACACCGCCAGCACGATCGCGCCGCCCCAGCCGGGCCACAGCCACAGAAACGCCAGGCCCAGCAAACAGGAGGCCCCGTGGACCAGCTCCGCGCGGCACGTCTCCTGCACCAGCGCCGCGGCCTGATCCGCCGTCACGGCGCCGCTGCCGGGCAGTTCCTTCTTCACCATGTCCGGCAGGATGCGGCTCATGTCCGGCACCAGCTTCTTCCACTTATCGATGGCCAATTTGGTGTAGATGCGGCCGTTCTGCTCCCATTTCCGGCTGCGGAAGGGCCGCTTCTCCGGGTCAAAGGGACCGGGGATCGCCTGACCCAGCGGGTGCGCCAGCAGGGCCAGCGCCGCCGCGTACAGGACGCATTTCCAGAAGCCGCTCACGCCTTCTCCCCCCCGCAGCTGCGCTCCAGCGCGTAGCGCAGCGTGCCCTCCGTCAGGCGGGTGACGCGCTCCACGAACTGTTCCTCATCGTGCTTCATGCCGTAGTGCAGCCAGCTTTGCAGCAGGCCCACCAGCGTGGCCGTATACAGCGCCGCGATGGACTGCACATCCGTCTCCGCCACCGGCAGGTCCTCCGCCGTGCGGCGCACCAGATCCTCCACGGCACCGTAGACCACCTGGTAATACTCGCGCTCCAGCAGGTCGCGCTGGCTGGACTGGTACAGGTGGTAGACCGCGCGGCGGTTGGCGCGCATGAACGCCGCCACCCGCATCATCAGTTGGTACCAGCTGGTGCAGAGGGGTGGTGCGTTGAGGACGCGGTCCAGCTCCGTCTCCAGCACCTCGCGCACCAGGGCGTAGATGTCGCAGTAGTAGTAATAAAACGTATTCCGGTTCACGCCGCAGTGATCTGCGATGTCCACCACGGAGATCTTATCCAGCGGCCGCTGCTCCAGCAGGTCCAGAAAGCCCTTGCGAATGGCGTTTTTTGTGGTCTGTGCCATGTCCATGCTCCTCTCTTTGTGCAAAAACTGCCTTACCGCCTGTATCATACCGAATTCAGACAGTTTTTGCAAGATGCCCGTACTATGCACTTTAGGCAAAATGTGTGGAAATGTATGAACATAGTGTAAAAAAGCATCCCCGCACGGTGTGCGGGGATGCTTTTGCTTCAAATGGGGTCAGGCCGTCACCACGGGGCCGCCGTGCTTCTTGGCGCTGATCTTCTGGTAGGCGATGACCGCCGCCACCAGCACCAGGCCGACCACGTCGGTGAGCGTGCCGGGGATCATCATGCCCAGGCCGCCGACGGCCAGGACGATACGCAGCACCCAGTGGACCTTCTTATACAGATGGCCGTTCAGGGACGCCGCGATGGCAAAGATGCCCAACAGGGCACTGACGCAGATCTGCGCCACCTCCCACCAGCCGGAGATGTTTTCAAACAGCAGCGCCGGACTGTAGGCGAAGATGTACGGCACGATAAAGGCGGCGATGGCCAGCTTGGTGGCGTTGATGCCGGTCTTCATGGGGTCGGACTTGGCGATGGCCGAGCCGGCGTAGGCCGCCAGAGCCACAGGGGGCGTGATATCCGCCACGATGCCGAAGTAGAACACGAAGAAGTGGGCGGCCACCAGCGGGAAGCCCAGCTGAATGAGGATGGGCGCGCAGGTGGAGGCCATGATGCAGTAGTTGGCCGTGGTGGGCACGCCCATGCCCAGGACGATACAGCACAGCATGGTCAGCACCAGGCCGACGATGGTGGCGTTGCCCGCCAGCTGGACGATGGCGTTGATGAGGATGGAGGCCAGGCCGGTGACGGTGATACAGCCGGCGATGATGCCCGCCATGCTGCAGGCCACGGCCACGGTGATAGCGCCGCGGGAACCGGCTTCCAGAGACTCCACCGCGGAGAAGAAGGAGCGCTTGCCGGCATTACCCAGCGCCTTGCCGGTCGTCATGGGCTGGGTGTCGCCCTCACCGCGCTTGCCCTGCAGGAAGAAATTGACGAAGCCCACGGCAATGGCGGCCAGAATGGAATAGGCCGCGGAGTGGGACATGGTCTTGCTGCCGGAGGACACCAGCCACACCAGCAGGATCAGGGGAATGATCAGGTAGCAGTCACGGACCAGCAGACGCCACGCAGGCAGCTCCTCGCGGGGAACGCCCTTCAGGCCCAGCTTCTTGGCCTCCAGATGGACGGCGATGAAGATCCCGGTGAAGTACAGCAGCGCGGGCAGGATGGCCTTGACGGCCACCTGGGCGTAGGGCAGCTTCATGTACTCGGCCATGAGGAAGGCCGCCGCACCCATGATGGGGGGCATGATCTGGCCGCCGGTGGAGGCCGCGGCCTCGACGGCGCCGGCGAACTCGGGCTTGTAGCCGGTCTTCTTCATCATGGGGATGGTGAAGGAACCGGTGGTGACGGTGTTGCCCACGGAGGAGCCGGACACCATGCCGCACAGGGCGGAGCTGATAACAGCCACCTTCGCCGGGCCGCCGCTGGACCAGCCAGCCAGACGGTTGGCAAAGCTGATGAAGAAGTTGGCGATGCCGGTGCGCTCCAGGAACGCGCCGAAGATGATGAACAGAACGATGTAGGTATAGCAGACGTTGATGGGCGTACCGATGACGCCGGAGGTGGTGTAGAACAGCTTGTAGATAATGGTTTTCAGCGCGTCATACAGGGTGGCACCGTTCACCGCGCCGGCGTAGCTCAGCTGGTTGATGAACGCGTACACGATCAGCACGCCGGCCACGCACAGAATAGGCAGACCCACGCAGCGGCGGCACAGCTCCATCAGGATCAGGATACCCACCACGCCGATGATGACGTGGACCGTCTCGATACGGGTGGACAGGCGCACCAGCGTCATAGCGTTCAGCGCGAAGTAGAAGAAGCAGGCCGCGCCCACCACCATCAGCACGATATCGTACCAGGGCAGGTAGTTGACCCTGACGTGGTGCTTGCTGGCGGGGTAGGTCAGGAAGCCGATGATAATGATGCAGCCCACGAACATGGTGAGCCGGATCTCGGGCATGGCCTTGGAAAACAGGGTCATGCCGATGCAGAACAGACCGAACGCGGCCATGAGGATGCGGATGATCAGCTGGGGCGTACCCTCCCACAGGCGGGTGGCGGATTCACGGTCATATTTACGCATGACCGCGTCCAGATCCGGGGCCTCGTCCGCGGCGGTATTGACGCCGTCGGCCGGGCTGGTATCCGGTTTTTTCTTGTCGATGCTCATAGTCGTTTCTCTCCCTGAAGATTACAGAATAGCGCGAGGACTACGGCGGGAAACCCCGCCGTAGCCTCGAAAAGCGTCAATTCTCTGCTAAGGATTTAGTCGCCGAAGTACACGTCCTTGGCGATGACGGTCTCGGTGTAATAGTCGGAGGTCTCCAGCAGCTTGGCGATGTGCTCGCTGTCCAGGCTGACCAGGTAGGTATCCTTGGTGGTGGCCAGGTCGGTCACAGCGGTGGTGGGGGCACCGGCCACGATGAAGGCGGCGTCGATCTGGCCGTTCTTCAGGGCGTCGGCGCTGTCGCTGAAGGACTGGTAGGTGGGCTTGATGTCGTCCTCGGTCAGCCCGTAAGCACCCAGGACGTCAATGGCGTTGAAATACACGCCGGAACCGGGAGCGCCGATGGACACGGACTTGCCGGCCAGGTCAGCCACGGTCTTGATGGCGGGGTTGGTGGTGACGATCTGCACCTGCTCCATGTACAGGGCGGCCACAGTGGAGAAGCCCTCGACCTTGCTCTCGAACAGGTTGGTGCCGTTGTAGGCGTAGGCCATCACGTCGGACTGGCAGAAGGCGAAGTCAGCGGTGCCGTCCACCAGCTCCTGCACGTTGGCCTGAGAGCCGTTGCCCACCAGACCCACGACATTGACGCCGGCGTTGTTGGTGGCGTGCTGGGCGATGACGGAGCCGAAGGCGTAGTAGGTGCCGGACTCGCCGCCGGTGACGAAGCGCAGGTTGCGGGAATCGGTGTTGCCGGCGCCGTCCTTGACGGCGGCGACCTCAAAGCCCTTCTCGGAGAAGTACTTGGCAGCGCCGGGGTGATAGGGCACGGAGGTGATGGAAGCGCCGTACTCCAGGCTCAGCTCGCCGTACTTGGCGTGGCTGGTGGTCAGGGACGCGGCGTTGTCGAAGATGTCCGCCACGAACTTGTACACGTCGTCGCTGGACACGTCATCGCGGGCCAGGATCACCGCGCCCACGGCCACGGTGGTGGTGTCGGTATGCTCAGCGGTCACATCGCCGCCGTCGTCCTTCTTGTCGCCGCAGGCGACCAGGCTCAGCGCCATGACCAGCGCCAGAACCAGTGCAAAAAACTTTTTCATGTTCTTTCTCCTTATTGATAGATAAATTGTTTTCCTCTTCCTGAAAAACAGCTTTTTCCGCCGGCCGGTCGGGCACGGCGGTGTTCAACGGTGCCATTATATCGCAGGCGTAAACTTTTTGCAATATCTAAATGCGGAAAATTTCATTTTTCTGCGGAACGATTTTCCCGTCCGTGCGGACATTCCGCTTTTCTTGGTCGGCATTTCTTTCGGCAAATCCGTAGTTTTGTCTGTATCATGGTACTTTTTAGCGGCGGTCTATTCATAATGCTAAATTGTTTTATGCAGGAACGCCCCGCAAGAAGTGCATTTTCTGCTGGGAAATCCTGCAAAATAACAGAGGCGGGGCAAAGCCCCGCCTCTCAGCTTTCTGTCACATTCAACAGCTGCGCCGCAGCAGTTCGCATACCAGTTCATAGGTGCGCTCCGTGGAGGGCACGCTCAGCCGTTCCCGCACGGAGTGTACATCGTGCAGCTCCGGCCCCATGGACACCGCGTCCAGACCGGGGATCTTCTCCATCAGCAATCCGCACTCCAGACCGCCGTGGGTGGCCTCCACCACGCCGTCCTTACCGGTAAGGTCCTTATACGCCGCCAGCAGCGTATCCCGGAACTGCGACTCCCTCTTGTACTGCCAGCCGGGGTATACGCCCCGCTCTGCCACAGTGCCGCCCGCCAGCGCCGCCACAGCCCGCACGCGCTGCGCCAGCATCAGCTTCCGGGACGCGATGGACGACCGGATGGAGAACGCGATGTGCAGTCCGTCGCCGTCCAGCTTCACCACGCCCATATTCAGGGATGTCTGCACCAGACCGGGGAAATCCGTGTCCATAGCCTCCACGCCCTGCGGCATGGCCGTCAGCGCCTGCACCAGCGTCACGGTGCGCTCTGCGGACACGGCTTTTGCCGTCTCCGCCGCCGCGCAGGTCAGCGTCACATCGGGGTCGGTGACGGCGTACTCGTTCTTCAGCACCCCCTCAAGCTCCCGGATAAACGCTTCGAACGCCCGGCCGCTGCCCTTGGGCAGCGCCACCGCCGCATCGCAGCGGGAGCAAATCACGTTGTCGAACTGCCCGCCGGAGAAGGCCGCCAGCCGCAGGCCGGGGAACTTCTCCAGCGCTGTGGCCAGTACCCGTCCCATGAGGCGGTTGCCGCTGCCGCGTCCCAGATGGATGTCCGCACCGGAGTGACCGCCCCGCAGGCCGGCCACGGTGATGCCGAAGCCCTCCATGCCCGCCGCATCGGTCAGCGCTGCGGGCAGCAGGCAATCGGAGCGCATGCCGCCTGCGCAGGACACGGTGAACACGCCCTCCAGCTCGGAGTCCAAATTCAGCAGCTTTTTGCCCTTCAGGTCAGAGCAGTCCAGCGCAAAGGCGCCGTCCATGCCCACCTCCTCGTCCACGGTGAACACCGCCTCGATGGGCGGATGCACCAGCGTATCATCCGACAGGATCGCCAGGATCATGGCCACGGCAATGCAGTTGTCGCCGCCCAGCGACGTCTTGTCCGCCCAGACCCACTCCCCGTCGGTCATCAGGTCAAGTCCCTCGCGGGTCATGTCCTTGGTGCAGTCGTCGGTCTTGGCGCACACCATGTCGATGTGTCCCTGCAGGATGATCGGCTCGGCGCTCTCATGGCCGGGAGATGCCGGCTTCCAGATCACCACGTTGTTGCACGGCTCCTGCCGGTACTTCAGTCCCAGTTCCTTGGCAAAGCCCACGCACAGATCGCTGATGATCTTCGTGTTGCCGCTGCCGTGGGGCACCGAGCACAGCTTTTCAAAATATGCGAACACCTTTTCTGGCTTCAAGCCTTTCAAAACAGCCATTTTGATACTCCTTTCCCATGCGGCCGCGGTCTCCGCGCCGCCCATTCAGTATAGCATATCCGCCTGCCGAGCGCAAGCAAGTCCCTATGTGCCCACAGCCCATGCTTTCGCATGGGCTGTGTATGCAGCACACATTATCAGAAGTCGCCCAGGCCCATATCGTCCTCGATACCGGGCGCTTCCTCGTTGTCCTCCTCGGTGGGAGGCGCGGGGATGAATTCCTCCAGATAGGCCTCCTCCGGCAGACCAGCCATATACGCCGGCAGGTTGATGATGATGCCGTCGATGTTATGGGGCAGTGTCATTTGGTACGTTTCCGTTGTCTCGCTGCCGCCCTTCTGCTGCATGACCTCCACGGTCAGCTCCAGCTTGTCGCCGATGACGGTGGTCAAGCAGCGCTCCTTTTCGTACAGCTTGGAGATCTGCTCGCCGTTCACATACACAGTGATCTTATAGGGTGCCTCCACAGACTGGCCGCCCTTGTCCACTGCGCGGTTGTCGAAATAGACGGTGTGGCCGCGTCCGATGCGCAGCATCAGCACGGCGACGAGCACCAGCACCAGGATAAAGGCGATACGGATGAGCCACGAGCGTTTCGTCGTTTTCATGCGGTTCTCCCCTCCTCCTCGGCCTTCTGCTCAATGGCCAGCTGCTGACCCAGCGTGCGGTTCTCCTTGCGCTTCTTGGCCTCGTACATGACCAGTGCCACGGTGATAACGGCGTAGGACACGAACACGCGGAAGTACTCGCCGATCATGGAGTCGCCGGTGATCTTGGTTCCGGCGGCCGGCGCCACGATGAACATGGTATGGAACAGGAGCACACCCAGGAACACGTTGCCGATGGACGCCTTTTCCACGGAGGCGCCGCCCACCAGCAGCGCGGCGATGCAGAACATGCCGACGTTGGTATGCGCCGTATAGGTGGGGAAGTTGCCCATGTTTTGCAGATAGATGATCATGCCGAAGCCCGCAAACACGGTGGACATGACGATGGAGATCAGGCGGGTGCGGTCCACATTGATGCCGGCGTCCCGCGCCACATTCATGTCCTGTCCCACCGCGCGCATGTCCTGTCCCAGCTTCGTACGGCGGAACCACACGATGAACAGGCAGGCCAATGCGATGATGATCAGCGTCAGCACGGGGATCTTCACGCCGCCCACGTAGATGGCCAGCGCATTATCGATGCTCTGCCGCATCTGCAGAAGGCTGACTGTGTTGCGGATACCAAAGCCGCGGGGCAGCTTCAGTGTGTTGTGGAGGATGGGGATGATGGGCCCCATCATATACAGCACCACCAGCTGGTACACACCGGTCATGCAGTAGGCGATAAAGTAGCTGGTGACCATCTCGCGGCCCTTGGCGCGGTTCAGGATGCTGCCGCACATAAGACCCAGCAGAATGGACAGGGGGATGGACAGGATGGCCGCCAGCACCAGACCGGGGATACCCCAGATCTGCCAGTCCGCCACCAGGATCAGCGCGATCTCGCCGGCCATAGCGCCCAGCGTCATGGCAAAGTTCAGACCCATACCGGCCATAATGGGGATCAGCAGGCTCAGGATCAAAAAGGCGTTGCGCCCCAGACGGGTCATAGCCTCGTTAAGTATGTAGCTCACCGGCAGGCCGGACACGGGAATGAGCACGGCGCAGATGATGATAAACAGGACGGGCACTGAGTTTTTGCCCAGGAATTGCTTTACGTCGAATCTCTTACCCTTCATGTCAGCGCCCCCTTTCCGTCTTTCTGGTCAGGGCATAGAGGATCATGCCGTTGGATACCACGATACGGATGACCTCGCTCATATCCATCTGGAAGGCGGCGCTCATCACGGTGGGGGTCATGGTCACCACGCCCTGATACAGGATCGTACCGATAATCACATTGCCGATGGATGCCTTATTCACCGACGCGCCGCCGATAAGGATGGCGGCCACGGCGGGCATGGCCATCCAGAAGGGGCCGTTGTACAGCTGTATGAAGCCGAAGCCCTGCTCATACACCAGAATACCCACAGCACCCAGCCATGTGGACATGATCACGGAGATAAGCCGCATCTTGTCCACGTTGATGCCCGCTGCGCGGGCAAAAGCGGGGTTGGAGCCCACAGCGGTCATGGCGGTGCCGGTCTTGGTGTGCAGGAACGCCCACATCAGCACGGCCAGCAGCACGAAGAACAGCAGCGTACCGGTGGGGATCACCAGATTGATGCCGATGCAGTTCAGGTCGATCGGCAGCACACTGGCCAGCGCCTTGTCATAATAGCCCTCCAACGAAATGACGGTACGCAGACCGCTGGCGGAGAAGCCCCACACCATGGTAGGGTGCTTGTACGGCAGCAGCAGCCACATCATGCACATGAAGGACACGGACGAGAAGCCCACGTAGGTGGCGATCATCATTTCGCCGCCCTTGATCTTGTTCAGCAGCCAGCCATAGCCGCCGCCCAGCAGCAGCGCAAAGGGTGTGGCGATAAGAATGGCCATCAGGAAGCTGGCAAATCCCGTATAGCCCAGCTCGATGGACAGCGTGGCACCCAGCAGTCCGGACACGATACCCAGCGGCAGGCCGAAGTTCAGGCCGCAGCCGGAGTGTACCATGGGCACCATGGCCAGCACCATCACGGCGTTCCAGCTGAAACGGGTGATGATATTGGTGATCTGTGTGGGGAAATCCAGCCCCACGCAGGGCGCGGCGATGAGCAGCAGCAGCAGGAAGCACGCGATGATCAGACGCGGCAGGCCGAAGCTGTCCACCAACTCTCTGAATTTTGACTTGTTTCCAAGTGTGGTCGTATTGCCCATTTCTTCCTCCTTACTTCACCTGACTGACCATGAGCATACCGAACTCCTCGGAGGAATGGTCAGCAGGCAGGATACCGGCGACCCTGCCGCCGGAGACGATGGCGATGCGGTCGCAGATCTGGCGCAGCTCCTCCAGCTCGGAGGAGATCATCACCACCGTGACGCCGGATTCGCGGTTAAATTTCTTCAGCGCCTCCAGCACCAGCGCCTTGGCGCCCACGTCGATACCGCGGGTAGGCTCGGACACGAAGAGGAAGCGGGGCTCCAGCGCGAACGCCTTGGCCAGACACACCTTCTGCTGGTTGCCGCCGGACAGCTCTCTGGCCTTCTGGCTGGAGCCGGTACACTTGATCTGCAATTCATCGATATACCGGTTCGTCACCGTGTGGATGGCCTTTTCGTCGCGCCATGTGAAGAACCCCATTCTCTTCAGGAACTTGTTCTGCACCTGCATGGCGGGGAACGCCACGTTCCACTCCAGTGACTCATCCAGCAGCAGACCCACGCCGCGCCGATCCTCGGACACAAAGGCCAGCTGGGAGTCCAGACACTTCCGGGGGCTGTTCAGCGCGATAGGCTTGCCGTCGAATTCCACGGTGCCGCCCGCCTCGTACAGGCCCATAACGCCGTTGGGAATACCCAGCTTGCCCTGGCCGGCCAGACCGCCGATGCCCAGGATCTCGCCCTCCTTCACGTCCAGATCCACGTTGCGGACGATCTCGCCGGGCATATCCACCCACAGCTTGCGGATGGACAGAATGGTGCGGGCATCGGAGTGGTCGCGGATGTCGTGGGCAGCGCCGCCGGCAGCCACCTCGCGCCCCACCATGTAGTGGGTGATGTCGCGGACGTCCGTCTCGCGGGCGGCCACGTCCTTGACAACGTAGCCATCCCGCATGATGACCACCTTATCGCACACCGACAGGATCTCCTGCAGGCGGTGGGTGATGAAGATCACGGCGATGCCCCGGGAGGCCATGCCGCGGATGGAGTCCAACAGCGCCTGCGCCTCCTGCTCGGTGAGCACGGCGGTGGGTTCGTCCAGGATCAGCAGCTTCAGGTTCTCCTTGCTCAGCTCGCGGGCGATCTCCGTAAACTGCTTGTGCCCCACGGGCATGCTGCTGATGACCATCTTCTGGTCGATAGCCACGCCCATCTTCTCGATGGCTTTTGCGGCGCGGTTATCCATTTCCTTATAGTCGAGAGTGTCCAGGCGCGGGCCGAACACTTCTGAAATGACGCTTTTTTTCTTGGGCTCGCGGTTGAGGAGGATGTTCTCCGTGGCAGTAAAGCCGGGGATCAGCGAGAACTCCTGATGCACCATGCCGATGCCGGCCTTCAGCGCATCAAAGGGGGTGTTGAACTGCACTTTTTCTCCGTCGATCAGGACATCCCCCTCGTAGCCGCCCGTCTCACGGATCACGTCCATGCCAAACAGTATTTTCATCAAGGTGCTCTTTCCGGCGCCGTTTTCGCCCACCAGACCCAGCACCTGCCCTGCCTCCAGGGTAAAGTTGATGTCTGTGAGCACCTGATTGCCGAAAAAGCCCTTTTTGATATTCCGCATCTCAAGCAGCGGAGCATTGTTCTTTTCCATATTCATCCCTACCTATAGCAGCGGGGAGGGAGGATGCCCTCCCTCCCTGCTTTAATGGTTGCTTCAAAAGCCTGTCGTCAGCTGATGGTAAAGTACTTCTCCGGGATCTCCACGTCGGCATTGCCCATGAAGTGGCCGGGATCGCCCATGATATAGGTATCCTGATAGATCAGGAACACGTTTTCAGACTTCGCGCCGGTGGTGGCGTTGGTGTAGCTGGCGCCGTTCCAGGCCGCCTTGGGAGAGTAGACCTGCAGAGCGGCAGCCACATCGTCCATGTCCTTCAGCTCGCTCTTGCCGTCCAGCACGTTCTTGGCGTGCAGAGCAAGACCGGCGGACAGGGTGTAGCCGTAGGAGTAAGCCCAGGTACCGAAGTGATCGGCGCCGCCCTTCTCAACGATGGCGGACTCGACCTTGGTCAGGATCTTCTCGAAATCACCGGCTTCCTCGGTCAGATCCAGACCCAGCGCGCCGGGATAGCCCATCAGGGGGGAGGGCAGGTCGGCCTCGATGAAGTAGCCGCCGCACTCCAGCAGGCGCTTCAGCAGAGGCTCGGTGTGCGCATCGTTGGTGCAGAAGTAGGCAGCGTTCTGGCCGTACTTCTCGACCCAAGCGGGCACCTGCTCCAGAATGTAGGCCTGAGCGCCGGAAACGCCCACGTCAGAGGTAGGATCGGGAGCCGTCTCCAGGACGAACTTCATGCCGAACTCCTCGCAAGCGGCCTTCATGATGGCCACGCGGCGGCTCATGGTCTCGTAGGACATGTGGCGGGGGAAGGAGATATGTACGAAGGTATCGCAGCCCAGCTCGTGAGCGGTGCGGATGATCAGGTAGCCGCGGGAGACGAAGTCATTGTTGGTGACCAGGTCGGCAGCGGAGCCGATCTCGGGCAGATCCTCGTGTGACTCACCTGCGATGCAGATGATGTCGGGGCGGGTCTCTTTGATCTTGCGGAAAGCTTCGGTGGTGCCGGGGACAGCCTGATTGACAATGATGGCCTTCATCAGGGGGTCGGCGGACAGGTTCACGATGCTCTGGATGGTGGTCTCGGTCTCCTCGGTGAAGTTGTCGGGATAGATGGCCAGCTGGACCATATCCTCGCCATACTCCTTCTGGAAGGCCTCGGCGCCGCGGCGGTCGTCCTCGGACTGAGAGACGGAGCCGGTCACGATGCCGATCTTGTAGGGCACGGTGTTATCATCGGTCTCGCCCTCCTTTTCGCCGCAGGCGACCAGGGAGAACGCCATGATGAGAGCCAGCAGCAGAGAAACTACTTTTTTCATGTTTACCTCCTAATTCCTTTACCATAGTTTGTTGTTTCCTCCGCCAGAAGGAAACAGCGAACAGGGCGCGCCCTGTCCTCTTCTATGCATTCGGGTGCTGCGCACCCATTTGATTTTACCAGATAAGTTCACACTCTGTCAACATATTTGTGCCTCTGAATGGTGTCCAATCGTGCATCTCCTTGTTTTTCATCCACACACTTTCCCAATTTTTGGCGCATTTGTATCATTTTCATGTATTTTTCATGCGGTTTTCTGTCAGAAGCCTGCTGTTTTGCTATAATAAACTTTTCTTTTGGCGAAATCTGTTTTTTGTCTGACTGCAGCAAAAGAGACAGGCTTCCGCCTGTCTCTCTCGCTTACCTTATAACTTATGGCACTCGTCAGATCTTCTGCTTCTCATCCACGATCTGGCGCAGCTTGGCAGAGAAATCCTCCAGCGTCATGGCGCCCAGGTCCTCGCCCTTGCGGGTACGGACGGAGACGGTGCCGTTCTCCATGTCGCGGTCGCCAACCACCAGCATGAAGGGGATCTTCTCCAGGGTAGCCTCGCGGATCTTCTTGCCGATCTTCTCGTTGCGGCTGTCCACCTCCACGCGGAAGCCCTGCTTGCGCAGCTCCGCGGCCTGCTGCACGCAGTAGTCGGCAGCGCGGTCAGTAATAGGCAGGAAGCGTACCTGCTCGGGCATCATCCAGGTGGGCAGCGCGCCGGCGTACTCCTCGATCAGGTAGGCCAGCGTCCGCTCATAGCAGCCCAGAGACGTGCGGTGGATGATATAGGGCAGGGCCTTGTTGCCGTTCTCATCGATATAGTACATGCCGAAGCGCTCCGCCAGCAGCATATCGATCTGGATGGTGACAAGGGTATCCTCCTTGCCGTAGACGTTCTTGTACTGGATGTCCAGCTTGGGGCCGTAGAACGCGGCCTCGTCAATGCCCACGGTGTAGTCCACGTTCAGATCCTTCAGGATGCGCTCCATGGCGGCCTGGGCGTGGTCCCACTGCTCCGCCGTGCCCTCGTACTTGTTGTTGGGGTTGGCGGGGTCCCACTGGGAGAAGCGGAACGTGCACTTTTCCAACAGGCCCACGGTGCCCAGGCAGTACTTGGCCAGATCCAGGCACTGCTTGAACTCCTCCTCCAGCTGGTCGGGGCGCAGCACCAGATGTCCCTCGGAGATGGTGAACTGGCGGACGCGGATCAGGCCGTGCATCTCACCGGAGTCCTCGTTGCGGAACAGGGTGGATGTCTCGCCCAGACGCATGGGCAGGTCGCGGTAGCTGCGGCCGCGGTTCAGGAACACCTGATACTGGAACGGGCAGGTCATGGGACGCAGGGCAAAGCACTCCTTCGTCTCATCCGCGGGATCGCCCATGACGAACATGCCGTCCAGATAATGATCCCAGTGACCGGAGATCTTGTACAGCTCACGCTTGGCCATCAGAGGCGTCTTGGTCAGCAGATAGCCACGCTGCTGCTCGGTGTCCTCCACCCAGCGCTGCAGCAGCTGGATAACGCGGGCACCCTTGGGCAGCAGGATGGGCAAGCCCTGGCCAATGCAGTCCACAGTGGTGAAATATTCCAGCTCGCGTCCCAGCTTATTGTGGTCGCGCTTCACGGCCTCCTCCCGCTCCTTCAGATAGGCATCCAGCTCGTCCTTGCTGGGGAAGGCCACGCCGTAGATACGCTGCAGGGTCTGGCGGTTGGAGTCGCCGCGCCAGTAAGCGGCGTTGCAGGCAGTCAGCTTGATGCCGTTGCCCTTGATGCGGCCAGTGGAGTCCACATGGGGACCGGCGCACAGGTCCACGAACTCGCCCTGCTTGTAGAAGGAGATGTGGGCATCCTCGGGCAGGTCGTTGATCAGCTCCACCTTATAGGGTTCTTCCTTTTCCTCCATGTACTTGACAGCCTCGGCGCGGGGCAGCTCGAAGCGCTCCAGCTTCAGCTTCTCTTTACAGATCTTACGCATTTCAGCCTCGATCTCGCCCAGGTCGTCCTGGGTGAAGGCGAAGGGCGCGTCCAGATCGTAATAAAAGCCGTTGTCGATGCTGGGGCCGATGGCCAGCTTCACCTCCGGGTGCAGGCGCTTGACAGCCTGGGCCAGGATGTGGGAGCAGGTGTGCCAGTAGGTCTTGCGGTACTGCTCGTTTTCAAACGTAAATTCCTTGTTGACTTCGCTCATAGTCTGTTCCTCCTTGTGATCGGGGCTGGATAAATAAAAATCCCCACCCCTGAATGGTATCAGGGGTGAGGTAATAGGCATTACTCCACGGTTCCACCCTGCTTACGGCATACGCCGTCGCTCGTGACTTCTGTAACGGGAAGCCCCCGTCCTGCTCGTCGCAGGCGGCTCGGAAGTGGTACGGGCCGTGTCCTTGGCGGGGTGCTTTCAGCCGGGGGCGCCCCTCTCTTTGGCCGCGGAAAAACAGCTTCTTCTTCGTCATTGCCTTTTTGATGGCAATAAGTATAAACCGTTTGATTGGGTTTGTCAACGGGTGGTTTTCACGGGGGAAGGGCAAAATCAGCCGCGTGAAGCAAAAAGAGACACCCTTTCGGATGTCTCTTTTTGCTGGCGCGGAAGGAGGGATTTGAACCCTCGCGCCGCTTTTGACGGCCTACTCCCTTAGCAGGGGAGCCCCTTCGGCCACTTGGGTACTTCCGCATACATATTTATTTTCTGGCGGAGAGAGTGGGATTCGAACCCACGGATGCTTTCACATCGCCGGTTTTCAAGACCGGTGCTTTCGACCACTCAGCCATCTCTCCGTGCGTAAAAGCGTCTCTCGTGCCAAACGCGAGTATTATATTACCATGCGCCGACGCCTTTGTCAACAAAAAGCCTCGGAAGAAATTTGAAAAAAATTCAAAATAGGACTTGCAAACCGCCGAAAACTGTGGTATTCTAAGTGGGCTGTTTGAGGCACAACAGAATATCCGGGTGTGGCGAAGTTTGGTATCGCGCTTGAATGGGGTTCAAGAGGCCTCGAGTTCGAATCTCGACACTCGGACCACGTCGGAGCAGGTTTGTATGCTTGCTCCGACTTATTTTTTACATAGCGGAGAGGGAGATGGTGTTGTCATCTCCCTCTTTTTTGTCCGGCGCAGGACGCGAAAAAGCGCGGCAGCTGCCGCGCTTTTTCCTCTTCCTCCCTGCTCGGTCCTTCCTGAAAGAAGGTCCCCCTCGCTGTTAAGTGAATTTAGTATACCATGAATACGCCCGTTTGTCTATCCTTTTTGCGCGCCGCATCCAGCATTTGCCACTGTTTTTCATGCATATCGCGCTGTCGCGCGGCAAAACTACCGTTGCGATACCCAACAAGGGCATTTGCCCCACAACATGAAAGGAGAACACAACTATGTCTACCAAGAACAGCAACAAGCTGAATGTCCCCGAGGCCAAGGCCGCTATGGATCAGTTCAAGATGGAGGCCGCCTCTGAGGTCGGCGTGAACCTGAAGAACGGTTACAACGGTCACCTGACCAGCCGCGAGGCCGGCTCCGTGGGCGGCCAGATGGTCAAGAACAATTGCCCCGTACGAACTATGAATTTCGTGAGGAACGACAGGACTGCTTTTGGACACAAACAAGCAATCATATACATAATGAGTATAACGGTCTAAAATCCTAAGCAAAATACAGGTATCATCAACCATCTGATTCAGCACATGGCCATATCAGTTGAAAAGTGAAGCCAAGCCCGAGGCGGTTGCCTCGGGCTTGGCTTCGTCTGGGAGTGTAGTACCGCACTAATGACTGAAATGGACAAAAGCTATACGGGAGGCCTGCCAATTACTTGTATTAAAATAGTGTGAGCTCATAACTTTAGTTTCTTGCTTACAACAAAGAAAACAACAACCAACATGTTGTAACGGCAAAATTAACTTATTTAATAAGCGTGTTATTCATTAACTGAGAAATATTTTATCAATTGCGCCTTGACATATGCAGATGCGGGTGTTATAGTATCCTCAGAAGGAGGGGTGCCCAATGATTCCGGTTGAAAGACAGCTTGGCGAAGTAGCAGAAGTTATGACGGGTATGGCAGGTTTTGGGACTGGTGGTGAATACCGCTATAAAGTTGTCCAGCCGAACACCTTTAGTGATACCGGCATTATGGGTATGGTTGAACAGCAAAAGCGCAACGACGAGATTTCCGAAAAGCAACGGCTGATGATCGGCGATATCCTTGTTAAGCGATTGAATCCTTCGTTTGTACATGTGGTGGCGCTCGAATCTGTCGGCATGGTAGCATCTCAAAACTTACTTGTCGTAAGGCCGGTTGGCGAGGTCGACCCGTATTACCTTGGATATTTGTTGGAGCAAAAAGAGATACTCGGGCAAATAGAGCATGTGACCGGTAGTGCCGCGGCGATTAAAGCAATTTCAGTAAAGAAGCTGGCAGCCATTGCAATTCCGATCGTTCCAATCGCTGAGCAGCGCAAAGTTGGCGAGATATGGAAACTGAGTCGAAAGCGCAAGGAATTGTTAAATGAATATATAGCCGAAAACGACCGCTTGGTGTCGATGTTGGCTTCGAAAATTATTAGCGGCGGAGGAACCGAAAAATGAGCAAGACAACTTCTCAGGATATAAAAGCAACCCTTTGGAAAGCGGCAGGAACTTTCCGCGGAACCATCGACGCAGCGAATTATAAGGACTTTGTTCTCTCTATGCTGTTCCTTAAGTATCTGGACGATACATATAAGGAGCACCTGCGAGACTTGGAAATACGCTATAAGGGCAACGAAGTTCGCATTGAGCGTGCTAAGAAGAATCTGCCCTTTTCTCTCGGAGGAAAAGAACGGTTTGACTATTTGTACGAGAATCGCTTCGATCCCAAGATTGGCGAGATGATCAATACTGCGCTCCAGGGCATTCAGGATAACAACGCAGAACTGAGAGGTGTATTCCGCAGCATCAACTTCAACAGCGAGTCTATGCTGGGTAACCCGCAGCAGAAAGTTACGAAGCTTCGCACACTTCTGGAAGATTTTAAGCCTCTGTGCTTGGAGCCTTCTCAGATTGAGGTTGGTCCCGGAGAGGATCCTGCGTATGTGATCGGCGACGCCTACGAGTACATGGTTGGAGAGTTTGCTGCTGAAGCAGGCAAGAAGGCGGGAAGCTTCTTCACCCCGAGTATGGTTTCTGAACTGATGGGAATGCTGACCGCTCCCCGGGTAGGAGACTCTATCTACGATCCCACATGCGGCTCTGCTTCTCTGCTGATCCGTACTGCTCGACAGGCAGGCAATCTGGATCAGGTTGCTATCTACGGTCAGGAAATGAACGGCTCCTCCTGGTCAATGGCCAGAATGAATCTCTTCATCCACGGCATCCATGTCAGTGGTAACGACATCGCCTGGGGTGACACCTTGGCAAATCCGCAGCATCTGGATTCCGATGGAAATTTGAAACAGTTCGACGTGATCGTAGCTAACATGCCCTTCTCTTTGGACAAGTGGGCAGAAGGTTTCAATCCTGGCGGACAAGATGACGGAGATAGCGGCAAAGAAAAGAAATTCAAGATGACAGCCAATCTTGACCACTTCCATCGCTTCGACTGGGGTGTTCCTCCCGCCAGCAAGGGAGACTGGGCATTCCTGCTGCACATGCTTCACTCTCTGCGTAGTAATGGTCGCATGGCTGCTGTTGTTCCTCATGGTGTTCTGTTTAGAGGTTCTGCAGAAGGCCGTATCCGCCAGACTGTCATTGAGAAGAATCTGCTGGATGCTGTTATCGGTTTGCCCGCCAATCTGTTCTATGGCACATCTATCCCGGCATGTATTCTGGTGTTTAAGAAAAACCGTGCCACCAACGATGTCCTCTTCATCGACGCTTCGGGCAAAGATGCGGAGGGCAACCTGAGATACCGCAAGGACAAGAACCAGAACAAGCTGGATCAGTGCCATATCGACGATATCTTCCGTGCCTATACTGATCGGGTGGATGTGGAGCGGTTCGCTCATGTGGCTTCCTTTGAAGAAATCAAGGCCAATGAGTTCAACCTGAACATCCCTCGCTATGTAGACACCTTCGAGGAAGAGGAACTCATCGACATTGAAGAAGTGCAGGGAAACATCGAGCGCATCAAGGCAGAGATCGCAGTGGTCGAAACCCAGATGGCTCAGTATCTGAAGGAGCTTGGTTTATGAGCGATCTTGTAAAATACAGTGAGCAGACCTTTGAGAGCATTAAGCACGTCAACGAATACGGTGAAGAATACTGGCTGGCTCGTGAACTCCAGTTGGTCCTGGAATATGCCCAGTGGCGCCGTTTCTCGGATGCCATCGAGCGTGCCAAGCTTGCTTGTAAGAACAGCGGTTTCGCAGTTGAGGACCATTTTGCCGACATCGGCAAAATGGTTGACATCGGTTCCGGCGCAGAACGTCAGATTGATGATGTCATGCTTTCCCGGTATGCCTGCTATCTGATTGTGATGAATGGCGATCCCCGGAAGGAGGTTATCTCCATTGGTCAGTCCTATTTTGCGGTAAAGACCCGGCAGCAGGAACTGATTGATAACTATGAGCAAATGTCGGAGGATCAGAAACGTCTGGCAATCCGCAATGAGATGATCGCACATAACAAGTCGCTGGCAGAAGCCGCTCAGATGGCGGGCATTGAGGATCAGCGTGAGTATGCGATTTTTCAGAACAAAGGTTACCAGGGCTTGTATGGCGGCCTTGGTGCTAAGGAGATCCACGCTCGGAAGGGTTTGAAGAAGAGCCAGAAGATTCTGGATCACATGGGCAGCACTGAACTGGCCGCAAATCTCTTCCGCGCCACGCAGACCGGCGAAAAACTGCGCCGCGAAAACATTCAGGGGAAACAGGTCGCTTATGATACACACTACGAGGTCGGGAAAAAGGTTCGCCAGACCATTAAGGAATTGGGCGGCACTATGCCGGAAGATCTACCGACACCTCAGAAGAGTATTGCTCAGATCGAGCGGGAGCAGGAAAAACGAAAACTGAAGCCCGGCGGTGATAATTGAATTACCACTTATTTGTGGAGACGGTAGGGGCTTGCATCCCATTCGCACTAACCCATTTAAGAGCAAAGGAGATGATGCCAATGGCACAGTTTATGAACACTCAGTTTATCTCCGCAATTACCAAGGCGGCATCATTTGCCGCATACTCTGCCGCACTGCTTATCACCGGCGATGCAAGCTTCGCTACCGCGCTACGCAATTTATAGATAGAGGATTGAACTATGAAAGAATCAATCAAAAAACGAATAGAGGCGGTTCGCCGCGGTGAAGTACCGGAGGGGTACCGCCTCGAAAACGGTTATCTGATTTCGGATGATTGGAAAACGACGCCGCTGAACAGCAGATTTACCAGATCCACCAGAAAAAACAGCACAGGGTGTGAAAATGTTCTGACAATTTCTGCTCAGATGGGGCTGGTTAATCAGAGGGAGTTTTATGACAAGGATATTGCCAGCGAAGACAAAAGCGGCTACTTCTTAATGAAGAATGGTGAGTTCGCGTACAATAAGAGTTATTCCACAGGCTATCCGTATGGTGCAATTAAGCAGCTGACAAAGTATGATGAAGGCATTGTCTCGCCGTTGTACATCTGTTTCGCTCCTAAAGCTGGGACCAATACAGCTTTTTATACTCAGTACTTTGAAGGCGGCCAGTATAACCGTGAGATTTACCGAGTTGCCCAGGAAGGCGCACGAAATCACGGTCTGCTGAATGTCGCCGTGGATGATTTCTTTACAGGTACACTGGTAGAACCGAGTGCAGGTGAGCAGCAGAAGATCTCTGAGATTCTGGAAGCCTGTGATCGGATGATCGAGCTGAAGCAAAGTAAAATAGACGAACTGAAAAAATTAAAACAGGTTTGCCTGTTGGAAATATTTCCTCAGAAAGGCCAAACCATCCCCAAAAGACGCTTCCCCGGTTTTTCTGCTCCTTGGGAACAGCGTAAGTTGGGAGATGTTGCTGACATTGTGGGTGGTGGAACCCCAAGTACAGGAAATCAGAGCTATTGGGACGGCGATATTGATTGGTATGCACCTGCTGAAATTGCGGATCAAATCTATGCAAATTCGAGTCAGAAAAAGATAACCGGCTTGGGTTATGAGAATAGTTCAGCCAAAATGCTTCCTCCCGGTACAGTCCTGTTTACATCTCGTGCAGGGATCGGGAAAACAGCTATTTTAACCCGAAAAGGCTGTACTAATCAGGGATTTCAGTCCATTGTCCCACATCGTGGAGAGCTTGACTCTTACTTCATTTTTTCTCGAACCGAAGAATTAAAGCGATATGGAGAGCTTGTTGGGGCTGGATCAACTTTCGTCGAGGTTTCGGGAAAGCAAATGGCTGTAATGGAGCTGATGATGCCGCCAACGATGCGAGAACAACAGACTATTGGAGGTTTCTTTCAGCAGCTCGACCACCTTATCACCCTTCATCAGCGTGAGTTGGCAGAGGTCGGGAAGTACAAAAAGGCCCTGATGCAGCTTTTGCTGACAGGACTTGTGCGTGTGAACGCTTAATGGGAATGCCGGTGTGGCGGCAACCGCACCGGCACCCCTGAAATATAGGCGAATAAAGAGAGAGGCGGTGAGGCCTATGAGGGAACAAAAAATGAGTGATTAAGCTGCGGCAACAACTTAATCACTCAACATAAGCAGACGACAAATCACACTTACGTGCTTATATTAGCACGCCGCGTTGACGCAGTCAACAGAAAGGTTACTTATGGCAAATTTGAATATGAACGGCCCTTATTTCTTTAACAAGGATAAGGTTGACGAAGTAGTGACACGAACAAGTGCCGGAAACTATGCGCTTGGATATGTAAACGACGAAAATGCCTTCATCGTGCAGTACGTCGGCAGAGCGGATATCGATGTGAACACTCGCTTGAAACAGCATATTGGAGAGCCGTACAAGCGTTTTAAATTCAGTTATGCATCTTCTCCCAAAGTGGCATTTGAAAAAGAATGCCGAAACTACCATGATTTCGGCGAAAGCAAAAAGCTTAACAACAAAATTCATCCGGATCGCCCCCAAAACAGCAGTTGGAAATGTCCCTGCTGCGCCATCTTTGATTGAGGGGTGACGGTATGCCAAGAAAAGAACATCATATCGTCCCCAATCCCGACGGCGGTTGGGATGTGAAGCGTGAAAACGCAAAGCGCAGCAGTGGTCACTACGATACCAAGAAAGAGGCCATGGATGCCGGGCGGAGAATGAGCATCAATCAGGGTACCGAGTTGATTCCCCATCGTAAGGATGGAACAATTCAAAATTCTGATAGCCACGGCAACGACCCCTGCCCGCCGAAGGACAAGCGATAATCAGTACCAGGCCAGCGGGGCCTTGTGCCCCGCTGTGCCTCTTTATCATACAGATCGGAGGTTTTCACTATGCCGAATCATCAGATTTTTAATGAGCGTCCGGAATCTCAGGACAGAGCGCTGAAAGAATTACAAGCTATGGGGTATCAATATATCCCCCGTGTAGAGGCCGAGCAGAAACGCGGCCATCTTTCACATGTCCTTTTTCCTGATGTTATGCGGAAGTTTTTGTCATCTCAATCCTTTGTGTACAGGGGAAAGCAGACACCCTTCCCTGATGAGGCCATTGGCGAAGCCATTCGAGATCTGGATGCTCCGCTGGAACGCGGCCTTATGTTCTCCAGCAAGGCAGTTTATGACCGCCTGATCTATGGAAAAAGCTGTGATGTGAACCTGTACGATGGAAACACACAGTCTTTTGATATTTCCTATATTAACTGGACCGAGCCGGATAAAAACATCTGGCAGGTTACCGATGAGTTTTCCGTAGAGCGTCCGAACGGAAAATATGCACGCCCGGATATCGTTATACTTGTCAACGGCATTCCTCTGGTTGTGATTGAATGTAAAAAATCCAGTGTGGATGTGGAAGAGGGCGTGAAGCAAAACGTCCGCAACTGGCAGCCGGATTATATCCCGCAACTGTTCAAGTTTACACAGTTAGCAATTGCAATGAATCCGGAAACCGTAAAATATGGTACCGCAGGAACCAGGCAGGAGTTTTACTGCAAATGGCATGAAGAAGATGTGCAATGGCAGGAGGACGCCGCAAAACGCTATGTGGATGATGGCCACATAACCGAACAGGACAGAGTGATCGTTTCCATGCTTTCTAAGAAGCGGCTTTTGGATATTATTCGTTTCTATATTCTGTATGACAGCGGCATCAAAAAGGTTGCACGCTACCAGCAATTCTTTGGCGTTGAAAATACGATGCGCCGCATTTACGGCGAAGATGATTGCCCCAACCGAGGTGGCGTTATTTGGCATACTCAGGGAAGTGGCAAGTCCCTGACAATGGTCATGCTTGTTAAGCGGATTATTGCTGACGAGCGTGTAAAAAACCCGCGTTTTGTATTAGTTTGTGATCGACTAAATCTGATCAAACAGCTGCGGGATAACTTCGTTCACACCGGTATGGACCCCGTGGAGGCAACTACCGGTCGTGGTTTGGTTTCTTTGCTTAAGGATAGCGCGAACACGCTGATTGCAACCACAATCAACAAGTTTGAAGCGGCGGCAAAAGCTCGTACCAAAATCACGGATGAAAATATTTTCCTCTTAATTGATGAAAGCCATCGCTCTCATACTGGCGAGTTCCATAACATGATGAACGATGTGCTTCCTAATGCCTTCAAAATCGGCTTTACCGGAACGCCTTTACTTAAAAAGGACAAAAGCAATACTTATCTAAAGTTTGGTAACCAGATTGGTCACGCCTATCGTTTTGAAGATGGTATTCGTGATGGGGTCATTGTTCCTCTGGTTTATGACGGCCGTGTTATTCCTCAGAACGTGACCAGTGACAAAATCGACGATTATCTTAAGAGTATTCTTGCACCACTGACCGAACCGCAAAAAGAGGATATGCGCAGGAAGTGGAGCTCTTTCATACACTTGGCGCAGACGGAGCAGCGTCTGTCCATGATTGCATTTGATATTCATGAACACTTTCTAAACTATTGTAAACCTCGCGGATTTAAGGCTATGGCTGCGGTGTCTACTCGTGCACTTGCAGTCCAGTTGGAGCGTGCCATCAACGGCTTGGGTGGGGTAAAAGCCGCCGCACTAATCTGTGACTCTTCAGTTTCCACCGAGGGTGACGAGGGAACAGTTACCAAGAACGACAAAGCAATTATCCGCGATTTCTTCAAAAATGAAGTTGAACCCCGGTTTGGTACCAAATACGACGATTATGAAGAATACGTAAGAAGCAATATTATTGGCGGTGAAGATGTAGATATCGTCATCGTTCAAAGCATGCTACTGACTGGATTCGACGCTCCGCCTTTGAGCGTGCTGTATATTGATAAGCCCATGAAGGAGCACACTCTCTTGCAGGCAATTGCGCGTGTCAATCGAATTGCTGCTGGAAAAGATTTTGGCTTAATTGTCGATTATTGGGGCTTGTTTGGCAATCTGAACAACGCTATGGAAATGTACAGCGATGATCGGTCTGGTTTGTCCGGCTATGATCCCGCTGACATCGCTGATTCTATTGCAACCGCAGCAGAAGGCCAAGAAAAACTGAAGCAGGCACATAAAGAACTCTGGGATTTCTTTGGCAACGCATCCTTTGACCAAAACAATCCCAGAGCGTGGGTTGCTTTTTTTGAAAATGAGGATCCTGCTGAAAGTGAAAAACTGAGAAAAGAGTTCTATGAGAGGCTGGCAGCTTTCTCCAAGATGATGACCATGGCAGTCGGCAATTATTCCCTGTATCAGAGCATTGGTTTTGAGCAGATGCAGAAATATAAGGCAGATTTACTGTTCTTCCAAAAACTGCGTTCTGCGTTGATGATGGTCTATGCAGAGAAAGTTGATTTTAGTAAGTACGAAGATGGTATTAGAAGTTTGTTAAATACCTTTGTTACTTCTGAACCTGTCGAAATCGTAGTTGAGCCGGTGGCAATTCATGATAAGGCTGCAATGGATAAGCAACTCAAAGAAGTTGAAGGCCAGAAAGCAAAAGCTGCATACATCCACACACGTATTGTATCTGAACTGGAATCCAGAAGATACGAAGATCCTATGCTATTCAAGCGGTTTTCAGAGAGAATCCGCGAGACCATTGAGGAATACAGAAGATCCAGAGATGAAAATGTATATCTTGCCAGCATGAAGCGAATGGCAGAAGATCTCCGACAGGGTTTCACTGGGCATTCTTATCCGGCTTCAATCTCAAACGACAGTGATGCAAAAGCATTCTACGGTGTTGTCTCTGATACTCTTAAGCAGTATGGTCAAGATAGTTTGGAATTTGATGATGCTGTTGGCAAGCTTGCACTGGATATGAAACAGGCGGTACAATCACTTGCGCGTGTCGATTGGAGAAGCAGCACTCCCATTCACAAAAAGATGAACCAAGCCGTAGAGGATTTGCTATGGGATTTCTGCGATGAATTTGGCGTGGAATTGCCTATCGACAAAATGGATATCTTAATCGAAAATACAATCAAGACAGCGATGAGCAGGTATTGATATGGATTTTTCAGTTACTATAAAAGGAACCTCGTTCCCAGTGATGGTTTCCTTAAAGAAAATGAAGCAGGTGCGCCTTAAAGTGTTTCCTTCTGGTGAAATAAAACTGTCTGCACCGGTCGGAACGCCAGAAAAGTGGATCGTCGAATACCTTAACGATAAAATGAGTTGGATAGAAGAGAAAATGGATCTCTTTGTTCAAACTCGGGCAATCGAAAAAGAGGAACATTTTGTATCAGGGTCATCCACTCGTGTCTTGGGTAGACAGCTTACAATTCAAGTACACAGTGCCTGCCGCAAGCAAATTGTGTGCGAAGATGGTATCCTCCATGTTTATACACCAGAAACCGACCAGCCAACAATCGACAGGCAAGTAAATAACTGGTGGCAGAAAGCATCAAAGGAGTATTTTCAAGACGTTCTCGATAGATTGTATCCCATTGTTGAAAAACACGGCGTTGAGCGTCCGGCAATATGCGTCAAGAAAATGCGAACATTATGGGGGAGTTGCAGCAGGAATAATCAAAAAATTAATTTGAACTTCTATTTGTACAAAGCAAGCGTTCCGTGCGTAGAATATGTCATTTTGCACGAGTTGGCCCACTTTCTTTACCCGTATCATGACAAGGATTTTTACGATTTCATTACGATATACATGCCAGACTGGCAGTATCGAAAGCAACAGCTTGATTACGAGTTTGTATTGGGGATTTAGTTTCGATGATATGAGAAAGAGCATCCTATCTCAACACACGATTTTGTTGAGTAGAATGCTCTCTTTTCATATCTGAGGTAAAAAAACCGGTCTCACCAGATAGCGCCCGATGCCATATCCGGAGTCACCGCGTTCAAACACTTCCTTCGGCAGGGCAGGCAAATACTTTCTTCCGAAAGCCGTACCAAAATATCCCTCGAAATTGGTTGTCGGGAGCACGACCCAGTCGGTATCGCCCTGCCTGTGCGCCATGTAATAGAGAACCAGCGCTTTTATGACTTCCAGTGGGATCACCTTTGGCGTGACCGCACGCAGCTTTTCCAGATACTCCGGCGGCAGCTCACGTTCCGCATTTTGCAGTGGTCCCAGCTCCAGCGCATCGGCAATAATATCATCGAAGCGCAGTGTCCAGGCCCCTTTGGTATTCTCAGAAAACAGCGGCACCTGAAACTGAATCACCTTATTCCGCCATGCGGCGTCAAAACTTTTTTCTATGACCTCTGCCTTTGGGATGACCGTCTTGCGCACCTTATCAGGATCATCCAGCACAAAGCGGGCAAGACGGTGAACATGGCGGTGGAACCAGCCGCTGCCGTCTGCACAAACCAGCTCGGGAAAACTTCCGTGCAGTTCTTCAAAATGGCTCTTATCCGGCCGCGCCTTCTCGGGCGCGGCTTTTTTGCTGTCCGGAACACTGCACCAGGCACACAACACCTTGCGTACATAGTCCAGGCGCTCCCTCGGGTCGCCCTCAAGGATATTACCGTCTGCATCATGGAACATATACCCACGAGCGATAATCGTCAGGACCCGAGCCAAACCCTTGAATTCCAAAATAGTGGTAAAGGTGAAGCGACCCATATAGGAGATGTCGTTTTTGCGCTTGGCGGTGTAGGCTACAATTCCGGTGTAGTCCAGAAACTCCTGCCACTCATTCAGCATAGGACACCCCCAACACGTTCTTTTCGATTTGGTCGAGCAGCAGTTCCCACAGCAGATCCCGCTTGCCCAGTGCCACCACATACTGTACGGCGATACTGGGGCGCACGATTTTGTTCAGTAGTTCGCGGCACTTTTTCGAGACAGGTTCTTTGTAGTCGGCGGAAAAAGAATGCTCCATGTAGGCTTTCATCATAGCGGCAAAATTGGAAGTGTCCGTTTCGCGCAGGAGCTGCTTGTGCTCCTGCGCATTGTTTTCGTCGTCAATATCGCAGATCAAATCGCCCAGGACGCGATAGCCGCTCTGCCGGAAGTCAGTCAGCAAATCATAATAGTCGGTCGCTTCCGGCAGGTACTCCGCCAAAAACAATTCTCGTTTGTCTGCCGCCATGAAGGGCCATTGTTGGTCAGAAATGGAATGCCGCAGTGCTGTGATGCGTTCCGGTGGAAGCTGACATAAGAAAGCGTACAGCTCATCGGAGTCATATAAATCTTCTTGCCCTCTGGCATATAGGATGCGCTCGATGTCACTTTTCTTTTGCTTGTCCTTTACCGGGACGCAGCAGGCGCGGATGCGTGAAAGGCAACGCTCATAATCCTTCAATAGCTCAGAAACAGAGGAAAGAGTTTTGGGATTGAGCCGATCCTGCCAACTGCCCTCCTGCGCAAAGGCAAATAGTTCTCTGTCATCTGCGGGGGTAGGTTTGATTCGCGGCGTGTTCCGCTCTAACTGTCGTGCCAGATAGGGTAGCTTCTCAATGTGGGACTCGACCGTATTCCAGTCAGTCCGGGAAAAGAATGCGTCCAACTTCTCTTTGTGGGTCGGTTCATACCACGCACGCCGCGTTTCCTCTGCCTGCTCCGCCAGATATTTGTACTGGAGAAAGGCGCTGCGCTTGACTCGCTTTGTACCAATGTATTCGTCAAGGTCAGGGCGCACACCGCTTTTGGCGGCGTCGATCTCCAGACCACTGAGAATGGCCAGGGTCTCAATTTCTCTGCGGCAGCGCTTCCGTTCGCCCGGGTCGGTGCTGTCGGTGTAGGCGATCACGCTGCGATCCATAGCGGCATTGCAGATCTGGCCGATGCGGGCGGCAAAGGTATTCTCCACCGTGCGGAACCGCTCCCACCAGTCGTTTGCATCAGACAGTGGCGCAGACAGGGATGGGATCTTCAGCAGGGGCAGATTGGCATTGTTGGAAAGCTGCTGATTTACCTCGTATTCATAATTACGCTTGACACAGCGGTTCAGGATAGGATCGGCAATGGTCTTGATCTGGTCGCCATCGTAGTCCGCTCCGCCCAAACGCTCCGCCGCCAGCGAGTCGGCAGACACAAAGACCACATCGGTCAAATGGCCAAGATAGTGTTCGCGCAGTTCATCCCCGGCCGGATAGACGGAAAGCTGCAATTCTTCGTTGCGGGCAATGTGCGGATTGCGGAGCAACGTGCAGCTGTCGTCATGTTCATAGGCGGCGCCGGGGGCGTAGAAACTGTCCTCCGCAAAGAATGCCGCAAGAACCGAATCGCAAAAGGCACTCTCCGCAGGCATTTGAAATGCACGGGGCAGTATCAACTGCCGTAGCAACTCCAGCAAATCACCGGAGAGGAACCGGTTGTCTCCCGGCACCAGCAGGTGACCTATGGCGTAATTTTTCAGCAGTGTTTTTGCCTGCATTTCCAAAGCGTCCGTGTAGATCGGCTCGTTAATAAACCGGGGATTTTTGTTCAACACCGCCGCAAGAATATGTGTCCGAGTTTTGCGCGGCTGGCTCAGACCGTCCAGGAAATATTTTTTGCGGAAATAATCGTTGGCGCAAAAATTGTAGTAAGCCGTTTCGGTCGCCTTGGTCAGCCATTGCCGCTTATCTGCTTCCGGACTGTAGATCCAACCATCGGGTAGATCGGCGGGACGAAATTCCTCTGGCTGAATAGATACTGTGGACAGAAATTGATAGTTCAGCGCAACAAGGGATTCGGCCTGTTCCTTATTCGTGTTGGTGATATACAGTGCGTGGCGGTATTTACGAAACGCCTTCCAATAGTCCTTCCAGTCCATATCATTTTCCTGTAGCCAGCGGTCTGCCTTGAACTGACTGCGGGTCAGAATGATATCTACATCCTTGACCGAATGGTTGACACCCCAGATGTCCTGAATGACCTGCGTTCCGGAACGCTTCAAAAAATCCTTGAAGTCCACCTGGTGGAGCATCCCTTTGATGTAGGGCAGACGGATCTGGAAAGAGGTGTGACAGTGCCGCCCACAGTACGCTTTGTCTACTGTCTCTGCGTATTCCTTTGAAATCAGGCCAACACCGTCAAAACAAGTGATGTTAATATCTTCAATCGTTTCGTCCCGATAATATTTTCCGTGCTCGTCCCCCTCCACCACGGTAATGACAGGCACTCGCTGCATGAGCTTCTTGGGATTGTTTACGACGATCACGCGATGCGGCTTATCGATCCGGATGCCGTCCACTCGTGCGCCGGAGGAAAACATCAAACCGTTGTAGGCATAGAGCTTACTGATCTGACAGCGGCGCAAGGTCATGTCCAGCATGATACGCCGGCGCATGGGTTCATACAGGTCGGCACGAATGAAGGACAGTCTGGACTGACGGCTCATACTGGCGGACCGTTCGAAGCTGACATAGCGGTGGGGCCCATTGCCGAAATCCAATGTCACGCCATCGGGCCGAAACATGTCTCTCGCTTTTTCTCGGCGGAGCTGCTGTGTGCGATTGCTGCCGCGGCGATCAAAGATGCCGGAGAAGTCCATATAGAAAATGACATCCGCAAGGTCGGTGATACAGGTGTCCTCCGCACGCTCCCGATAGCGGTCGCCGCGGAGCTGACACATCAACTGAAAGAACATGGCGCAGTCATCCTGCTCGTGTTTTGCGCCGGGAATCTTGCAGTGGTCCGTCGCAGTACGGTTCAACTGAAATGTGTATACACCATTTTCCTCTCTGGCATAACTCATAAGCGTTCTGGCTGAGAGTTCATAGATCCGGTATTTCATTTGCGGCATCGTACCACCTTCCATTTTTATTCTGGCAGAAGTGCAGTCCTATAATCTGTACAGCTACATCATATCACAAAATCATTCAGTTGCAATAAGAATACTGGACCCACTTTTCAGTGAGGTCAGTATTCTATTTCTTTTAAGGAGGTACACCATATGTACAAAACAAACGTTCAACCCCTCAACACCATCGATGGCGAGACCCTGTTGAGCATCCCCATGGAGCCGCTGAACTTCGTGGTAGACTCCCTCATCTCCCAGGGCCTGCATATTCTGGCAGGCGCACCGAAGGTGGGAAAATCCTGGCTGGCTCTCTGGCTGGCTACAACCATTGCCAAAGGCGAATCCGTTTGGAATCTCCAGACGAAACAAGGCACTACGCTCTATCTCTGCCTTGAAGATTCCACCCGCCGTATCCAGAACCGGCTCTTCAGTATCACGGACGAGGTTCCGTCCAACGTTCGTTTCTGTACGGAGAGCAACATTCTGGAAAAAGGTCTGGAGCAGCAGCTCATCCAGTTCCTCAAAGAGTATCCCGACACCGTGCTGATCATCATTGACACGCTGCAGAAAGTGCGCGGCGTGAAAAATGATAACGCCTACGCCAATGACTACCGTGACCTTTCTCTGCTCAAGCGTATTGCAGATCAGCACGGTACTGCCATCCTGCTCATTCATCATCTGCGCAAAGAAGGTGACGAAGATGTATTCAACCGCATCTCCGGTACCACTGCCATCAGTGGTGCGGTGGATTCCAGCTTCACACTGGTGGAGGATAAGCGCGGCAGTGGTCGTGCAAAGCTCTCCTGCATTGGTCGTGATATTGAATACCGGGAGATAGAGCTGGAACGCAACGAGGATAACGTGTGGCAGCTCATCAGCGACAGCAAGGTCACTCCCGGCGGAAGTATCCCTGCCGCTATCTCTGTATTCATGTCGAACCGTACTGAGTATATCGGCACTCCTACTGAGTTCGCAGAAGCGATCGACCCTGACGGAACGCTGGGCATCACACCGAAGAAAGCTGCTCGGTTGATCTCGGAAAGCATTGCAGTTCTAAGGCAAATCGGTGTTACAGTCATTCTCCGACGAAGCAACGGAAAGCGCATCATTGAGCTGCACCGTGCCGAAAGTGTCGACACGCCGGGGTTTGACCCTATCGACCCTTGTGAGGCCACAGGAGGCGATTTGTCGGCTGTTTCCACCTCTGCCGGGTAAACACCCCACCTCGGAAACTACTCCAATTTTCCGCCATGTTCGGGGAGAAAAGCGGAAGATTCCGGCAGAGGAAGAAAAGTCCCTCCTTTAGGAGGGAGCGAGCATCGCCTTTGGCTGTCCACCGCCGCCCTGTTGGGCGGCGGCGCACTGCCTTCGGCATCTCTTTTCTGGGCAGAAGCCCGGACCCACTTTCATCACGGAGGTATTCATTTGAAGAAAAAAGTCAACCGCACAAAATCGGTTTCATTGACCTTCCGTGTCACGGAACGTGATGCGGAAACCATTCGGCGGAACGCAAAGTCCGTGGGGATGGATCTCACAAAGTATCTGACCACCTGCGCCGTCGGGAAAGAGATCGTACACATCAATGGTCTCGATGACTGCTCCCGTGCGCTGCGGCGGCAGGGAACAAATCTCAATCAGCTCACCACGCTGGCGAACATGGGCAGGATCAGTTCCGTTAATGTTGGTGAAACCTATGAACTCTATCTGGAGATCCAGAAACTGCTGAAAGAGGTTCTGGAGAGGCAGGTGTGAACCATGGCAACGGTCACCCCCATCAACCGTCCGAAAGGACAATGCCGCGCCGGACTGTCTGCTGCATTGGACTACGTCATGCAGGAGAAGAAGACCGAGTTCGAAGGCCGACAATTGGTTACAGGTGTCAACTGCCAGCCCGAGATCTGCTACACACAGTTCATCAGCACCAAACTTCAGTACAGCAAGTGTGACGGCAAAATGTATTTTCATTTCGTGCAGTCCTTCCACCCGGATGAAAATATCACACCGGAGAAAGCACACGCCGTTGCTCTGGAGTTGGCGCAGCAGTGGAAGGACTACGAAGTCATCGTTACAACACACACCGACGCGGAGCACATCCATTCCCACTTCATTATCAACTCAGTCAGTTTTGAAAACGGCAGGAAACTGCATTTCGAAAAAGACGATCTGACGCAGCTCCGAAAATTTTCAGATGCAATCTGTATGCGTCACGGCCTGTCCATCTGCCAGCCGAAGAAACAGCAGACCTCAGGAATCAGGCAGTCGGAGTATCACGCGGCGATGCGCGGCGAGAGCTGGAAGGTGGCTCTCGCCATTCAGATCGACGAGTGCATGAAGTACGCTGTCAACAAGGAGCAGTTCATCGAGCTGATGCAGAGTGAGGGCTATCAGGTCAAGTGGACAGACAGCCGCGCGAATATCACCTACACCACACCCGATGGCAAAAGCTGTCGGGATTTTCGTTTACACGAAGAAAAATATTTAAAGGAGAACATGGAATATGAATTCTGCATTCGAGCACAGCAATACACGACCCAGCATGGCGGATATGAAAGCTATGCAGCAAACGGCTCTGAGCCGCAATATAGACAAGGCTGGAAATATCCAGAAGGCAGTCACGCTGACGGAGGAGAACTGGACGGGCCTGACCAACGCGGTGGAGCTGACCGGACAGTCCGTTCTGCAGCTCCAGGAGAGTGTGGAGCATCTGCTCACGGACGAGCAGATGGACGCAAAGCTCAAAGCACAGGTACAGTCTTTGATGGAGCAGCACAGAACAGCGATCTCCGAGATGCAGTCGGAGGTGCAGAAATTGACCGAGAGCAGCACCAGGCACTGGACGCAGATGGAGAACAACGTGGAGCGCACTCTGAACAGAATACAGCGGGATCACGAGGCAGCGCTGAAGGAGTTCGGGAAACAGGTTGGGAGAGCCAGCGCGGAATACTCCACCGAACTCTCCAGGGCGAGCGATTCCGTGAGAGAGTCCGCGAGTCGGATACAACTGCAGATGTACCTGCCCACCATCATTCTGGTGGTGTGGGAATTGGTGCGGCATCTGTTCTTGCTGGACTAAGTGCCATGGACGCCGACAGCGATGATCCGGAGGAACAGCGCCGCAAGATGGAGGCCAAGGCAACGGCACAAAATCTCGGTGCGGCAATTGGCATGGTGGCTGGATCGGTCATTGCAGCAAACAGACACAAGTCCGCAACAGAACCGGACTTTCAATCGAACGAACAAACACAAACCTGGCAGCAGACCATGTAACGGTCTGCTGCCTTTCTCATTTTCAGATAGAGGTGTTACTCAAGACCTGTATTTTTCTTTCCTGTCGGGGCAATAATTTTTACAGCAAAGGAGGTGGGCGGCAGTGACTGCGCAGCACACCCAATCACTGGAACAGAAAAAGAGACACGCGGCGGAACAGATCTGGCTTCACTATTACAACCAGACGCTGTTCGAAAAGGGCTTGATCACGGAAACAGAACGAAATCGTATGAAAAATCTGATCAACGGGTTAGCGCCGTCCACCGCTAAATAGTTTTCTCGGGGAGCATCGCACACGATGCTCCCCCTTTTTGTATATCGAAAACCACTCGCTGGGCGAGTGGTTCAAAAGAGGCTGCTGCCGATGAGGAAAAATAAAACTCCCTCTGTTGTAGTAGAGATGCGGTCTGGCAACTGCAAACTACAAAACAAAGGGAGGCCATTCAAGAATGAAGTGGCAGAAACAGTTTAGCAAGTTGTGTGATAGAAGTAAAGATTGCTGTTGAGATAATTAGGCAGAAGAAAAAGCATAAGTGTTAGGGATGACGGCTATATAAGAATGAAAAGGTGCCGGACTTATACCGGTGTGGGTAGGACAGCCTATGCAAATGGCAAGTCGTACCAACGCCGCATGAGGCGTGGCTGGTAACATAGGGCTTCGCCCGTCTAAGAAATACCCCCGGCTAGGCCGGGGGATATTTATTCGAAATTCATATTGCTTTGTTCATACAGAAATGATATACTGATTATGATAATGATAAAACGAAAAGTGAGGAGGCGGAGTCATGGACATTCATACCATCCGAATGATGCTCAAGACACGTTCTGTTTACGATATCCCGTTGCGGGTGACCTACTATGCCCGAGTATCCTCCGAGAGCGACGAACAGCTCAACTCGCTTGGAAACCAGATCGCCTACTACGAGGATCTTATTAGAAAAAATCTGACCTGGACATTCGTCCCTGGGTACATTGATGAAGGCCTCTCTGGCATTTCTACAAAGAAGCGTGAGAACTTCAATCGTATGATTGACGATGCGGCTATGGACAAATTCGATTTGGTAATCACAAAGGAGATCTCCAGATTTGCGAGAAACACACTGGACTCCATTCAGTTCACACGGCAACTTCTCGGATACGGCGTCGGTGTGTTCTTCCAGAATGATAACATCAATACCTTCGACGAGGACTCAGAATTACGCCTGTCAATCATGTCCTCCATCGCACAGGACGAGTTGCGCAAGCTCTCGAGCCGCGTGAAGTTCGGTCATCAGCAGGCAATCAAATCCAACGTGGTGCTTGGCAACAGCCGCATCTTCGGATACACAAAAGCTGACGGAAGACTGGTCATCGACGAAACCGAAGCGCCAATGGTCCGCGAACTCTTTGAGCGTTACGCTACCGGCGAATATTCCATGAAGCAACTTGAAACGATCTTCTGGGATAAGGGCTACCGCAATCACAATGGCAACAAAATCGCCCACACCACCATGTCTAACATGATCGCAAATCCCAAGTACAAAGGCTACTATGTGGGGAACAAGGTCAAGGTCGTGGATATGTTCACCAAAAAGCAGAAGTTCCTCACACCGGAGGAATGGGTCATGTTCAAGGATGAAACAGGAGAAATTGTCCCCGCAATCGTAACGGAAGAAATTTGGGATCAGGCCAATGCCGTGCTGAAAAAGCGCAGCGAGGATGTAAAGGCCCGCCAGGGAATCAGCAACCATGCAAACCTTCTGACCGGAAAATTATACTGTACCCACTGCGGAGCAGCCTACTATCGGCGGGACACTGTCGACCGCTCCGGTAACAAAAACAGTAAATGGGTATGCTCCGGCAAAATCAAAAACGGAAGCGACTCCTGTCCGTCCTTCGCAGTGTATGAGAGCGAGATAAAGCCTCTCCTGCTGGAAGTGTTGAGGGATACCGAGGCAGATGCAAAAGCTCAGATTGAGCGATACATGGAACTATATACCAGTCTGGCGGGCAGCGGTGGGATCACTGAGCAAATTGAAGAACAGGAGCAAATCATTGAACTGGCGGAAAAAAAGAAGCAGAAGCTGCTCCAGCTCGCCGCTACCGGAGAAATGAGCGACCGGGATTTCCTGTCCATGAACAAGCAGTGTACTGCTGAAATAGACACAGCAAGAGAACTACTGTCCGAACTATATGCCCAGCGTGAGTCTGCCGATGATTTGAAAAAGCACCTTGATACCATTCGCCAGGTGCTGAAGGAAGCTGAGCGGGATGCAGTAAAGGGTGTCGTCAACAAAGATTTCGTGGACAAGTTCATTGACAGGATCTTCGCCACGATGGTCGATGAAACCACTATGCAGCTCCAAATCAAGATATTTACCAGCGAAGTTACGGAAAAGTATCTGACAAATCTCAGAGTTCGCGCAGGTAACATCATTGGTGCAAGTGAGAAACCAGACGAAAATGCAGTGGCCGCAATGGCTCCCATTGACGAAAGTTGTACGGGTCACACGTTCAAGAAGATGATCGAGTCCTACGAGAAGAACCTGTAAACGGCCCTTCCCGCACGAAAAAAGAACCGCCTTCGGGCGGTTCTTTTTTACGTTCTCACAAGGTGACCTCCGTGCCGTTGTTCACCTCGATGCGGTAGCCGCCGGGGTTGTATACATCCGTTCCGTTGCCCCGGAAGCGGCAGTCATCCAGCGCCGCATAGGAGTTCGGCGGCAGGCACAGAAGCTCCAGCGCCGTGGTGTTGTTCAAAAAGTCGATGTGCCTGATGGTATATGTATAGGAGTTGCTGTACGCGGAGTCGTACCGCGCGCCCACCCCGTTGCCGCCGATATACCCGCCGTGGAGATAGACCCAGCCGCCGTTCACGGCCAGCGCGCCCACGTCCCAGCCGGTTACGCGGCAGTTCTCCAGATAGGTGGGCGCTCTGGCGGTCACGCCGGTTCCGCCTCCGTCTCCCTCGAAGCTGACCTCCGAAAAGCGGACGTAGGCGTGGCACCGCTCCGTGTCGCTCAGGGGCGTCACCGTCACCGGCGCGGCAAAGGTGGTGCCGCTGCCCTTCAGCGTGACCGCGCAGCCCACCGACACCGGCGCGTCATAGGTCACGTCCGGCAGCTCCACCGTGATGGACGTGTCCGCGTTGTACTCCTCCGCCAGCCGATCCAGCAGCGCCTGCAGCTCCTGCGCCGTTTCCAGCGGCGCGTCCTCCGGCGTGATGCGCAGCGCCTGCTGCTCCTCAAATTCCACGGTCATGGTCAGGTGCAGCACGTCGCCGCTCTTCATGCGCAGCGTCCAGACCACCTCGTTGTGGGTGCAGGTGGGATCCGCACGCAGCCGCCGGTACAGCAGCGCCGGGGACTCCGGTGTTTCCTCCTCCGCGTCCCACAGCTTCACCCGGCTCACGCCCTCCGGCGCGGTGACGGACACGTCCCAGCTGTCCAGCAGCGCGGCGAAATCCTCCGCTGCGTAGTCCTGGGTCACGGCGTCCTCCACCATGACGGTGGCGGGGAAGTCCACCGTTCCGCCCGCCGGGATCAGCTCCGAGCGATACCCCACCGGGTCGGTACGGCCCTCGATGGACGGCGTCACAGCCGTGAACACATGGTACTCCCGCCCGTCCGCGCCGGTGTAGTAGGTCTGGCACGCCGCCGTATAGGCATCCATGACCGGGTCGGCCGCAAGGACCGGATTGTCCATGCCGTCCGGGCACTGCGGCTCCGTTTCGGCGGCCGGCCACAGCCAGACGGCCAAAGCGGCCAGTACCGCGGCAAGGCACGCCGCCAGCAGGTGAAGACGGCAGTACGGGCCGATAAACAGCGGGAACAGGCAGAGAAAAGTGGCAATCGAACACGGCGCACTTTTGACCGGGGAGGTAGGTAAAAAAGTAGATTTTCCTATAGGTTTATGATATGCTGTTCTAAAAAATAAATGGTAAACCGAAATATCATATAAAAGTAGTGGAGAAAAATGATGGATTTGTTGTGGAGGTATATGAAATGAAAAAGATTCTCGTATTATCACTTTGCTTTGTACTTGCACTATGGATGGCAGGTTGCGTCCAGAATAAAAATATCAATTTTGGGGATGTCACGATGAAAGTTGTAGAGGGAAGTGTAACTCCTTCAGGTTTGACAGTTCGCATTTCAAATAACACAGGAATTGATATCAATGGCGGGATCAATTACGATTTTTCTATTGAAAAAAAGGAAGATGATAAATGGTCACCAGTAAAAGAGATCGGCGATAGAACTACTGACACCGAAACATATATTTTTCAAGGAGAAAGAGATTTGAATATCAATTGGTCTGAAATATATGGTTCGCTTTCGGCGGGAGAATACAGAGTCGTTAAGTTCTTTTATCCATCGACAGAAGATGGCTCTTATGGTACAGACGATGGTTTTTACCTATTCGCTGAGTTCAGTATCGAGTAACAAATACGAATTTTATCGGGGAGCAGCAACCTCTGTCGGGGCTGTCAATGGTCGAGATGAACGGCGCACAAGTGCGCCGCCATTGACCG